>Ga0079224_100001801_pt1 | contig 25208 bp, 18 predicted proteins | sample Stecom2015_FD_80414 | JGI IMG/M metagenome (GOLD analysis project Ga0079224, IMG submission 80414) | Agricultural soil microbial communities from Utah to study Nitrogen management - Steer compost 2015 | ecosystem: Environmental > Terrestrial > Soil > Agricultural land | place: USA: Utah... | reverse complement strand
TGTGCTGTTTAAAATCAAATTACCGTTGCTTTGCACAATTATCTGTCCGCCTGCATTCACATATACCATGCAGTTGTTCAGCACAAGTGTTCCGTTTACAAAAAATGTTCCCGCAACAAAAATGGATTCCCCTGTTATGGTATCTGTTCCTGCAAATGTTGTTGAATCTGCAAAGGTGGTGTCTGTGTTTGCACACGGGCTTACCACTTCCACACACACACTGTCCTGCCAGGTGGTATTTGCAGGTGAGGTTACGGTGGCTACATTATAAAAACAACTTCCATACTGCGTAAAGTAGCCGCTCACCGTAAACGTATCGCACTGCATCGGGTTTAATGTTACACTGCCCGGCAGGGTAGTGGCTGTCACCACAAACCCTCCCTGCATTATGTCGCTCAGTACTCCGGTTTGCGCATTTGCGCTGTTGTTGCATACGGTTATGGTATATGTCACCGTGTCGGTAACTGCTGTTGCCGTATCGGCATCGGCTGTTTTGGTGATGCTCCAGCAGTCCGTGCAGTTGCTCTGTCCGTTCCACACTATGGTGTCGCTTGTGCTCTGGCCTGTAAAACTGTGTATTCTGTTGGCCGTTTGCACTATGGTATCATTGCAAAGGTTTTGCATGATGACTACCAGGTTCGGCAATATATTCACATTGCGGTAGGCACACGTAGGGTTCAGTATCACCCTCACCAGCATACACTCTGCTGCAAGCGAGCTGTCGGCAAAGCCTATGGATGCCATATTAGCTCCGGTTATACTCCATGTGTTTGTTCCTGATACCATCAGCGTGTCGCTTGCCTGAGTGCTGCAGTTGCTTATGATTACGCTCTGCACCTGCAGCGAAGATACCAAACTATCTACAAATACCTGCAACGGATACACCGCTCCAAGACCTGCATTGTTCACCGTCATACTTACTTCAAAATTGCGGCAAAGTGTGTAAGTGCTGTCATGCTCTTTGAAGGAATAACTCAACTGCTCATGTTCCGGTTTAAAATTTACTTCTATACTGTCGGCATAGCACACCGAATCGGGCACCTGCGTGCTTGCAGCAGGATATCCTTCGCAGTTCCAGCCGTATTGCAGCATAAATGTTTTTACGGTATCAGTTATGCACGAATCATAATCGGCACATAACTGAACGTTTACAACACTATTGAACGGCAGGTTGTTCAGCACAGGAACCACTCCGTTGATTACCGGTTGCACCGCACCATTGCCAACCGAATAGCTCCAGTTGGTAAGATAGGGTGCTCCGGGTACAATGACATACACATTGGAAGCATCAGCATAATTGATGACTGACTGTTGTTTGTTACTAAATTCCAAATTCATGCAAACCTGATGACCTGTGGCTGTAACGTTACCGGGGTTGAGCAGGGCGCTCAGGTTGGGCCGTGCCGGAAAGAGATAGTTCTGTTGCATGTTTTTGCTGAATACCGTATCGCATGCTGTTGTGGGATAACAGCCATAGTCCGAAGCATGAAATGCTATGTTTACTGAGTCGGCATAGATGTTTACCGAGTCGGATGGGCAGTTGTCGGGTTCTATCTCAAATACGATGTATTTATACATTTTATATCCGCCTGCATATTGGCTGTTGTCATTCTGCGGAGCGGGATATTTGTCTTCGTTCCAGCACACAGCCTGCCCTGTGTTGCTGTCCTGTATCTGTATGGCACCTCCTCCCGATGGTATTGATACCGGTATCCATGGACGGAATTCGGGTGTTTGACCATGTAGGCCGGTATAGGACAAATATCTCATCCATCCACTGCCCGGAACGGTGTGATATCCCTGCGGTATATTTATGGTATAACTCTGAGGTGAGTAAGCAGGCAGCCTATATTCGTAAGGGTAAAGGTCTGCCTCTCCGCCTGCCGATTGAAGAAGGGCTGTTAATGTTACCAGCCTGCGGCACGAGGTGTCGGAAGTAATACTTGTGGTGTTGTAGCCTTCCTGTGAAAAAACATAGTGATATCCCGAAAAATTTTCGCACATAAAAATAAACGAATCCGCAAATTGCTGATTAATCTGCAGCAATGTATTGTTATTGATATCAAAGGTCCATCCGTGTAATTCCACATCTGTAATATCATTCGGGGCTGAGAGGTTCATGTCAAAGGCATCATAACTTTGTTTTTTGCCGCTCAGCCAAAGGTTGTTGGATATGAGTTTTTGGTGCAGGTAGTCATCCACCGAAAGGTTGATGCTGTTGGGGGCTTCAAAACTTCCACATTCACTGTAGGTTACTTCAAGACGGTAACGTTGTCCTTCAAAAAAGTTTTTTAACGTATCTATCGTATCGGTATAATAACTGTTTATATAATTATAATCAAACAAATTTCCATAAACCGCTCCTGCCGAGTCATACGCGCTGAAAGTGAACAGAAAACTGTTGTGGCTGATAATCGTATCCAGAAAATGATACAGGTTATTTCCGTTTACATTGATGATATGCTGGGTGCGGTAATTTCCTCCTACATTAAAATCGCTGCAGTTGATGCACGAAGTCTGTGTTGAATCTGGTTTGTCTATATACAGCGTAAATCCCGTTACCGTTAGCTTCATGGTATCAAATGCGGAAGGTATAGTGCGTGATACCTGCATGTATTTAAGATAAGCGCCCTTCTGGTTGAGCATGTTCATGTCATAACCTCCGTTGGAGGGATCGCCCTCCTGAGTGTGTGCCACCAGACGGTCGCGCAGTTGGTCGCCATAGCTGCTCATGTTCAGCCGAAGTCTGTTTCCGTAGGTCTGATACCACTGGCTTGCCTGGTCTATTACCTGTGCCGATATGTCGGCTATGCCGTCATTATCCGTGTCTTCCAGTCCTAAGCTGGTGCGCTCCATCACGTATCTGAATGATATGGGGCCTGTGCGTTTGCAGCCCGGACAATGTACCGCTATGCTGCCGCCTTTTACACTCAGCGGAAGCCACGCACATCCTGCTCCTGTGCACTGGGCAATTCCATTTGTCATACTCAGGTTGTTGCAATTGCCTGACGGGTCGGCAAGCAGGTGAAATGTTACACTGTAGGGGGTTCGTCCTATATCTGCATTGCAGCAGGCGCGTAATGTAAATTCACATACTCCGCTGTCGAGCATCAGGCGCATGAGCGTATCGCTTAAATCAAAATAATAGTAATAGTCTGAGGCTACACACAAACCGGAATCATTCGGTGTATGATAAAAATCCGGTGCTTTATATACATACTGATTGGTTGCAGGATTCAGCCACCGCAGGCGCAACCCTGTGGCAAGTGTCGGCACTGTTAAGTTTTGCTCGCAATGTACCGTTGCTCTTATCCATCCGTCTGCAATACATCCTGTGGCTCCGCCAGGGCAATGCAGCAGTGTATAATCATAATCGTCTCCCATCATTCCTTTCATTTCTATTTCCATCGTAGTGCTGTCGCCCCAGATGGTATTCATGCCCGGTGGAACACTTAAATCGCTTACTAATGGTACAAATATCAGTTGCTGGTTGATGTCGGCATCAGGTAGTAATGGGTTGTTGGTGATGGAATGATTCACCTGTTTGCTTATTCCGCAAACTCCTGCCTTTGATTCAAATTCCCATCGGTCGTAATATTTTCCTGTATTCAGCAGCACCGCAGTATCCTGTACGCAGCGGTACGTGGTAAAATCTATCACCAACGTATCTGTTTTCCCAAAATCATCTGTTTGTATCACGGCCTGTTGCAGCGATACCGGCACGACTGTGCTGCAAAGGTTGTTTTGATTAATGAGTTTGTTTACTTTCAGATTACAGTTGGTGCAGTTTATCGCCCTTACTTCAAAGGTGCCGGTGTCTATGAGCGAAAGATTCTGAAACGTATATGCAAGCAGTGCTTTGAAGGTGATACTTAATGTGTCGAGTGCTCCTACGCCAGTGTTGGTGATGACATAACGCCAGTGAACACTGTCGTTCATGCAACTCATATCAGGCAGGGTGGCAGGCATCACTCTGGTATATCCTACATCGGGCTGGTTGTTTGACTGCAAACTGTAATAAGTTGGCACAGCGGACACTTTACAGCTTTTGCAAAAATAATCGGTTGCCGGAAGGGCTGTATCGCAACTCCATGAAAATTGTACCCGGCCGTTGCTGCACTGTGTCAAACACGATGCAACAATATTGCGCGAACGGAATACCAGTGTGTCATTTGCTTTCAGTATTATTCCTGTAGTATCGCCTGAAACATAACTAACGTAGTTGGTGTTGCCATTGCGGTACATCAGGCTTTGCTGTTGCAACACTCCGCAATAATGCAAACTGTCGTCTTTGAATGTAAATCTGATTCTTGCGTTTGCACTGCCACCGTTGTAATAGTAATAGTAAATATCCACCATTTCGCCATAGGAGGTCTGCCACGTTGCAGGCGAACGGTCTATAATTAGCGGCAATAAAAGGCTTCGGATAATTTCGTTTGTGGATGACAATGGATTTACCGTGTAAGTATAAATATTGTTTTCATCACTGAATATTTGTTTTAACTTAATATTGTTTATCGAGTCGCTGTTCTGAGGAATGTTGCTGCATGATATTGCCACTCTGTAAATGATGGTCACCGTATCTGTATCCAAAATTTCTGCCGACCATTTTTTTGTGATGGTATCATACCCCATATTGACCACATTGCCCGATATGCTGTCGGTTATTATATAAAGCCCTATGTCTGTACAGGAGGCTACATTGGCTCCCATCATCAATTGTGGTGTGATGGTAAATTTAGCTCCCTGCGATTTTACTTTTGCTGTAAATCGGTTGGGCATGCAACCGCCTAAGGTATCGGGCACTGTCAGATTGATGTTTACACTTTGTTGTCCCCTTACCGTAATGGCTGCAATTATCAGCAGCACTGCTATAGATGTTAGTCGTTTCATTGCGTTTGGTTTTTGAAACGTGATACTAAATTATATGTTTTTAATGTGATTTGCAGGTGGTGATTAAAAAAAATCGCGGGCTAATTCCCAATGCTTGTCATAGAGGGAGTCGAAGCCCACGTGTACAAAGCAAAAAGGAACGCCCGCGTTTTACGCAGGCGTTTCCACTTTTACTTCCCTGTACACTTTCTATTCTTCGACTTTTCTATGACAGGAATTCTTAAGCGAAACGCGTATTATCTTTTATTTATATTGTCATTTTATATTAGTTTAAAAAAATTTAGAATTAATAATATTGGGTAAAATTAAAAATTGATTCTATATAATCAAATATATTTTCTTTCTACAATTAATCTGTTTTACTATGGTTGCAAAGATCGGCTGAAAACAACCCTCATTATTACTTCTTACAGAAGAATACTCCCCCTACTCCACTTTCAGATACGGGCGCAGGCGTTCAAAATCGTCATTGCGCATCACTCCCAGTTTTTTGATATCGTCAACAGATTTATAATCACCATGCATCTTGCGGTAATTTACAATCACCTTTGCAAGTGACGGCTCCAGATACGGATGTCTCAAATCGTAAGCATTGCCGGTGTTGATGTTCATTTTTCTGACACGTGATACATCAAGAATCAGATAAGGTTTTATGGCATTTAAAATGGTATCGTTGATGATATTTACTTCCAGAAGTTGCTCTGTGCTGAGAAAACCTCCCAACCGCTCGCGATAAGATACAATTGCTGCAGCACGTCCTTCGCCAATGTATGGCAACAGGTCCCAGTCTTCTGCCAAAGCTGCATTCATCAGAATGGGTTTTATTTCTTTTTTTATCTGCTCAGGTTTCTTTACTTCTTTTTTGTCTTTTGGGTAACTAATGCTGTCGGGCAAATCAATGTAAGGCCACATACGTTCTTTTTGTTCATCGCTGATGACATATAGTTTTTTAAAATCAGCACGTGTACGAAATATTCCTCCGTTTGCCTGATACTTTCTGATGACGGATAATTGTTTGTCACTGATTCCCATTACATGCCACAGCGAGTCCGGCAAAGTGTTTGGATTAAACCTGAACATCTCAGCAACCTTCGGATAGTGTATTGTATCTGTATTTTCTTTCTCAGCATGCAGTGCAATGCTGTCGGCACGTTTCAGCTCTTCAAAATGTTTTACTGCTTTATCCAACTCCGAAAAATCCGTATTGACCTTAGGCTCATAAAATTTTAATGCCACCAGCACTGCCATCAACAACAGCAGCACAACAGACAAAACAACAATTCCTTTTCGCTCTGAAGCAGTAAAAATATTGTATTGTTTTAAAAAATTTTTCAAGTCATGAAAAGGTGGTTTTTTGTTGTTCATGCGGTTATACTTAACAACAAATGTAAGATTCTTTATTCTAATACAGAATGATAAACACGGCAACTTCAAACTGTTGAATGTATTACAAATATGATTTAATTAAATTCCCTTTAATCACAATGTTGTTAATGATAAAGTTACTTTACATTTTCTGTGCTGAACTTTTCCAATTATTTTTTGTTGGGAGTAGGAATACAGGTGACGGAAAATTGAGTTGTTTGAAAAAGTGTATCTGCATGCAAAGGAATTACCGAGCTGATTTTTCTCATAACTGCGCATGCCAAATTCTTGGCAAACAGGGTTTTTCTCCTCTGATAAAAATTAATTTATTGATAATTATTGCTTTAATTTTTTAACCAAAAAAAAAGAATAATTCGCCCAAAACAGAGTTAATATTTAGAATAAGTACTTTATTTTAGCATCATCAATGACGAAACCAATGTTTGAATACACCAAAGAAATACTTACCAAGGTAAGTTTCGACAAAAAGCTTTTCAGAAAAGAGTTGGTAAAAGGGTTAAAGTGGTTAAAGAGTGACGAACGCAGGATGCTGATGGTTTGGTGTCTTGCAACTTTCGGTCATAAATACTCTGACGTACTTACCGAAGTTTTCAAAAAAATTACCCGTCAGGGTTAATCTTTTTTCGGTTTAATAAATTGCAGATTTCTTTTCATCCCTTCGAATCCTGCACGCGACAGGGGTGATTCCTTAAAAATATTTTTAAATACTTCTTCCGTAATTTCTTCCCAGTCGCCTGAGGTCATTGTCATAATTTCTTTAATTGGTTTGAGCTCATCGGTGTCAATCGGTTTGGCAAAACGATTCCACGGGCACATATCCTGACAGATATCGCAACCAAACATCCAGTTTTCAAATTTATTTTTAAACGATTGCGGAATACTGTCGCGCAGTTCGATGGTAAAATATGAGATGCATTTACTTCCGTCAACTACGCGCGGCTGCACGATAGCATCAGTAGGGCATGCATCCATACATCGTGTGCAACTGCCGCAGTAATCTTTAACAGGTGCATCTGTATCCAGCTCCAGATCAAGAATCAGTTCAGCAATAAAAAAAAATGAGCCTGCTTTAGGATGAATCAGGTTGGCATTTTTTCCTATCCATCCCAGTCCGCTTTTTTTTGCCCATGCACGATCGAGTACGGGTGCAGAATCCGTAAACACTCTCCCCGAAACATTGCCCGCTTTATCACGGATAAAATTAAACAGTAAAAAAAGTTTTTCCTTAATCACAAAGTGATAATCTCTGCCGTAAGCATATTTTGAAATTTTCGGAATTCCGGAATTTTGTTTTTCAGCAGGGTAATAGTTGTACAACAGCGAAATCACCGATTTCGCACCATGCACAAGTTTGCGAGGGTCGAGGCGCTTGTCGAAGTTGCGCTCCATATAACCCATTGTGCCATGCATTCCTTTTTTAAGCCATTGCTCCAGATGCGGAGCATCTTCTTCGAGATAATCGGCTTTCGAAATGCCGCAATGAGCAAAGCCAAGCCTATAAGCTTCTTCTTTAATCAGTGCAGTAAGTTCACTCTTATTCATGTATCACCTCACTCCCTGTCGAACAGGGTACCTTTCAGGTGTGGTGGATTTTTTCCAATGTGTTTAAATGCTTTTTCTGTGGCTTCGCGCCCTCGAGGAGTACGCATCAGAAATCCTTCCATAATCAGAAACGGTTCATACACTTCTTCCAGCGTTCCTGCTTCTTCGCCAACAGCCGTTGCAATGGTGTTGATGCCTACCGGTCCTCCTTTGAATTTATCAATGATGACATGCAGAATACGGTTGTCCATCTCGTCAAGACCGTCAATGTCCACATTCAGCGCAGAGAGTCCGTATTGTGCTATTTTAAGATTCACAATGCCATCGCCTTTTATTTGTGCAAAATCACGTATTCTCCTCAGCAGTGCATTGGCAATACGCGGAGTGCCGCGGCTTCTGCGTGCAATTTCATAAGCAGCTTCTTCTTCAATAGCTGTTTTAAGAATTTCGGCAGAGCGCATAACAATGGTCTGCAAAAGTTTTGCATCGTAATATTCCAGCCGTGAGTTGATACCAAACCTGGCACGCAATGGCGAAGTAAGCAATCCCGAGCGGGTTGTTGCACCGATGAGCGTAAAAGGATTTATTTTTAACTGAACAGAACGTGCATGCGGCCCGCTTTCTATCATGATGTCAATCTTATAGTCTTCCATTGCCGAATAAAGATACTCTTCTACAACGGGGCTGAGGCGGTGTATTTCGTCAATGAATAAAACATCATTGGGTTCCAGATTGGTGAGCAGTCCTGCAAGGTCGCCCGGTTTGTCGAGCACCGGTCCTGAAGTAACTTTAATTTTTACGTTCAGTTCGTTGGCAATAATATTTGCCAGTGTAGTTTTTCCCAGTCCGGGTGGGCCGTGCAACAACACATGATCCAAAGCTTCTCCCCGCTGCGAAGCAGCTTTTACAAACACTTTAAGATTTTCGGTAACCTTATACTGTCCTGCAAAATCATCAAAGCTGAGCGGACGGAGTACACGCTCCATTTCCTTTTCGGCAGGAGTGAAATGTTCGGCAGTAGGATCGAGATTTTTATTGCTCATCGTCATGCAAAGATGCGGAAAATGTTGAATTAATCCTTATCAGAATAAACAGTTGGCGGTATTCAATGAAAAAGAGGTTGCCACAAAGTGACAACCTCTTCCACAGTAAACAATTTTAAATGATTAACTGCAACCCATACTTGTTCCGCAGTTCAGGCATTTGTAGCATGACCCGCTGCGAATGGTAATGTGTCCGCACGTGTTACACACAGGAGCATCGCCCATCATACTTCCAAGAAATTTTTCATGTTCAGAAGCAGCAGCAACAACCTTGCTTTCAACATTCACTTTCTTAGGTTTAACTTTTTCCTGCGTCTGTACCTGCGCTTGTATTTGCTCTTTAGGAAGTTCGCTTGGTTTTACCTGAACCAGATCTTCTCTTCCCAGATATTCGAATGACAACAAGCGGAAGATGTAGTCAATAACAGAAGTGGCATTTTTGATATTCGGATGTTGCACCACTCCTGATGGTTCAAATCGGGTGAATATAAATTTCTCGGCAAACTCATCGAGTGGAACTCCATACTGAAGACCGATAGATACTGAAATGGCAAAACAGTTGAGCAGTGAGCGGAAGGATGCACCTTCTTTGTGCATATCAATAAACACTTCTCCTAAGGTGCCATCATTGTATTCGCCTGTGCGAACAAAGATGGTATGTCCTCCAACTTTGGCTTTCTGTGTAAATCCTTCTCTCTTTTCAGGAAGTTTTTTACGCTGCACAATATTGGAAAGTTGTTGTTTGAATTTGGTATCGGGAGAAAGTTGAATGATACGCTTTGCAGCATTCAATACATCATCAGCAGTGAGTTTTTCGTAGTCAACTGCTTCGTCTTTGCTGTCAGATTTTTTATCTTTAGAGGAAGCAGAAAGCGGTTGTGAGAATTTGCTTCCATCACGGTAAATAGAAATTGCTTTCAATCCAAGCTCCCATCCCATCATATAACATTCCTCAATTTCTTTCTCAGTAGTTTCATTCGGAAGGTTGATGGTTTTTGAAATAGCTCCGCAGATAAACGGCTGAACCGCTGCCATCATACGGATGTGTCCGTGAGGATGGATAAAACGCTCGCCATATTTTCCGCATTTGTTGGCACAGTCAAAAATAGGAAGATGTTCTTCTTTGAGGTGTGGCGCACCTTCAATGGTCATACGTCCGCATACAAACAGATTAGCTTCTTCAATCTGGTCATTGCTGAATCCTGTTTCAGCAAGCAGGTTAAAATCAACAGAAGTATAAACTTCTCTGTCAATGCCTATACGCTGCATGCACTCTTCGCCAAGTGTAAATACATTAAACAGGAATCGGATATCGAAAGCTGACACTGCTGCACGCTCTAATTTTTCTATGTCTGATTTTGTAAATCCGATTGCCTTCAGCGTTTCATGATTGATGAAAGGTGCATTCTTAAAGCTGCCTGTTCCTTTGATATAATCTACAATGTCATTTGTCTGTGATGATGTATAACCGAGATTTCTCAGTGTAACGGGAATACTGTCGTTTACAATTTTGAAATATCCGCCTCCTGAAAGTTTTTTGAATTTCACCAGAGCAAAATCAGGTTCAACACCGGTGGTGTCGCAGTCCATCAGCAAACCAATGGTTCCTGTAGGAGCAATGGCACTTACCTGAGCATTGCGGTATCCGTATTTTTCGCCCCATACCAGTGCATCATCCCATGCTTTGCATGCAGCCTGCATCAGATATTTAGGGCAGGTTCCTGCATCAATACCTTCAGGTTTTATTTCAAGATTTTCATAAGCATCATCAGCATGATAAGCTGCATAACGATGGTTGCGGATTACGCGCAACATGTGCTCTTTGTTTTTCTCATATTGTTTGAAAGGTCCAAGCACCTTAGCCATTTCAGCAGATGCTTTAAATGCTGTTCCTGTCATGATAGCGCTGATAGATGCAGCAACTGCTCTTGCCTGATCGCTGTCATAAGGAATTCCTGAAATCATCAGCAATGAACCCAGGTTGGCATAACCCAATCCAAGGGTGCGGTATTCATAAGAAAGCTGCGCTACTTCTTTGGAAGGGAACTGCGCCATCAACACAGAAATTTCAAGCACTACATTCCACAAACGACAAGCATACTGGAATGATTCCACATTAAACATTAATGTTTTGTCGTCATAAAATTTTCTGAGGTTGATAGATGCAAGATTACATGCAGTGTTGTCGAGAAACATATATTCACTGCAAGGGTTGGAAGAGTTTATTCTTCCACCTTCGGGGCAGGTATGCCACTCGTTTACTGTAGTGTCAAACTGCACACCGGGGTCAGCACATTTCCATGCTGCACCGGCAATATCATCCCATAATTTTTTTGCAGGAACTGTTTTCATCACATGACCGTCAGTGCGGGCTGTAAGATTCCAGTTGCCGTTTTCCTGAAGTGCTTTGAAGAATGTATTGGGGATGCGAACTGAATTGTTTGAGTTCTGTCCTGATACTGTGCGATAAGCTTCTCCCTCGTAATCGGAAGGATAACCTGCAGCTATGAGAGCAGCAACTTTCTTTTCTTCGTCAGCTTTCCAGTTGATGAAAGTTTCAATTTCAGGATGGTCGAGGTCGAGACAAACCATTTTAGCTGCTCTTCTGGTGGTGCCTCCTGATTTGATAGCACCTGCTGCACGATCCAATATTTTAAGAAACGACATCAGCCCTGAAGAATGTCCTCCGCCTGAAAGTTTTTCGCCTTCGGCACGCAGTGCAGAAAAGTTTGTTCCTACACCTGAACCATACTTAAACACTTTTGCTTCGCGAACAAGAAGGTCCATGATACCACCTTCGTTCAGCAAATCATCTTTTACCGAAAGGATAAAGCAGGCATGAGGTTGCGGACGCTCATAAGAAGAGTTTGTTTCTTCCAGCTTTTCTGTTTCCGGATTATAAAACCAGTGTCCTTTACCTGTACCTTTAATATTATAGGCTGAATAAAGTCCTGTGTTGAACCATTGTGGTGAGTTTGGTGCAGCATGCTGACCTAACAACATATATACTGCCTCATCATAAAATATCTGTGCATCTTCGTCAGAAGCAAAGTAGTTGGCTTTCTTACCCCACTGTGTCCAGCAGTCGGCAAGGCGGTGAACCACCTGTTTAACCGATTGCTCACGGCCGGTTGTGCCATCAGGTTGTGGCACTCCTGTTCTGCGAAAATATTTTTGTGCAAGAATATCTGTTGCCACCTGTGACCATGCCTCAGGCACTTCCACATCATTCATTTCAAAAACTACATCTCCAGCGGGATTACGTATTACAGATGACCGTTTCTCATACTTAAACTGATCGTAGGGGCTTTGATTGTTTTTGGTAAAATGCCTCTCGAAAGTGAGACCTGTCCGCTCAGATCTATTGTTTTTTTTGTTGGTTGACTGACTTTTCATCCGCATTGAATTTTTTAAGTTATTATATATAAAGTGTTCTTATTATTTGCTTCAGTTATGGTGGTTGGGGAACCTTGTTTTGCTGAAAGCCCTACAAAAATGGAAATCATATTTCAGTAAATCGAACTTTTTATTTGCGAATTTTATTTAATTAATAACAAAAATAATGTTGATAACAATTTTTTTCAACACGTGTTAAAATCATTAAAAAAGAAACGCCAAAAAAGGATTCCTTTATAAACCATGCAATTAAGTTTTGAAGCCAATCCGGCAAGTCCAAAAACCTTTCTTGCAGATTCCACAATTTAGAAGGCCGATGTTAATTCTCCGTTTTCAGGGTTCGGGTAAAAAAATTTTTTGAACTGCAGAATCATCTTTTTTCCAGATTTCTCCGCACTTTTCAATTGCATTTTAACTTCAGAGAGAAAAACCCTTCGTTTCCCTCTGAAAAAAATTATACAACACCTCTTTTTCTTAAATGATTATTACTTGTTTATCAGAGATAAATTGATTTTTCTGAAACTCAGTTTATGCCCTTACATTATAAACTGTTTCGTCATGAAAAAAGTTGTATTGTAAGAGGGGAAGTGACTTATGTCATAGAGAGTTTTTACAAGCTGATTTAGTTTTGTATAAAACAATAAATATGAAAACAAAAGTGCTTTTAATAATTGCAATCGTTGCAGGTGTTTTTGCAGGTTGCAAAAAAGAAAAGGATTCAGGCACAGTGAATCTGAATATCAGTTATGCTGTTGATGGTGTACCACTAAATTTTGATACCATGATGTATCAGAACGCAGCCGGAAATCAATTCAGTGTAACACGACTTGAATACTACATTTCCAATATTACCTTTCATAAAAACGATGGTAGTGTTTTTACTACAAATCTTATTCAATATATAAATGCACGCACTGCATCAACCAATCAGTTTAGTTTTAATGATGTACCAAATGGCAATTACACTAAGATTACTTTCAACATAGGAATTGATTCTGCACGTAATTACACATACGGTTTGCCAACCACTACTGAAAACAACAACATGCTGTGGCCCGAACCAATGGGTGGCGGTTATCACTTTATGAAACTGGAAGGATATTTTGCTGATAACGGGAGTACACCCGGTTTTGCAACACACATAGGCACTAACAGTTGTTTGGTAAGTATTGATCATCCTATCAATTTTTCAGTGGATGGCAACACTTATGATATGCAACTTACAATGAACATTAATGAGTGGTATAAAATCCTGAGATATATGACTTTAATACAGACGGAGGTTACTCCATGGGAAATATGATGGCAATGATGAAAATAGCCGGAAATGGCGCAGATGTATTTAATCAGTAATATCATGAGACTGAAAAATTATTATTTTGTATTGGGTGTGCTTGTTGCAATTGTATTATTGTTTGCATGCCGGAAAAAAGACAGTGATCCACAAGGTAACGACTGGGGGCCTTACAATCCTACTCCTTACACGATAGATGTACCCGAAGGATTTCCTGAACCTGTTATTCCCGAGTTCAACAAAATGACCGTGGAAGGTGTGAATCTTGGAAGGTATTTGTACTATGATAATATTTTATCGAGCAACGGACTTTCATGCAACTCATGTCATATACGTTCACTTTCGTTTTCAAAACAATTGTTTGTAACGCTTGCGGGCGAAACAAAAAGTATTCCTCCGCATGTGAACCTTGCATGGAATCCTGATTTTAACTGGACAGGTTCTGAACCTGTACTCGACAATCTTTGTCTGGGCGATTTTGAACCTGAGTTTTTTAATACCAATAAAGATTCTTTGTTCAGCCGTCTTTCCAAAAGCTCCATCTATCCTGAAAAATTTTATAAAGCTTTCGGCATTGAAGACATTAACAAACTCAGTTACGATGAGTTGAAGCAAAAAATCGTTTACGCTATTTCGCAATTTATGCGCACCATGGTTTCGTCCAATTCAAAGTATAATAAGTTTATACATCATCAGGCCATGATGACTCCTTCCGAAATCAGAGGATTCAATATTTTCTTTACTGAGAAGGGAGATTGTTTCCATTGTCATGGTGGAGACCTTACTACCGACAACAGTTTTCATAACACCGGACTGGATGCAAATCCCACAAGTTTTAATATGGGACGATATAATTACACAGGCAATCCAAATGATATAGGCAAGTTCAGCACTCCTACTTTAATCAACATAGAGCTTACAGCACCTTACATGCACGATGGGCGTTTTCAAACACTGGAAGAAGTAATTGAATTTTATAATTCAGGTGTGCATAATACTTCTCCAAACATTGATCCTATTATGACAAAGCCCGGCAAAGAATACGGCCTGGGATTGACACCCATGGAAAAAGCAGACTTGCTGAATTTTCTGAAAACATTTACCGATACATCATTCATCAACAATCCGGCTTATTTTAATCCGTTGTGATTTTTTTAAATACACAGAATTTGTTTTCAGTATGAGCCGGTGTTGTAATCCTTTATAATAAAACTGACTCTTCTTTCTTTATTTCAGTATTACGCTTCTTTCTTACTACAGGAGTAAGTATAAGCCGCAACGAACTGTCTTTGCTTACATAAGCCCATGCCCAGTTGATAAAAATTATCAGCTTATTTCTTACGGTAAGTATCAGCATCAGGTGCAAGAACATCCACACCAGCCATGCAAAATAACCTTTGAAATGCATGAAAGGTAAATCTACAACCGCTTTGTTTTTACCAATAGTTGCCATAGAGCCAAGATCTTTATATTCGAATTCCACCGGTTTTTTCTGATTATGCCATCTGTAAAGATTTTTAGCAAGTGTCTTAGCCTGGTTGATGGCTACATTGGCCAACAGCGGATGTCCGTTAGGATAAAGAGGTGTTGTCATATAAGCTATGTCGCCAACGGCATAAATATTATCACTTCCCGAAACTCTGTTATAACGGTCCACAATCAGTCGGTTGCCTCTTGCAAAAGTATCAGCAGTAAATCCTTCAATTGTATTTCCTGTTACTCCTGCCGACCATATTACTGTTTTGGTTTTTATCTGCCTGCCATTGTTCAACAACAAAGTTTCACCGTCATAATCTTTCACAAAGGTTTCTGTCATCACATTTACTCCCATTTGTTCCAGATATTTTTTTGATTCTGTTTTAGAGGCATCACTCATACTGCTGAGTGGATATTTTGCACCTTCCACCAAAATGATATTGAATTTTGAAAAATCTATTCCACGGTAATCTTTAGGCAACACATGTTTTTTTATCTCAGCAAAAGCTCCACTCAACTCCACTCCTGTAGGACCTGCTCCTACAATTACCAGATTAAACAAGGCTTCACGCTCCTCATCATTTGCCGAAATAATTTTTTCGAAGGTGAGCAAAATATGGTTGCGGATATTGATGGCATCATAAGTAGTTTTCAGTGTAAAAACATTTCTTGCAATATTGTCATTTCCAAAAAAGTTGGTTTTACACCCTATGGCCAAAACCAGATAGTCGTAAACAAATGAGCCTATATCTGTAACTACCTTGTTGTCCTTAGCAATAATTTGCTGCACTTCAGCCAAACGTATCTGCACATTTTTTTTATTCCTGAAAACATTTCTGAACGGAAATGAAATACTGGAAGGTTCAATCTGCGAAGAAGCTACCTGATAAAACAAAGGCTGAAACTGATGATGATTAACTTTATCTATCAGCAGTACATCAAATATTTTCTCATCTAACGAACGAACCAGCTGTATGCCGGCAAATCCTCCACCTACTATTATTACTTTTTTCTTTTGAGTTGCAGGTTTCATCTTTTTATTTTTAAAGTTTACTTTAATCTTAATTGTAATATATTAAACCTCTCATTTAGATTCCTTAATACTCACATAAACATTAAACAACTGACAATGTGTTTTCGTTTGTTGCTTTTTAGTAAAATTTCAACTCAGCTTAGATTACTTAATTTCGCCTCATAAATATAACAAACCGAATGAACATAGAAGATGATTTGATGTTTCCTGAAATGGAAAAATCGCAAACCAACAGACTAAAAGAAAAGATTTTTGAAACAATTTTTGAGGCTGACACTTTTTATGGAAAGCTCTTTGACATCGTTTTGCTGATTTCCATTTTAGTAAGTGTTGCCCTTGTCATGCTTGAATCTGTTGCGTCCATCAATGCACAGTATCATCATATTCTGGTAGTGTGCGAATGGATAATCACAGTGTTGTTTACACTTGAATATGCACTGCGGGTTTACTGCGTAAGAAAACCTCTCAAATACATTTTCAGCTTTTATGGTATAGTTGATTTGCTGAGTGTTCTGCCTACCTATCTCGGCATCATTTATCCTTCTACCAAATATTTATCGAGCATCCGCATTCTTCGTTTGCTTCGTATATTCCGTATTTTCCGTCTTACAAAATTTATGCGTGGAGGAAATTTAATTCTGATAGCTCTGAGAAGAAGCCGTTCTGAAATTGTTGTTTTCCTGTCCTTCGTTACTCTGATAGTTGTTGTCATCGGTTCATTGATTTACGTAATTGAAGGTGATCATCCCGAGTCACCCATGAAAAGTATTCCTACAAGCATTTACTGGGCAGTGGTTACTGTAACTACTGTTGGGTTTGGAGACATTACACCCGTTACCGGAATGGGAAGATTTCTTGCATCCATACTTATGCTGATTGGTTATGGAGTCATTCTTGTTCCAACCATTATTGCTACTGAAACCATACGAGGTACACGATTGCGTGAGCCGGGAAAAAACACACAGGTTTGTCGGCATTGCTACGATGAGAATCACATGGATGGAGCACTTTTTTGCAAATCGTGTGGTCATTCATTGCACAGAGAGGGAGACTCCTTTAAAGTCAGAAAAGAATAATTTGATCCTGACCACAAAATCTTTATTGTTTTGTAATCATTTAAAAATAAGAACATGAAACAACTCAAACTTATACACACGTTTCTTCTTTGCTTAATAGGAGTAGTTTCTGTTTTTATGACCTTATCGGTAATTTTTGATCTTTTCGGTATTCGCGCCAGAGAAGGAAATTATGTATTGTTTATAGTCTATGCCAATTTAGTATGCGGAATTATTTATCTGTATGCTGCTATTTCCAATTGGAAAAACCTCACCAATAGTTTTTATAGTCTGGTATTGGCTTCACTCATATTAATAGTGGCATTCATAGCTTTTGGGGTTTATATCAGCAATGGCGGCATACACGAAGTTAAAACCATTAAAGCAATGACCTTCCGCACTGTGTTTACACTAATCATGGCTGCATTAAGTTATATGATGTTGAGAAAAGAAAAACAGCGGAGGTGATTTACTTTTCAATATGTATTTTATTCATCAGCATCCGAATAAAATACCCGATTGCCAACTATGCGAGCCGGTGATGTATATGGATGTTCTTCGGCTTTGCCAACAGCCATGATGTGTATTACCTTCCATCCCTTTACTTTAAGATAATCCGAAACCATAGAACGGTGACACCGCCACCACACTGCCTCCGAACACATATATGCTGTGGTTTGTTGCCTCGCCAACTCTGTCAGAAGTTCTATGCCTTTTACAAAATCAGGTGTTTCCATATAATCAGCATACCCTTTGAAAGCATCCTTATGCCAGCGGTTATTATGAGAATTTTTGCTTACTTTTCTTCGTCCGCCTAATTCTTTCAGATGACTATACTTTATTCCCGCTTGAGGCAACACAACTTCGAGATTTTCTTTATTGAATTGCGGATATTTTCGTGAGCCCGGAAAACTGCGTATATCTGCAACATGTTGTACGGAAAAAGATTGCAGCATGGATATAAACTCATCCATACTTCTTGTTGAGTGGCCTATGGTGTAAATTGTTTTTGCGGTTGGTGTCATAAATTCAAAGCTCTGTTAAATTGCCTCTGCAACCACTCGGCTCAGTGCGATAATATATTTATCAATATATTTCTGTTTTTCTTTTGATTTGTATTGCTGTATAAATCTTGGATGCTCCAGCACAGTAAGTTTATCAAACATTTTATGTTCGTCATTCAGTTTACGGATAAAATCTGCATTCTTCTTGCCTAGTATAAACACTTCTGAAGTGTCCAACCCCATGCTGATGTGTTGCAGCAGCGATTGAATCATAAATTCACTTACGCACTCAAACAACTTCTTGTCGTCATAATAATTGGCATTAAGCCATTTGCCAGCTTTTGCCTTTCTGACTATAGCCAGCGGAAAGGGTGAGTTGATATAAAAGTTTTTGTAAAATTCTTTTACACCGCCAAAACTTTCAATCATATCATACACAAATACCGAAGAAACTTCATGCGTATAAGCAGAATGCATTTTGATACCACAAACCGTGTCAAGTCTTTTTGTGTCAGTAAACGGAACTCCGGTAACTCCCGCACCATGACGGCTTGGGTTTATTCCGATAATAAACTTCCGCTGGTTATTGTCGTTATAAAACTTTGCATAAAATTTTTGCATCACATCCATGGTTTCGGGATTGTCCATATAAGGATTCAGCACCTGAAATCCTTCCGGAAGTTTACCACTATATTTTAGTTTCCGGTTAAAGTCAATTACACGCTCCGCAAATTTTATTTGTCTGCTCATTTAACGAAAATAGATATTACACTTATTACTCCATTTCATTGACCAAACAACACATCAAGTCAAAGGTTTACAGATTAAGAATTAAAACTTGTTTCTTATTATCATTACAAAAAAAAGAAGCCGCCCAAACCCCCGGGCGGCCTCATATAATATGAACAACAATTTCGTTTATCCTGATACTTTTACTTTCTCTACTATCAGACTTTGCACACCATTTTTCTTCACTACCTTACCTGTAATTTCAACATTTTCGGCAGCATGTTTAACAGCTTCTTTGTAAGCATCCGAAAGTTTATGGTCTTCAACAAGCAGATACACTTGTCCGTCATCCTTGCTCAAAATTCCGGCAGGTAAACCTTTGTCAAGACATCCCTGTGCGCAGGTTTTATGTCCTTTTCCCTGTGCATCGTGTGTCATATAGCATGACATGTCTAATATTTCTCCTTTCACTGTTTTGCTTGTTTGCCCGAAGGCAGTCATAGAGAATATCACCAAACCTCCGGTTAACAGTGATCCCCATAGTTTAGATTTTTGTGTTTTAACGGTTCCCATTTTTTTAAAATTTTAAAATTTGACTTTTATTTTAAGCTATGACAAAGCTATACTCTATAACATGAAAATTTGGTTATAGTTAGCTTTCCGGCCAAAACGGCTGTCTTTTGTCTTCATAAATATACCTGATGACCATGTGAGCGCCTGTGGCTTAATCAAATAAAGGAAAAGCATGTTTGAAAACAAACTTGTTTTTACTATTTTTAACAAAATTTTTTCAGAGCAGGTAATGAAACTTCGTAACAAGATTTTTCTTCTGGTGGTTGGTATCTTATTAATTATACAACTTCCTGTATTTCGTCCTGCAAAGAATTTTACAGATGCTGAACCGGTAAATGATATTGCCAAAGCGTATGATGTTCCGATGGATATTCAAATGCATATTTATGACGGATGTTACAGTTGTCACTCCAATTATACTGAGAAATATTTCTGGTATTATAATATTCAACCCGTAAGCTGGTGGATGGCATCTCATATTCGAAATGCAAAAAGAGAGCTTAATTTTTCTGAATTTGCTACTTACTCCCCTCAAAGGGCTTTGAAGAAATTTGAAGAGATTGAAAAAGTTATGGTGAGAAAAAGTATGCCGCTTAAATCATACACACTGACACATAAAGAAGCCCGCTTTACTGACGAAGATTTTCATGATGTGGCTGAATGGGCCAGAGGAATGCAAAAAGAATTATCGCAGAAAAAAGAAACCCCTTCAGCGCCCGAATAATTTTTTTATAGAATTCAGATTATGACCGCGTGAGAATGAAATCCATTCTCACTTTATTATTTCACAAAAAATTATTTCAAAATAAAAATTCAACCTATAAAAGTTAATTCAAAATTATTTCAATCATGCGCAAACAGTTTGTCATCATTACTACTTTACTTTTAGCTGTCACACTGGCTCTGTCCATATTCATGAATAAAAACTGGAGTGTGTTTTTTGCAATCATCCTTGGCCTTACACTGCTGGGATATCAGGATATGTATCAGAAAAAACATGCTATACGAAGAATCTTTCCGCTGCTAGGCCGATTGCGTTATGTGCTGGAAGAACTTCGGCCCAAAATGTATCAGTATTTTATTGAGTCGGATATTGACGGTAAACCAATAAACCGAGTTGACCGTTCCACCATTTATCAGCGTGCAAAAAAAGAACTGGAAACTATTCCATTCGGAACACAACTCGATGTATATGCCGAAGGATATGAGTGGATGTGTCATTCGGTTTCACCCAAAGCTTTCGATACGCTTAATCAGGATCCGCGTGTTGTGTTTGGCAACAAAGACTGTAAGCAACCTTACTCTGCAAGCATCTTTAATATTTCGGCAATGAGTTATGGCTCACTGAGTGCTCAGGCTGTTGAAGCTATGAATGCAGGAGCTAAAATTGGCGGTTTTGCTCACAACACCGGTGAAGGTGGCCTGAGTGATTATCATCTGAAACACGGAGGTGATTTAATCTGGCAGATAGGTACAGGATATTTTGGTTGCAGAGACGAACATGGAAATTTTGATTCAAAACTTTTTACAGAAAAATCGCAACATCCGCATGTGAAAATGATTGAACTTAAAATTTCGCAAGGTGCCAAACCTGGTCATGGCGGAATACTTCCTGCTTCTAAAAACTCTGAAGAGATTGCACGCATTCGGCACGTTAAGCCGCATACCAAGGTGGCTTCTCCTCCATATCATTCTGCATTCAACACACCGTTGGAGATGATTCAGTTTATTCAAAAACTGAGAGAATATTCAGGAGGCAAGCCTGTAGGTTTTAAATTATGTATCGGCCACAAAGCTGAATTTATTTCCATTTGTAAAGCCATGATACATCTCGACATTTATCCTGATTTTATCACTGTAGATGGTGGCGAAGGAGGAACAGGTGCTGCACCGCAGGAGTTCTCAAATTACATTGGTGCTCCCATGATTGACGGATTGGCTTTTGTGCACAATATTCTTATGGGTCTTGATATTCGAAAACACATAAAAATTATTGCTGCAGGAAAAGTGACTTCTGCTTTTCATATTGCACGTGCAATGGCACTTGGTGCCGACACCTGCAATTCGGCCCGAGCCATGATGATGGCTATAGGATGTATTCAGGCTTTGCTGTGTAATACTAACCGTTGCCCAACAGGTATTGCCACTCAGGACCCACGACTTACCATTGGGCTTGATGTGAATGATAAAAAAGTGCGTCTTGCCAATTACCATGCAGGAACAGTAAAAAACTTTGTGGAGCTACTGGGTGCCTCAGGACTTGACGATATGAAAAATATAACACGCAGTCATATTTACAGACGTGTTTCATTAAATGAAATGCTTACCTACGAAGAAATTTTTCCTTCCATCAAACCCGGGTCAATGTTGCATCAAGAAATTCCCGAAAAATATAGATGGGACTTTGCACACGCCAATATGAATAAATGGGGAGTAACTGTCGAAGAACCTGCATAAGTAAATATTTTACATTTACTTTGTGCGTACTTCACCGATATGAATACACTGAAAATTCTTAACACGAATTATCTTACCCACGATGTAAAACAATTTGTTCTGGAAAAACCACAGGGGTTTATTTATCGCCCCGGGCAATCAGGACATTTTTCAATAAATATTGCAGGATGGGAAGATAAGATAAGACCCTTCACTTTTACTTCTCTAAATGCTTGGCCATATCTTGAACTGATAGTAAAAATTCATGACGACCATGAAGGAGTTACTCATCAAATGGGAAAATTAATCAGTGGTTCGCAATTGATTTTACATGATGTGTTTGGCACTATTGAATACAAAGGCCCTGGAATATTTCTTGCAGGTGGAACAGGTATTACTCCTTTCATTTCAATTTTCAGAGCATTGTATTTCAGCGGTAATCTGCGACAAACCGGATTGATTTATTCCAACAGAACCCAGGAAGATATTATTCTGGGCGATGAATTATTTAAAATGTTGGGGCCTGCTTACATGAATGTTTTTACACGTCAAGGAGTAATCGGATTTCAGGAAAAAAGAATTGACAAAAAATTTCTAATTGAAACCATTCGAAATTTCGACACCAACTTTTATGTGTGCGGACCTAAAAATTTTACGGATGAAATTTCTGCTGACCTTATCAGCCTCGGAGTGAAACCCCAATCATTGATTATTTAATTTACTACATATTAGTAAGGCAACCCTATATAATCAGGAGGAATAAATTCATAGGTGCGTTCATTAATCAGATAGCTCAGCGGTGAATTCGGGAAAGTGTAAATGTCGTTCATCGTTAATCCCCAGGGTTTCCATAAATTGGCAAGTACCTGTGCAAATATTTCATCCTGCCATGGTGAAAATTTTTTCATCTCACCTGCTGCTATTTCAGGAAGTTCAAAAACAGTTGTTCCGTTTTCATTACGAATTTTATAATCCGGCAATTTCCTCAGCAGGTAGTTTGAATAAATAAACCGCCCATACATTTCTTCAAACTGTGCCGGATGCAATACAGCGTTACCTACTGTATCAAGCACTTCTTTATTATACTCTGCAACGGCACCGTTATCCTGAAGACATGCAACAACTCCAAAATCATTCATGCTCAGACAGAAATTCAAATCCTGTGTTTCATCTTTATAATTAAAAATATCTTTCGAAATATTTACTTTATAACATCGGATGGACCATGGTGTAAAATTTCTGTATTCAACAGGTCGCACCAGCGACTGCATCATCAATACCAGATTTTTAAGTCTTTGCTTCAGCAATGCCGATATCTCAAACGGCTTTCCGCTTTGTGCATGTTGCTTAATGACGTAAACAAAATCCTGATACAATACTCCATATAAAACTCTTGCCATCCATTGAAACAAAATGGTTTCTGAAAGTTTGGTAACGGCATCATATCCTTTTTCAAAAGCTTCCCGTGTAATTTCATCCAGATTTTTAATTGCCAAAACTGTTTCTGCTGATGCAGGTAAAACCATTTCACTGTATTTCATCTTTATGCCATCCAACAACATTATTCCTGAATCGTGCAGATTATAACGTTCAAGAAGCCACTGTGGAAATACCGGAACGAATGTTTTATTGTCGGTTTTATTTCCTGTAAGAAAACACTTGTCGGGAGAGAATGATAATGGTTCAAAAGGATTAAAAAGTTGCTCCATGAATTTCAATATGATAATAAAATGCGAAAATAAGACGGAATTTTCACTTCAGATGCATTATGTAGGTTATTTGTTCTGACAACAGTAATTCTTCGTTTCATACAGAGAAAAACACATAGCCGACTGATAAAAAGCAGGGATTCTGCGCAACAAACGATTTATCTTCGCGCCCTAACAATAAAAAATAAGACGTAAAATGCTGACGTCACAATTGATATCTCCCAATAGTATTGCCGTTGTTGGTGCCTCTGAAAACCGAAGTAAACCCGGAGGAAAAGTTTTACAAAATCTTATAGACGCCAAATATCAGGGAACTGTTTATGCTGTCAACAAAAAACCTCTGAACATTGAAGGAACTGTTTATGTTTCACAAATCAGCGAAATACCTTCTGTTGATTTAGCCATCATTGCCATTCCGGCTCACCAGTGTATTGATGCCGTAAAACAACTTATTGAAAAAGGAGCCCGTGCTTTTATTATTTTTTCTGCAGGATTTTCAGAAGCTGGTACAGAAGGCAAATCACTTGAAAAAAAGCTTGTTGAAATCATTAACAATGCAAATGCTACAATGATTGGCCCTAACTGTATTGGAATTATTAATGAAAACTATAAAGGAGTATTCACCACTCCTGTTCCTGAATATGATTCTTCCGGCTGTGAGTTGATTTCCAGTTCAGGAGCTACTGCTGTATTTATTATGGAATCGGCATTACTGACGGGATTAAAATTTTCAAATATTTATTCCATAGGAAATGCTTCACAAACCGGAGTGGAAGATATTCTGGAATATATGGACACACACTATATTCCGGGAAAAAGCCCTGCAGTAAAACTCCTTTATCTGGAAGAAATTAAAAATCCTTTTAAATTTATCAAGCATGTAACCTCTCTTCGCAAGAAAGGATGCCGTATTGCTGCCATAAAATCAGGCTATTCAGAAGCAGGAGGTCGTGCTGCTTCATCACACACCGGTGCACTTGCAACATCTGATACTGTTATCAGGGCATTGTTTTCGAAATGTGGTATTGTTTATTGCAGCAGTCGCGATGAACTGATTGCCGTAGCAAGTGTTTTTCAAACCAAAGAATTAAAAGGAAAAAATATTGCCATCATCACGCATGCAGGAGGTTCTGCAGTGATGCTTACAGATGCGCTTACATCTAATGGAATGAATGTACCTAACATTCCTGCCGCATTTACAAAAGAGCTTTTATCCAAATTGAATGCCGGATCATCTGTTTCAAACCCGATTGATTTTCTGGCAACAGGTACTGCTGAACAACTTGGGGTCATTATTGACTTCTGCGAAAATTATGATGCTATTGATGGTATGGTTGTCGTATTCGGAAGTCCCGGGTTGTTTAATGTAAAAGATGTTTACGAAATATTGGATAAAAAAATCAGCACATGCAGCAAGCCTGTATTTCCTGTTTTGCCATCGTTGATAAATGCTGAAAAAGAAATCAAACTATTTCTTTCCAAAGGTCGTGTGAATTTTCCAGATGAAGTAAATCTGGGCAAAGCACTGGCACATGTATTTAATTCAGAGCTGGTACTATTTGAAAAAGCCATGTTGCCTGAAATGGATTTTGCAGCGATTCGATCAATCATAAATTCATCGTATGACGGATTTCTGAAT
>Ga0079224_100001800_pt1 | contig 25211 bp, 21 predicted proteins | sample Stecom2015_FD_80414 | JGI IMG/M metagenome (GOLD analysis project Ga0079224, IMG submission 80414) | Agricultural soil microbial communities from Utah to study Nitrogen management - Steer compost 2015 | ecosystem: Environmental > Terrestrial > Soil > Agricultural land | place: USA: Utah... | reverse complement strand
CCGGGCTCCAGCCCGCTGGCTGGGCGACCTACACGGTGTATCCGTATATCTACTACGTCCCTGAGGACGCCGTCTTCGACCTGCGCACCCAGCATATCCGCTGGGGCGAGGGTGACGGCGCCGCCCGTCTCAAACTCCTCCCGCGCGTCACCTACGTGATGCCCTCCGGCTACAAGGTCGAGATGGTCCGCCCCGACGGCTCCGGTCGCTGGCGTTTGCGCGGCACCAAGGCCGAGGGTCTGCTCTGCCACAAGCCCTGCACCGTCTCCGGCGGCGGCAAATCCGAGATCTCCAAGTCCATCGCCGACGCCACCTTCACCGGTCCTGTGTTCGTGTCGGACCTCGCCAAGGACCTCGACATCGTGGACGACATCCTCGCCCGCGAATACGGACAACGCTTCCGCGACACCTCGAAAAACCGCGAGAAGGGCCGCCCCATCCTCAGCCGCGAGCGCTCGCTCGGCTCGGTGGTCAAGCTCCTCAGCCGCAGCCCCGACTACACCGACGAATACAACGCCTGGCTCGGCACCATCCCGCGCTACATCCGCGACCTCGTCCTCCTGGTCAAGCGCCTCTACAAGACCTCTTGGGGCGAGGAGTGGCGCAAGCACTTCTCGGTCGATACCATCAACGGCCGCCCGGGCAACGAGCTCAAATACCACGGCCAGAAACTCCAGGCCCAGTATTTGCGCATCGGATACACCAAGGACGGCGGCTGGCGCACTTTCAGCCTGCGCAACGACTTCCTGCCGGCCGTGAAAATCCAGGCCGAGGACGACATCACCGCCTCCACCGTCGCGCCCGCCTCCGCGGTCGTCGGCGCGCCCGACGCCGAGCGTCCCGGCGCGTCCGTCAAGGTCGTGCACAACTGCGAGACCCGCCTCTTCCAGCGGCCCGACGACGCCATCGTGCGCGGCTACGACCGTCACACCGAGCGCGACTTCAGCCAGTCCGGAAACTTCTTCTCCAACTACGAGGCGCTGGAGCGCGCCGAGGCCCGCGAGATCATCGAGGACACCCTCGGCTTCGAGAGCTTCACCCAGCCCGTGCGCGATCTGTTCCGCGGTTTCCTCTCGGCCGACAAACCCGAGTTCCTGGTCTCCCCGGCCCATCCGCGCATCGTTGACGGCAAGCCCACCAAGAACCCGCGCTACCTGCAGATCCGCCCCGACCTCGCCGACCCGCGCACCACCTACGTCGCCCAGACCGCCGCGCGTCTCCTGCGCCGCCTCCCGGCGGAACAGGCCCCGGTGTTCCCCGTCGGCGCGGTGCTCATGGGCCGTCGCCTCAATCCGCCCGAGCCCGGCGTGCGCGCCCTCTGCGTCTTCAATCCGATCCACTATCAGGAGCTGCCGGAGACGTTCATGGACCTCATCGCCAGCCTCACCGGCAAGTCGCCCTCGACCACCGGCGCCGGCTCCGAAGGCGCCCTCACCAAGGGCCCCTTCAACGCGCTGCCTCCCATCTACGACCTCAACGCCGCGCTCGTCTCCTTCCTGCTCACCGACCTGCCCGCCTTCTCCTCCGCCGCCGGCTGGGTCGGCCCCAAGCTCCGCGTCGATCACGACATCAGCCTGCTCGTGCCCGAGATCTGGTGCCGCATGAGCCGCGAGGAACGCGACCCGAAATACCTCGTCGCCAACGGCTATCTGGAACGCTGCGAGGACTTCGTCCACGACGGCAAACCCGTGCTCGCCTCGCGTCTCGGCTACCGCATCACCACGCGCTTCGTTCAGGCCTTCTTCGGCCGCGTGCTCAGCAACCCGTCCTCCGTCTTCGACGAGGAACTGCTGCGGCCCGAGCAGCAGGACATGGACATCTTTGCCGATGGCATGGACAACATCGTCGGCGCGATGAAGAGCGCCGCCGAGCACTACTTCGCCGACGGTTCGATCGACCAAGCCTGCCCTCCGCTGCGCGCCCTGCTGCACATCATGCGCGACGGCGTCTGGGAAGGAAAACGTGCCGAGGACCCCGAGTTCCGCGCCCTCTTCGACCGCGAGCAAATGCTCAAGAGCGACTGGTATCGCGCCCGTCTCGAAGCCAAGCAGCGGCTCGACGCCATCACTTGGGAACAGCACGCCCGCTACCTGGAGAAATTCCTCGGGCTGGCGAACTACACCGACGTGGCCGTGCGCCTTGACGTGAAGGGACGCCTCAAGCGCGTCAGCGAGCTGGCCCGCGTCAGTCGCGAGGCTTCGCACGCCGACAGCTTTGTCGGCACCCTCGGCGCCGAGCCCGCCATCGCCGCCGCCCGCGCCGCGCTGCCCCCGCTCTGAGCGGGAGGCGCTTCGCGCTCTAGCGTTCGACCACCCAAAACTCCGCGCCGCGCGGGTCCGCCAGCCGGGCCGCGCGGCCGAGTCCGGGCACGTCGGCCGGCGCGAGCACCTGGCGCCCGCCCGCCGCCACGGCCCGCGCGATGGTGGAGCGCAGGTTTTCGACCTGCAGGCAGGGCAGCCAGCCGGGCGTTCCGTCCGTATCCGTGGAAAAACTACGCAGCTCCGCGATGCGCCGGCCCGCGACCACGACGCCGGCCCCGCCGGCCGGGGACGGTTGCCGCAGATCCCAGCCGGTCACCTTGCGATAGAATTCGCCCGTGCCCTCGGCCACGCGGGCCTCGCCACGGTGCCGGATGATCGGAGGCAGCGCGACGAAGGGCCGCCGGATGTGCAGCTCGACGAGGCACAGCCGGGCCTGTCCGGGGTCGGCCACCTCGGCCACGCGGCCGATCAGGTGTTCACGCGGCGAACGCACGACCAGGCCGCCGGACTTGTTCGCTTCGTGGGCCGCCGCGCCCACGTCGGCGACCTGCACCCAGCAGCTCCAGCGCGCGCGGGTCGCCCCTTCGCCGGCGGCGGCGATCCCCGCGAAGATTTGCCCGTCGTGCAGAAACATGACGTAGGGAATCTCGCCGGGGGAGGACACCGGCGCGCGCACGACTTTCCAGTCGAAGACGGACGAATAGAACTTCTCGGCCGCGCCCGGATCGGGAGTCACGATCTCGTGCCAGACAAACTGACCCTCGGGCAGAAATTTTTCCCCGGTTTTTTGCGACGGGGCCTCCTCGCCGGCGGCGAGGGAAACCAGCGCCGCGCAGGCGATGCATGACAGAAGAAAACGGAGGCGAAGCAGGACGGTGGGGAAGGGCAGGGTGGTCATGGCGATGCGACCGACGCTGGCACAAAACGCTTCAAAAGAAAGACCGCGCTGGCCTCGCGCGGCCGAAGCGCGTTCGGTGGAACCCGCTCCGGGCCGCATCATTTTATCCCATGAAAACCTACACCATTCCCCGCACCGACCTCACCGTCTCCCGCATCGCCTTTGGCTGCATGAAAATCGGGGGCACATGGGACGCCGCCCCGATCTCGGCCGGGACCGCGCAGGCCGCGTTTGCCGCGATTTCGGCGGCGCTGGACTGTGGCATTAATTTTTTCGATCACGCCGACATCTACACGCGCGGCAAGTCCGAGGAAGTCTTCGGGCGCTACCTCCGCGACAATCCCGGACTGCGGGACCGCCTGGTGCTGCAATCCAAGGTCGGCATCCGTTTCCCGGAGGAGGGCGCGACCATGTCGGCGCCCGCGCGCTACGATTTCAGCCGCGACCACATCGTGGGTTCGGTGGAGGCGATCTTGAAGCGTCTGCAAACCGACCGGCTCGACCTGTTGCTGCTGCACCGGCCCGATGCGCTGGTCGAACCCGAGGACGTGGCCCGGGCCTTCGACGAACTCGCCCGCGCCGGCAAGGTCCGGCATTTCGGCGTGAGCAACCACACGCCGGGGCAGATCGAGCTGCTGCGCCGGCACGTGGCGCAACCGCTGGTGGTCAATCAACTGGAGTTCAGCCTCGCGCAACCCGCCTTGGTGGCCGAGGGCATGATCGCCAATCGCGCCGGTTCGGTGAGCGTGCTTGGCGCGGGCATCCTGGATTATTGCCGGCTGCACGACATTCTGGTGCAGGCGTGGTCGCCGGTGGGCGGAGGCAAATTGCTCGCCCCTGACGCCGCCGCCGGACCGCTGAAGGCCGCGGCCGAACTTCTGGCGGCGTTGGCCAAGGCGAAGAACACGACGCCCGAGGCGGTGGCGCTCGCCTGGATTCTGCGCCATCCGGCGGGTATGCAGCCGATCATCGGCACGACCAAGGCCGACCGCGTGCGCGCCAGCGCCCCGGCCGACGAACTGGAGCTGACCCGCGAGGAATGGTATCTCCTGCTGGAAACCGCCCGCGGCCAGCGCGTGCCGTGAACCCGGACGGACGGCGCCGGGGAAGGTGATTGTCCGCGCGTTTTCCATTGGAAAGTGTGGCCGCCGCGACGCGCGCGTGTCTTAACCGGAGCGATGAACGATGCGGCATTTTCTTTGGATGAGTCGGGCGCGGTCACGCCGTTGCGCGTGAGCGACAACGGCCGCTTTTTGACGCGGGCGGACGGACGGCCGTTTTTTTGGCTCGGCGACACGGCCTGGGAATTGTTTCACCGGCTCGACCGCGACGAGGCCCGGCACTACCTGGAGGATCGCGCGCGCAAGGGGTTCACCGTGATCCAGGCGGTCGCGCTGGCCGAGCGCGACGGGCTCGACACTCCCGCCGCCTGCGGACACGTGCCGTTCGAGAACCACGACCCGGCGCGTCCGGTCGAGGCGTATTGGGCGCACGTTGACGCGGTGATCGCGCTCGCGAACCGGCTGGGACTGGTGGTCGCGCTGCTGCCGACCTGGGGCGACAAGTGGAATCGCAAGCAGGGCTTCGGCCCGGAGATTTTCACGCCCGCCAACGCCGAGGCCTACGGCGAGTGGCTGGGCAAACGCTACCGCGACGCCGACCTGGTGTGGGTTCTGGGCGGCGACCGGCCGGTCGAAACGGACGCGCATCGGGAGATCATCCGGCGCATGGCGGCGGGTCTGACGCGGGGCGATGGCGGCGCGCATTTGCGCACGTTTCACACCCAGGGCGCCTGCGGATCGTCGGAGTATTTTCACGAAGAGGACTGGTTGGATTTCAACTTTCGCCAAAACGGTCACGCCGTGGATTACACCGGTCGCTACGACGCGACGCGTGCGGACTATGATCGTTTGCCCGTCAAGCCGGTGCTGGATGGCGAGCCGGTTTACGAGGACATCGGCATCGATTTCAACCCGGCGCGCCTCGGCCACGCGACGGCGGCCGACGTGAGGCGCGCGCTTTACTGGAATCTGTTCACGGGAGCGTGCGGCCACACCTACGGGCACAATTCGGTGTGGCAAATGTGGTCGCCCGTCCACGAGCCGGTGCTGGATCCGGTCATGCCGTGGCGCGAGGCGCTCGATCAACCGGGGGCCGGGCAGATGGTGCATGCGCGGCGATTGTTGGAATCGCGTCCGTTTCTGACGCGTGTTCCCGACCAGACTTTGTTGGTTCCGCATAAGGGGGCGCCGCACCTGATCCCGGGAGCGGGCCGCGCTTTTTTTGCGGCCACGCGGGACGGCGACGGAGGCTACGCGATGATTTACGCGCCGGTGGGCCGGAGGTTCGCGGTGAACACCCGGCTGGTGGCGGGCGAACGCCTGCGCGGCTGGTGGTTCAATCCGCGCGACGGCTCCACGGCGGAAATCGGCGAGTGGGCGAACGCCGGCGAGCGCGAGTTCACGCCGCCCGACGTCGGCGAGATGATCGACTGGATTCTGGTGCTGGACGACGTCGCGCGAGGCTACCCGGTGCCGGGAACCGCATCGTGGGGCAAATAATGCCAACGGCCCGTTGTCGTTGAAATTCGGATACGAGTTCTGACGCAAGGGGACGCGAAATCGCCAAGCTCGCGCGTTGAGGTCGCAACTTTGTCCGTTTTGCGCAGTCTGCCCAAGCATGAGCATCATCCGATTCATCGCCGCCGCCGTTGTCATCACCGTGGGCCTGCTGGTCGCCGCGGTGGCGTTGGTGCTGGGTCTGTTCGCCTACGCCGTGCAGCGCCTGTTCGGCAAACCGGGCCGGCGTCCGGTGTTCCGGCATACCGTTTATCGGAACCGTTCCACGCCTCCGCGCCCCTCGCGACCCGTCGGCGACGTGATCGATGTCGAGGTGACCGATGTGGAGGCGATTGAGCCAAAGCCGGAACACCTTCAATCGCGGGAGCCACGTTAGGAAATTCAGTCGGATTCTTGTCCGACCGGCGGGGCGCGTTCATGTCCGGGAGAGGGGGCGCGCCCGGAGTAGGGGGGGCGAAACCATAGGCGCAGGGGATTGACCCCGCGGATGATCGCTGGCCGACAAAATGCGCTGCGCGCCTGCAAGCAGGCGGCGTTGATGGCCCCGGCGGAAACTCCGGTGAGGATGAGGAAATTCAACTCGGGCAATCCGCGGGCCAGACTCCGCATCTCTTAAGGAGCATTCCTCTCTCCCCCCCTCATTGTTAATAAGTTTCTGCCTGGAAACCGATGGATACATGGGAGTTTGCTTGACCAAAGTGGGTGAAAATGGGTTGAAATGGGGCATCGTGGGAGATGCCTGCGATAAATCGCATCCATGGCTCAACTCGGAAAACCGTTTTACACCGGCCTCTTCAGGCACGGTTTGGACGACAAGAATCGACTCACGATTCCGTCGGCCTGGCGGTCTGCGCACGAGGCGAGCGACACGTTTCTGGCCACTCCGCATCCGGATGGTTACGTCGCCGTGCTGCCTCCGGCCGAGGTGGAGAAACTTCACGCCAAGATCGCCGCGATGGCCCTCACCGACAGCGAGGCCCAGGACGTTGCCGCCAGCTTTTTCGCCGCCACGCACGCGTTCACCTTCGACAAGCAGGGCCGCATCGCCCTCACCGACGAGCTCCGCAAGCACGCCGGCATCGACAAGGACGCCGTGCTGGTCGGCTCGATGACCAAGTTCAACGTTTACAGCCCCGCGCTCTGGGAAAAACGCCAGCAGCGCATGTCGGGCGAAGCCCTCGGCGACGCGATGCGTCGCATCGGAATCTGAGCATGAACGCCTTCACCTCAGACCACCCGAACCGCGCGAAGGCCGCCCGTTCCGGGCCGGCTGTTCGCATGCGCGCCGCCGCCACGACGCCGGTCATCCGCCAGCGTTCGCTGCCCGGCCTGCGCCGCGTCGTTCAACCCGTCCAACCGGAGCCCGCCCATGTGCTGCGCGCCGCCTGAACCCATCGTGACCATGACGCCCGGCCACACCTCGGTTTTGCTCCGCGAAACGCTCGCGCTGCTCGCCCCCCGTGCCGGCGCGCGTTACCTCGACGCGACCTTTGGCGGCGGCGGCCACACCCGCGCGCTGCTCTCGGCCGCGTCCGGCGTGCAGGTCGTCGCCCTCGACCGCGACCCCGCCGCGCAACCTCGCGCCGCCGCTCTCGCCGCCGAGTTTGGGGACAACTTCAAGCTGATCGACCGTGACTTTGGCGACCTCGCCCGACTCGACCTCGGCGGTCCGCTCGACGGCGCGCTCTTCGACCTCGGCGTTTCCTCCTTTCAACTCGACGACGCCGAACGCGGCTTCTCCTTTCGCAACGACGCCCCCGCCGACATGCGCATGGATCCCCGCCACGGCGTGCCCGCCGCGCAGTGGCTGGAGACCGCCAGCGAGGACATGCTCTTTCGTGCCGTTCGCGATTACGGTGAGGAAACCCACTGGCGCCGCGTCGTCCGCGCACTCATCGCCGCCCGCGGCACCGGCGCGCTCGCCCGCACCGCATCGCTCGCCGAGACCATCGCCGCCGCCATTCCGCCCAAGGACCGCTTCGGCTCCCGCATTCATCCCGCCACCCGCGCCTTCCAGGGCATCCGCATCGCGGTCAACGACGAGATCGGCGCCATCGAGCGCGCGCTGCCCGTCGCCTTCGAGCGCCTCGTCCCCGGCGGCGTGCTCGCCGTCATCAGCTTCCACTCCCTCGAGGACCGCCCGGTCAAACAACTCTTCCGCCGCCTCTGCGGCCGGCCCGAAGGCCGTCAGGACAACCGTCCCGCCGACATGCGCGTGCAATCCGCCGAGGACCTCGCCCGCAAGCCCATCACGCCCGCCGCCGACGAACTCGCCGCCAACCCCCGCAGCCGCTCCGCCAAACTCCGCGCCATCCGCAAACTCTGACGCCCTCCCGCCCCCTCCCGCCTCACTCCCTTCTCCCTCATTCCCTTTTCCCTGCCTCGTCATGAAACCCTCCGGCAAAAACGCCTTCGTCAACCAGCTCTTCGTTTACATGCTGGTGGGCTTTTGCCTGACCGGAAGCGCAGGCCTGGGCACCGTCTGGCTGCGTCACCAGATTTCCATTACGGCCAACCACACCCGCCGTCTTGAGCTCCGCCTCGCCGAGGCCGAGCGCCGTCTGGCCGAGGTCGTCACCAACGTCGCCGCCGAGCAGTCGCCCGACGCCCTCGAGCGCCGCAACCGCGAGATGCAGCTCGGCCTGGTCATGCCCCGCGAGCCCCAGGTCGTGCGCGTCGCCGAATCTCCCGAGCGTCGCCTGGCCGCCAAGCGCAACGCCGACATCTTCACCGACGAACCCGCCGTCGCGCCGGTTCGTTTCGTGCTCACGGGAGGAGCCCGCCAACGCCAATGACGTCCCGCGGATTCGCCAGCAACTATCGGATCGTGCTCGTCGCCGCCGCTTTGTTCGCGTCCCTCGGCGGCGTCGCTCTGCGACTGACCGACCTGCACCTCTTCAGCCGCGACTACTACGTCGCGCAGATCGAGCGCGCGCGCTTCCGCATCGACGTCGAGCCCGCCCGTCGCGGCGACATCCTCGCCGCCAACGGCAACGACATCCTCGCCACCTCGCGCAGCCTGATCCAGCTCGGCGTCGATCCGCAGATGCTCCGCGACGAGGACCGCGCCCAGTGGCCCGAGCTCGCCCGCATGTTGGGCATGCCGCTCCCGCAGCTCACCGCCATCTTCGAGACCAAGTCCCGCTCCGTCGCCGCCGACGGCGACTCCGGCCGGCTGATCCGCTGGGCCAAGCTCAGCGACACCGTCGAGGAGTCCGCCTACGCCGACATCCTGCGGCTCGGCATCAAGGGCGTTTACGGCAACCGCACCTACCAGCGCGCCTACCCGCATAACGCCCTCGCCGCGCACATCGTCGGTTTCGTCAACAAGGAGGGCCAGCCCTCCGGCGGCATCGAGGCCTTCGCCGACTTCTACCTGCGCGGCCAGGACGGCTGGCGCGAATCCGAGAAGGACGGCCTGCGCCGCGAGCTCGCCCAGTTCCGCACCCGCGAGGTTCCCGCCGCCGACGGCTACGGCGTCGTGCTCTCCATCGACTCCGTCATCCAGCACATGGTGGAGGAGGAGCTCGCCGCCATCGCGCGGAACTTCAAGCCCGCCAAGGCCACCATCATCGTCTCCGACCCGGCCACCGGCTTCATCCTCGCGCTCGGCAACTACCCGACCTTCGACCTCAACGAATTCGGCTCCGCGCCCATCGCGGCCCAGCGCAACATCGCCGCCGCCGACCTCTACGAGCCCGGCTCCACCTTCAAGATCGTGCCCGCCGCCCTCGCGCTCAACGAGGGCCTCGTCACCCCCGCGACCCGCTTCAACTGCAACCTCGACACCATTCTCTTCAACGGACGCGAACGCCGCCTCATGCGCGACGACCATCCCGCCTCCGCGCCCATGAGCGTCGCCGAGATCATCAGCAAATCCAGCAACAACGGCGCGGCCCAGCTCGCCATGCTCGCCGGCGAGCGCAAGCTCCACGACTACGCCCGCGCCTTCGGCTTCGGCGAAAAAACCGGTTTCCCCCTCGGCTACGAGGGCTCCGGCCTGTTCAACCCCGTGGCCAAGTGGAGCGGCTCCGACATCACCCGCATCCCCGCCGGCTACACCATCGCGGCCACCCCGCTGCAGATCCACTACGCCATGGCCACCATCGCCAACGACGGCGTGCTCATGCGTCCGCAGATCATCCGCGAGGTCCGCGACAACACCGGCGAGACCGTTTACGAGTTTGGCAAATCCGTCCGCCGCGCCGTCGTCTCCCCCGAGACCGCCCGCACCATGGCGCGCCTGCTCGAAGGCGTCGTCACCGACGGCACCGGCCGGGTCACGCGCATCCCCAATTTCGAGGTCGCGGGCAAGACCGGCACCGCGCAAAAAATCATCGACGGCCGCTACTCCAACCGGAACCACGTCGGCTCCTTCGTCGGCTTCTTCCCGGCCAGCCGCCCCCGCGCCGTCATCACCGTGATCGTTGACGACGGCCGCCCCGCCACCGGCGGCGTCGGCTACGGCGGCGTCGTGGCCGCGCCCAGCTTCAAGCGCATCGCCGAACAATTGATCCAGTATCTCGACATCAAACCCGCCGGACCCGCCGCCGCGCCCGCCCGCGGCAACCTGCTCGCCATGGAAGGAGGCCGTCGATGATCGGCTACCTCACGCAAAATCACGGTCTCATCCAAGCCTTCACCCAACAACCGCGCGCCATCGGTCCGGGCAACACCGCCGCCGCCCGCCGCGCCCGCACCGCCTCCAAACGCGTCTTCAAAATGGCCCCCCAACTCATCGATCTGTTTCCCGAGGGCGAAGTCGTCTCCGTGCGCGGCGAACTCGCCCGCCCGATCTCCGGCCTCGTCATGGACAGCCGGCGCGTCGTGCCGGGCAACGTCTTCTTCGCGCTCCCCGGTCTGCGCACCCAGGGCGCGGGCTACATCGACGAGGCCGTCAGCCGCGGCGCGGTCGCCGTCGTCGTCGCCGACATCCCCCGGCACACCCCGTCCAAGGTCACCTTCGTGCAGGTCGCCGACCCCCGCGCCACGCTCGCCCGCGTCGCCCGCCGCTACTACAAGTTCCCCGACCGCGACCTCGAGATCGTCGGCGTCACCGGCACCAACGGCAAGACCACCGTCACCCACCTGACCAAGCTCTTTCTCGAGGAAAATCGCCGCGTCGGCCTCATCGGCACCATCAACTACGATCTCGGCGCACGCACCGTGCCGTCCTTCAAGACCACCCCCGAGTCGATCGACATCTACGGCATGCTCGCCCAGATGCGCGACGCCGGCTGCGCCGAGGCCGTCATGGAGGTCAGCTCCCACGGCATCGACCAGAAGCGCGTGCTCGACCTCGATTTCCGCGTCGCCGTCTTCACCAACCTCACCCGCGATCACCTCGACTACCACGCGGACATGGAGAGCTACTTTGCGGTCAAGACCCGCCTCTTCACCGGCGCCGCCGGCCGTCCCCCGCAACTCGCCGTCGTCAACCTCGACGATCCCCACGGCCGCCGCCTGCGCGGGGCGATCCCCGAGGGCGTGCGCACGTTCACCTACGGCGAATCCGCCGACGCCGACGTGCGCGCGGAGAACATCGAGTTCGGTTTCAAGCACACCGCCTTCACCCTCGTCTGGCCCGACGGCCGCCTCGACGTGCGCTCGCCGCTCGTCGGCCGCTACAACGTTTCCAACGTCCTCGCCGCCGCCGCCACCGCGCTCGGCATGGGCCGCGACCCCGCGCGCTTCCTGCCGCGCCTCGCCGACTTCGGGGGCGTCGCCGGCCGCATGGAGCGCATCGAGGAGGGCCAGGAGTTCAACGTTCTCGTTGACTACGCCCATACCGACGACGCCCTCGACAACGCCGTCGGCATGCTCCGCGCCATCACGCCCGGCCGCCTCTTCGTCGTCTTCGGCTGCGGCGGCAACCGCGATCGCGCCAAGCGCCCCCTCATGGTCGCCTCCGTGCAAAAACACGCCGACTTCGCCTTCGCCACCGCCGACAACCCGCGCAACGAGGCCCTCTCGCAAATCTTCGACGACATGAAGACCGGCGTCACCCAACCGGGCAAAATCACCTGGATCGAGGACCGCCGCCGCGCCATCAGCCTCGCCCTCGACATGTGCAAACCCGGCGACTCCCTGCTCGTCGCCGGCAAGGGCCACGAGACCTACCAGGAGTTCGCCGACACCGTCACCCCGTTCGACGACCGCCAGGTCGTGCGCGAACTGCTCGACATCAAACAACTCCGCAACGAATGACCCCCGGTGCCGCGCTTCGATCCCCAGCTCCTCGCCACCTGGACGTCCGGTAACTGGACGGCGGTTCCCGTGGTGCCGGTCACCGGCTTCACCATGGACACGCGCACCCTGCGCGCCGGCCAGGTGTTCGTGGCGCTCCGCACCGACCGGCGCGACGGACACGACTTTCTTTCCCAAGCCGCCGCCGGCGGAGCCTCCGCCGCGCTCGTCGCGCGCGCCGACCCCGCCGTCGCCCTGCCGCAACTCGTGGTGGCCGACCCGCTCGCCGCCTTTCAGGCCATCGCCCGCGAACACCGTTGTGCCTTCCCCGGTCCCGTCGTCGGCATCACCGGCAGCGCCGGCAAGACCTCCACCAAAAACCTGCTCGCCCTGCTGCTCGGCGGACGCGAACCGGGGACGGAACCCGCGGGCGAGGGCGACGTGCTCGCGACCGAGGGCAACCTCAACAACCTCATCGGCGTCCCGCTCACGCTCACCCGGCTCGACCCCGCCGCGCACCGCTTCGCCGTCATCGAGGCCGGCATTAGCGAACCCGGCGAGATGAAGCGGCTGGCCAACATGATCCTGCCGGATCTTTCGATCGTGACGCTGGTCGCCCCCGCGCACATCGAGGCGCTCGGCTCCACCGAGGGCGTCGCCGCCGAGAAGGCCCTGCTGCCCGCCGCCACCCGCGCCGGCGGCATCGCGGTCTTCCCGCGCCAATGCGCGCACTACAGCCCCTTCCGCGCGCTCGGCGTCGATACTCTCGTCATCGAACCGGCCGAGGTCGTCCGCCCGGCCGCGCCGCCCAAGGACCGCGTCTATTTCACCGTCACGCACCGCGGCGACGAGACCGCGCTGGTCATCGCCTACGGCGAGCCGCCGCCCCTCGTCTTCACCTGCCGCCGCGTCTCCGACGGCATGGCGCAAAACGCCGTGCTCGCCGTGTGCGCCGCGCTCTGGCTCGGCGTCGATCCGGACGACATCCGCGAACGCCTCGCCGGCTGGACGCCCGCCGCGCTGCGCGGCGAGATCCGCCGCGAGGACGGACGCCTGCTCTACCTCGACTGCTACAACGCCAACCCCGCCGCCATGACCGATGCGCTCGACGCCTTCGACGGCATCGCCGGACCCGTCGGGCCGCGCCTCTACGTGCTCGGCTGCATGGGCGAGCTCGGCGCGGAGAGCGCCATGCTGCACCGCGCGCTCGGCCGCAGCCTGCGCCTCCGTCCCGGCGACCACGTCTGCGTGATCGGCGACGACGCCGCGCAGGTTCGGCTCGGCGCGCTTGAAGGCGGAATGCCCGCGGAACAAATCGAGGTTGTCGCCGATCTGGAAACGGTCCGCACGCGCCTGGCGGATTTTCGCGGCGCGGTGTTCATCAAGGGCAGCCGCCGCTACCGACTCGAAACCCTGGTGTCCGCCGAGGCTGCCGCCCGTTGATTTTTCATGCTCAGCTACCTGTCACAATTTGAGGAATTTTTCGGCCCGTTGCGCCTGCTGCGGTTCATCACCGTGCGCGCGTTGCTCGCGGCCGGCACGGCCACGGTTTTCGGTTTCATCATCGCGCCGTTCCTCATCGCCAAGCTCCGCGCGCTCAAGTTCGGCCAGCACTACGACGATGATCGCACCGGTGATCTCGCGGCGCGTTTCGACAAGAAAAACACGCCCACCATGGGCGGCCTGCTGATCTTCTTCTGCGTGTTCTTCAGCACCGTGCTCTGCGCCACGCCCAACATCTGGGTGATCGTCGCGCTCTTCGTTTACGCGGCGCTGACGGCGGTGGGTTTTCGCGACGACTTCCTGAAGGTCGTGCGCAAGAGCCGCGACGGCATCTCGTCCAGGGAGAAAATGTTTTGGCAGACCGCGACCACGGTCGTCGCGCTCGCCGCGCTGATGCTGCACCCCGACAGTGCCGAAAAGATCCGCGAGCTGTGGGTGCCGTTCTTCAAGGAGCCGGTCTGGATATTCACCGGCGTCGTCGGCGTGCTCGCGTTGTTCGGCTTCATCTTTTTCTGGCTGGTCGGCTTCAGCAACGCGATCAACCTGACCGACGGCCTCGACGGTCTGGCGATCGGCTGCACGATCACCGTCGCGCTGGTCTATGGCCTGATGGCCTACGCGGCCGGCAACACCAAGATCGCCGATTACCTGCTCATCAGCTACGTGCCCGGGGTGGGGGAGCTCGCCATCATCTGCGCGGCGCTGGTCGGCGCCGGCATGGCGTTCCTTTGGTATAACTCGCACCCGGCGGAGGTCTTCATGGGCGACACCGGCTCGCTCGCCATCGGCGGCCTGATCGGCGTGATCGCCTTCATGGTGCAGCAGCCGCTCACCCTCGTGATCGTCGGCGGCGTGTTCGTGGTCGAGGCCGCGTCGGTCATCATCCAGGTCGGCTGGTTCAAATACACCCGCCGCACCACCGGCGAAGGACGGCGCTTCTTCCTGATGGCGCCCATCCACCACCACTTCCAAAAAAAGGGCTGGCCCGAGACCAAGGTCGTTTTGCGATTCTGGGTGATCTCGCTCATGTGCGCCCTCGCCGGCCTCGCCACGCTGAAACTCCGCTGAAACTTGAAAATGAATCTTAACGCAGAGCCGCAAAGGCGCGGAGAACGCAGAGGCTTCGGAATTACCGAGTCTTCTGCCTGTCTTTGCGACCTCTGCGCCTTTGCGCCTCTGCGTTAAAACTCCGATCCGATCATCGTCATGCAACCCTCCGTCCCCGCCTTCCTGAAACCGCTGCTCGCCGACCATCCGGTCGCCGTGTTCGGCGGCGGCGTGAGCGGACGCGGCGTCGTCGCCCTGGCCGGTTGGCTGGGCGCGGCCGCCAAGGTTTTCGACCAGGCGGACGGCGTCGAATTTCGCGCCGCCGACGCCGCGCTGCATCCGCTGGTGGTGTTTTCGCCGGGCTTCGCGCCGACGCATCCGTGGCTGACCACCGCGCGCGCGGCCGGCTGCGTGTGCCTGAACGAATTGGATTTCGCGTCGCTCTTCTGGCGCGGCTCGGTGGTCGCCGTCACCGGCACCAACGGCAAGACCACGCTGGTCGAGTTCCTCGTCCACGCGCTCGGCGACATCGGTCTCGACGCCGTCGCCACCGGCAACATCGGGCGCTCCTTCTGCCAGCTCGTGGTGGACCGCGACGGCGGCGCGCGCGAGACGACCGCCGTCTGCGAGGTCAGCTCGTTCCAGGCCGAGACCCTGCGCCATTTTCGCGCGGACTCCGTCCTGTGGACCAACTTCGCCGAGGATCATCTGGAGCGTCATGGTTCCATGGATACGTATTTTCTGGCCAAGTGGCGGCTCTTTGAGCGCGCCATCGGCGGCCATGTCTATGCCGGCTCCAGCGTGCATCGTTACGCCGAGCGGGTCGGCCAGCCGCTGCCCGCCGAGGCGCTGGTGGAGACCGAGGACCAGCCCGGCGACGTGCTGTTGCAGGGCACGGCCTTCGCCGACTACCCGCAGCGCGAGAACTTCCTGCTGGCCGACGCCTGGTGGCGCGGACGCAACCTGCGCGAGGGCGCGCTCTACGCCGCCGCGCACACCTTTCGCCTCGCCGACCACCGCCTGCAAAAGGTCGCGGTCACCGCGCCCGGCGTCACTTGGTGGAACGACTCCAAGGCGACCAATTTCCACGCCGTCGAGGCCGCGCTCGGCGCGTTTCGCGAGCCGGTGCACCTCATCGTCGGCGGCAAGTCCAAGGGCGGCGACGTCGGCGCGTTCGTGCAACTCATCGCGCCGCGCGTGCGCCACGCGCTGCTCATCGGCGAGACGCGCAACGTGCTCGCGCTGTTCTGCGCGCAGGCCGGCGTGGCCTATACCCTGTGCGAAACCCTGTCCGCCGCGGTGGCCGCCGCCGCCATTCAGGCGCAGGCCGGCGACAACGTGGTGCTCAGCCCCGGCTTCGCCAGTTTTGATCAATTTTCCGGATACGCCGAACGCGGCACGCGCTTTGTCCAGCTCGTGAACGACTTGGGCACCGGTCCTGTTTTGGTATAGCTCTTCACAACCCATCGACCCTACACTCATCGCCATGAAAATCCTGCAGATCTTCGGAGGCGTCGCCGCCGCGCACGTCGGACTCTTTCTCTTTCTTTTCGCCGTTCCCGGCTGCCGCTCCTCGGGTAAATCCACCGCCACCCAACCCGCGGTCATCGACCACGCCCCGGCCTATCCCGACGAGCGTCTTTCGCCCATGCTGGTCCCGACCTCGCCGGTGCTGGACGACGCGTCGCTGAACCCCGCTCTCGCCCCCGTTTATTCGCCCTCCGGCCAAACCTCCGCCGGTCGTTACGCGCCCACCCGCCCCGGCTCGACTCCGGTCGCCGCCGCGCCGGTCGCCGCGTCTCCCGACGTGCGCACGGTCTCCACCTACACCGTGGTCAAGAACGACAGCTTGTGGGGCATCGCCAAGAAGCACGGCATCACCGTCGCCGAGCTCGCCGCCGCCAACAACCTCTCCACCAAGGCCGGCCTGCGCATCGGCCAAAAGCTGATCGTGCCGGGCGGCACCGCCGACGAGCCCGCCGCGGCCTCCGCCTCGCCCGCGGCCGCCGCTCCCGCCGCCGGCCGTCCCTACACCGTGATGCCGGGCGACACGCTCAGCGGCATCGCCAAGAAAAACGGCACCACTGTCGCCGCCCTGCGCGCCGCCAACAACCTCTCCGGCGACATGCTCCGCGCCGGCCAGTCCCTCATCGTGCCGGAGTCGGCCGCGCCTTCCGCGCCCGCCGCCGCCGTGACCACCACCCGTCGCGCCACCTCCGCCTCCACGCTCGGCCACATGGTCAAGCCGGGCGAGACCCTCGGCGCCATCGCCCGCAAATACAACGTGAGCGTCGGCGAGCTGGCCCTGGCCAACAACATCACCGATCCCACCCGCCTGCGCGCCGGCCAGGAAATCAAGATCCCCGGCTGGCAGGCTCCCCCGGCCACCGGCGGCACGGTCGCCGCCCGGCCCGTGGTGACGCCGCCCCCGGCGCCCGCCCCCGCGGCGAACTCGCTGGTCCCGCAACCCGTGCGCCCGGAACCGGTGTTGCCCGAGTCCCTGGTGCCGGCCCCGCTCGATTCGTCCAACGACTTCGTGGTGCCGACCGAGGTGCCGTCCGAGCCCGAGCTCGTGCCGGTCGTTCCGGTTGAGGAAAGCGGCGCGCTCCGGGTCAACTGACCCGCGGCTTTGACACCGTTTCATCTTTGATCCCCGCAACCGCCGCCCCCCGCTTCAGACCGACGCAACATGGCCCGATCCGCCCCCGCGCCCGAGTCCAACCGTGCGCGCCTCGCCCTGACCCCCGCCGCCGTCATCGTGATGTGCTCGCTGGCTCTGGCGATTCTCGGTCTGACCATTCTGTTCAGCGCGACGGTCTCGTTTAAGCAGGGGCCGTTTTCCTACCTGAACAAGCAGGTGGTCGGGCTGGGGCTGGCGGTGGGGCTGGCCTGGTTTGTCAGCCGGCTGAACATCGATTTTCTGCGGCGTTTTGTCTGGGTGCTGGCGGCCATCACGATCGTTGCGCTGATCGCGGTGTTGATCCCCGGCATCGGCGTGGAGGTGAAGGGCAGCCGGCGCTGGTTGGGGCTGGGTTCGCTGCGCCTGCAGGTCTCCGAGTTCGCCAAGATCGCCATGGTGTTCTGCCTGGCGCATTACCTGGCGATCAACCAGACCCGCATCGCGGAGTTTTGGCAGGGCTATGTGAAACCGCTGGCGATCATCGGGGCGTTCGCCGGGTTTGTGTTTTTGCAACCCGACTTCGGCACGACCGCGCTGATCGCCGCGGTGGGTCTTGTCCTGTTGTTTTTGGCCGGGGCGCGCTGGCTGTTTATCCTGCCGACGGTCGGTTTGCTGGGCGGTGGATTCGCCATCGCGGTGATGCTCAATCCGAATCGTCTGCGCCGCTTCCTGGGGTTTCTGGACGTGGAGGAAAACAAACTCGGCAGCGCGTATCAGTTGTATCAATCGCTGCTGGCCTTCGCGGCCGGCGGGATCGAGGGCGCGGGCTTGGGGCAAGGGCGACAACAGCAACATTTTTTACCCGAGGCGCACACCGACTTCATCTTCGCGGTGATCGGCGAGGAGCTGGGCCTGGTGGCGACGCTGGGCACGGTCGGGCTGTTCACGATCATCCTGATCGCCGGCCTGATGCACCTGCGGCGCGCGCCCAATCTCTTCGATTTCCTGCTGGTGGCCGGCTGCGTCAGCCTCATCAGCCTGCAGGCCATCATCAACCTCGGCGTGGTCACCGGCCTGTTTCCGACCAAGGGCATGTCGCTGCCGTTCATCAGCGCGGGTCTCTCGAACCTGCTGCTCATGGGCATCCTCGTCGGCATCATCATCAACACGCAGCGCTCGTGGAATCGCGCCGGACTCGGCCGCGACCGGCGGTTTGGAGGGCGAAGGTGAGCACGATCCTGCTGTCTTGCGGCGGCACCGGCGGACACCTCTCGCCCGGCATCGCGCTGGCCGAGGGGCTCGCCGCGCGCGGCCATCGGCCGGTGCTGATCATCAGCCGCAAAAAGGTGGACGCGCGCCTGATTGAAAAATACCCGCACCTGCGTTTCGAGCGCTTGCCGGGCGCGCCGCTGGCGTGGTCGCCGAAGGCGTTTTGCCGCTTCGTGGTTTCGCAGACCCAGGCGTTTTTCGCGGGCGTGCGGCTGGTGCGCACGCTCAAGCCGGACGTGGTGGTCGGCTTTGGCGGTTTCACCACCGCGGGCGTGATCATCGCCGGGGCGTTGTTTCGCGTGCCGGTGGTGCTGCACGAGGCCAACCGCGTGCCGGGTCGCGCGATTCGGCTGATGGCGCGGCTGGCGCGGCGCCTGTGGTTGCCGCCGGGCGTGACGCTGCCGGGCGCGCGGGCGGATCGAATCCGTCCCGCCGGCCTGCCGGTGCGCGCGGAGATCACGCGGCGTCCGCGCGCCGAGGCCTGCGCGGCGCTGGGACTCGATCCGGCGCTCAAGGTCGTGGTGATTTTCGGCGGTAGCCAGGGCGCGGCCTCGCTCAACGACTGGGCGCGCCGCGAGGCCGCGGCGTTCGCGGCGGACGGCGCGCAGATCTATTGCGTCACCGGTCTGGGCAACGGCGAGCCGGGCACGGTGGAAAATCCCGGACCCGACGGACGACCGACGCGCTCGGTGTATTCATCTTTTTGTGACACGGTGGCCGAGTTGCTGTCGGCGGCCGATCTGGTGGTGGGCCGCGCCGGCGCGGGCACCATCGCGGAGTGCGCGCGCTGCCGCGCGCCGGCGGTGCTGGTGCCTTATCCGTTCGCGGCTGACGATCACCAGCGGGCCAACGCCGAATACTTCGTCGCGCGGGGCGGCGGGATTTTGCTGCCGCAGGAACGGCTGGGCGAGCTGACGGCCACGGTGCGCGGCGTGCTCTTCGACGACGCGCGGCTGGCCGCGTTTCGCGACAACCTCGCGCGCCTCGACGGCGAGCACGGCCTCGATCAATTGCTCGACGATCTCGATACCATCCGGAAATGAACGCCTCCGCCGCCAACTCCACGATCACCTTGTTCGGGCGCGATGTGCGCTCGGTGCACGCGCTCGGCGTCGGCGGCATGGGACTGGGTCCGCTGGCGATTTATCTGGCCGGGCTCGGCCCGCGCGTGTCCGGCGGCGACGACGGCATGGGCGCGGCGATGCGTCGTCAATTGACGCGCGCGGGCGTGATGTTGACCGAGCCGACGGAGCTGCCGGACGGCGTCGAGCTGGTGGTGATTTCCTCGGCGATTCGTCCCGGGCATCCGGCGCTCGAGGCGGCGCGGGCGCGCGGCCTGGCGGTGGTGCGGCGCGGCGAGTTGCTGGCCGAGCTGGCCAAGGGCAAGCGACTGGTCGCGGTGTGCGGCTCGCACGGCAAGACGACGACCACGGCGCTGCTGGCGGCGTTGCTGCGCGCGGCGGATTCGCCGGCCGGGTATGTGTTGGGCGGGTTGCCGGCCGACGAGACGACGCCGCCGGCGCGCGTGGGCGGCGACGACTGGCTGGTCGCGGAGATCGACGAAAGCGACGGCACCATCGCGGGCTTCGCTCCGGAAATCTGCGTGGTGGTGAATCTCGATTGGGACCACCCCGACCACTATCGCCGGCCGGAGGATCTGGTGGCGGCGTTCGCGGCGCTGTTTCAACGCACGCGCGGCGAAGTGCTGGTGCACGCGGGTTGCGCGTGGTCGGCGCGCGCACTGGCGGCGGCGGGACGCGCGGGCGTGACCTTTGGCGCTGGCGGAGACTTCGCGCTGAAAGGCGCGGAGTCGGACGGCGGCGGGCTGACGCTGAAGCTCGGCGGACGTTTCCAAGAGACGCGCGAGGCGCGCGTGCGGGCGTGGGGCGATTTCAACGCGCACAACGCGGCGGCGGCCGGGGCGGCGGCGGCGCTGATGGGCGTGACGTGGACGCGTGATTTGCTGGGGGATTTTTCCGGCGTGCGACGTCGGCAGGCGGTGCTCGCGGCGGACGCGGGCGTGACGGTGGTCGAGGACTACGCGCACCATCCGGCGGAGATCCGCGCGCTGCTGGCAGGTCTGCGCGCGCGCCGAGAAACGGGCGGGGTGGCGGGAGCGTTGCGCGTGGTGTTTCAGCCGCACCGGTTCAGCCGCACGGCGCAATTCAAGGACGCGTTTGCCGAGGCGCTGGCCGCGGGTGCCGACGAGGTGATTTTGCTCGCTGTTTACGGGGCGGGGGAGGGGCCGCTGCCCGGCGGCGCGTCGGCGGATGTCGCGGACGCGTTGCGGCGGATCGCGCCGGAGTTGCCGGTGGTGGTGACGACGGCGGCGGACGAGGCGGCGGCGCTGGCGGCGTTGGACGCACGCACGCGGGCCGGCGACACGGTGGCGTTTGTGGGTGCGGGCGACATCGACGCGCGGGCGCGGGCCTGGGCGGCGCGGCGGCGTTGGGACGAACTCGCGCGCACGCTCGGCGCGGCGGTGTCGGCGGCCACGGTGATCCGGCGCGAGGAACCGTTGGCGACGAAGACGACGATGCGCGTCGGCGGCGCGGCGCGGCTCTACGCGGAGCCGGCGGACAAGGCGGATTTGCAGGCGTTGCTGCGCGCGGCGCGCGTCGCCGGCGTGAGGGTTTTCCTGCTCGGCCGCGGATCGAATCTGATCGTGGTGGACGAGGGCGTGGACGGGTTGGTGATGAGTTTGCGGCAGCCGGGCTGGGCGGCGTTCGAGGCGTTGCCCGACGGGCGCGTGCGGGTCGGCGCGGGGTTGCGGTTGAAGCAACTGTGCGGCCAGGCGATCAAGGCCGGGCTGGGTGGATTCGAGTTTTTGGAGGGCATCCCGGGCAACGTCGGCGGGGCGCTGCGCATGAACGCGGGCGCGATGGGCGGCTGGATGTTCGACGTGGTGGACGAGGTGGACGTGGTGACGCTCGCGGGCGAGGCGCGCACGCTGCGGCGCGACGAGATGCACGTCGGCTACCGGCATTGCGACGAGTTGGAGACGGCCATCGCGGTCGGCGCGGTGTTGTGCCCGAAGGCGACGGCCGCGTCCGACGAGGTGGCGCGGCAGGTCGATGTCTATCGCGACAAGCGCAAGTGTTCCCAGCCGCGCGAGCCGAGCGCGGGTTGCATTTTCAAGAATCCGCCGGACGACTCCGCCGGCCGGCTGATCGACACGGCCGGGCTCAAGGGCGAGCGGGTGGGGGACGCCGAGGTTTCGCCGGTGCACGCCAACTTCATCGTCAACCACGGCGACGCCCGCGCGGCCGACGTCATCGCGCTGGTCCGCCGCGTGCGCGCCCGCGTGCTGGCCGCGCACGGCGTGCTGCTCGAACCCGAAGCGTTGCTCTACGGCCGCGACTGGCCCGACGTGCTTTGAACATCACCATGCCAACCACACCCGTCATCACCGTTTTCTGCGGAGGCGTCTCGCCCGAGCGCGAGGTTTCGCTCGGCTCCGGCCAGGCCTCGGCCCAGGCGCTCGCGCGCGTCTGGCCGACGCGGTTGGTGCGGATCGACGAGGCTGCGTTGCCGGCCGGACTCGATCCGGCGCGCGACGTGGTTTTCTCGACGCTGCACGGCACCTTCGGCGAGGACGGCGGCATGCAGCGGCTGCTTGACGCGGCCGGGATTCACTACGCCGGCTGCGGCGCGGATTCCAGCGCGTTGACCATGGACAAGCACGCGACGAAGGCCGCCTGCGCCACGGCCGACGTGCGCGTGGCGGCGGGGCTGGTGTTCGCCGCCGACGCCAAGCCCGACGCCGCCGCGGTCGTCGCCGCCCTCGGAGAACGTGTCGTCATCAAGCCCAACGACCAGGGCAGCAGCGTCGGCCTAGTGCTCGCCGACGGCCGCGCCGAGATCGCCGCCGGGCTCGCCGGCATCACCGCGGGCGACTGGCTGGCCGAGCCTTGGCTGCGCGGCCGCGAACTCTCCGTCGGCGTGCTCGGCGGGCGCGCGCTCGGCGTGGTGGAGATCCGCCCCAAGTCCGGCGTTTACGACTTCACCAGCAAATACACCAAGGGCATGACCGAGTATTTCGCGCCGGCCCCGCTCGACGCGGCCGCGACCGAACGCGTGCGCCTCGCCGCCGAGCGCGCCTTCGCCGCGTGCGGGTGCCGCGACTACGCGCGGGCGGACTTCATTCTTTGCGGGGAAAACGACCTTTATTTGCTCGAAATAAACACCCTCCCCGGCATGAAGGAAACCAGTCTGCTGCCGATGAGCGCGCGTTGTGCGGGATACGACTTCACCGACCTCGTCCGGGAACTGGTCGCCCCGGCCGTGCAACGTCTTCGGCAGGAGCATCGCCTCGCCTAGAAAACCATGAGTTCCGCCACCGCCAACACTCCGCGCGCGCCCCGCACCTGGCGCGAGATCCCGCAGGAAATCGCCCCGCGGTCCATGTCGCGCGAAGGCAAGAAGCGTCACTGGCTGTCCGTCCTGCGCACGTTTCTGGGATTCGCCTGCCTGCTCGCGCTCGTCTGGGGAGGCTTCGCGCTTTGGCAAGCCTGGCGCAGCTCCCCGTCGGGCCTCGTGCCCGCCGCGCAAAGCGAGCCGCTCCGCGAAATCGTCCTGCGCACGGACGGCGTGCTCGACCTGCCCCGCGTCGAGGTGCTGCTGGGCCTCCCGCCCCGCATCGAGCTGATGTCGCTCGATCTGCCCGCCCTGCGCGAGGCCCTGCTCGCCGGCGGCCAGGTGCGCGAAGCCCTGCTCGCGCGCGAGCTGCCCGACAAGCTCGTCATCACGCTGGAGGAGCGCACCCCGGTCCTTCGCGTGGTCGTGCGCGGTGCCTCCGGCCGGCCCGAAACGCTTTTGGTCGCCCGCGACGGCGCCGTCTATGCCGGTCAGGGCTACGACCCCGCGCTGGTCGCCTCCCTGCCTTATCTCGACGGCGTGCGGCTCGTGCGCGACGCCGCCGGCTATCAACCCGTCCGCGGCATGGAGACCGTGGCCAACCTGCTCGGCACCGCCCTGTCCGGCGCTCCCGATCTCTACCGCGAGTTTCAAATCGTCTCGCTCGCCCGCCTCGCCGCCGATGGCGAGATCGTCGTGCGCACCGCCCGGGTCGAGTCTGTCATCTTCGGCACCCGCGAGGACTTTTACCGCCAGCTCGCCAAGCTCGATCTGATCCTCGAGGAAATGCGCCGCCCCGACGGCGCCGCGCCCATCAAGGTCGTCAACCTCGCCGTCGGCGGTCGCCAGGTGCCCGTTTCCTTCAATGACGCCCCCGCCGCCGGTGTCGCCGCCCCCGCCCGTCAGTCGCCCGGCCGTCGTTTTTTCCAACCGCTCCAACCCGCCCCCGCCAACCGCAACCGTGATTTCTAAATCCAAATACATCGGCGCCGTCGAGATCGGCACCTCCAAGGTCTCCGTGCTGGTCGGCGAGCTCACCAACGGCCGCAGCCTGCACATCATCGGCTTCGGCTCGTTCCCCTCGCGCGGCATCATCAAGGGCACGGTCGTCGATTTCAAAACCGCCAGCGAGGCGACCCACCGCGCCATCCTCGATGCGCAAAAAAGCGCCGGCGTGGAAATCGGGGAGGTCTATCTGGCGCAAAGCGGCGGTCACATCGAGGGGTTCTACAACTAGGCGTCGCTGAACGTCGCGGCCGCCGACAACATGGTGAGCGCCGCCGACATTGAAAACGTCTGCCGGCTGGCCATGTCGAAGAACCTTCCGGAAGGTCGCGTCGTCGTGCACCAGCTTCGTCGCCCCTACCGGCTCGACGGCCGCCTCGTGCCCGACCCCGAGCACCTCGTCGGCCGCCGCCTGGAGACCGCCTACTGGACGGTGCACGGCGCGCTGAACAAGGTCGCCGACCACATGCACGTCATCCGCGGGTTCCGTATTCACGTCACCGAACTCGTGCTCGCCGGCATCGCCTCGGGCAGCTTCCTGACCACCGCCGAAGACCGCCAAAACGGCGTGCTCGTCATCGACATCGGCGCGGGCACCACCGACTACGCCCTCTACCGCGACGGTTGTGTGCAGGTCGCCGGCGTCGTCCCCGTCGGCGGCTCCCACCTCACCAACGACATCGCGCTCGGGCTTCGCCTGACCGAGGGCCAGGCCGAGAAACTCAAGCACCGCTACGGCCGGGCCATCATCGCGACCAAGGACCGCTCCGAAAAAGTCTGGCTCAACGGCGACTTCGCCATCGGCGACCGCCAGTTCCCGCGCCAGACCATCGAGCAGATCACCTCCGTGCGCACCTGGGAAATCTTCGAGGTCGTGCGCAAAAAACTCGGTTCCGCCTTCACGCCCGAGACCGTCCCCGCCGGCATCCTCCTCACCGGCGGCACCGCCCATCTCCCCGCCATCGACGAGACCGCCTCGCGCGTCTTCGGACTGGCGGCCCGCGTCGCCGAGTCGCCGTCCTGGGTGAAGGAAGACCTCCGCGACCCCGGCTACAGCACCGTGCTCGGTCTGTTGCATCACGGCCTCAACACCACGTCCGAAGCGCCGCCCCCGCGACGCGAAGGAGTCGGCGGCCTCTTCAAAAAACTCTTCGCCTGAAACCCAACGCCATGCGATCCGATCCCGTTTCCACCGAACTGCCGCTCGCGCATTCCATCCTCACCGATCGCACCGTCGCCATCAAGGTCCTCGGCGTCGGCGGCGCCGGGGCCAACGCCGTTGACCGGTTGAAGATGGACAACCTCGACCGCCTGCAAATGGCCGTGCTCAACACCGATTTGCAGGCCCTCGGCGTCTCCCCCGTGCAGGAAAAAATCCTCGTCGGGTCGAGCGTCACCCGCGGACTCGGCGCCGGCGGCGATCCCGATCTCGGCCGTGAGGCCGCCGAGGCCGATCGCGAGAAAATCGCCGCAGCCGTCAAGGGCTG
>Ga0079224_100001799_pt1 | contig 25217 bp, 21 predicted proteins | sample Stecom2015_FD_80414 | JGI IMG/M metagenome (GOLD analysis project Ga0079224, IMG submission 80414) | Agricultural soil microbial communities from Utah to study Nitrogen management - Steer compost 2015 | ecosystem: Environmental > Terrestrial > Soil > Agricultural land | place: USA: Utah... | reverse complement strand
GCCGCCCAGGAGGATGTTGCCAAAGACTGCGCCCCCAACACGCGAGAGCAGCTTGCCGTCGGCATGACCATACTCAGGCTCAACACAGGTGACCATGAGCTCGCCGGCGGATTTGCGGACAAAGACCGTATTCGGGGTCTCAACGTTGAATTCCCCACGATCGTTGCGCAGGACGCACTTTGCTCCCGCCACCGACTCCCCAGCGGCGTTGATGGCCTCGACCTTCACGGGTTGCGTCTTGTCCTTCATCACCGACGCGCAGCCCGAGGCCGACCCGACCACCAGCACTGCAACAAGCATACGTACGAACATTCTTTCCCACTCCTTGAATATAGGTAAATTCAAGATACAGAAGTGGGTATTGAAGGTTCAAGGGACTTACTCTGAACCTCGAAGTTAATGTACTTGCGACCGTGCGCCTGAAGGTGTCAGCTGTCGTAGTCGTCGTGCAAAGGCATCGACCCGAACTGGCCACCGTCTCGATACACAGTACCAGCAAGTGTCTTGCTGGCATTGGGGTCAGCATGGCCAACGGCTTCATGATCGGCGACCTGGGGGCCTGAATTGGACGAGCCTTCCATTCGCACCCCTGTGGGATATGGGCCACCGGCACGAGCTTGCGGAACAGGACTCATCCGAATAGCGGCCTGAACCTGAGTTCCTTTGCGCACGCGCACCCAACCGTTGTTGCAGTCCGGACTAAGGCAATCAGGCAACTCGCCGCGGCAGCGCGGACAGATCTCGAGCTCAGTGTTGTCCAGCCCAGCGGAGGGGGAAAGGGTCGCATTACGCGGCGCCCCATATACAAGCGGGCGAGTCGAGGCTGGCGTTGATCGATATCCAGACCCTGAAGGCACTAGCGAGCTACCCCCGTCCGATCTGGACTCCACTCCCACTGCCGTGTGGACTATCCGCGCTCGCACTTTGGAGTAGCCGGCTTTCTTGCCGGGCTTGTTCGGCGCATCAATCTGTGGTGAAGAAAGCTGTCGCTGCTTTGCAGGTTGTCCCAGGCGCTGCTTGTGTCGAGTTGCACTGATGCTGAACTCAAGCGGCCCGGTCATCCACTTATCGGAGAAGGCATCAGCCAGTTCCGGGTGGCTGCGCCAGATTTCTCGCCAATGAACCTGGGTCGATTCAGGGCCGCGCAGATGTGCCTTGTAGACGACGTGAATCTCCAGAATCCACCATCGGCCCGAAGGCGACGAAACCCTGCAGAGCTGCCAAGTGTTGAAGTACCGGCGCATGCCCTTGGTAAGCGGTTTCGCCCAACACACGCCAGTCCGAGCCGCACCGGTGGAGACCGATACAGCGGTGCGAACGAGCTGAACCGTTCCGAGGTGCGCCGTGAGGCCTGCCTTGAGCTCGGCACGCTCTTCTGCACGGGAGTAGCCCCCCTTGTGATTGGCCTGTGACGGACGTGCAGATGGAGGGGCTGTGGGTGTGGTGCGATCTATGCGATGTGCGACTTGCGCCGGCGCCCGGCCTGGCCGATTGTTTTGCCGCCGCTCGGACTTTTGCTTTCGAGAAGCGCCTTCTTTGCGCGGCACATTTTCAGCCAAAAGCTTGTCTCGCAGGGCAACGAGCTGCTCCAGCTGCTCGCTCTTGATGGACGAATATCGAGCCATGTTTTTGTCTCCTGTGCCGCGATAGTACCTGTTGAAAGCCCATCAGAGCATCCGCCGGAGGGCGGCGATGATGCGCCGCGCGAAGCGCTGGCAGCGCCAGTGCGGCCCGCTGCGTGCATAGCGCCGCCAACAGGGGTGGCAGCAGCTTTTCCCGCCAAAGCAGGGCCTCTACGCTCACGATACGCCGAAAAACAAATCATACTTTCATGATTACTGTAATAATCATGAATGTCTTTTTTTGGTCAAAATTTCTTCATTTTCAGATCGACTCTCCTTGTAACCGCCGATTCTCCCTCTGAAAGCCGGTCGTCCACGACTCAGCCTCATAAGAATTTCCATGACGCAAAATGCAGTCGTGTCATAATTTCTATGACGCGTCATCGTAATTGGAGGTGAGTCTGTGAGCACCGACCACATGAAACCTCGACGGCCTGGCCGGCCACCGGTGTACCGAACCCTTGAGGAGCGGCGCCAGGCCAACGCCGAAGCCGCCAGGCGTTACCGAGCCAAGAAGAAAGCCACGGCCCTGGCCCGAAAAGACAGCGCCAAGCCCCTCGAAAGCAGCATCATTGCTTTGGACTCGCTGCCGGCCTGGAGGCGGAAATAGCCGCTGGGCCCTAGCCCTGGGCCGTTACGCCGACAGCAGGCTCAGCACGCCTCGCGGGATCTGATTGGCCTGGGCCAGCACTGCCTGGCCAGCCTGCTGGAGGATTTGGCCGCGGGTCATGCGCGACACTTCGGTCGCATAGTCAGCGTCCTCGATCCTGGACCTGGCAGCTCGGAGGTCGATCTGAGCTTCGCTCAGCCCGTTGAGCACTGACTCGAGCCGGTTTTGTGTCGCCCCAAGATATGTTCGATACTGGTCCAGAACGCCCAGAGCCTGATCGATCTGGACCAGAGGGTCTGGCTGCATCAATTCGATCGTCGTAGCATCTGGACCGCTCAGGACAAATTTGTTGTTGAGCCGGCCAGCTAGAGGGTCATACTCAATGTAGTGCCCCTGCCACTCCAGGTATTTGACGTAATTGCCGTCTTTATCCCAACCAAGCTTCACGTTGTCGATCGGCTGATCATCCAGGACCAGGCCAGTCTCCGGATCGGTGACGTCGGCGCGCTGGTAGCCATTGTGAACGCGGTACGTCGCGATGCCCGTGACAGGATCGAAGACGAGTGCCCCTTCGGCGCGGTGGTAGTTGTTGGAGCCTACCTTCACCGCGTACTCTTGGGGGCGCACCGTACCATCCAGGTTCATCACCTGGTGAATCGTGATGGAGCCAGGCGCCAGGCCGTACGCGGCCTCGGCATCGCCCGGCCCCAGAAGCGTTCCGTCCCGGTTGATGATGCCCTCGAGCTCTAGCTTCCAAGTGCCGGCATTGGGCCCGCTAGGAATCGTGATCTCTGACAGAGGTGGGCCCATCGGGGGTGTGAAGGCGTCCAGTCCAAGCGAGTCGGTATTTAGCGGCTGCAGGATCAGGTCAAGAGAATCCGACGGGTTGCTTGAAAGCTGAATATTCAGCCCCTTGCCCACGTCCATCAACTTAATGCCGCCAAAGTTCAATGATGCGCCAATGCGGTTGATCTCCTGGCGAAGCTCTTGCAGTTCTGTTTGGATCGACTCACGGTCTTTGTATGTGAGGGTATCTGTGCGCTGCTGCACCGCCAACTCTCGCATACGCTGCAACAGGTCATTGATCGATGAGGCGCCCCCTTCTGCTGTTTGCACAAGGCTCAATGCATCGGATACCGACCGCATGGCCGCGTCGTTGCCTCGGATGCGGCTTGTCATGCGGTTAGCAATACCCTGCCCTGCGGCATCATCGCGCGCAGAGTTGATCCGTAGCCCGGAAGAGAGCCTCTCGATGCTCGAGCCCACGACTGACTGAGACCGTTTCAGTCTGGTACTGGACGACAGTGAGAGTGGATTCGTGTTGATATGCATGGTCTAAGGCAGTACATGGTCTGCGATCTCTCGAGTTAACGTCACAAAATCATGAATGTTTAGGGTTAATTCGATGATTTTGATGTAACAGAAACATTTGCTTCTGCGTGTTGCCACACGGTCATCCTCCCCCCTCTCCTACTCTCCCTTCTGCAAATGAAAAAGCCCCGCACTGTGCGGGGCTCAGGCTACGTGCAGGCGACGTCAGAACCTGTATGAAACGCCCACAAAGAGCGCCGGGAAGACCTTGTACTTACCGATTTTGTCCTTGATTTCGTCGGTTTCCTTGTCGACCAGCTCCTGGCCACGCCCGCCCGTGCCGGCATTGAGCTTGGCCATCACCGAGTCGCTGACGTTCATGCTGACCGAAGGCTTGCCGTAGTAGACGCCCGCATCGGCAATGAAGCCCCAGCCAGGCTTTGTGTGCTGGCCCACGTTATGGCCGTAGCCCAGGCCCAGGTACGGGGCGACCGTGGGGTATTCGACCTTCGCCTTCACCGAATCGCCACTTTCCAGCGGGACTTTGTGGCCAGCGATATCGACATTGCCGCCCCCATCGGTGCGCACGCGCGCCTTCACGCTGGTATCACGAAAGCCAAGGCCAGCAGTCAGGCGAAAGCCGGAATCGAACGGAAACCAGTCGGCATAGATCGTGGCCATGTTGTGGCGCAGCTTGCCGGTGTACTTCATGTCCTCGGTGTCGAAGTCCTTCGTGATCGAGCCCACAGTGGTGAAGTCAGCGCGCAGGGTGACGCGCTCGTTCAGCCCGTAGGCATAACCCAGGCCCACGCCCAGCAAACCGGCTTTGGCATACACCTCGTGTCGGCGCGGGCCCAGGTCTTCCGGATGAAGGGTGAAGTCGTGAGGCGCCGCGGCGGGCATTTCCGCCAAGGCTACGGGCTCTGCCGCGTTCGCCGCGGACATAGAGAGGGTTGCGCCCAGCGCGGCAAAGGCGAATACGGAGTGGATCTTGGAGCGATTCATGTTCTGGTCCTGTGAGATTGGATAGCTGCTTTGTTATGACGGTTTCATACTATCAACCTCGTTTTTTAAAGTAAGCCAAAAACGGACCAGATCTCAGAGATAGTTTTTTGATAATCCCGGCTCCCCTGCCCTTTGGAAACGCCCTTTTCATAGCCGAAATCGAGATACAATTTCTTCAACCGAATTAAGGGCTTAGTGCGCCGGGCATGAACGAATCCACAGCGACTTACCGGCTGAACCTCGACCACCTGGCCTTTTACCGGGCCTGGATGGAAGGCACGTTCGAGCTGGAAGAGCTCGCTGAGCGCTACCTCGAAACCGGGTCCAACAGGGTTGCCGCCAAGCGCACCCTGCGGGCAGTACAGGACACCCTGGTCGCAGCCGCCCGCCGCGCCGGCAAACACGGCCAGGCCCGCCTGCTCATGCTGGACAAGTCGGCCCTGCGCGCCGCGTCCGCCCCCTCCCCCACTGCCGCCCCAGGCGTTCCGACTTTCGAAGAATTCATTGCCCAGAAAGATCCTGACGGGTTCTTCAGCAGCGAGGAGATTTGGGAGATCTACCAAGCCGAGTACGGCGAGGAGATCAAGGCAGCCAGCCAGGCCAAACCGCTGACCGACGAGCAGGCGGTGCGGCGCGAGGAGCGCAATGCCCGCCTGGCTAAACGCCGGGCCCAGCTCATCGGCGAGCTCGTTCTGCACCTGTCGCGCCCCCCGCAGGTGACGGACTCTGTAGATGCCTGGTTCGACGAGACGCTTTCCAAGCCGCTGATTGCTGCCGGCTTCAAGACGCTGGGCGGCGTCATCGAGCTTGCCAACGCCAAGGGCTACCTCTGGTACAAGAGCGTGCCCAAACTGGGGCCTGTGCGCGCCCAGAGCCTGCTACGGTGGTTCAAGCGCTACGACGAGGCGATGGGCAAGCCGTTGACGGAATTCGCCACCACGCCTCGCAAGAAGCTGCCCAAAACCGCGATCGGGGTACAGTCCTCCTACCTGCAGCTGGCAGCGGCAACAGGGTCCCGACCCCCCCTCTTTCCGGCCAGCCAGGACGGGCTTTACGTGCCGCCCGAGGAGCTCGATGGCTCGATGGGCCTGAACCGGGCCTCGGCTTCCGAGAATCGCAGTGGCGCATCCAATGATTTCCAGGCCATCCAGCAGTGGCTTGCGACCTACAGCGAGCCGCGCCACCGGCACACCCAGCGCTCTTACCGCACGACCGCCGAGCGGCTCTTGCTCTGGGCGGTCTTTGTCAAGCAGAAGGCCTTTTCGAGCCTGACCACCACGGATGTGATCGAGTTCAAGGCGTTCCTGGCCGACCCGAAGCCATACGAGAAGTGGGTCAGCCACCGGATGTACCCGCGCTTTCACCCGGAATGGCGCCCCTTCATCTGGCGCCGGCGTCCGAAGGCGCAGCGCCACGTGATGGCCGACTCCTTGATCCAGGCCGAGGACCGGCACCTTAACGCACAGGGCGAGGAGATCATCGCCGGGCTGTCGGAAGACAGCATCAAGCAGTCGATCACGATCCTGTCGGGGCTGTGCAACTGGCTGGTCGGGCAGCGCTACCTCGACTACAACCCCTTCAATGGCCTGGCCAAGAAAAAACGCCACAAGGACATCAATACTGGTCGCAGCCTCACGCGTCGCCAGTGGGCCTTCGTTAAGCGCGTGGCCGACGAGCTGCCAGATGACGACCCGCGCACTGCTCGCATACGCTTCGTGCTGCTTTTTGCCTACATGACCGGGCTGCGCCTGACTGAGCTAGTCAACGCCCGCACGGGGCATCTCATGGTCAAGGATTTCGGGAACGACCAGCTGCCCATGTTCCTGCGCGTCGAGGGCAAAGGCCAGGAAACCCGGGAGGTTGTGATCCCGCAGGCACTCCAGCTCGCCCTGGGCCAGTACCTGAAGGCCCGCGGGCTACCTGAAGATCCCCGCGTATGCCCACCGTCAACGCCGCTCATCGCCAAGATCTACAAGACGAGATCGGGGGCGATGACTGAATCGGCCCTATACCGGCTGCTCACCGACTTCTTTGAGCTCGCGGCAAGCAAGATCCCGGACCCGGAAACGCCGCGCGGCCGAGAAGACCGGTTCCGCCTGCTCCAGGCGAGTACCCACTGGCTGCGTCACACCCATGGCTCACACTCTGTGGCCATGGGGGCTTCCCTAGCCGTCGTGCGCCAGAACCTGGGGCACAAATCGCTTTCTACCACCTCGATTTACGTACGCGCCGAAGAGAAGCTGCGCGCCGAGCAGATGGAAGCTTTTGCCGCTGCGGCCCTGGGCGACGAATAGTCGCGAACTCCGCAGACCCCCCCTTTGGGGCGGCATTCTTCAGAGGGAAGAACGCCGCAACGGCCTGTTTGCGTGGTATAAGGGTTGGGCTTAAACACAAGTTGAATCGCGCCGACGGCGCTTGGCGTTACGCCGATCAGAACGAACGTTCTGATCAGGTAGAAGCAGCAATGCACTCCGCTTGCCCACCCTACTCCGAGATGCCCGCAAATGTCGCGATCTAAGGATAAAGACATCAACACCTTGACAGTCAAAACGGTGCCTCAGCTCGACTTGTTCGAGATCTTTGACACTAACCAGAGGCCGCAGAACCGCTACTCAAACACCATTGAGCTCTACGATGCGCTTCCCAAATACAACTGGGCTCAGCGTCGTGAGTACCATGACCTTGAGCAAGCCGAGATCGTCCGTAGCTGCACAATCCGCAACCACGAGTACAAGGTCGTCGTAAAACCGGCAATCTTGAAAAAGCGAGGCAAGAATATCCTGGTTTATCCGGGCACCCGCGAGGAGGTGGTCGAAGATGCGCTCCGAAAACTGGCGGTCTCTGGGCAAGGACAGCTAATCGAAGATAACGCCGGCGTATCCTTTACGCTTGGGCAACTTCGAAATGAACTGCGGATGATGGGACATACGTTCGACATCTCCGAGATCAAAGAAGCGATCATGGTTTGCCGCGGCGCGGTGATCGAATGCTACGGTGACAGCGGCGAAACTCTCATCAGCTCGAACTTCTTTCCGATGATCGGGCTGACCTCGCGCGAGAAATACGTTGCCGAGAAAGACGACGCTCGCTGCTATGTGATGTTCAACCCGCTGGTCACGAAGTCGATCATGGATCTGACCTTCCGCCAGTACAACTACAAGCTTGGGATGGAGCTGCCCTCCCCGCTTGCGCGCTTCATGTACAAGCGGATGAGCCATTACTGGACCCAGGCGAGCGACATGAAGCCTTACACACCGTCGCTGGTGTCCTTTCTTCGCCAAAGCCCGCGCGGCCTGTCCGAAGACATGTATTCGAACACCCGCGCCATGGCCAACGCTCTGAAAGTGCTCATCAAACACAAGGTGGTCAGTGACTACAAGGAAGACGTCATTAAGGACGGCAGAAAGACCGTCGACGTTCGATACGTCATCAGACCACACGAGGATTTCGTCAAGATGGTCAAGGCCGCGAACTATCGCGCCAACCAGATCAAGGAACAGGTCGCCTCTGCGGCAGTTTTGAGAGAGGTGCGCCGGATCAGCACCAGGCGTTAAGCAAGGTCGAAGAGCGCAACACAAGCGTCGACGGTTGTAGGTTTGCTGCGGAGTTCATCTGCCGCGCGCCCTGCCCGCTTCGGCGCTTTCCTTATGGATGCCAGGCGGAGCGCCGTCAGGTTGTAGGTTCATTGCGGAGTTCGCGCGCCAGAGCTGTGCATAACTCAAACGAGGGTTGTAGGTTGGTTGCGGCGAATGATGTAGGTTTGCTGCGGAGTTCGATTTTCATGCACCTCAGGGTTGTAGGTTCATTGCGGAGTTGGCCCGAAAGGAGCTCACAACCGGACCTGAATGGTCTCTTGCGCGCCCCAAGGTTGTAGGTTGGCTGCGGAATTCGACAAAAAATGTGGATAACTAGGTCGCCGCCTGCGCATCCAGTTCTGGCTCAGAAACACAGGTTGTAGGTTTGCTGCGGCGAAGCTTGTAGGTTTGCGGCGGCAGATGTTGTAGGTTCGCTGCGGAGTTAAATCAAAGAAAACTCAACCACATCAACAACTTGCCTCACAAAAGATCGCACGCAGTCTTCTTTAAGTCCTTTTTAATCTTTAATCCTTATCTAAGTCGGAGCGCCCGAGTGCTCATTGAATGACCGCAACATGCGAGAGGCTGCAGTCGGTTTAGCAGGTGGCCAGCTGCCTGCGCAGGACATCTCAACAACGTGGGCCATCGCGCAACGCCGAACTGATCCAACGCGCCTGGCGCCAGACACAAACGGCCGATGTGAAAAATTGGCCGTTTTAAGCGATTTTTCGCCTTATCCCTCCCTAGTCCTTGCTCTCCCCACAAAAAGCGCTCACAACGCCCGTACGAGGCCAGGAGCGGCTATTGAGCCTCTGTTGTGACGCCGCCAAGTGCATGCCTCTCGTGGGGTACGCCATTTGTAGGCGGACCGCCGCCTTGCCCAGGCTGGGCCATAGGGGTTGTAGGTTCGTTGCGGAATTCGCGGGTCAATGAGGGCGCGCAAATTGACGGATTTGAACCTAAGTCATTGATTCTAAAGCTTTATGGTTGTAGGTTGGCTGCGGAATTGGGGGAAATTTGGGTTGTAGGTTGGCTGCGGAGTTCAAGCTGCGAACGCCGCGGGTTGTAGGTTCATTGCGGCGATCGCGGCGCGTCATGCAACTCACTGGCGCGTAAGTCTTTGATTTATAACAGTATAGGTTGTAGGTTGGTTGCGGAGTTCAGCGGAGGTGGGTTGTAGGTTGGCTGCGGAATTCGAAGCGCCTATTGCCACATCCTGAACCACCAGAAGCCCTAACTTCCACGCGGCGCGCACGCAACCTATTGAATTTAAAGAGATTCGGTTGTAGGTTCGTTGCGGAATTCGACCAGGTCAACACACGGCTCGGGAAGTGCGATCGTTGCGGAGCTCACGGGAGGGTTGTAGGTTGGCTGCGGCGATGTCTTCGAGTGGCCTGCCGTGCGCCCCGTAAGTCATTGATTTTAAAGCATCTACCTTGTAGGTTGGTTGCGGAGTTCACCGCCAGGCCAGGTTGTAGGACTGCTGCGGAGTTGGCCCCCACTGACGTGCCAAGGTTGTAGGTTGGCTGCGGAATTGAATGACTCTGACCCACCGACCTTCTTCGTTCAATTTTATAAGTGATTGATTTATAAGGGTTATGGTTGTAGGTTCGTTGCGGAATTCAGGGATGTGGTGATGTAGCGTTGTTGCGGACTTCGTCGAACCCCAGGTTGTAGGTTTGCTGCGGAGTTCGGCTGCGGAGGTTGTAGGTTTACTGCGGACTTGCTCTAAGTCATTGATTTTATTGGCCTCTAGTTGTAGGTTGGCTGCGGAATTGGCTAGACGATGTTGTAGGAACGTTGCGGAGTTCGCAGCCGCTGTGGGGTTGTAGGTTGGCTGCGGAGTTCATGCCTACTGCCTCGAAACCCGCATGAATAAAGGCTTTGCGAGGATTGTCGAGTTCTCGCTGCCGCAGCAGGGGTTGTAGGTCCGTTGCGGAGTTCCGGTCACGGCCGGGTTGTAGGACGGTTGCGGAATTCAGATCCGAGGAGCAGGCCCCGGCTATTGCCGTAGCTCGAATTTTTGGGTTGTAGGTTGGCTGCGGAGTTCAGGGTGAAACCCAGTATTGGCGCGGCTTTCCGACCAGTCGACGGCTCGCGGGTAGGTTGTAGGTTCGTTGCGGAGTTCGCTGAAAAACGACTGTTATTCCGCAGCAAACCTACAACCTTGTGGCGTCAGTGCCGCACCCTGCGGGTAGATGAACGCCACATCTATCCACGAGAACAGGAATAAATCGGGCGGTTGGAACTCCGCAAGGGGTTGTAGGTTGGCTGCGGAGTTCGCGACACACTTAGGCTGCGCCCTGCCCTTCATCTTGCGGCGCAGTGGCGACGGCCTGGCCAGAAGTGATCATCTTACGCACGGCCTCGATGAACTTGGACTTGGCATCGGCGTCAGTGAAGGTTACCTCCATGGCCACCTTGCCTGAGTCCCATTCCTTGATCTTGCCGATGTTCACGCTGTCATGCCAGATCGGGTACGTGCGCGAGCGTTCGTTCTGCCGGCGCGGGGCAGAGATTCCTTCCTTAGCTTCATAACGCTCACGAGCCTGCTGAATCTCCTTGCGTCCGATTCCATTCTCCAGGACACGCGATGCCATCTCCGCAGCCGAAGGCGCCCCTGCAGTTTGCTGAAGCAGCACGAGCTCGTAGAGAGACGAGAGTGCGAAGGCCGTGGGATCTTGCTCCACATACGCCATGACAGACGGCTCGAGTTTCAAAATCGCCAGGGTCTTGTTGATGTTGGCCTTGGACATCCCGATGGCCTCACCGATGGCCGTCTCGGTGCTGAACACCCCGTTGTCTAGGAGCTTTCGCCAGGCCAATGCGTTATCCAGGGGCGTCTGCTCAGTCTGCTCGGTGTTTTCTTTGTAAGAGAGGATGTACAGCTCCTGGTCCGACACGTTGTCGTAGACCATGAGCTTCAGGTACTGGATGCCCGCCAACGTAGCGGCTTTCTTTCGATAATGGCCGGCAATCAGAACCCGGCGCTCTCCCCTTGCAGCAGCCAGGCCTGGAATAAGTTGGCCACGCTCGCGCATGCTGGTCGAGAGGTTGTTCACCTTCTCGGTCATGTAGATGTGGCGAGCGTTGTAAGGGTTCTCGTCAATGAGATCCAAAGGCACAAGCTCAAATCGGGGCTCACCGAGCTTCAAGCCCGCCTGGCCAAGCTTTTCCATGATCTCTTTGTGCTCGGCAGAGAAGGCAGCTCCTGCAGTGATGGCTTGCGCAGCAGCCGCAGCGGCCGGCTTCGCGGGAGCGGGCGCCGAGGCGGCTTTGCCGGAAGGCTTTTCGGCGGCGGGCGCCGCAGCGGCAGCCGGTGGCGCGGGGTGTTCTTCTGCAGTGGTAAACCCAGTTGGGCGCCGGCGCAGCGTTTCTTCTGCCCGGGCAAATGGGTCGATTTCCTGCGGGATGGGCGCCTCTGCCGCCCTCTTCATCGCGTTGCGATAGTCAATTTTTTTGGCCATTCCTTACCCCTTGATGTTGAAGAGCTTCAAGACCGCGGTAGCCAAGCTCTCGATTTCATCAATTGCTGGCGACTTGTTTGCCAGCCCGTGTACGGTTGTGCCGAGCATTGCGGCGGTTGGGAAAGCGTTTCGGTGCGAAAGCCCCGTATTGAGCATCTCGATTTCCTCGATCTCTTTGATCGCTTCCAGTCCGTACTGGTAGAGGTTTCCACGCCCTACGTTCGAAGGGACAAAGCGAAGCATCAAGTTCGGGTTTTCCTGCTTGGCATTCATGCCCAGGTTCACCGCTTGCTTTGAAGCCCAGATGTTGTCCGCAAGCGGAATGATCGGGATCAGGCCCAAGTCGGCGATGATGAGCGCGGCCCACGGAACTGTGGATTCAATAGCCGGCGGGCAGTCGATGAGGATGAAGTCGTAGTTCGAGGCGAATTTTCGAATCTCACCCACCATGGACTCTTTCTGCTTGCTTAGCGACACCACCGTCGCTGGGAACGGATTGTCTGAGGGAGCCCCTGCCGACCACATCAGGGCTGTGCCTTGTGGGTCCATATCCACGACCAGGACACGATAGCCACGAAGAGACAGTGTGCCAGCCAGCTGCATGGAAACCTGGGATTTTCCACACCCTCCCTTCTGGTTGTAGACAGCGATGATTTTTGCCCGGTCGAGGGATCGTGATTTGCGCTTTGCCATGGAGAGGGTCCCTATACGTTTCACGCGTGAAACTCCGCGTGGAAGCTCTGAAATTGAAGGGAAATCAATCAAGTTGATTTCCGAACATCAGAAATCACTTCAAGTATACGGACTAATTCAGCGTAAAACATCCATTTTGTTGTATATACGCCAATGAAATTGCAATAAAGGCAGGAGAAATCAACGTCCGCCCTACCCACCTCTTCAGGACAAGTAGCGTTTCACGCGTGAAACATGCAAAAAATACGACCTTCTGCAACACTGCGCCAAAGAGCGATCAAGGCGTTTCACGCGTGAAACTCAGCAATAAACGGCATGATCGAGAGAAACCGATCAAAGAAGAGCTTAGGGGCGCGAGGAGGTTTCACAAGTGAAACCAGGATCTTCTTACAGAGTTCAACGCGGCACGAGAGCAAGTAATCATCACCAAAGGGTTTCACGCGTGAAACCTCGCCGTGTTTGAATTTTGGTAAAAAAATGGATTTACGGCTATGCGGCGATGGCTTTCTACACGTCCCAGCTTGTATTTCGTGTATACCAGGCATGTATTGTACTGAGGCCATCTACTAGCTTTCAGAGGAAACCTGCAATGATTTCCCGGGATTTATGCTCTTATAAGCTTCACATTCTTGTCATATGCACTTGGCGGTTGGCGAACAAGTTTCACGCGTGAAACCGGCGCCGCGGTCAATACGCATCATTGCCGATGTTTAGTGATTCAGAAATGTCGACGCTTTTTCAGTATGGTCCACTGAACGCCTTACTTAGAATTTCGCCTACCGCTTTAGGTTTCACAGGTGAAACACCTGCCGTATCCTGAATTTTCGATGGGGCCTCAACCAAGTTTCACGCGTGAAACCTGTGCGCCTTTGTCTCCAGGGAGTAAGGCTCCTCGACAAATAGTACAACTCGATCTGCGGGGCAATGAGTTTCACGCGTGAAACTTCCACGGCGCGCAGCGGACATTTTCTGTTGAATGCGCGTGAGGCTGGGGTTTTTGTTCTCGAAGATGATGAATGATGTTCAAACAATCATCATTTAGGCAGCCTTAAGCTCTCAAACGAAGCCTGCTTTGAGTGAGCCGCACCACATCTTCCTCTTCATTGTCGGGGATAAAGAGATCGTCCTCTCCTGGGACCCAAATATCCCTTTCGTCATGAATGTCGTCCAGGGCAGCCCGTGGGGTTAAGCTGTCCAGGGAGAAAGGGCTTTCACCATAACGCAACACGGCATCATCCAACTGCTGCTTGTGAAACCATGCGGGAGAGCGTCTACGTAGCTCAACTCCATCAATGGTTGCGAGTGAACGCCTGGAGCCGTCTACCGCGATGTCGAATGTCCTTGGGATCTGAGTAATCCATCCGTACGCGTGCAAGACGTTCAAGCCGATGACCATAGCTTCTGGATAGAGCAGCTCAGCGACCTCGAGTACACGATTCGAGGGCCCCATCGGATCTTTGACCAGGTTGTAGTAATAGGTCGTGCGAGGACCTGCAGACTTGACGTAACCGCGGTCCTGCATGCGCATCAGGAGCTTCTTGGCGCTGTCCAGTCGCATTGGTGACTGAATGAAGGTTTCCTTGGTGAGGTCATAAAGACTGAACACGGCCGGCAGCTTCAGCAAACGATCCAATGTGATGCTCATGAGATATCAGCCGGCAATGCGTTCGCGGGGGCGATAGAAATCTGATTCTGCGTCGCGATCACTTTGCCTATCGAGCAACTCCGCTACGTGTCTGGCCGTATAGGCTGCGTTAGCGATCATTTTGTCGATCCCATCGAGAAGCCCGTGAGCACGGGCTTTACCCGTATAGTCGACAAGGAACCGAGAAAGCTCCTCGTGCGCAGCTTTCTCCATTTCAGGTTGTTCAACCCTTGCTGCATAGGCACGAAGCCGCTCAGCAAGGGTATCGGGAGGATGCCCGGAAGTCGTTTGGTCTTCTGAATCAACATCCGTATCTGAATTGGGATCGCATCGGTAAGCACCGGCATAGAATCGCACGCGTTCTGCCAGCACCTCATCACTCGGGCGTTGGAACTCTCGAGATTGTGTAATCCACCATAGATCGAAAATATCGCGCCACTTGGAGTAGGGTCGGCCGGCCATGGCTACCAGCTTGTCGCAAAAGACCGAATCGAGAGTGGCAACCGGCAGCTGGGCCCGAAGACGGACAAACAGGCCATTGGCCTGCATTGAGTCTGGGAGAATAGGAGTGCGGGGTGTCGCGCGGTAACGCTGCAGATAGCTGTCATCCACAGCCCAAAATTCGGATTTCACGACGGATTTCCCGATGACGCCATCTTTTGAGATTACGACGTTGTAGCGCCCCATTCGAGAAGTGCTCTTGTCCTTGAGCTCCACGTGCAGCCCTGCGTCCAGGCGAAGCATATAGCGCTCCATCCTACTTACAACCTCTTGCATCGTTTTGCCCATCTCGCTCATGAGCTCCTTATTGAGCAAGAAATCCAGGTCTTCCGAGAAGCGGGGGCTCGCCCAGCCCAGGTGAAGCGATGTGCCACCATGGAAAACGATGTCTCGGGCTTCCCACTGTGAGCTTTCGGCCAATCCCGCGAGCAGCAGTAGCTGCGCCATCTCGGCCCAGAGCTGTTTTTCGTGAGGAGTAATAGGTCTTCGGGCAGCCGGCTTTGATGTGAGGGGAGTGGATTTGGTAGTACCAGGGAAGAAGGGGTAATCGTTTGACATAGCGACTCTGTACTATCAAAACCGTAGAATTAAAATTAGTGTACATTTTTATCCCTACGGAAACAATGAAGCTATGCCTATCGCTAGAGGGGGGTGCTGAAGAAGTTCGGCGGGAAATCGAGGACTGTTGGGGTCCCCTCGACCATGACGACCCGAAAGCAGAAGTCAGGCTCGATAGGAGTGTAGACAGTGCATTTGTGATCCTCATCGCCTTTCTTGAGCCTGACCGAGTCATGAACCGAGATCCAGCGCCTGGCGTCAGATTCGTCATTGAAGGGGCCGAATACCTTCAGCTTAGAGTGAGCCCTGGAGGCTGCCACGAGCACAGTACCGTCTGCACGTTCACGATAGCCTTCTTCCGCAGGGGAAATCGCATGGATGAGCGACTGTGCTAAGTAGCCTCGATCAGCAAGGGCTCTGCGAACCTCTTCGGCGCCAGGCCCCCTGACTACAAAAGTGAGGGTAGTATTGGGTCCGTCAACGTGATTACCACGGACGTAGAAGGTCTTTTCACCCGGGCAAGTACCCGAGGGCTGCACGAACATGCTCACGGTGAGTGCCTATGAGTCAGATCTTATATGGTTGTCTTTTTTTTGGACTCTGATGGCGACGAAAAGTTTGGCGTCTGCCCCAGCGATCCACCCAATCTTGACGCGAGCCTACTTTCTTAACGTTTCTTCCATATTAATCAAAATTGCTTTCCCTTACACCGAAAATTTGGTTCTGCGGCGACCCTCATGGACGCTTTGATCACATCAAGGCGGCAGTTAAAGTGGAGTGTCCCGATGCGCTTGTGTTGCTTGGCGACATCACGCCTGCGCGACCCTTAACCGAAGAATTGTTTGATGTGCTCAATAGAGTACATGTCTACTGGATTCTCGGTAATCACGACACCGATGATGTTCATTGCTATGACAACTTACTAGGTTTTGAGCATCCAAATCTGAAACATATTGGATCAAGAGTCGTGACGGTGAAAGGGCGAGATGGCTCAAGCATCCGCCTGGCCGGCCTTGATGGGGTATTCCGAGGAAAGATTTGGATGCCTACTCTTGAAGAGTTGACCGAAGAAAAAAGCGCTTCGAATCGACTGTCGGTGGAGGATTACGTTGCGAGAATGGGGAAGGGGAATCGATGGAGAAATGGGCTTCCGTTACGCCACCGCTCAACCATATTCCCCGAAACCTTCGACCAGGTCGCGCAGCTTTCAACCGACATCTTGGTAACCCATGAGGCCCCGTCTCCGAATGAAATGGGATTTCCTGCATTAGAGTGGCTTGCCCACAAAATGCAGGCCCGCTACGCCTTTCATGGGCACCTGCATCAAACTATTGACTACGGTGACCGAGGAGGCGTGCGGGCCAGGGGTGTGGGTTGCCGGGCGATCATCGACCTCGACGGTCGAGTGATATCGCCTGGCGATTAGCCTCGGGGACGATGGGAAGCGCCGCTCCCATCGGATTCTTGGTCCCCATCCGTGCGCTTGCCATGAAATGGGTGCTTACGGTCGAAATTCAGCCCCTTATCCTCAGGCCGTTCTCCATCTGCAATGCGGCTGATGAAAGTATCCTTGAAGGCATGCGAGGCTGCGCCGATCGCAGCCTTGAGCATAATGATCTGCTCAATGACATAGGGATGGTCCATCAAGCGGCTTCCCACGCGCTGGAGCACTGAGTCATCGAGCGTCGCGTGAGCTGAAAGGTTAGGCAGGCCGCTCACGAGCTCGCTAGCCGCTGCCTCGCGAAGATTGGGATCTTGAATTGCTTCTACCAGGATATCGTCGATGAGCTTTCGCACTTGATTTTCAAGTTGTGCCAGCTTTTGCTCGTCGGCGATGCCGGCAGCCATGATCGCCAGGGTGGCAGCTTCATGCACCTTACCCTCCCCGAGAAGCTCCTCGATTTTGGCTTGAGTTTCGGGATCGTTCAGCGCATCTTCAACACGTTCAAGGACCTGGAGTTCAGCCTTGTTCACCATCGACTCGGCCTCAGCCGCGGGCAGCAGGCACTTGTTGCCGATCTGGCGCGCCTCGTATGGACGAACATATTCCTCGCCGTCCAGGATGACCCCCTCAGGTGACAACGATGAGCGCGCGGGCGCCGGCTTTCCATCAAAAATGTCCCAGTCAGTTATGACCTGAGGCCGTACTTGTGGGTCGCCCATTAACACTTGAGCGTCTTTTGACCCATCCTTGTCCTTTGGCTTCAGCTCAATGCCAAAGAACCTGAAGATCGCGCGAATGATCATCCCCAGGAACAAGCGAATCAACTTGAACATCGACATGATCGCGTCCATGAGCCAGGTGTCCCTTTGGCTGGCAGCTTGCTTGTCAAGTCGGGCGATATCGGCGGCATGCGCTTCGCCCACGCGTTGCTTGAAGTCTTCTCCCATATCGTCGAGTTTCTTCGCCGAGACTTGGGGGTTCCAGCCCAAACCAATGGGTTGTGCAATTACGGTCATGGTTTGCTCCTGAATTAGCGGTATGTATTAGGAAAAGTCGAAAGCTTGCTGTTGGCGGCGTGGGGCTCGGTCGTGTGCCTCGACGTCCAGTTGAGCTTGCACATGAATATCTGCTCGTGCCGTATCGTTGAAAATCAGGTCGCGGGTCGTCAGCTTTACGCCCTTGAACAGCGTATTCGCTCGCCCTTTTTGCTGCAGGCCTTCCAGATCACCGGCGCCACGGGAGAGTAGGTCTTCGGTGGCCAGCTGATAGCCATCCATGGTTCTGCAGAACACCTCCAAACGACGGTACGTGTCATCGGAGAGTGCATAGAGGTCTTCGGTTAGGAGAAAGCATGCACCCTTGCCGCCGGTGCGGGCGAGCCGGCCGCGCAGCTGGTGTAGCTGGCTTAACCCCAGCTGCTGAGGGTCGCGAATGATGACGATCTGAACGTCAGGGACATCGATCCCAGTCTCAAAAATCGTAGTCGTAATCATCAGCGGCTTTGACCCATCACGAAAAGCGTCAAGAGCCAGCACCTTTTCCTCATCAGTCATCTTGCCGTGCAGCAAGGAGACCTGACCAGGGAAGTCCCGCTCAAAGAGCTGAGCGCTATCGATGGCTGCTTTGAGAGCGACCTCTTCCTGCTCCTTCTCTTCCTTTGTAACCTTCCTCTGCTCTGGAGCGTCAAGTGAGGCGCTAGGGGTGCCTTCCTGAGGGTCGACGAGTGTAAAGACGATGGCACATCTACCACCCTCGGCCAGCACCTTGCGCAGGGCCACACTAGCGTACCGGCGATCTTTCACATCAATAAGGTGGGTGACGATGTCCTTCTTGACGGGTTGCTCATTAAGGGTAAAAACGTCCAACCCTTCGTAGAGAGACAGGGCGAGCGATCGAGGGATGGGGGTGGCAGACACATCCAGAGTGTGGGTAAATGGCTGCGCCAGGAATTCCCGAGCTGCGGTGTGCAGCTTGTGCTGCTCGTCAAGTATCAGCAGGTTGGGAACCCAGCCGTGCTTCTTTGCCACGGTGTTCATCCCCACCGTGCCGACCAGGATTGCATCGGGATTTCGAATGCGCTTACCCCGGAGAACCCGCTCGACTTGGACTTTGCCGGCAAACTCCTTATGAATGCCTTTAGCGATTTGGTCAGCGAGTAGGGTAGTGGGGGCCATAATCGCAACCCGCGCCCCAGACAAGTGTGCCACCGCAGCGGGAACCGCATAGGCAAGCGTTTTGCCAGCCCCCACTTCGCCGCTGAGAAGCCCGTTGAGAGGCTGATCGGTGGAGATCCTGTCCACCACCCCATAGATCACGTCTTTCTGGTTGCTTGTGAGGGAAAAACCTCGTCGACCCTCGACCTCATCGATCAGTTCGCGGGCGACGCGAATCAAGTTGTCGGCGGCGCCGATTGCCGACCCGGGGCAGGGTGGCCGAGCGTTTTGCCTCTGGGCAACGCACTGCAGGCTAAAGATGCAAATACGCTTGACGATCTCCCGCGCGGCGAGGCCCTCTTCAATGGATTGCGTAGGGGCATGCAGTGACGCCAGCAGCTCCGGAATCGTCTGTGGCCGAAACGGGGACTCATCGGGCGTGCAAATCTCAAGAATGTCTTCGTCAGAGAGGCCTCCGCAGTCTTCCCGGATTTTCTCGGTGGCAGCCAGGGTCGCCTGAAGAAGACGGCCTTCCTCCTCTTTGACCCATTCAACAAGGGCATGCACCTCGGCAGAATTGACGTGCTTCCCGGGCGCGCCGAGGTAAACGGGCGCGATTTTCCCGATGTTCCCCGGATGAATAACGGTGGCGTTGTTAAAAGATAGCCTGCCATAACCGCGATCGGCTGTGGCTCGGATCAGGAGTTCCTGGTCAGCTTGTATTTCCCGCCACTGGAATACCGCACCAAAGACGGAAATGATTGCCCGACTTCCCCTGTCATCGATAACGTCGATCTCAAGGCGAAATACGCCTCGGGTGAATGGGGTGTGATAAAGGGCCCGCCTGGCATCCCTGTAGCCGCCCTTGGGAGGAGAAGCGCCCTTGCGGCCATATCCCCTGATAGAGGGGCGCCCCTGGGCATCGGAGGCCACCCGAAGCTTGACAACGACCGGGTCTGTAAGTGCTGCGTCGCCAATTACGTCGAAGTCGTTGATGACAGTGCGATAGTCCTCGTACCTGTCTGGGGCACAGAGCAGGGCTTCAATAGGATGCCGCAAGCCCATCTTAGCGGCAGTCTCCATGAAGGGCGCAGGAGCAGAGATCTCTTCAAAGGACATGAGGACTGACAAGTACGAGGAATCAGATGTCAAAGATTAATTTCCACTGTATTATATATTCAAACCCGCTATATCAAACCTTCCGGACCTTCATTGGTCGGACGCGACCACCAGGATCGCCGACATGTCCACTCCACCATACGTCTACCGTTACCTGAACCCTCGCCATGAGCGCGCCAATTCGCCGTTCGCGAGCAAGTTGATCAAAGAACTCGAAAAGGCCCAAAAGAAAGCTCCAGCGAAGCAGTGGAGCGCCTTCATAAACGGGCTCAAGACGAAAGGGATCAAAGGACTGGAAATTGAAGATTCAGGGGTGCTGGAGTACCTGAACGAAAGGGACCCTGACGCTTCCATCACGAGAGACGAGCTTGTCAGCTGGCTCGAACTCAATACGTTGACGGTCAAGGAACTGGACCTTTCCGTCCCCCAATATGCTTCCTGGCGAAACATCAAAGATAGAAATTCGATCTATCAAGAATCGTTGTACGTGCTCAATTCAGAGCGTGACGACATCGAGGATAGGCTATTAGAAATCAGGTTCGAGCTCGAGGAACTGGACTTCGATCTTGAACTCCTTTCTGAAAACCCGATGCGGGCACTGGATCTCCACAAAGAGAAGGAAGATTTGCTTTCGAGAGTCAAGACGGCTGTAGAAGTCCGTTTCGGCCATTGGCGAGGGGTGACGGACAAGGATACAGGCAAGCAAATTGCCAACATGATTGCCCACGCTCGAGTAACCATGCGCGATGATCTTTACTTCATCGAAGAGATTCAATCTGACTGGGCCCAGAGAGGGAGACTGCAGAATTGGGGATCGGTTCCGAAGGGTCCGTGGGTGACCAACACAGAAGCATGGACAGGCCTGATCATCCGCAGGCAGCTGCAAAGAGCTGCGATGAATGAATCGATGAAAAAGGCTGCATGGATTCGAGGGCGTATGCGCAACGGCGGGGGTACAGGTTCCAACGATCAGCTGGATGACTTCTACATGAAGATTATCCCCAAGATTGTTGATAAGCTGATCTCTGGTACTGGTGAGAAGACACGCTTGATTCCTATAACCATAAATGGTTCTGAAGTTATGGTTCCAGGGATCGAGATCACCGAGGCAGTCCGCGAAAAACTTCGACAGCAGCAACCCTTGTACTCGCGAGACATTGTGAAGCCATGGGTCAAGCCCATGCCTACTCAGGAACGAGTTGCACTGGATCGTGAACTAAAGAAAGCGCGAGAGATGCTAGGAAGCATTGCATCGATTCGACTCGCTCAACGAGTGCTGGACGCAGCGACCGGAGAGGAGGTCGCTGGACGCCAGATTGGGCGAATTATCGAAGTCAGCCTCAATGCCAGGAACCCAGCTCAAGCGCTGTCGCATGAAGTGTGGCACTACGCTGACGAGCACCTGATATCGCCTGAAGATCAAGCCGCAGTGCACAAGGCCTTCGAGAATGGTTCGCGTCTTAACTACAGAGTGCGAGAGGTGCTAGTCAGAGAGGGCGCCTCGAGCGATGCAATTGCGCAGTGCGACGACCCCATTGAGGCGTCAGCGCACGGTTTTGCCTTGTGGATGGCTGGCAAACTTTCGCTGACTCATGACGAAGAGTTGTCGAAAGAAGGTGACGGGGCTGATGGCATCGACAGGTCAATCGGAAAGATCTTTCGGAAGGTCGAAAAGGCATTTATCAGTTTGTCAGACTGGGTCCGCCGGCTGGTCGGTGAGACAGAGGCGATGAAGGCCACCAGGACGGCAGCAGATGTGTTCTCAAGACTGCGTGACGGCCGAATGCGGGAAATCGATATCGCACCGATCGAGCAGTATCTCGATAATGAGCATCTGGGGGATAACTTGTTTGGTTCGATGCGCATGCGAATTCGGGCCTGATCGACTATGAAGATGTCAGTCGAAGAGTTCATGAATCGGTTCCCGCACCACAAGGTTGCCAGAGAACTGAGGAACCAACCTGATGCAGCGCATGCTGGCAAGTCTAAGGAGGCCAAGCCAAAGGCGAAGACCGCGGCGAGCAACCTTGAGTCCATCTTCGCCACCCAAATTCTTGCCATGCGGCTTCAGCCGGCTGTGCGCGAGCACCGCTTTCACCCCGACAGGAAGTGGAGGATGGACTTTGCTTGGCCAGACAAAAGAATAGCAGTCGAAATCGAAGGCGGCGTTTGGGGCTTGGGACGGCATAACAGGCCCAAAGGCTTCATCGCCGACACGGAGAAGTACAACGCGGCTGCTGCATTGGGGTGGACCGTTCTGCGTTTCACCGGAAAGCACATTCGCAGCGGCCAGGCTATCGATCAGTTAGTAACGATGTTAGCCGGGCGACCGGCAAATACTGAAGAAGCATCTCCGATGCCCACTCGAAACGCCCAAAAAGTAAGGAACCGACCATGAGTACGTCACCGCTGACGCTGCCACAGAAAGGCAGCCCCTCTCGATCAACCCTGGTTCAACTCTCAGAAGATCAACTTTCTGCGCTTCAGCGGCTAGTCGAGCAGTCTGAGCTGGTTGCTTCACTGAAGGCAGGCCTGGAAGTCGCTCTCTCACGTGAGTTTGAACCAAGCATTGCCATCGGCTTGGAAGGGGGTTTGGTTCAGGGCGCAAGCACAAATTGCCCTATGAATATAGTGGTCCTGGATCACGACCTAGATACTGATCACGACGACCATGCGCGTGAAGTGTATCCACTCGTGGACCCTGATGACTGTGCAGAGTTGATGTCGCGGGCATACGACAAAGAAGAAGCTTCACATCATCCCACACCTAGCGCATGAAGCTGCTTGACGGTCCGAGTGCGACCTACTGCGGGTCATCATTATAAGGATGAGGTTACCGTGTCCAATTACAGAGTCAAAGATTTGAATGCATCGCAAGCGCACTCTGCGTACCGTCTGGCAGTATCAGTCCTGAGTGAAGGGTGCAAAAGTAGTGATCACCACAACATTCAATACCGGAACGGCTATTTGCTCGTTGAGCCGATCAATGGCGATCCTCACGTCATCAGCTTGAGGAACCGGCACGTGTGGATACTGGAATCCAAACTTCATAGCGGTACGGATCTGCTTCGGCAGCGCGTTAAGGCCGAGTATTTTTTTAATTCTTGCGCCGATAAGAAGGGTGATCCCTTCTATCTGTTTCCATCCGAAGTCCCGAGATCGTTGTCGCTGGAAGAGCTCCCGATTCATGTCGGAATCTTCAGAATCAAACGGAACCTGGAGTTTGTGGGCGCCAGAAACCCCATCTCGGGTCATCAATGGAGGGAACCCGGGAATCCTGTCAATTCGTGCAACATCGAAGGGCCAGGAACGTACGTGAGCAGCAAGTTTCGTAGCGTGAAAAATGCGGTTGGCGAAGTCTCCTATCTGCTCAAATACGGGCGCGGATCGGAGGAAGTGCCTTCTTCTGACCTGGTTAAGGGAATCGACGAGCCGCTACCCCTCCAGAATCGCCCACGGATGGGAGCAGGACAATGATTCGCCATGGGGTGGCTCCGTTTCTCGAGTGCAGCAGCAAGGGTGACAAAAGATTCAGCGCATTCTCCGCGCGACTGCGCAAGTATGGCAACTCGAGCATTGAGGAGATCTATCAGGCAAGCAAAAAATTTCCTGACGGATCAACGGGACTGCATTGGCGCCAGGCCAAGGGACGGCAGTGCATCAACCCGCAAGAGATCGCTCGGCTCTACAGCCAACTGTGGGATCTGTATATCGCTGAGAATCCAGATCTCGTGCCTGTCCTGATAGGTGCGAGCGGGGTTTCAGACATATTTGGCCAAGATGGGCACGTCTGCCAGGCGACAGAACTTTGGCGAATTCGCCATGTGCTACTTCAAACTCAGGACAATGACATGAAGTTTTTAAAAGAAGCCCCGAAAGTGAGCCCAAACCTTCAGTCGAGCTCAAAGCCGGTGTTGCAGAACCAGCCTAAGCTGGAAGCGGAGATTGGATATTCTCTGAATGATCGTATAAAAAACGTTATTCCGCTTCATCGACGCGATAGCAAAATTTTCGAACTTCTCGAGAAAGAGCTGTCAGCAGGCCCGGGCCCAATGTCCAGGACTGATGGGCTGGCGTTGATTGGTGCGGTTGATGATCTGATGGCGGATTACATCGACAACGTAAAGTATGACCCTGACCAAGCTCAGTCCTGCGTGAGCGAAATCGGCTTGTGGAGTCGGGCAAGGGAAGTGCTCTGGGCAGCCCTTCTGGCCCGAGAAACGAGCAAGGAAGCTGAAGGGGTCGCAAATCGGGCGCACGGGACGGCCACTCAAATCAGCACACCACCAGCAACTGACGCGTTGAAAGTTCTTACTCCAGATCCACTCCCTCGCGAAAAGTCGAGTTTTTCGTTTTCCAGGCCGCGGGGCTAGCTTAGGCCCGCATCAGCTACCCAATGAAAACACCCCTACTTAGGGGTGTCTTTCATTGGTGGACGTAGCGTCTCATTGTTTCCAGGGCTTGAGCTTCAAGTGGGATTCCACTTCAGACCTGGTCAACTTTCCCATGAGCAGGATGTCGTTCTGCAGGATATTCACGGGCGAGTTCTTGGCCAGCAAATACCCCTCATAGGTTTTGCGGTTGCCAAGCGAAGCAATGATGCGTTGTGCGACATGCTTGCAGGGGGCCACTACAGGCGGCTTGATGCGGTTCAGAACGAGATTGTCGTATGCTTGCGCGCGAGCCTCATTGGTAGGCTGACAGAGGATCTGCTCAACGAGACCTTCGCTCTTTTGGCCCAGCAGAGGGGCTACAAAAGTGTAGATGGTCACATTGTCCAGCTTGTTCAACTCCTGCTCCTGCTGACGCGAATAGGGACAAGTGGGATCGGTGAACATAGCGATCTTTCGGCTGCCATTCCCATGGACTCGGACAATGGCGTACTGAAGCGGAAGACTGTCGAAGTCGATCCCTTCGATAGCCCAGTTCTTGCCGTCTTCCTTGTATGCAAGGTCGAACTCTACGATATTGCCGTAGAAGGGCTTGGGCGTAGGAGCGCCCTGGTAGCTGTAATACTTGAATTGGCTGTTCTTCGGCCAGGCGCTGCTGACCGCAGCAGATGTCTTCGCACCCTTTGACGCAGCAGGTGCAGACTGGGCCGCAGCATTCGTATTGTCAGAGTTGACGCTGTTGATTGCCGTACCCACTGCTTCGCCCACATGGTTGGCCGTGGCGCTGATGGCGTCGCCAATGAGCTTGTCGAAACTGAACTGCGCCTGCGCAGGCATTGATACCGAAATCGCGGCAACTGCGGCGAGGAGGGTGACGCGGGAATTCATATCAGGGTCCTTGTTTTCTAACTACTTTTAACCAGTATGCCGAATCGGCTAGCGCGAAAACAAGGGACTTACTGTGGCTTTGGTTCGCCGTTACATCTTCGGTCGACCGGTGGTGTTCTTGGCGGAAATCTCGGCCACGGGTTTGCCCACGACGTCAGAAAAGTCGTGGAGCACTTGTTCTTGCTGCATCTTCAGTGACGTGTCCCGAACATAGTTCAGCAGTGCGTGACCCTCG
>Ga0079224_100001798_pt1 | contig 25228 bp, 15 predicted proteins | sample Stecom2015_FD_80414 | JGI IMG/M metagenome (GOLD analysis project Ga0079224, IMG submission 80414) | Agricultural soil microbial communities from Utah to study Nitrogen management - Steer compost 2015 | ecosystem: Environmental > Terrestrial > Soil > Agricultural land | place: USA: Utah... | reverse complement strand
CGAGATCCTGATCATCGATGTCACGGCGGCTGGCGAGCGGCAGTGGAGAACCGAGGCCGTGTTTCTTTCGGCCCACTGCTTTGGCCGCTCGGGTGGGGACTGTCGCTGGTATCGGGAGGATGACCTCGGTGCATTCGAGTGGGTGGACGGCATTGCAGCGGGGGCGCCGGTGGTCTGGGTCGCGGAGGGGAGGAATGCGAACTATTCCTCCAGGAGCGCGTGTGACCGTGGCCATCACGGCATCGACACCTGTGATCATCACTCGGTGCGCTACCGTTTCCCTGTCCTCTCCGATCGGCAGAACATCGGGAGCCGGGTTCGGCCGATCCACGGCACGGGATGCGTAAGCGGGAGTGAACTGGTCCACGATGGTGTCCGGGTCGAGACGACCGCGGTCGAGTGCTTCTGGTCGGAGGCGATGCCCTTTCGCGGCTGGACCGGTGAGGGGAGCGGCGTGACGTCGTACGCTCGTTACCTGCGCGAGATTGCAGGATTCTGAATCACCATGTCCGAAGGGTGGCGGTTGCCAGCAGAACCAGCGCGAGGTCAGAGAGGCTGGTCGTTGACGAAGTTTGCTCTCGCAGGCCTCGGCGTGGTAACGATCGTGCTGGCCATCTTCGTCTTCAGCATTGCGAGCCCGTCCCCGCACCTCTACGTGGAGCTCTTTCTGGGTCTGCCTCTCGTTTGGCTCGGATTGGGGATGCTCGCCCTTGGGATCGTTCTTCAAGGTAGGCACTTCGTTCTGGCAATCCGAATCGCCGCCTGGGCGCTCCTGGCTGTCGTGATCGGAACGTCCATCTTAGGGATCCTCTGGTGGCTTCGGGTCACCAGTTGATGCCTATCCGGGTCGGTCTCAACCTGGATATCGAAAACTGGAAGGGACGTTGGATCCAGATCTGGTCGGGGCGATCGAATCACGAGCCGCATATCGAGGCTCCGCTCCGTGTTACCGCGAGATGCGAGAAGGGCTGAGGATCGGATGACTCGTGGTGCTGCTCCGTCACGTCGGGTCCGGCCCTCGACGCCCGCCCCGACGAGGAGGAGCGGCAGGCGCCGGTGTGGCCGCGCAGGGCGTCGCGCTTTCCTGGCACGGGCCTGCCGCAACAGCGCCTCCTCCCCGGGTGCGGGCGTACAGCGCGTGACGCTTTGCCGGCGCTCGCGCTTTGTCGATGGGGGCGCGGCAAAGCCCCCCACTCGCAGCCGCTCGGCCCGGCGCCATGGAAGTTGGCCGCACCGGGCGCGGCAAAGTTCCCACGCAACGCCGCACGGTTCTGCGCTGTGGAAGTTGGCCGCACCGGGCGCGGCGAAATCCCAACGGGACCCCGCAGGGCTTGGCGAGCATGGAAGTTTGCCGCGCTGGCCAGGGCGCGGCGCGCAGCCGAGGGGCGGACAGCCGGTGAACCGGTATGATGGAACGACCCGACTACGCCCGCGGACACTCACCGAGGCGAGCGCCCTGGACTAACCGAGGGAGAATGCCCATGAGCGGCCGCGTCGTCTGCGGTACCCCGGTGGCGGTCGCGTGTGCGGGGGGCGGCCCGCCGCGAGCGCCCGCCGGCGCCGCGGTCCAGCGGGGCCGCCAGGCTTGCGTGGAATCCGCTCGCCGAGGGGCGCGAGGCGCTCCAGCGCTGGTCGAAGACGATCTTCACGACAAGGTCGTCATCGCGTGCAGCGGCTGGTGCTGAGGACGGCGTCGTTCTCCGGGGCGTAGCGGCGGTCCGATCGGCGCGCCGCGCGGCGGTCCTGGTCCTGCCGTAGGGGTGCTGCGGCGAGCGCTGCGTTGTAGGGGTGTACCTCCGCCTCGCGTCATGACTTTACGGAACAATCGTCCGATTCGTCGTGTAGGCCCGGAGCGGTCCGGGCGCGGACAACCGACCGGACGGGCGCGGCGTGGCGGGGGTGGCCCCCGTGCTACGGTGCGGCCGTTCGGGTAGCTGTCGCCTGCTGGTGCAGCGTGGAGGGCGCCTCGTCCGCCCCCGTGCACTCCAGGGACAGCAAGAATCGCGAATGCCGGGTAAGGGAGCGAAGTGCCCATGGAGGCAGAGGGCGTGGCCGTTGCCAGCACGGAGGACGTCGCGCGGAAGATGCGCGACCTCCGGGCGGAGGTGGCGAAGCGCATCGTTGGACAGGAAGACATCGTCGAAGACGTACTCACGACCATCCTTGCCGGCGGTCACGCGCTGCTGATCGGCCCGCCAGGGCTGGCGAAGACGCTGCTCGTCCGCTCGCTGGCCGAGGCGATGCGCCTCTCGTTCCGGCGCATCCAGTTCACGCCAGACCTCGTCCCGAGCGACATCACCGGAACGGAGCTGCTGGACGAAGACCAGACGACGGGCCAGCGGTCGTTCCGCTTCGTGCGGGGCCCGATCTTCGCCAACATCATCCTTGCGGACGAGATCAACCGGGCGCCGCCTCGCACGCAGGCGGCCCTGCTCGAGGCGATGCAGGAGCACACGGTGACGGCCGCGGGGCAGACGATGTCGCTCCCCGAGCCGTTTTTCGTGCTCGCGACGCAGAACCCGGTCGAGCAGGAGGGGACGTACCCGCTGCCCGAGGCGCAGCTCGACCGGTTCCTCTTCGCGATCAACGTCGGCTATCCCACCATCGATGAGGAGGTGACGATCCTCCGCACGACGACGGGCCGGATCGAGGGGGAGATCGAGTCCGTGGTCGGCGCGGAAGACCTGATCGCGCTCCAGGTCATGGTGCGGGACGTCGTGGTCGCCGAGCCGATCCTCCGCTACGTCGCGGAGCTGGTGCGCGCCACGCGCCCCGGCGAGCCGAACCTTCCCGAGCGCGTCAAGAAATACGTGCGGTGGGGCGCCGGGCCGCGCGCCGGCCAGGCGCTGGTGCTCGGCGCGAAGGCGCGGGCGCTGCTCGACGGGCGGGTCGCGGTGACGCCAAAGGACATCCAGCGAGTGGCGCGGCCGGTGCTCCGCCACCGGGTGCTGGTGAACTTCGCCGCGGAAGCCGAAGGCGTGTCCGCCGAGGACCTGATCGCTGACATCCTGGCCCACGTGCCGGTGCCGCAGAGCGGGATCCGGGTCTGATCGTGGAGTTCCTCACCGACGGCGCGCTCCTCGATGCGGTGCGCGGGCTCCACTGGCCCGCACGCCGCGTCGCGCGCGGTGCCTACCACGGCGGCCACCGGTCCCGGAGGGTCGGCTCTTCGCCCGAGTTCATGCAGTACTGCGAGTACCGGCCGGGCGACGAGGCGTCGAAGATCGACTGGAAGCTCTTCGGGCGCACGGGCCGCGTGAACGTGCGTCAGACCCATGACGACTCGGAGATGCGCACCAGCATCGTCGTGGACGCGAGCGCGTCCATGGCCTTCCCGCAGCCGTCCATGGACAAATGGCGGCTGGCCGTATCGGTCGCCGTCGGTCTGGCCGCGGTAACGCAGAACGATCGCGATCCCGTCGGACTCGTGGTCGCGGGCGGTGCCGGCGTGGAGGTCCTGCCGCCGCGCGCCCGCGCCAGCACGACGGCCAACATGCTCCGCGTGCTCAGCGGCGTGACTCCGGCGGGGTCGCGGCCGCTCGCGCCCGTGCTTCCCATGCTGCGCACGAGCTGGCGGATCGCGCTCATCACGGACTTCCTTGGCGACGCGGACGCGCTGCTCGATCAGGCGAGTGAGCTGGTCGCCGCCGGGCGCGAGGTCTTCGCCGTCCACATCGTGGCGCGCGAGGAGCTCGAGCCCCGGGAGCTCGGGACGCTCGTCGTCGACCCCGAAGACGAGGGCATCCGCCGCCCGCTGGACGAGGCGGGACTCGCGCAGTACCGCAATGCGTTCGCCCGGTGGCGGGAGGAGCTGGCCGCGAGCTTGCGCGCCGCGGGCGTCGTGTACCAGCTCGCCGTCACGGGCGAGCCGCCGGACCAGGTGGTCCGGCGCGTCGTCACGCCAGCCGCCACCGCCGCAGCAACTCCTTCGCAGCCGTGACGTTCCTGGCCCCCGCATTCCTGTTCGCCGCCGCTCTCGTCGCGGGGGGAGTCGTCGCGATCCACTTCATCGTGACGCGCGAGCCGCGGACCGTGCCGTTGCCGACGGCGCGCTTCGCCCCTCTTCAGCCCGTGCGCACGCGTTCGCGGCGCCTCCGCCTCCAGGACCTGCTGCTCCTGCTGCTGCGCGTCCTGGCCATCCTCGCCGTCGGGACGGGGCTCGCCCGGCCGGTGATCGACCCGCCGCGCCGTGAGGTGGCGCGCATCCTCCTGGTCGACCGGTCGCACGCCCTGGCGGACCCGGCCGAGGCGGCGGACAGCGTGCGCGCCCTGTACGCCGAGGGCGATGCCGTGGTCCTGTTCGATTCCACCGCGACCGTGCTGCGAGCGGCCGTGCCGGACTCGCTCGCCGCGCTCGCGCGCTCGGCTGCGCAACCGCGGCTCTCCGTCGCGCTGATCGCCGCGCTGCGCACGGCATCCGAGATGCGGGAGCGCGCGGACTCCATCGAGCTGGCGATCATCTCGCCCTTCACCGCCGAGGCCGTCGACCTCGCCACGGATTCGATCCGCGCACTCTGGCCGGGCGGCGTCCGGCTCGTGCGCGTCACGGCACGTGCGGACTCGGCCGCTCCGGCGGTGGTCGCGTTCGTCGGGGAACCGGACGACCCGCTGCGCGTCGCGCTCGCCGGCGCGCACGGCGCGGGCGACTCCGCCTCGAGCAACGTGCGGGTGGTCCGCGGCACGCCGAACGCTGCCGACTCCGCGTGGGCCGCGGACGGTGCACGCGTCCTGGTCCACTGGCCGGCGACGCACGGGACCCCGGACAGCGCCGCGGCGCCGGCGGTGCCTGCGCCCTGGACCGCGCGCGCGGCGCCGGACACGGTGGGCGCGCTCACGGCAGGCGGCGTCGCCGTCGTCGCGCCGTTCGAGCGCTGGGCCGCGTACGACGAGGCCGCCGGTGATGGTGCTGCGCGCGTCGTCGCCCGCTGGCTCGATGGGGAGCCCGCAGCGGTCGAGGTGGCGCACGGCGCCGGCTGCATCCGGACCGTGACGGTGGACGTGCCGTCCCGCGGCGACCTCGTGCTCCAGCCGCGCTTCGCACGTCTCGCCGCCGCCCTCACCCGCACCTGCGCCGGGGCGGCGACGGCGGCTCCGCTGGACAGCGCAAGGCTGGCCGCGCTGGCCGGCGAGACCGGCAGCACGGCCGTGGCAGCCGGCGCCCTGCCGCAGCCGGAGGTGATCCGGTCCACGCTGGCTCCGTGGCTGTTCGGCGCCGCGCTCGCCTTCGCGCTCGCCGCACTGCTGCTCCAGCGCAGGACGGCCGGCAGAACGGTTCCGCTCGAGATGGGGAGGGGCGAATGACGCCGATCGCCCGTGTCCGTCGCGCGCGCGCGGTGCTGCTCGGCACCGTCGCCGGCGCCTCCATCCTCTGGGCGGCAGCACTCGCCGCGGCCGTCCTGCTGATCGCCGCCGCCGCCGACCTGCTGGTCCCGCTCCCGCTCGAGATGCGACGTTTCGTGGTCCCCGCGGCGGCAGTGGCCGCCATCGCCGCGGCGCTCACCGTGGTCTGGCGGGGGCGCAACGCCCGGTCGCTCGGCCGCGTCGCGCTCTACATCGAGGAGCGGCGGCCGCAGCTCCAGTTCGCGCTCGCGACCGTGGTCGAGCCCGCCAGCGCGCCGTCCGACACGGCGAGGCGGGCGCTCGAGCGGACGATCGCGCAGGTCACCACGGCCGGCACGCTCAGGGCGCCCGTGGCGCGCGCGATCGCTGCCCCCGCGGCGACGCTCGCCATCGCGCTCGGCGTATTGGCCGTGGTGCCGGACGGCACACTCGAGCGCATCCTCTCACCGCGCGCGGGGGACGTGCTGCTGCGTCCGACGCGCACGGCCCCGGACGCGCCGGTCCCGAACCGGCTGGAGCCGATCGCCGTGCACATCGAGCCGCCTCGCTACGCCCGGCGCGACGCGCGTGTGCTCGACGACCCCGCGGCCGTCGCCGCGCTCGTCGGCAGCCGGATCGAGGTGCGCGGCCGAGGCGCCTCCCGCGGGCTGACGGACAGTCTGGGCGCGACGATCACGGCAGCGGCTGGCGCGGACACGCAGGGCCGGGAGCTCGACCTGCGGACCGACGGCGACCTCTGGAGCTACGGGGTCGTCATGCCGAGCGATCCCGCCGTCGTGCGGCTGCGCGACCGCTCCTACGACCGGCTGCTGGTGCTCGAGCCCGTGCCCGACGAGCCGCCCATCGTGACGCTCGCCGCGCCGCTCCGCGACACCACGTTCCTGGAGCCGAAGGGCCGTCTGGACGTGGATGTGCAGATCCAGGACGACATCGGTCTGGCACGCGCGCAGGTCGAGCTGCTGTACACGTCCGGCAGCGGCGAGCGATTCGAGACGAAGGAGATGATCGTCGCCCGCGCGTCGCTCGGCGGCAAGCAGGAAGCGCGGCTCCGGACCACCATCCTGCTCGACACCATGCAGCTCCGCCCCGGCGACGTGCTCCACGTCCGCGCCGTCGCCTGGGACGAGAACGACGTGAGCGGGCCCGGCAAGGGCGAATCCGAGACGCGCACGATCCGCATCCACGACCCGCGCGAGCTGCGCGACGTGAACATCAACGCGGCCAGCGCGGCGGCGATCGACACCTCGATCATCAGCCAGCGGATGCTGATCATGCGCGCCGAGACGCTGCTCGTGCAGAGGCCGCAGCTCGAGGCCGAGGAGTACACCCGCCGGTCGGTCCGGCTGGGCGTGCAGCAGGGCGCGTTGAGGGGGCGTGTCCTCTCGATCATCTACGAGCTGGAGAACGTCGAGGGCGTCGGCTTCGTGGGGCACACTCCGAGCTCGCTCGTCCTCCGCGAGGCTGCGGAAGAGATGCGCGTGGCGGAGTGGGAACTGAGCATCGCGCAGGTGCCGGTCGCCCTCGTGCACATGAGGAAGGCGCTCCAGTTGTTGGAGAAGATCCGGGACGCGAACCGCTACTGGCTCCGTGGCCTCCTGACCACGACGCCGGTCGACGTGGAGCAGGTCCGGCTGACGGGGCGGGACCGGGCGAACGTGGGGCCGCGCGACCCGCGGGAGCGCCCGGCGGACGCGCGAAAGGACCTGCTCGAGCGGCTGAACCGCGCCATCGCGCTGCTGGATGAGGACGCCGCGGCAGCCAACGACTCCCTGCGGCTCGTCTTCGCGGCCTCGCTGACGCAGGCGCGGGACGTCTCCGAGGCGCTCGGGCAGGTCATCGAAGCGATGCAGCGGGGGGAGGAGGCGAGGGCCGGGCTGGTCGCGGTGCGCCGGCGCCTCGAGCGCCAGGTCGATACACAGGGGAACCTCTCGAGTTGGCTGGGTTCGCCATGAGGAGCAAGCCGTTCACCTTCGCCACCGGGATCTACGCCTCGGGCGACTGGGAGAGCGCTTCGCTCGTCCCGCAGAACGTCATCGACGTCCTGGCCAAGTACACGACGCTCGAGCTGAACCCGGAGGGCGTCAACGTCCGCATCGACTCGCACGAGCTCTTCGAGTACCCGTTCCTCTTCATCACGGGGCACCTCCCCGTATTCTTCACGCCCCGGGAGCGGGCGAACCTGAAGGAGTACGTGAGGCGGGGAGGCTTCGTCTTCGTCGATGACCACAACCACGACATCGACGGCGTCTTCCACAAGACGATGACGGAGGAGCTCGAGAAGCTGTTCGGGAAGCTGGTGAAGATCCCGAACGACCACCGGCTGTACCGGGCGTTCTTCGAGTTCGAGGACGGTCCCCCGACGACGAGCCACGAGCTCAACGGCTGGGGCGACAACCTGGTGCACGATTACCTGATGGGGATCATGGACGGGGACCGGATCGACGTGCTCTACAGCAACAAGGACTACAGCTCCGAGTGGCACGTGAAGCTCACGGAGAACCGGGACCGCCGGGAGGCGGAGGACCCCGCGAAGATCGCCGTCAACATCGTCGTCTATGCCCTCACGCGTTGAACCGGGCGCCCGGCCGCGGGCGCGGGTCTGGTTGGAACGGGCCGCGCACCTCCTGGGGCTCGCGATCATCGTGTGGCTCCTCGTGGACTCGCTCGGCCCCGGCCCGGGCACGGGCGGCGAGCTCGTCGAGGCGGGGGCGCTCGCGGACGAGCTGAGGCGGTGGAGCACCGTCGCAGCGCCCGACGAGGTCCACCTCACGGTGGATGCCGCGGTCTCGCCGCCCTACCGCGAGTGGCTGGCCGCACTGGCGGCCGCCGGCACCCGCGTGAGCTGGGATGCCGATTCCGTCGTCCCCCTGGCCGTCGCGCTGGACCCCATCCCCGATCCGGGCGGCGGGACGCGGATCTGGGCCGCGGCTCCGCCCGGCACGGTGCTCGTGCTGGAGGACGAGGTGGGGCCGATCGATTCCGTCGAGGCCGGCGCGGCGGGCGCGCGGTTCGTCACCCACACTCCCATTACGGCCGCGCGCGTGCGCGCGGGCGCGTTCGCCGCGGCGAGCGTGCAGCGCGACTCGATCGGCTTCGGCCGCGTCCGCGTCGTCGGCCGGGCCGGCTGGGAGGGCGCCATGGTGGCAGGCGCCCTGGAGGAGCGCGGGTGGGAGGTGGACGTCAAGCTCGCCCTCTCGCCCAAGGGCGACGTGGTCCAGGGCGGGCCCATCGATGCGCTCGACCCCGCGCGCTACTCGGCCGTCGTCTTGCTCGACAGCGCAGCGCTGGTCGGGCCCGCGCAGCTCGCTCGCTACGTCCGCGAAGGCGGCGGGCTCGTCATGACCGCGCGCGCGGCCGCCGCTGCATCGCTCGCGCCGCTCCGTGTCGGGCGGACCGGCCGCACGGTCGCACCGGTCGAGCCGTTCGACACCGCCTCGGCCGAGCCGCGCAGGTCGCTCGCCCTCACCTCGATCGTGCCCGCCGCCGACGCCGTGCCCCTCGAGCTCAGGGGCGACCTGGTCGCGGTCGCGGCCCGGCGCGTCGAGCGCGGCCGCGTCGTCGTCCTAGGCTACGACGATACGTGGCGCTGGAGGATGGCCGGCGGGGCGGACGGCCTCGACCAGCACCGCGCATGGTGGGCGGGGCTCGTGGCCAGCGTGGCCCGCGTCGACCGCGCCCCGCTCCCCGATGCCGGCCTCGCGGACGAGGCCCCCCTCGCAAGCCTGGTCCAGCTCCTCGGCACGCCCTCTCTGCGGCCGATGGACGCGGCGCCGCCGCGCTCCCCCGCGTACGGCGCAGCCTTCGCCATCCTTGCCACCGCCCTGCTCCTCCAGTGGCTGTCCCGGCGCCTGCGCGGCGCCCCGTGACCGTCCGTCACCTGGTGCCGCGCGGACCGGCCACACGCCAAGGGATGTAGGGGAATGGCCGGCCGCCGCGTCCACTCTCAGCAGACCCCAACGTGATCGCCGGTGGTCGGACGAAATCCCCGGCCCCGCATTCATATAGAGAATCAGCGCGCCCTCCGGCGCGCAGCGGCCTGACCCCAACGTTGCGAATGCCCATGTATCCGCCGATTCGCCGCCTCTCGATCCTGGCACTCCTGCTCGTGGCGCCGGCCTCCGTCGCCGCCCAGGCGACAGGCGAGAAGGCCACCGCTCGCCAGGCGCCCGCCGAGGCCGCGATCGCCCCGTTGCCGATCGACCCCGAGGTCACCATCGGCGAGCTCTCCAACGGGCTCCGCTACTACATCCGGACGAACGCCGAGCCCGAGCGGCGCGTCGAGCTGCGGCTGGTCGTCAAGGCCGGCTCGCTCCAGGAGGACGACGACCAGCGCGGCCTGGCCCACTTCCTCGAGCACATGGCGTTCAACGGTACGAAGAACTTCAAGAAGCAGGAGCTGATCCAGTACCTCGAGTCGATCGGCATGCGGTTCGGCGCCGACCTGAATGCCTCCACCAGCTACGGCAACACCACCTACAGGCTCACCGTTCCGACGGACACCGAGGGCGCGCTCGAGACCGCCTTCCGGATCCTGGACGACTGGGCGCAGGGCATCACGCTCGACCCCGAAGAGATCGAGGCGGAGCGCGGCGTCGTCCTCTCCGAGTGGCGCGCCCGGCTCGGCGTCGGGACCCGGGTCCGGACGCACACGGACAGCGTGCTGCTCGGCGTCTCCCGCTACCTGGAGCGCCAGCCGATCGGCCTGCCGGAGCGCATCGAGAACGGCACCCGCGATGAGATGGCCCGCTTCTATCGGGACTGGTACCGCCCGGACCTGATGGCCGTCATCGTCGTCGGTGACATCGAGAAGGAGCGCATCGAGCCGCTCATCCGGAAGCACTTCGGCAAGCTGAAGGGGCCCCGGCGGAAGCGCGAGCGGGTCGACTACTCGATCCCGACCCACGAGGAGGCGCGCTTCTCGATCGTCACGGACCCCGAGCTCACTGGCTCGTCCGTCCAGGTCATCCAGAAGTTCCGGCCCAAGCCGCTCAACAGCGTCGAGCGAATCCGCGACGGGATCGTCCAGTCGATCTTCGAGGCGATCCTGAACGAGCGGCTGCGCGAGATCGCCACGCGCTCGGATGCTCCCTTCCTCGGCGCGAGCACGAGCTTCGAGGGCTACGTCGGCGGGATGAACGTCCACAACGTCATCGTCACGCGCGTCCGCGATGACGCGATCATCAGCGGGTTCCGCGCCGCCCTCACCGAGGTCGAGCGCATCGCGCAGCACGGCGTCAAGCCGGACGAGCTGAACAGGCAGAAGCGCTCGCTCGAGAGCCAGTACCGGCAGGCGCTGATCACCCGCTCCAAGATCACCTCGGCCACCTACGCCAGCGCGTACATCAGCCATTTCCTGTCGGGCAGAACGCCGGCGTCCGTCGAGGCCGCCGTCGCACTCTCCCGGGCCCTGCTCGAGGGCATCACCGAAGAGGACGTCGCAGCCCTCGCCCGCAACTGGAAGAGCCACGAGAACCTCGTCGTCGTCGCGATGGTCCCCGAGAAGGATGGCATCACGCCGCCGACCCGGGAGGAACTGTTCGCGACTCTCGAAGAGGTCGCCAACACCGTGCTGGACAGCGAGCCCGGCGAGCTGCTCGCCGCCGAGGACTTCGAAATCATGCCCACTCCCCCCGCACCCGGGCGAGTGGTGAAGGAGCAGCTCGTCCGTGAATCCGGGATCACGGTGTGGACGCTCTCCAACGGCGCGCGCGTGATCCTCAAGCCCACGGACTTCACGCCCGACCAGGTGCTGGTCAGCGGCTACGGCTGGGGCGGAACCTCCATCCTGGACGACGACGTTCTGCACGACGCCGCCCTCGCGCGCAACCTCCCGGCCATCTCGGGCCTCGGGACCCTCAGCTCGACCGACCTCCGCAAGGCCGTCGTGGGCAAGGTGCTGAGCATCGGGGCCGGGATCGACAGCTACACCCAGTCCGTGTCCGGTCGCTCGACCAGGCGCGACCTCGAAGCCTTCCTCCAGCTCCTCCATCTCCACTTCACGGCCCCACGGGTCGATGAAGAGGCGGTCGCGGCCTGGAAGAAGCGCCAGGTGGCCGCCATCGAGGGCCGTGCCGCCAGCCCCGAGGCCCACTTCGCGGACACGCTCCGGCTGACCATGGCCCAGAACCACCCGCGCACCCGCACTCTCACCGCCGCGGACTTCGAGGCCATGGATCCCCAGCGGGCACTCCAGATCTACCGCGAGCGCTTCGCCGACCCGGGCGGCTTCACCTTCATCTTCGTCGGAGAGTTCGAGCCCGACTCGATCCGCCCCCTCGTCGAGACCTACATCGGCGGGCTGCCGACGGAGCGCGGCAACCGCGGCTGGCGCGACACCGGCGTCCGGGCCCCCTCGGGCGTGATCGAGAAGGAGTTCCGCTTCGGCCGCGAGCCCCGCGCCCGCACCGCCATCATCTTCCACGGCCCGTTCGTGCACTCGGAGGATGACCAGCTCGCCCTCGGCGCGCTGGCGAGGGTCCTCAGCACCCGCTTGCGGGAGCGCCTCCGCGAGGCCCTCGGCGGCACGTACTCCGTCAACGTCCGCACCGAGCTGCACTCGGTGCCGGAGTCGCGGTACGGGATCCATATCACGTACGACGCCGCTCCCGACCGCGCCGAGGAGATGCGGCGTGCGGTGTTCGAGGAAGTGGAGCGGCTACGGAAGTCGGGGCCGACCCAGGAGGAGCTCGCGAATCTGCGGGAGGAGTTCGCCCGTCAGTTCGAGCTGGCGCTGAAAAGTAACCAGTTCTGGCTCAATCTGATCCGGAGATACGATCAGATTGATCGCCCGCTCGCCAGCCTGGTCGACTACAGTGAGGATGTGACAAGCCGCCTGACGGCAGAGCTGGTCCTGGACATGAGCCGGCAGTATCTTGACCTCGGCCGGTACGTCCGCGTCACGCAGCTCCCTGCCGAATGAAGGATGCGGGGGTTCCGGCAGTGTTGAGTAGTCCATGTAGGGTGCCTGCCGCGAAGTGCGTCTTCCTACAGACAGCTGTCATCTCCGCCGCTGGAGGCGGTGGGGGCGCCGGCCCGGCCGGGACCCCCGCCGTCGCATCGCCCTGGGGCGTGTTCCCGGGCGTGGCGACGGCCGGGGTGCTCGAACGGATCCCGCGGGATCCGCGCCGTGGCGGCGTTGCGTCCAGCGGGTCGGGGGAGCGGGGGCGCCTCCGTCGAAGTAAGCGAACACGTGACTGTTCATACGTCCGGGAATGGGGCAGCGAGCGTCACCGACCAGGAGATCGTCTCCCGGATCGGCGCTGGGGACGTGGAAGCGTTCGAGGTGCTCTACCGGCGCTACGCCGCCTCGATGGCCCGGTTCGCGTATTCGCAGCTCCGATCGGTCGAGGCTGCGGAGGATGTGGTCCAGGAGGTCTTTCTCGCGCTCTGGCGGCATCGGGAGAGGTGGGTTCTGAGCGGGACGGTGCAGGCCTACCTCTTCGGTGCGCTGCGGAACGGGATCGTGAGCCACCGCAGGAAGCAGCTTGCGCGCGGGGGGCGGTTGGAGCGTGTGGGGGAGGGGGTGATCGCGGCGCTGCCGAGCGCGTCGAGGGCCGACGATCGGGTCCGGGAGGCGGAGCTGGTGGAGGCGATCGAGAAGGCGATCGACGGGCTGACGCCGCGTTGCCGCGAGGCCTTTCTGCTCGTGCGCCAGCAGCACCTGTCGTATGCCGAGGCGGCCGAGGTGATGGGGGTGTCCGTCAAGGCCGTGGAAATGAGCATGGTACGCGCTCTCGCTGCGCTCCGGAAGCAGCTCGCGGATTGGTGCGAATGAGGCGTTCGGCGGGGAGTCGTCGTCTCTTCCACCCGCACTCGCGCTTTCCGGAGCGGCGAGCCGAGGAGTCGCGATCGTGAAGGATGACACCGCGATGATGACCGACGGGGCAGGGGATCCGGCCGATCCGGCCGTGCTCCTCAGGTACATCGAGGGCCGGTCGCTCGCCGGCGAGCGCGAAGCGGTGGAGGGCTGGCTGGCCGCCGATGCGGCGCGCCGGGCCGAGCTCGCGAGGCTCGAGCGGGCGTGGCGGCTCGCGGCGGAGCTGCCGCGGTTCGAGTTCGATGTGGACGCGAATTGGGAGCGGCTCCGGCGCGAGCTGGACGTGCCCGCGGCGGCGCCGTCCGAGCCGCCCGCGCCGGTCGCGGTGGGCGGCCGTGCCTCCGCCGCCGCGCGCCAGAGGTGGCGTCCCGCCCGGATCGCGGTGCGGGTCGGACTCCTCGCGGCGACGGTCGCCTTCGCGCTGCTCTACTTCGACGACGTGAAGTCGAAGCTGGAGGCGGCGCTGGAGCCGCCGATGAAGACGTACACGACCGAGCCCGGCCAGGTCGGGCGGCTGACCCTCAGCGACGGCTCGAAGGTCGTCTTGAGTGGCGGGAGCACGCTCGGCGTGCCGGGCAACTACGGGCGGCGTGCGCGGGAGGTCCAGCTGGAGGGCGGTGCGTACTTCGAGGTGGTCCACGACCCTTCGAACGTCTTCCGCGTCCGGACCCCCCGCATGGTGGTCGAGGACCGTGGCACGCGCTTCACGGTGCTGGCCTACGCCCACGAACCGGACGCGCAGGTCGCGGTCGCCGAGGGCGTCGTGGCCGTTGCGGCGAGCGACACGGCCGAGGCCGTGGTCCTCAATCCCCAGGATGTGGCGACGGTCTCGGCGGCGGGTGTGGTGAACGCGATGCGGGGCGTTGCCGTCGACAAGTACTTCAGCTGGATCGATGGCACGGTGCAGTTCGACCAGGACTACGTGGCCGATGCCGCACGGGTGATCGAGCGGCATTTCGGCGTTCGCATCCAGATCGCGGATTCGGCGCTGGCACGGCGGCGCTTCACCGGTGCCGTCCGTGCCGCGTCGCTTTACGACGACCTGCGCGGGCTCGCGCTCCTGCTCGATGCGGAGTACGAGCGTAGTGGCCGCGTGGTCACGTTGTCATCGAAGTCCGCAGCGCGCACCGGAACGGGAGGAGGTGCGCAGCGCAGTCGCCCGCGTGGACGACAGGCGCCGCGGAGAACGAAGCCGCGAGAAGGCGCAAGACACCCGGCAGACCCCCTTACCCGCATTCTGAGGACGGAGGTGTGAGGATGCGACACGTGCTGCTCAGCAGCGCGGCACTGGTGCTCGTATGGAGCGGCGTGGCGCCCGCGCAGGACGCGCGGCGCGTCGACGCCAGTGCCAATCTTGGCGCCAGGCACGTGACGGTACGTATAGCTCCCGAGGAATCGAGTGCGCCGGTGCTCCGGCAACTGATCTCGCTCGAGCTCGAGGACGTGCCGCTCGAGGAGGCGCTCGCCGCGATCACCCGACAGGTGTCCGGCCGCCTGATGTTCGAGGACGTGGCGGACACCGTCGAGCGGCGGGTGACGCTCACGGAGAAGGACATTCCGGTTCGCGAGGCGCTCGATCTGGTGCTTCAGGGCACCAACCTCGAGGTCGTCGTGCCGAACGGGGGCTCGCTCGTGCTGATCAAGGAGCGGGCCGTGCCCGTGGCTGCCGCTGCGCAGGACACGGCGAGGATCCACGGGCGCGTGGTCGACTCCAACAGCGCCGAACCCATCGGGGTGGCGTCCGTGAAGATTCGCGGCACGGATCGCCAGGTCGTGACGGACGCGAGGGGCAGCTTCACGCTGAGCGAGCTCCCGGCGGGTGAGCACGTGCTCGTCGTCGAGCGGCTCGGCTACCAGACCGCGACCATCCCGGTCTGGCTGCGGGCCGGGCAGGACACCAGCATCGTGATCCGGCTGAGTGTCGAACCCATCACGCTCAACGCCATCGTCACGACCGGCACCGGCGAGCGCAAGCGGCGTGAGATCGGGAACACCACGGTGACGGTCAAGGTGGACTCGATCATGGCGGTCACGCCCGTGCAGTCGGTCAGCCAGTTGCTGGCCGACCGGGTCCCCGGCCTGCTCGTGACGACGAACAGCGGTGCCGTGGGTGCGCCGTCCCGACTGCGCATGCGCGGGATCTCGAGCATCGAGTCGGACAACGAGCCGATCATCATCGTGGACGGGGTGCGGCTCGCCAACAGCACCAAGACCTCCATCAACAACACCCTGTACGCGGGGGTCTACGGCGGCAGCCGGCAGTCCGGCGCGGACGACATCTTCCGCCGCCTGGACGACATCGATCCTCATTCGATCGAGTCGATCGAGGTCTTGAAGGGGCCGGCGGCGTCCACGATGTACGGTAGCGAGGCGGCCAACGGCGTGATCATCATCAAGACCAAGCGCGGCCAGGCCGGGCCGGCGCGCTGGAGCTTCTACGCCGACTACCGCACGCTGGCTCAGGTCAAGGACTACGAGTACCCGGTGGAGCAGGTGGGCTACCGGCTCACCGGCGGCGCCACGACCGTCTCCTGCCGGATCATGGAGCAGTGGCAGGGGCTCTGTATCCCGGTCGAGGGGGAGTACCGCGGCTTCAACATGCTCGAGGACCCGCGGTTCACGCCGCAGGCCCGCGGCTACAGCCGTGACGTCGGCGCCAGCGTCTCCGGCGGCAACGCCGACCTCCAGTACTACATCGGCGGCTTCTACCAGGACCAGCTCGGGACCGCCAAGATGCCCGAGGTCAACCGGGTCTGGATCGAGAACGCGCGCGGGGACAAGGTCAAGGAGGAGCTGATCCGCCCGAACGCGCTGACGAAGGCGGGCCTGGAAGCGCGGGTGACGGGGCGGGTGGGGGCCACCTCGGACTTCGCGCTGAGCGCCAAGTTCTCCGCTGGGGACCAGCGTGTCGGGCCGAACGGGATGGCAGGGCTCCTCGCGGCGCCGCGGCTCCCGACCGACACCACGCCGGTCCTGCCCGGCTGGGAGTCCTGGTACGGCACTCGTCAGGTGTCCGTGAAGCACATCATGGGGAGCGCGTCGTGGGACTGGCGGCCGACGTGGTGGAACAACGCCTTCTCCGCGAACGTCTCGTACGGCTGGGACTTCTCGCTCACGGATGACGACTACTACGCCCCCAAGGGATCGTGCCAGCCGCTGTGTGTGAGCACGAGCGAGCAGGGCGTGCTCGGCTACGCCGCCAAGGGGCGCCGCACCGACATCACGCAGAACGTTCACGTGGGCACGTCGCTCCGGCTCCCCGTAACGCCGTGGCTGACCACGTACACGCGCTTCGGCGGCAACTACACCAAGCTGCGCAACTACGACCTGTACGGCCACGCCACGGACCTCCGGGTCGGCGTCAAGATCTACGCGGCGTCCGGGACCAAGCACCTGTCCGACCTCGGCGACACGCGCGCCACGGCCGGGTGGTATCTCGAGGAGCAGTTGAACTTCCGCCAGGACCGGCTCTTCTTCACCTTCGGCATGCGGCAGGACGCCGGCAGCTCGATCGGTGAGACGGTCAAGCCGATCTACCCGAAGTTCAACGCGTCCTGGATGGTGTCCGAGGAGCCGTTCTTCCCCTTCAAGCAGCACGTGCCGGTCTTCCGCGTCCGGTTCGCCGCTGGCCAGGCCGGGGTCATGCCGTCCACCACGGCGCGCATCCGGACGTACGCGATGGGGAACAACTCCGTGCTCGATGACGGCTCCGCGACCGGCTTCTTCGCCGAGCTGTCGAGCCCGGGTGACCCGGAGCTGAAGGCGGAGAAGAGCCGGGAGTACGAGGGTGGCTTCGACGTCGAGCTCTTCGACGGGCGCCTCGCGTTCGAGTTCACCTACTACGACAAGTTCACCCGGGACGCGATCCACCGCTTCCCGGTCGCCGGCTCGGTCGGCTCCAGCGTCGTGCGTGCGTTCCTCGGCAACGTCGGCGACGTCGAGAACAACGGCATCGAGCTGTGGGGGTCCGCGCAGGTCATCGACCGGCCCTCGTTCTCCTACCGGGTGACCGGCAGCATGGCCTCGCGCAACAACAAGCTGGTGCGCATGGCGGACGGCGTGGTGACCTTCCAGTCGCTGAACGCGAGCGGCGACCTCTACACCGGCAACCACGTCCGGCTCGTCGAGGGCTACCCGCTCTTCGGGCGCTGGGCCTACCCGATCCTCGACTGGGCGGATCGCAACGGTGACGGCATCATCGACCCGCTCGAGGTCAAGGTCGGCGACAGCCTCCGCTACGTCGGCCCCTCGGAGGCGAAGTACACGGCGACCATCGGCCACGAGATCGGCCTGCTGAACAACCGTATCGCCGTGCACGCCAACTTCACCTACGTCAGCGGGATGACGCAGTTCAACGACGCCCGCAAGCAGATGGCGTCGTACGCGCCGGCGCAGCAGGGGATGAAGGGGAACCTGCTCGAACAGGCGTGCCTGGTGGCGGCGTACACCCCCAACACCAACATCCGCCGCGCCACGGACTGGTGCTTCATGGAGACATTCGATCTGCTGCGGCTCCGCGACCTGTCCGTCAGCTACACGCTGCCGGCGTCCTGGACGCAGCGGCTCGGCGCTTCGTCCGCGAACATCCTGTTCACGGTCAACAACCTGACGCACTGGACCAACTACAAGGGCCGGGATCCGATGGTGAATACCTCGCCGGTGACCGGCAACGCCGTGATCGCCGGGCCCGCGTTCGGCGCTCCGCGTGAGTACGGGGTGCGACTCAGGGTCCACTTCTAGGCGGGGAGCGCTCCGTCGGCCGGCTCGGGCTGGCCGGCGGAGCGGCCTCCCAGATCCGATCAACGGGTGATCCAGCGCTCATGAAGAACGGGAGAAGCAGACCGATGACACGTTTCAGGGCCCGGGCCCGCCGAGCGGCGGCGGCGATCGTGGCGGCGGGGATGCTGGCCGCCACCGGGTGCTCGCTCCAGGATCTGGTCGGGAGCGATCTGCCGCCGACCAGCATCGACCCGGATCTGTTCGAGACCGAGGAGGGCGCGCTCGCGCTTTACCGCGGCACGCTCAGGGCGTTCCGCCGCGGCTTCGGCGGCTCCAGCAGCTACGTACTCGTGTCCGCCCGGATGACGGACGAGCTGACGACCGGCGCGTACACGGCGTCCGGCGCGCCGCTGACGCTCGACCGGAACACGCTGGCCGAGGTCGACTCGCGCACCATGCCCGAGGACCAGCTGCTGCGGTCGAGCTATGTGGAGAGTTGGTACCGCGACCTGAACATGGCGCGCAACCAGGCCGTGGATGCGATCTATTACCTGAGCAAATACACGGTCAACGTGCCCAGGGACCTCGTCGGCCACATGTACGCGATCCGCGGCATGACGATGATCTATCTGGCCGACGCGTTCTGCTCGGGGATCCCGCTCACGGATTACAGGCCGGGCGGCGGGATCGTCTACCAGCCCGGCTCGACGACGGAGGAGGTCTATACCCGGGCGATCGCGCAGTTCGACACGGCGCTGACGCACATGCCCGACAGCATCCGCTACCGCTACCTGGCGAAGGTGGGCAAGGCGCGTGCGCTCCTCAACCTCGGCCAGCACACGGCGGCCGCGGTCGAGGTGGCCGATGTCCCGACGAGCTTCAAGTACGAGGCGCTCTACGCCGAGGACTACGAAGGCTCGTTCAACAACAACTTGATGTACAACGTCCGTGACTGGATGGACCCGGAGAACAGCTTCGGCACGGTGGCGGACCGCGAGGGCGGCAACGGGCTGCCGTTCGTCTCGGCGAACGACCCGCGCGTTCCGGTCGTCCCCGCGCCGCTGCAGAGCTCGCTGTATCCGGAGACCACGTACATGCTTCCGGCGCGCCTGCTGCCGAACAGGCCGCCCTGGAACGGCCTGGGCACCAAGCCCGGCAAGAACGGCGAGAACATCGTGGTCGCGAGCGGGATCGAGGCGCGGCTGATCGAGGCCGAGGCCGCGGCGGCGTCCGGGAACCCGGCGTTCCTCACGATCCTGAACGAGCTGCGGACCACGTGCACGGACGCGGCGACCTGTCCGACCCCGGCTCCGGCCGGCACCGGCGGCGTGGAAGGCCTGCCGCCGCTGGAGGACCCGGGCACGACCGAGGGGCGGCTGCGGCTCGTCTTCGACGAGCGTGGATACTGGCTGTTCATGACGGGGCAGCGCCAGGGCGACCTGCGGCGGATGGTGCGCGTGTACGGGTTCCCGCAGGACCAGGTCTATCCCAGCGGCTATTACGTGTTCGGAGGCTCGTACGGGCCGTACACGAACCTCCCGATCCCCTTTACCGAGCAGCAGATCAACCCGAAGTACACCGGCTGCTTCAACCGTGACGCGTGACGAGAGTCTCCCATGCGAGCTGAGATGACGAACATGAACCGAGCAGGCCTGATGGGACGCCTGGGGCTGGTCCTGGCGCTGGCCGTCCCCGTCGCGTGCAGCGGCGAGGACTCGATCACGTCTCCGCCGGTGCAGAGCTCCAAGGGCTCGATCCCCTGGGAGGTGAACCTCCAGTACGAGGCCATGAACGTTGCCGTCGGGGAGCAGGTCCAGTTGACGATCAGCCCGAGGGACGTGGACGGCGACCCCATCCCGCTTTCGAATCTGCCGCCGGTCACGTTCACCGCCTCGGACACGACGGCGGTGAGGATCGATGAGAACGGCCTGCTGACGGCGCTCAAGCCCGTGTCGTCGGTCCTCGTGATCGCCACGATCGAGGACAAGGAGGTGGGCTGGAAGGTGGCCGATTCGAGCCGGGTCCGGGTCGTCGCCGAGCCCTACGCGGCCGAGGGCTTCAAGCTCCTGATGCGGAGCCAGGCTGTCCAGCCCGCGAACCGGAACGGCAACTTCTTCCCGATGGCCACGGACGCGGCGGGGCAGCCCCTGGTGACGGAGGAGGGCGACACGATCTCGCCCCTGACGTACTTCGAGGCCTCCGTGCCGCGAGACCAGTACTACTTCTCGAACAGCTGGAGCGGCAGCAACACCGGGATCGCCCGGAACCTGTCCGAGCCGACGATCAGGGCGCGCACCTACCTCTTCGGGCAGCTCTACTCGGACAGCGTGAAGGTCACCGTCACGTATCCGGACAGCGTGGTGCTTTTCATCACCGCCGTGAACACGTCCTTGAGGCCCAGCCCGTCGAGGATGGTCCAGACGGACATCACGATCCTTAAGGGCGGGAAGGTCACGTTCCGGCAGAACAACACCACGGGCGCGGTGGTGGACGACATCATCTTCGATGACCTGGACGCGGTCATCGACGGGAACATCCCGGCCGTCTCGATCTCGACGGTGACGTTCCCGAACGTGGGGAAGTTCACCTATAGGAGTACGACGATGCCAGACGTGCGTGGCACCGTCACAGTGGTGGAGCCGCCGGAGTAGAGCGGCGCTCGTGGCTGGAACGGCGGGGCCGGCGCCCGGCATCGGGAGCCGGCCGCCCCTGCCGGGCCGCGCAGCCGGATGGTCCCGGACACCTGAACCAACAACCCCGTGGTTTCATGGCTCATAGTCGTCGTGAGTTCCTGAAAACGGCATCGGCCGTCGCGATCACGCTCGCAAGCCGCCAGATCGCGTTCCCCGACGTGCTGTCCGGAGAGGCGGTCCCGACGGGCATCCTCCCCGGGATCGACGTGTACCCGCGTGCGGGCGAGTCGGATCTCAGGGAGCTCGCGGCCCGCGCGCTGGACGCGGCAAAGGCCGCCGGCGCGACGTACGCGGACGTGCGGTTCAGCCTCCACCGGCTGGAGGACATCCGGTTTTATTCGCCGACAATGTACGGCCACACGCGCGACTACGAGTACGCGGGTGTGGGGGTGCGCTGTCTGGTGGACGGCGCGTGGGGCTTTGCCTCCAGCACACTGTGGGCGCCGGACGAGGTGGTGCGGCTCGCACGCGAGTCCGCGGCCCAGGCGCGGGCCAACGCGCGGAGCCGCCGCCGCAAGATCGACATCGGCCCACCTCCCACCCCGGCCGTGGGTCACTGGAAGACGCCCATCGAACGCGACCCGTTCGACGTGCCGTTGCGCGAGAAGGTCGAGGTGGCGGGCGCCTTCATCGAGCATGCGAGCCGCTACAACATCGGCGCACGGAACGCCGCCGTGGGCGCGGGCATGGTCACGGTGTGGGAGCGGAAGGAGACGACCTTCGCCTCGACGGACGGCGCGTTCTTCTCCCAGACGATCTACCGGGCCACTCCCTCCTACTCGGTGGGCGTGACCACGCCCAAGGGGAGGGCAGGCCGTTCGTCCGATCTCCTGCAGCCCAGGGCCGGGGGGTTCGAGGTGGTGAGCGAGGCCCGGCTCGTGGACGAGCTGCCCCGCCTGGTCGAGGAAGCGCTGCTGATGGTCGAGGCGGAGCGGATCATGCCGGACCGCTACGACGTGGTGGTCGACGCCCGTCTGATGGCCCAGCTCGTCGGCCTGACGATCGGGACGGCGGCGGAGCTGGACCGGGTGCTGGGCTACGAGGCGAACGCGGGTGGGACGAGCTATCTGGCGCCTCCGGAGGAGCAGCTGGGCACGTTCCAGCTCGGCCCCGAGATGCTGAACGTGCGTGCGAACCGGTCGCGGCCGGGCGGCCTCGCGACGGTGCGCTGGGACGATGAAGGGGTGGAGCCGGAGGAATACGATGTCATCAAGGATGGGGTGCTGGTAGACTACCACACGACGCGTGAGCTGGCGGGCGAGCTGTCGGAGTGGTACGGACAGCGCGGCCGGCCGGTGCGCTCGCACGGCTGTGCGTCGAGCCAGAACGCACTGTCGGTGAACATGCTGCAGCCGCCGAACGTGGAGATGCTCCCCGGGAGCGAGCCGAACTCGCTGGACGACCTCATCTCGGGTCTGAAGAAGGGGCTGGTCCTCTGCGGGGGCCGCGTGACGGTGGACCGGCAGCAGCTCAACGGCGAGATCAACGCGGAGATGGTCTACGAAGTACGGGATGGGAAGCGGACGAAGTTCGTGCACAGTGCGGAGGCGCTGTTCCGGGCGCCGGAGTTGTGGAAGAGCTTGAAGGCCATTGGTGGCCCGGGCACGGAGTACTGGTCGGGAGCGACGATCCGGAAGGGGCAGCCGGCGCAGTTCTGCCAGTTCGGGGTGGGCGCGGTTCCGGGGTTCTTCGAGAAGCTTGCCGTCACCGACAGGATGAGGAAGGCATGAGTTCGATGCATGGTCGTCATTTCGTGCGAGGAGGCGGCGCGTTGAGCACCCCGGACCGTTTTCTCTCGCAGGATGCCTGTGAGGCGCTGTTGGAGCGCGTGGTTCGGTTGTGTCCGAGCGGTTGGGAGGTCTCGCTGCACATCTACAGCCGGTGGTCCGGGAACGTGCGGTGGGCGCGCAACGAGATCACGACGGCCGGGGACATCACCGAACCGCAGGTCACGATCACGGCGTCGCACCGGCGCCGGTCGGCGTACTTCCAGATCAACCGGCTGGATGACGCCTCCATCCAGAGGGCGATCGCGGCGCTCCAGCACCGGATGAACATGCAGGCGCCGAGCGATGAGCCCGGCGGCATGCGCTCCGGGGAGGTGTACCTGGAGACGGACCTCTGGAGCGACGCGACGTACGAGCTCGATGCGGCGCAGCGGGCGGCGCTCCAGGAGGGGCTGGTGGCGCCGGCGCTGGCCGAGGGTCTGCTGTCCGCGGGCTATCTCCAGGTTTCCGCGATCGGGCAAGGGGTGGTCAACACGGCGGGGCTGTTCGCGTACCAGCCGGAGACGCGGGCGCAGTTCAGCGTGACGGTGCGCAACCCCTCGGGGACGGGTTCGGGGTGGGCGGGAGTGGCGAACAAGGACTGGCGCGAGATCGACCCGGCGCGGCTGTCGGCGATCGCGCTGGACAAGTGCAAGCGCTCGGCGGACCCGGTGGCGATCGAGCCGGGCCGCTACACGGTGATCCTGGAACCGCAGGCGGTCTCGGATCTCATGATGCCGCTGATCCGCTCGCTCGACCGGATCCCCGCCGAAAGGGGGATCGGCCCGTGGGCGGACCGGCCGCAGCAGGCGGCCGGCTCGGACCTGATCGTGGGGGACGCCGCCGCGTTCGAACGGAGTTCCGGGGTGGGGGGCTCCGGCGGGGCCGGGAACTCGAAGATCGGGCAGCTGGTGCTGGACCCGCGGATCACGATCAGCGCGGACCCGTCCGACCCGGAGGCGCCCTTCGTGCCGTTCGCGCCTGACGGCTCGCCGTACCGCGCGGTGAAGTGGATCGAGGATGGTGTGCTGCGGGAGCTCTCGTACCCTCGCTGGTACGCGAACCAGATGCTCAACAAGCCCGATCCGCTATACAACAGTTACTCGTTCCGGATGAGCGGCGGGAACACGTCGATCGAGGAGATGATCGCGCGGACGGAGCGGGGCCTGCTGGTGACGCGGCTGGTGAACGTCCGGCTCGTGGATCTGGACAGCCTGTTGTGCACGGGCACGACAGCCGACGGGTTGTGGCTGATCGAGCGGGGGGAGATCACGCGGCCGGTCAAGAACTTCCGGTTCCGCGAATCGCCGCTGTACGCGTTCAACAGCCTGGAAGCGCTGGGCGAGCCGGTGCGGGTACTCCAGAACATGCCCGTGATCGTACCGCCCGCCCTGGTCCATGACTTCAGCATGACGAGTCTCGCCGATGCGGTCTGACGGAACGATGATCTCCCGGATGATCCTCGCCTTCGCCGCCGCCGCGCTGGCGTGGCACCCTGTCCGCGCGGCCGCCCAGGAGACGGGGCACAACCCGTTCGCCCACTACAACCCCGGCCGCTGCGCCGTCGCGGCCACGTGGATCGACATGTTGAACCGGTACGACCGGCGCGACACGACGGTCTACAGCCCGGCACGCGACACGCTGTTCACCGCGACGCGGGAGAGCCTGCGGGAGTGCGAGCGGGTGTACGCCGGGAGCACGCCCGAGGCGGCGGAGGTGCTGAACGTGGCCCGCGTGCAGCTTTTCACGGGTCAGGACGAGGCTGCGGCGGCGACGCAGCGGCGGCACCTGGAGAGCGTGGCGGGCCTGCCGGCGGGGGAGCGAGCGTGGGAGCTGTACCTGGCGTTCAGGGACAACATGGCGGGCAAGCCGGCGCGGCTGGAGCGGGCGCGGGCGTTGCTCGCAGAGCTGGACGCGTTGGGCACGCCGGCGGCGAGCGTGCGGACGCTGGCGCACTACGCCATGCTGAACTCCGCGATCCAGCGCCAGGACGACGAGGAGATGCGCCGTGAAATGGCGGCCGTGCTCGAGGCGTGGCGCGAGCTGGACGAGGAAACACGCCTCTGGCGGGCAGACATCCTGGCTTCGGCGTTCCTCGACCGAGCCGCCGTGGAGGTGCTGGCTCAGGGCGGCGATGCCGCGCGCACGGTCGTCGACAGCGCGCGCGGCATCGTGCCTACCGAGGCCAGAACGGCGCGCGCGAGAATCGAGAATGCGCGCACGATCTACGGGAACGTCGACCGGACCGCGGCGCCGCTCGATGCGCAGTTCTGGTACAACGTGGGCGCGACGGGGACGCACCGCCCCGCGCCCGGGAGGGTGTCCCTCATCCTGCCGGCGCCCTGGGGCTGCGTCGGCGGTTGCGCGCTGATCGATGCGGCGCGGAGGATCGAGGCCAGGTTCCGGGACCTGGGGCTGGACATCACGTTCCGGACGCGGACGCGCGGCTTCTACGCGGACACGGCGCCCGCGACGCCGCTGGCGGAGGCGCAGTACGACAGCACGTACTTCCTGGACCTCGTGAAGGTGCCCGGCGCCCTCGCGATCGCGGAGACGAAGTACAGCTTCCGGCCGGACGGGCGGCGCCTGGACGAGCCCACGACGGACGATCTGAACTACCCGCGCGCCGCTGTGGTCGTGGTGGACCGGAAGGGGATCATCCGCTACGCGGCCGGGTTCTGGAACCCTGTCCTGGAGACGCGGATCACCGACCTGATCGAGCGGTTGCTGAAGGAGGAACCGGAGGCGTCGCCCACCGAGCCGACGGCCGCTCGGTCGGGCGGCGGGGCGGGGGTGTGGGGCGCGTCGCGGGCGGACGTGTCCAGTACGGGAGCGGCCCGTCCCGAGCGCGTCGGCCTGTCATGGGCCCCGGACCCATGACGGGCGGTGCTGTT
>Ga0079224_100001797_pt1 | contig 25231 bp, 23 predicted proteins | sample Stecom2015_FD_80414 | JGI IMG/M metagenome (GOLD analysis project Ga0079224, IMG submission 80414) | Agricultural soil microbial communities from Utah to study Nitrogen management - Steer compost 2015 | ecosystem: Environmental > Terrestrial > Soil > Agricultural land | place: USA: Utah... | reverse complement strand
GCCCTGATGCACCGCGACGTGGACGCCGCCGACCGGATGCTCTCCCGGCTGAGCGACCTGCTCCGCCTCTCGCTCGATACGGTCGGCCGGCAGTTGATTCCGCTGAAGGCCGAAATCGACTTCCTGACCCGCTACCTCCAGATCGAGCAGGCCCGCCTCGGCGAGCGCCTGACGGTCGAGTGGGACGTCGAAGACGACACGCTGGATGGCCTCGTGCCAAACCTTGTGCTGCAGCCGCTCGTCGAAAATGCCATCAAGCACGCCATCGCGCTGAAGTCCGAGGGCGGGGCCGTCCGGATCAGCGCCCGCCGCGAGGGGGAGATGCTCCGGATGGAAGTGCAGGACAGCGGCTCCGGACCGTCCGATTCCGGACTGCAGTCGCTGAAGACGGGCATCGGACTATCGAATACACGGGCCCGGTTGACGCACCACTACGGAGCGAACTACCGGTTCGAGTTCCACAAACGGCCCAGGGCGTTCGCCGTCCTGATTGTGGTGCCGTGGAAGGCTGACGCGCCGCAGCGCGCGTCGAGAGTCGCATGAAGAAGATTCGAACGTTGATCGTCGACGACGAACCCCTGGCCCGCGAGCGCATCCGGGCCCTGTTGTCCGAGGAAGCCGATATCGACGTCGTCGGCGAAGCCCGCGACGGCGAGGAAGCCGTCAAAGCCATCCTGACGCACGAACCCGATCTGGTCTTCCTCGACATCCAGATGCCAGGCATGGACGGCTTCGAAGTCATCCGCACGGTCGGCCCCGACAACATGCCGCTCGTGGTCTTCGTGACGGCCTACGATCAGCACGCGCTGAAGGCATTCGACGTGCGCGCACTCGATTACCTGCTGAAGCCGTTCGACCGCGAGCGCTTCGCCGAGTCGATCGGCCGCGTGCGCGACGCCATCGAACATGCCGGCGGCGACGAACTGGGACGCCGGCTGCTGGAACTGGTTCGAGAGCTGAAGCCCGGGGCGCCAGCCCGAAGCGATCGCCTGGTCATCAAGTCGGCGGGCCGGCTCTTCTTCCTGCGCATCGACGAAATCGACTGGGTCGAAGCCGCCGGCAACTACGTCAAGCTGCACGTCGGCGCCGACGAACACCTGCTGCGGGAAACGATGAACGGCATCGAGCAGAAGCTCGACCCCGACAAGTTCTTCCGCATCCACCGCTCGCGCATCGTCAACATGGAGCGGATCAAGGAACTGCAGCCCTGGTTCAACGGCGAGTACGTCGTCATCCTGCGCAACGGCACGAAGCTCACGCTGAGCCGCGGCTATCGCGAGAAGCTGCAGGAGCGGCTCGGACGGCCGCTCTAGGCGGGGTTCCTACCGGTCGAGATTCACGAACGCCGACAGCGCGTCCCGCACGTCGGGGCGCGCCAGCACATCCGGGTCGAGGGCGATCGGCCGATAGGCGGCGTCGAGCATCCCGGTCGCCCTCAACGCGCGCGCGAACAGCGAGTAGCCCCGCTTCTGGACGCCATCCACTTCCAGCAGCACTTTCGTCGAAGGCGTCTGCACGAGCAGCCGTTCCGGCCCATGCGTCGAACAATGCGCCGACGTCGCGAAGCGCCCGCCGTCAGGGTCGAGGAGCGATGAGCCGGTCATGAGTCCCTGAACGTCAGCGTCGAGGCCAATCACGTCGAGCACCGTCGGGAAGACGTCGGCGTGCGTGGCGAACCGATCCGGGTTGGCCGCGAGAGTCGCGCGCATCGAGGGCGGCAGCACGATCAGGATCGGCGTTTCGACCTGATAGTTGTTGAGCGCCGACGAGTGCACAAGATTGCCGGTCTCGAGAAACTCTTCGCCGTGGTCGCCGGCAATCACCACCATCGACGTCTCGCGCAGCCCCGTGGCGTCGAGAAACGCGAAGAACCGCTCGAACATCGTGTCGGTGAAGCGCGCGGCGTTGTCGTAGCGCGCCTTCAGCAACGGCGCACTCGACGCGCGCATACCCCGCAGCACGATGTTGCCATCCGGCAGAAACGGGGAGAACGGCGGGGCGAACGTGCGCGGCCACTCGTAGCCGTGGTGCAGCGCCCCCAGGAACGCGAAATAGAGATTGCGCCGCGTCTGCCCCGTGCGGGCGGCCGCCTGCTGCAGGCGCTCGAACACCCGCTCGTCGAGCTCGGCGATGTTCGGGTCCGACAGCCCCTCGGAGAGCGCAGCCTGGCCCGCGATCTCGTCGACGAGCTGGAGGTCGCTGCCGAAGAGCGCACGGTCGGCACCGAAGTACGTCAGGTCGTACGGCGAATACGCGTGCACGCGGTAGCCCGCGCGCACAAGCGCCTGCACCGCGACGGCGCCATCGTGCTGCGGCTGCCGCAACCGCACCGTCCAGTACACGGGATTCACGCCGTGCAACAGCGACACCCACGACACGTGCGTGCAGTTCCCCCCCGCGACCGTCGCGCGCGCCGGCAGGGCCTGATCGGCTAGCGCACTCAGGAACGGCATCACGGATGACGCCGCCGTATCGGCGCGCATGCTTTCGACGACGAAGAAGAAGACGTTGAGCGGTGTCTCGATGCGCTGGGGAGTGATGCGCTCTATCTGCGTGCGCGCCGACTCGACCGCGGGCAACTGACGGAACCTGGGCGCTTCGATTTCCGCCGCCCCGCCTCGTACGGCACCGGCAGCGACTTCCGGCACGAGCAGGGCGTAACGGCGTAGCTGGTGCCCCGTTGGCGTCAGTTGCCGCGCCGCCAGCACGTCGGCCGCGAGGAACATCGCCACGGCCGCGGCGGCGACTGCCACGACGTGGCGGCGCCGCCAGCGGCGCGAACGCGCATCGAATCGGCTCGCGATGATCCCGATCGCCGCGGCAGCCGCAAGCAGCAGGATTGCCGCAACCGTCAACCCCATCAGCTTCGTCGCGATGCCGACGGGGTCCGCCTGCACGTACCAGTAGAGCATCCGCAGCGAGTCATCCAGGTGCAGCCGCAGCCAGCTGTAGCTCACGGCATCACAGACACAGGCCGCCGCAACGAGAAAAATGCCCGTCCACGCGACGATGCGCCAGCGCCCGCCGACCGCGTTCAACAGAAGCGCGGCGCCGAGCATCGAGACGAGCGTGAACGCAGTGATGAGGAAAAGAAGAAGAACGAGATCGAACGACGAGCGGTCAGATGCCCCCGAGAGAGAGAGCGCCTGGCCGCACCAGACGCAGGCGCCGAAAAGGCTCAGCGCCGGCCCGTTGACGCGCATTCCAGAGGCGTTACTTGCCGGGCATCCGGAAGTAGGCGTCGTCGACGTGCACGTTGAACTCCACCTTCTCGACCGTCAACGCCACCTGATTGCCCGCGACAATCTGCGTGATTGACATCGGCACGGAGAAGCCATCGACCGTCTGATAGTTCGACAGACGGGTCTCGACGGTCATCGGGCCGCCGCCCATGTCCGTCTCGACGACGAGCCGCTTTTCGAGCATCGTCTCGGCATCCAGGTAGTAGTGCTGCACCTGGTTGTCCCTGGTCGTCAACTTGATGTGGATGACCTTGGCGCCGTCGAGATCCTCGGTCCCGACCAGGTCCACCTTGCTGCCCTTCGCGGCGTAGTTGAACAGCCCGCCGTCGAAGTCGGCCTGTTCGCGCATCGCGTCGGCCATCGGGCCGGTCAGCTCGGTCGGTTCCTCCGACCCCATCATCGGATTGATGCCCCACGCCGTCGTGCCGTCGTAGGCCTGGACCATCGAGATGCCCTGGAACGACATGTCCTGACGCATCAGATTCGGCCGCTTGGTCACCATCGTCATGGGCAGTTCGATGCCCTGCGTGACGATGCGGGCGGTCATGCGCATCGACTCGAGCTTCTCCCAGTTCTCGCCGCCCTTGGCCGCGCGGTACCTGGAGAGGACGTCGTCGAGCGTCTGAGCAACGGCAATCGGGGCGGTGGCAACGAGGGCCGCGACCGCACACACGGCGATAAGAGCTTTGCGCATGGGGGAGATGGTAGCAGGTTGGACAGGCTGGGGGGAGCCAGGCTCCCCCCACCTCTGCTTAGACACGGGTGCGTCGGCCTGCCACCATCCGGTAGAGGCCCAGCAGCAGCAACGCGCCGAAGAACGCGGCAATCCAGCCCGCGCCCTCTCCAGGGCCGTACCAGCCGAGCGCGCGGCCGATGAAGCCGCCGACCAGCGCGCCGGCAATGCCCAGCAGAATCGTCACGATGATGCCACCCGGGTCGTCTCCCGGCATGACCAGCTTGGCAACGGCGCCGACAATCAGACCGAAGAGAATCCAGCTCAGAATCTCCATCTACTTCCTCCAGCCGAGCTGTCCTGCAAGAGCCTGTCCACCTCCGCGCCGGGCGAAAACCGGCCGCTGAAGGTCAGCCCGTGCAGATCCGATAACTGGTGAGCATGGGCTTTTCAGCACTTTTCGCGATCGCCCTGGCAGTTCTGCCGCCAGGCGAGGCCCCGCCGGCCCTGTCGGGACTGTCGGTTACGACCGCCGGCGAGGTGGTGACGGTGCGGCTGGAATCGGACTCCCCGCTGCCGGCGTTCGACGTCCGTCGGCTCGAGAACCCCTTCCGCATCTACTTCGACCTCCCAGGCATGACGCCCGGCCCCACCGGCCACGTCCCCGTCGGTGAAGGGACGGTCCGGGGCGTACGCACCGCCCTGAACCGCCGGAATCCGCCGGTGACACGCGTCGTGATCGATCTGGCCGCGGCAACGACCTGGACGATCAGCCGTGCGGCGTCCGGACTCTCTGTCGACATCGTCCTCATGGGTCCGGCCTCGGCGACCGTGGATCGCACCCGTCAGATTGCCGATCGGCTCGCGTCGCTGGCGCCGGCGCTCGAGGCCATGCGCGCAGGCACGGGACCGTCCGATGCGGAACTCGCGCGTGTGCTCGCCGAAACCGAAGCGCTGGTGGAGGCCGCACGGGCCGCGCGGCTGTCGGGATCGCGCGATGCGCAACTGATCAGCGGCGCTGCTGATGCCGCGCTCGCGGCCGCTCATGCACGGGCGACGGCCATCGCAAGCCCCGGCGAGCAGACGCGACAGAATGCGATGAGCGCCGCCGCGGGCGCGTTGTTGCTGCTCGACTACGTCAGCAGGTCGGGCGCCGGCTGACGGTCCGTCGCGTCAGAACCTGAAGCCGGTCGCGGCGTGCACGCGCGCGCCGCCGCGCCCATCGGTTGCGACGTCGAGATTGAATTTGAAGATCGTCGCGCTGACGAACCCACCGACGCCGTAACCCCATCGATAGTCGGCGTCACGCCACGCCGTCCCCCGATCGTAGGCCGCACCAACATCGGCGAAGACGCTCACGCCCACGCGCCCGATCGTCAGCGCCGACGAGACAGGCACACGCACTTCGACCGATCCCACCGCCAGGTTGTCGCCAGACGCGTAGCCGAATCGCGAGCCACGCACGGTCGACCCGCCGCCGACCAGTGCGCGCTCGAACGGCGGAAGCGGCGTATCGCTCATGACGTGCAGCGCGCGCACGGCGAGAATCGACTGGCCGATCAGGCCAACATACCCTCGCGCCTCTGAACGGACGCGCGTTGCGGCGTCCTGATGCTCGAACGCAAGGCGCTCGACGCCGATCGACGCATAGACGGCGTTGCGCGGCAGACTGGGATCGAGCCGGGTGTCGAGCGTCACTGATGCACGTCCCCACGGAAAGCGCTCATCGATCTCATCGAACGACACGTCGGTGACGCCGGCGTGCGCGGCCGCCCGCAGTGAACGCGCGATCTGCCACGACACGCCCGCTTCGGCCGTGCGTCGCGAGTCGTCGATCTCGTAGAACGGATTCTCGAGCCGCTGCCACGATGCCCTGGCGTCGGCCATCACGCGGCCGTCCGCACCGAACCGGTGCGTGTACTCCACCGCCGCGCGTTTCTCGCCTCCCCAGGTGAACGGCACCGAGACGCGGCTGCCCTGGCCGGTCACATCGACGAAGCTCGCGCGCAGCCCGTACGAGAACCCGTAGTCGCCGAAGTCCAGAATCGGCAGGAACAGCGGCGTGTTGCCGATCTTCCTCGCGACGCGCGCAACGCCCCCGCCAGGCTCATCAATCGGAAGGACGTACTCTTCGCGGACGATGATGACGAGGGCCATGTCGCTGCCGTCGAGCGTGCGCGAGCGCGCGAGCACCTCGACGTCGTTGAACCGGCCCGACCGCCGCAGCCGCGTCTCGACGAGACCAGGCGTCTCCGGCGTCGCGGTGTCGCCGACGTTGATGCCCGCGATCTCGAGCACCACGGCATCGGGCGTCGAGTGATTGCCGTGCACGCGCACATCCGAGATGACCCTGCCGGGCGCCTGCAGCCCGAACATCGCGACGAGCGCCAGCGCGGCAATCATGGCTGCCGCCTGTCGAAGCGGACGCGGCTCGTGACGTTGCCCATCCGGTAGTCGTCGAACGACAGCGCGTACCGAAAACTGTAGGTGCCGTTGGCGAGCGTCATCGCGAAGTCCATCCGCATGTCGCCCGGCAGCCAGACGCCGTCGAACGGCTCGTCCATCGACATCTCGGCGCGCACGTTGTCGACGCGCATGAGCCACCGGCCCGGCAGAAAGTCGAAGTCGACGTTCTCGAAGACGTAGCGGAGGATCATCGCCCGCTCCTGGTCCACCCAGAGCGTGATGCGCGCGACCTTGTTCATCGCAGCCTCGATCCGCGCGTCCTCATCGTCACGCCCGGCATCAGCCTTGTCGTCGTTCTTGTCGTTGTCGTTGAAGAGACGGCGGGGGAAGTACTCGACCTTCACGACGGGGCGCCCCTTGTACGTCTCGCGACCGGCGACGTAGTAGTTGCCGGGTTCGAACTTGAAGTCGAGGAAGTACGCGGCCGAAATGAAGCGCGGCTCGCCGGTCTGCTTGAGGAAGGCGTCGACGTCGGCGGGCGGCTCAGCCGCAGCGCGCGTGTCTGACTCCCTGGCACGCTTCTCGGCCAGGGCCGTCTCGCGCTCCTGCTCGCGACGCAGCCAGCGCTCCTCGTAGGCGCGGCGCTCGGCTTCTCCTATCGTCACGCCGTTGAACTGCAACGGGCTGCGTACGAAGTAGCCGTCGCGCACGAACCACGTGAAGACACGCCGCTCGCCGAAGAGCGGCACGCCGAGCGGTCCGCGCAGCTCGAATTGCTCGCGCTCGTTGAGGATGTACTGCTCCAGCGTCTTCCACGCCGACGCGCGGTGCTCGAGCGCGCGCGCCATCAGCGCGTCGAGGTCCGTCTGCGCCTGCTGGGCTGCGCGGGAGCCGGCATCGGGCCGCTCGAGCGGCGGAGCGGCCGCCACGAGCAGCGGCAGCAGCAGGGCAAGTGTCAGTTGCATGGGGGCCCTCTTGGACAGGCGCAGGGAATCCCTCGATGATACGGAACCGTTGGCCCCGGCGTTCCTGCGGCAGCACGGAACGGGCGGGGCGTCGGAGCGCGCGTATGGATGAATCGTCTTTCTCGTCGAGGCTGGTTAGAATCCGCAGGTGCCTACTCGCCGTGAAGTACTTGCTGCCGGACTGGCGGCGCCTGTGACCGCCGCCTTGTCTGCCGTCTCGAAACCTCGTCCCCATGCCGGGCTGCGCGTCGCCGTGATTGGCGCCGGCGCCTTCGGCGGATGGACCGCGCTGCACCTCGCGCGGCAGGGTGCCGCTGTCACGCTCGTCGATGCGTGGGGGCCCGGCCACCCGCGCGCAAGTTCCGGTGGTGAGACGCGCGTCATCCGCGCGACGTACGGCACGCGGCGCATCTACACGACGCTGGCGAACCGCGCGCTGCAGCTCTGGCGCGAAGCCGACGCCGCGTGGCAGACGGATCTGTTCCGCCGCACGGGCGCCATCTGGCTCTTCGGCGCCGATGATTCGTTCGGACGCGCCTCGGCGGATGGCCTCGCGGCCGACGGCCTGCCGTTCGAGTGGCTGTCGCCCGCAGACGCCGCGCGCCGCTATCCGCAGTTCTCGTACGACGGCATCCAATCGGTGCTCTTCGAACCCGAGGCGGGCTTCCTGCACGCGCGACGCGCGTGCGCGGTCGTGGCCGAGCACGCGGCAGCGGACGGCGTGACATTGCGGACAGCCTCGGTGCCCTCGCCCGTCCGCGCCGACGGCCCGCTGAAACAGCTCGCCCTCGCTGATGGCACGACGCTCGAGGCCGACGTCTACCTGTTCGCGTGCGGCCCGTGGCTGGGATCGCTCTTCCCCGACATCATCGGCTCACGCGTCACGCCCACGCGCCAGGAGGTCTTCTACTTCGGTCGTCCGGCCGGCGACACGCTGTTCCACGGATCGCACATGCCGGTGTGGGTCGACTTCGGCGAGCGTCTCATCTACGGCATCCCCGACGACCGCGGATTCAAACTGGCCGACGACACGCCAGGGCCGGCGTTCGATCCGACGAACGGATCGCGCGAACTCACGCGTGACGGCATCGAAGCCGCGCGCGCATTCGTCGCGCGCCGCTTCCCTGCCCTGAAGGACGCGCCGTTTCTCGGCGGCGAAGTCTGTCAGTACGAAGCGTCTCCCGACTCGCACTTCATCGTCGATCAGCATCCGGCCGCGTCGAACGTGTGGTTCGCGGGCGGCGGGTCCGGACACGGCTTCAAGATGGGGCCGGCGATGGGCGAACGGCTCGCGGGCATCGTCACGGGCCAGGCCGACGTGCCGCGTGAATGGCGGCTGGCGCGTTTCGACGCGCAACCCGACGGCGGCTGGGAGGAGAAGTGGTCATGAGGCGCAACATCCTCGTCGCCGCGTGCGTGACCGCGGCGCTCGCCGCGCCGGTCGTCGCGCGTCAGGCCGTCGACCCGCAATCGCCGGCCGCGGTGGTCGCGGCGGCGGAAGCGGCGTTCCTCGAGCTGCGGGCCATCGGCGCCAGCACCGCCGGACCGACGATCGAGCAGGCGCGGCAGCAGGCCGCGGGCGCCCGGAAGCTGCTGGCGTCGCTCGACGCCATCGATGCGTCGGCGCTGACGCACGATCAATGGATCACCTACGCGCTGCTGCAGTACGAGGCCGGCCTGTTGCGTGACGCCGAGCCGTTCTACTGGCATCCCTTCCGCGTGACGCCGTATGCGACGCCGCTCGCGCGGCCGTTGATGCTGCGCTTCGCGTCGATGTCGGTCGCCACGTCCGACGATCGTCTGGCATATCTCGACGCGCTGCATGCGCTCGCCGCCGATGTCGCGGCGCACGAGGCGCGCCTGCGCTCGCAGGCCGCCCGCGGCATCGTGCTGCCGGCGGCCGAGCTCGATCTCGTCGTGCCCGTTCTACGGGCCCTGGTCGCAGACCCGCCGTCGAGTGCGTTCGCGGTGGCGCCGGGACGGCTGGCCGCGGTGCCCGACGCTGAGCGCGAGGACTTCGCCGAGCACGTCGAGGCCGCGGTGCGTGACGTTGTCGCGCCGGCCGTCGAACGGCTCGCCGCGTTCATCGACGGGCCGTATCGCGCGTGGGCGTCCGACCGCGTTGGCGTCGGGCAGTACCCGCAGGGGGCCGCGTACTACGACTACCTCATTCGCGCGCACACGAGCCTGACGCTCACGCCCGCCGAGATTCACCAGATCGGTCTCGATGAAATCGCGAGGCTCGAACGCGAGCTCGACGAGGCGCGCCGTGATGCCGGCTTCACCGGCACGCTGGCCGAGTTCCGCCATTACCTGAAGACGGACCGACGCTTCTTCGCGAAGACGAGCGACGAGTTCGGCGACCTGATGATGGCCGCCATTCGTCGCATCGAGCCGAAGGTCGGCCAGTTCTTCAATCTGATGCCGAAGGCGCCCTACGGCGTGCTGCGGCTCGACCCCGCGCTCGAGGCGTCGATGACGTTCGGCTTCTACCAGCTGCCGTCAGCCGCGGAACCGCGCGGGCTCTATCGCTACAACGGCTCCCAGCCGGACCAGCGCTCCGTGCTCATGGCCGACGCGCTCATCTTCCATGAGCTCGTTCCGGGTCATCACTTCCAGCTCGCGCTGCGCAACGAAAGCACGGACCTTTCGCCGTTCCGCCGCGGCGCGTTCTACACGACCTATATCGAAGGGTGGGCCGAGTACGCATCGGACCTCGCGGGTGAGATCGGGATGTACGAGGATCCCTACGCGCGCGCGGGCCGCCTGATGATGGATCTCTTCCTGTCGAGTCGCCTCGTCGTCGACACCGGCATGAATGCGCTGGGCTGGTCGCGTCAACAGGCGATGGACTACATGCGCGATCACACGCTGCAGGCCGACGTCGAGATCGCCAGCGAAACGCTGCGCTATTCGACCGACATTCCCGGTCAGGCGCTCGCCTACAAGCTCGGGGCGCTGCGCATCCACGAGCTTCGCCGCGAGACCGAGGCACGGCTGGGCGCGGCGTTCGATCTCGCCGCGTTCCACGATCACGTCCTGTCGGGAGGGCCGATGCCGCTGTCCGTTCTGGAAACGCACCTCGCCTGTCTCGGCAACGAGCAGCACGCGCGCTGATCGGCGACGACCCCGCCGCCGCGGCTCGCAACCGGGCGACGATGTCGATTTCGCCCGCCGTCGTTCGTCAGCGCACCAAGGAGAACCTGCAGATGTCGAAATTCCTGCTGCTGCTGCACGACGACCCGTCCGGCTTCATGAGCCTCAGCCCCGAAGAGATGCAGAAGGCCATCGAGAAGTACATCGCCTGGGGCGACGGGCTGCGCGCCTCTGGCGTCATCGTCGACGGTCACAAGCTGCGCGATGAGCCGGGCAAGGTCGTCCGGCGCGCGAGCGGCACCGTGCGCACGACGGACGGCCCGCACACCGAATCGAAAGAGGTGTTGGGGGGCTTCTACGTCATCGAGGCCGCCAGCTATGACGAGGCGGTCGCTCGCGCCGCCGACTGTCCGCATCTCGATTTCGGCTCGATCGAAATACGTGAGATTGAGGTCGTCTGACGCGCTCGTCGAGCACCTGTTCAGGACCGAAGCGGCCCGAATGGTCGCGTGGCTCACGCGCGCGTTCGGGCCCGCCCATGTGCAACTCGCCGAGGAGGTCGTTCAGGACGCACTCGTGAAGGCGCTCCAGCAGTGGCCACACACCGGGGTGCCCGACAATCCATCGGCGTGGCTCATGCGCGTCGCGCGCAACGGCGCCATCGACGTCTTGCGCCGGCACAAGGCCTTTCGCGAGCGCGCGCGCGACGTCGAGGCGTCGCTGGCGCGGCCGCCCGGCTCGCGGCCGCTCGACGGGGCTGCTGGCGCCGTCGGCGACGATGAACTGCGGATGATCTTCATGTGCTGCCATCCGTCGCTCACACCGGAGACGCGCGTCGCGCTGAGCCTTCAGCTGGCGTGTGGCTTCAACGCGCGCGAGATCGGACGCGCGTTGCTCACGGCCGAGCCCGCCATCGCGCAACGACTCGTGCGCGCCAAACGCACACTGCGTGATTCCGGCGTGTCGCTCGACATGCCGGACAAGCACGACCTTCAGGCGCGGCTCGCGTCGGTGCTCGAAGTCATCTACCTGATGTTCAACGAGGGGTACGCATCCGCCGGCGCGGATCTCATTCGCGAGGATCTGTGCCGCGAGGCCCTGCGTCTCGGCCGCGCCCTCGCCGCGAACCCGCTCACCGCGACACCCGCGACACATGCCCTGGTGGCGCTCATCGCGTTGCAGTCGTCGCGCCTCGCGGCCCGTCTGGATGACGCCGGCAATCTCGTGCGGCTGGAGGAGCAGGACCGATCGCGCTGGGACCAGCGACTCGTCGCGCTCGGCTTCCACCACTTCGCAGCGGCGTCGACGGGAGACGCGATGAGTCCCTACCATCCGCAGGCAGCCATCGCCGCCCTGCACGCCGGCGCCGAATCGGCTGCGGACACGCCGTGGCCCGCAATCCTCGCGCGCTATGACGAGCTCATGGCGCTGGCGCCCTCTTCAGTCGTCGCGCTCAACAGAGCGATCGCCGTCGCCCGCGTACACGGCGCCCCGGCTGCACTCGACGCGCTGGCACCTCTCGAAGACGCACCGGAACTTCACCGATACCACTTGTACTGGTCGACGAGAGCGCAACTCCTGGAAGAAGCCGGAGACGTTACCCGCGCCAGAGACTGCTATGCACGCGCGCTCTCATGTCCCTGCAGTGAAGGGGAAAGACGGTTCCTGCAGAGAAGGGCAGAGCGCACAGCAGCCGCTCGACACACGATCCAATAGGAATGTGGCCCCTTCATTCCCGCAGCGCCTGAAGAGGCTGAATGCGTGAGGCGCGGCGCGAGGGAATGGCCGTCGCGATGGCTGCCGCTGCGGTCAGCACGAGCGTCGCGGCCGTGACGACGAGGATGTCGAAGCCGCCGACCTCGACGAAGACACTCGACATCGCGATCGACACGAGCACCGCAAGCGGCACGCCGACGAGGATCCCGGCGAGCGTGAGCAGCATGCCGTTGCCGAGCATCTGACGCAGCACATCGCCCGTCGTGGCGCCCAGGGCCATGCGGATGCCGATTTCGCGCGTGCGCAGCGAGACGAGATACGACTTCACGCCGTAGACGCCGACGACCGCGAGCAGCAGTGCGACGATGCCCAGGCCCGTGAAAATGCGCGCGCCGGTGCGCAGCACCCACAGCTCGAGTCCCTTGTCGTGGAACGTCTGCATGGTCGACAGCGAGAGCACGGGCAGCGCGGGATCAGCAGCGGCGATCTCGCGGCGCACGGTGTCGATGCCGGCCTGCTCATCGAAGCCGGGCGCGAACCGCACGTGCAGGTAGAGCGTCGAGCGATATTCGCGGCCGGACGGCACGTACATGTGCGCGGCCGGGCCCTTCTGCAGCAGTTCCGACCGAATAGGCGGCGCAATGCCCACGACCTGCAGCGGCGCATGGCTGTCACTGGCCGGCTCGCCGTCACGCGGCGGAATGCGGATCATCTGGCCGATCGGATCCTCGTCGCCGAACACACGACGCGCCAGGACCTCGTCGATGATCGCGACTCGCGGCGCATCCGTTGATTGCTCTTCGACCAGCGTGAACTCACGACCGCGCGCCATCGCGAGACCCAGCGCTTCGAAGTAGCCCGCGCCGATGACGCGGTACTGGCCTGCCCCGGACTGCTGCGCTTCGCCGTCCTGCGCATCGAGACGCGCGCCGACGCGCTCGACGCGCGCGCCTTCGCTGGTGTCGCCAAACGGGACGGACCCGGCCATCGACGCCGCGACCACGCCGGGCGCGCGGCGCACGCGCTCGAGCACCCGCGCATACACTGCGCGTGCCGCTTGCTCGTCGTAACCGGCCAGGCTCGCGTCGATGTGCGCGATCGACAAGTCGTCATAGGCAAAGCCGGGATTGCCCTCGGCCGACACGAGCGCCGTCCGCGCAAAGATGCCGCCCGCCGTCAGCAGCGCCAGCGACAGCGCGACCTGCGCGACGACCATGACGTTGCGCGCGCTGACACGGCGGCCGGAGGCCGCGCCGTCACCAACGCGTTCCTTCAGATCGCGGACGAGATCGCGCCGCGAGAGGCGCAGCGCGGGGCCGAGTCCGAACGCCACCGTTGCGATCGCGGCCAGCAGCAGCGTCACGCCGAGCACGCGCACGTCCGGTACGCCGCTGAACGTGATGCGCAGCGGCATCGCCGACGCAAACGACGCGGCCAGCGCGGTCGATGCGAGATAGCTGATGAAGAGGCCAAGCGCCCCGCCCACTGTCGCAAGGACGAGGCTCTCGGTCAGCAGCTGCCGGATGACGCGGCCGCGGCGCGCGCCGAGCGCCAGACGCAGCGCGATCTCACGGCCGCGCGCGGTGCCGCGTGCGAGCAGCATGTTGGCCAGGTTCAGACACGCGATCGTCAGCACGACGCCCGACAGGCCGAGCAGGAACGCCGCGAGCACGAAGAGGGGGCCGTCGGTCTGCGGCGACGTACTCGTCGACATGCGCGAGAGCGGGTGCACCGACAGCACCTGGTCGCGGTTTTCGGCCGGGTACGCCTCGGCATGCAGCGTTGAGAACGAGGCCAGCCGCTCGTTTGCCAGCTCCATCGTGACGCCATCGCGCAACCGGCCCGCCAGCACGAGCGCGGGATTGCTGCGATCACTCAAGCGAAGGTCGTTGTTCCGGAACGTGCTGTTGACGACGTTGTCGAAGACGCCGAGGGGCAGATACATCTCCGGTCCGAGCATCGCCATCGTCCCCGTGAAGCCCTCGGGCGCGACGCCGACGACCGTGAAGTCGCGCGCGTTGATACGAATGGTGTTCCCCAGATCGTGGCGCCTGGAATACGGCACGATGGCCACTCTGATGCCCGCACCGGGCTGCTCTTCCTCGAGCGTGAACGGACGGCCAGCCGCGAGGCGCACCCCGAGCGTGTCGAAGTAGTTCGCGGTGACGACGTCGGCAAACGCGCGACGCGTCGTGTCGCCGGACGGCACGCCGACCATGGCGAACGTATGCGCCATGACCTCGTCGAAGACGTCCGACTGCTCACGCACGTCGACGTAGTTCGGGTAGGAGAAGCCGCGGTAGGAGCCGCGTTCGGCGGTGTTGCGGCTGAACACACCCACCAGGTCGTCGGCCCGGCCCGAGAGCGGCTTGAACAGCATCTCGTTGACGACCGTGAAGATGGCTGTGTTGGCGCCTATGCCGATTCCGAGCACGAGAATCGCAGTGACGGTGAATGCCGGTGCTTTGGCGAACGCGCGCAGCGCGTAGACGAGATCCTGACGGAAGTTGGCCATGGGAGCCTTCCCTGTGTGTGACGGCTGAAGGGGCGCGGGGAGCCGATGACGATCGGGCGTCGAGCGGAGACCCGCGGCGGCCGTCAGCAGTACCTGGCGCGCATACCAGAGACGCGCGCCTACCGGGCCGCGAGCCCGATACTGAAACGACTGATACTCCTGGTCGAGATCCTGAAGAAGGTCTCCGGCGCGCTCGCGCGAGTACACGCGCTCGAGCAGCCACTGGATTCGACGTGGGCGGCTCATCGGCGACGCGTGGCGGCGTCGAGGTTCACCCCGCGCCACATCGCCTCCTGAATCGCGCGCGCGGTCTCGAGCACCGCCGCGCCGTCCTTCGTCAACGTGAAGGTGCGTCGTGAACGCCCTCCGCGAACGGGCGTCGGGCCGGCTGCGCGCTCGGCGACGTAGCCCTTCGCCAGCAGCCGATCGAGCGTGATGTAGACCGATCCAATGGACACATCACGGCCGGTCTGCCGTTCGATCTCACGGCGCACGGTCATCCCGTAGGCATCGTCCAGCCGTGCCACCGCGAGCAGGACGACCTGCTCGAACTCTCCGATGAAAGACCCGCCACCCATAGTTGAAAAGACGCTCGCCCGAATTAGTTCTACAAGATTGGACTAATAGACGGCGCCCGGGCCAGGTTTGTTCAAATGGGGACAGACCCCGTTTTCGAAACGGGGACAGACCCCGTTTTGCTGGGGCCTGCGCGAAAGGGTTCTCTAAAACGAGCGGGCCCCGAAACGGGTCTGTCCCTGTTTTCAAAACGGGGTCTGTCCCCATTTTCGAAACAGGGTCTGTCCCCGTTTACTGGGCGCGCTTGAGCTGGGCTTCGAAGCCGCTCTTGTCGACGGCCTTGCTGTAGGCCTCTTCCGGGGCGACCAGCTTCCGGTTGACGAGGTCCATCAGCGCGTCGTTGAGCGACACCATGCCGTGCGCCTTGCCGACCTGCATGATCGACGGAATCTGGAAGGTCTTGCCCTCGCGAATCAGGTTGCTGACCGCCGGCGTCACGATGAGCACTTCGAGCGCCGCAACGCGGCCACCGCCAATCTTCCGGCAGAGCGTCTGCGCGATGACGCCCCGCAGCGACTCGGACAGCATGATGCGGATCTGCGCCTGCCGATCCGTCGGAAACTGGTCGATGACGCGATCCACGGTCGACGCCGCGGTCGTCGTGTGCAGCGTGCCGAACACCAGGTGTCCGGTTTCAGCCGTCTCGATGGCAATGTGGACGGTCTCGAGGTCCCGCAACTCGCCGACAAGGACGATGTCTGGGTCTTCACGCAGCGCGGCACGCAGCGCATCCTTGAACGAGTCGGTGTGCGTGCGCACCTCGCGCTGGTTGATCAGACACGACTTGTTCTCGTGGACGAACTCGATCGGATCTTCGATCGTGATCAGATGGTCGCGGCGGTGGCGGTTGATGTAGTCGACCATCGCGCACAACGTCGTCGACTTCCCTGATCCCGTTGGTCCCGTGACGAGGACGAGACCCTTGTTCAGGCCGCACAGCTTCAGGATGTGCGGCGAGAGCCCCAGATCTTCGGCGGTCAGAATCTTCGACGGAATCACGCGGAAGACCGCGCCCGGCCCCTTGCGGTCCATGAAGACGTTGCTGCGGAAGCGCGCGAGCTCGGGAATCTCGTAGGCGAAGTCGGTGTCGTGCCGCGTGGCGAACTCCTCGCGGTTCTTCGCGGGCATGATCGGATCGAGCAGCGCGGCCATCTGCGCCGCGTCGATCGGGCCGGCCCCGTCGTCGAGCGGGACGATCTGGCCGTCCTTCCGCACCATGGGCACCACGCCTGTGGACAGGTGCAGGTCCGAGGCCCCCATTTTGAACATCCGCATGAACAACAGGTCGATCGGCCGTTCGGTCATGTCGCGTGGCGTTCCTTCAACTCGACGATGTGGGCCGCGTTGACGAGGACCTCGCCTGCGGCCGTCACCAGATAGCGGAAGGGGCCGCCTGCCTGCGCGTAGTCACTGAGGCGGTCGCGGCCCCTGGGCCGGTACACCGGCACGGCGCCGGTGAGCACCGTACCGGTCGACAGCGTCACCGTGACGTCGAGCTTCTTGGCGACGCTGTAGCCGGGGTCGGTCGCGGCCTCGCGCGTCTGGGGTCCGAGCGCGGCAAGCACGACATGAGCGCGGTTGTAGAGCACGGTCGATCCATCGGCCCGCTGGAACGGGAAGAACCCGGGCTCAGCGTTGAGCAGGTCGCCGACCCGCTCGGGACCGTCGTGGTCGGACGCGGTCCCGGCCACGAAGAAGGCCCCGGCCACCGGTGGCCCCGTTGGCAGGGTCAGCTCGGCGGGCACACGGATCTTCTCGAACCGGAACTCCGACATGTAATCCGGTTATCGGCCGGGCCCCCTGAAAGGTTAGGATTGAGGTTTATGGCCGCGCTGATCGAGGCAATCAATATCAAGCGGAAGATGTTCTTCGAGCACGAGGGGGCGCCCTACCACGCCCTCGACGTCGAGGTGTCGCGCCCCACGGCGCGCGGCGGGCAGACGCTCGTGCGCATCAAGATGCGCAATCTCATCACCCGGGCGGTCTTCGACCGCACGTTCAAGGCGGGCGAGAAATTCAGTGAGCCCGACCTCGAGCTGGTCAGTGCGTCGTACCTCTATTCGGACGCCGATGGCTGCCACTTCATGGACCAGCAGTCGTTCGACACGCTGACGCTTCGCGCCGACGTCATCGGCGACGATATCGGCCTGCTCGCCGACAACGTCGTCATCAGCGTCCAGAAGTTCAACGGCAACCCGATTGGCCTGAACTTCCCACCGCACGTCGAGCTCACCGTGAAGGACACCGAGGAAGGCGTCCGCGGCGACACGGCCAGCGGCTCGGTGACGAAGGTCGCGAAGATGGAGACGGGCCTCGAAGTGCGCGTGCCGCTGTTCATCAAGGTCGGCGAGACGATCAAGGTCTCAACCGAAACGCGAGAGTTCGCGGGGCGCGCGTAGATGCCGCGCCTGGGCGTCATCGTCGCGAGCGTGCGTGAGGGCCGGAACGGCGGACCGGTCGCCGACTGGTTCACGGCCTTCGCGACGGCGCACGGCGCGTTCGCCGTCGAGCTGCTCGATCTGAAGGCGTGGGACCTCTCGCTCCTCAGCGAACCGAACCACCCCCGTCTCGCCACGTACACGCAGGAGAAGACGAAGCGCTGGAGCGCCGCCGTCGCGGCCTGCGACGCGTTCGCCATCGTCACGCCCGAGTACAACTTCGGCGCGCCGCCCGCGCTCATCAACGCGCTCGACCATCTGTACGTCGAGTGGCACTACAAGCCCGCCGGGTTCGTCAGCTACGGCGGCATCTCGGGCGGCCTGCGCTCGGTCCAGCACACGAAGTCGATGCTGACGACGCTCAAGATTGTGCCGATCGTCGAAGCCGTCACGATTCCCTTCATTGCCAGGGCGGTCGACGGCGGCCTCTTCCAGGCCGACGAAAAACACACCAAATCGGCGCAGGTCATGCTCGACGAGCTGGCGCGCTGGACGAAAGCACTGCATGCCCTTCGCGAACCTCAATCTTGATCCGTCCCTGCAGAAGGGCATCAAGGAACTCGGCTTCGTCAAGCCGACCCCTATCCAGCAGGAAGCCATTCCTCCCGCGCTGAGCGGACGCGATCTGCTGGCCTGCGCACAGACCGGCAGCGGCAAGACTGCGGCGTTCCTGCTGCCGTTGATGCAGCGCCTGCTCTCGCGGCCGCGCCGGACGACGCGCGCGCTCGTGCTGACGCCGACACGCGAACTGGCGGCGCAGATTCTCGACGACTTCAATGCGTTCGCCGTGCACACCCCGCTCACGGCCGCAGCCGTCTTCGGCGGCGTCGGCATGGGGCCGCAGGAGCACGCCTTCCGCACCGGCGTCGACCTGATCGTCGCCACGCCAGGACGCCTGCTCGATCACATGAAAGCGCCGTACGCGCGGCTCGATGGCATCGAGTTCCTCGTCCTCGACGAGGCCGATCGCATGCTCGACATGGGCTTCCTGCCCGACATCCGCCGCGTGCTGAAGCAGATTCCAGCGAAGCGCCAGACGCTGTTCTTCAGCGCGACGATGCCGCCGCCGATTGCGGCGCTGGCGGGCGACATGCTGCACAACCCGGCGCAGATCAACGTCGAGCGGCGGTCGGCGCCGGCCGTGGGCATCACGCAGGCGGTCTACCCCGTGCCGCAGCACCTCAAGGCGCAGCTGCTCGTCGAGCTGCTCGGCCGCGGCATCCTGACACAGGCGCTGGTCTTCACGCGCACGAAGCACCGGGCGAACCGGCTGGCGGCGTTCCTGGTGGCGAAGGGCGTCAAGGCCGAACGCATCCACGGCAACCGGTCGCAGGCGCAGCGCACCGACGCGCTCGCCGGCTTCAAGGACGGACGCTATCCGGTGCTGGTCGCCACCGACATTGCCGCGCGCGGCATCGATGTCGAAGCGCTCAGCCACGTCGTCAACTTCGATGTGCCTCTTGCCCCGGCCGACTACATCCACCGCGTCGGGCGAACGGGTCGTGCCGAGATGACCGGTGAGGCCTTCACGTTCGTGGCGCCGGACGAGGAAAGCGACCTCAGGCAGATCGAACGCGCCATCGGCAAGGGCCTGCCGCGTGTCACACTGCCCGACTTCGACTACAAGGGCGCCGGCGAAAAGCTCGAAATCCCGCTCGCGCAGCGCATCGCCGAGATCCGCGCGCGCAAGGCCGAAGAACGCGCGCGTGCGAAAGCGAAGGCGGAGCGGAGGAATCAGAAGCCGGAAGCCAGGAGCCAGAATCCGGGAACCAGAAGCCAGAAGCCGGGAGGCGGCCAGCAGCGGCAAGGCAGCGGGCGGCCGCATTCCGGTGGCAGCTTCCGGCCGCGCCGCCGGCGGCGCTAGGCCCCCTATAATTGGGGCTTGCCTGCCCCGCTCCGCATTGCATTTCTCGGGTGCGGTTTCATCACCCGGGTCCACAGCCGCAACCTGAAGGCGCTTCGCGCCGACATCAGCTGCGCCTACGCGAGCCGCGAGCAGGCACGCTCCGACGCATTCTGCCGTGAGTTCGGCGGCGCCTGCGCGTACGCCGACTACACCTCGGCCATCGAAGATCCGGCCGTCGACGCCGTCGTCATCGCCGTACCGCCGAAGTTCCACCTCGACCTGACGCTGCAGGCACTCGCCGCCGGCAAACATGTGCTCGTCGAGAAGCCGGCGTTTCTCACCATGGCCGACTACGAGACGGTGCGCGCCGAGAAGGACCGCGTCGGCCGCATCGTGCTCGTCGGCGAGAACGATCACTACAAGCCGCTGGCGGTCACATTGCGGCGCCTGCTGGCCGACGAGGTGATCGGCGAGATGGTCTTTGCGCACTTCACGACCATCGCGAAGCGACTGAAGACGGCCGACGACTGGCGCAACGACGAGTCGATGGCGGGCGGCGACGCGTTCTTCGAGGAAGGCATCCACTGGCTGCACATTGCCGGCAGCCTCGGCCCGCGCATCACCTCGATTCACGGCTATCGCCCGGCCCCGTCGCGTGCCGGCGATGGTCCCGACCGGCGCGCGAAGAGCATGATGGCAGCGTTCCGCTACGACAACGGCGCCGTGGGCTCGCTGTACTACTCGCGCGAAGTTCCGTCGTTCTTCAAGGGCCTCCGCCTGTCGAAGATCTTCGGTCGCCGCGGCATCATCACGTTCGAGTCGAACGGCGCGTTCGTCATCGTGCGCGGAGGCCCGTTTCCGAAACTGCTGTTCCCGGGCTTCCGCGACATCCGCGGCTATCAGGCGATGTACCGCGACTTCGCTTCGTGCATCCGCAGCGGCCGCACGCCCGAGATGAGCCTCGAGCGCGCGATCGAAGACCAGCGTCTGATGGATCAGGTCTACGCGACGGCGGACATCGTGCCGTGACCGCCGGCTACGATCTGATCGTCATCGGGAGCGGCGCCGGAGGCGGGACGCTCGCTCATGCGCTGGCGCCGACGGGTGCGCGCATTCTGATCGTCGAGCGCGGCGGCCCCGTACCGCGCGAGCCCGAGAACTGGGACCCCACGGCGGTCTGGAAACACCTTCGCTATCGCAGCGCCGAGAAGTGGCTCGACGCGTCAGGCGCCGAGTTCCTGCCGTACACGCATTACGGCCTCGGCGGGAACACGAAGTTCTGGGGTAGCGTGCTCTATCGTCTGCGTCGAGAAGACTTCGGCGAGATTGCGCATGCCGACGGCGTGTCGCCGGCCTGGCCGATCGACTACGACACGCTTGCGCCGTGGTACGACCGGGCTGAATCGCTCTACCACGTGCACGGTGAGGCCGGCGCCGATCCCACGGATCCGCCGCGCGGCCCGTTCCCGCATGCGCCAATCCCCCACGCGCGCGGCATGGCCGAGATCGTCAGCCGGCTCGAGGCGATGGGCCTGCACCCCGCGCCGCTACCGCTCGGTCTGATCAGGCCTGGCGAGGCGGATGGCTGCCGCCTCTGCAACACCTGCAACTCCTTCCCATGCCGCATCGAAGCCAAGGCCGACGCCGAAGTCTGCGGCGTCCTGCCGGCCCTCAGGCACGACAACGTCGAGCTGTGGACGCACGCGCGTGCCGAACGCCTGCTCACTGATCCCTCGGGCCGCCGCATCGAGGCCGTCGAAATTGCGCGCGAGGGCGGTACCGTCCGCGTCGCGGCCCCGCGCATTGTCGTCTCCTGCGGCGCGGTGAACTCGGCCGCGCTGCTCCTCCGCTCGGCCAACGACAAGCATCCGAACGGCCTCGCGAACTCGTCTGGCCTCGTCGGCCGGCGCTACATGGCGCACCTCGCGACGATGATGCAGGGGTTCACGCCGGTGAGACGCAACGACACCGTGTTCCAGAAGACGGTGGCGGTCAACGACTACTACCTGTCGGGACCCGACACACCGTATCCGCTCGGGCAGGTGCAGTCGCAGGGACGCACGCACGGCGTGATGGCGCAGGCGGTCGTGCCCTGGATTCCACTCTGGGCTTACAACGCCTGGGTCTCACGGGGCGTCGACTGGCTTGTAATGTCCGAGGACCTGCCCCACGATGACAACCGCGCGACGGTCGACGCGTCGGGGCGCATCCAGCTGCACTATCGTCCGAACAACGTCACGGCGCATCGTCGCCTCGTGAAGGAATGGACGCGCGTGCTGCACAAGCTCGGCTTCTGGAAGGTCATGACCTTCTCGCACGGCAGTCGCAACACGACGCACCAGTGCGGCACCCTGGTCTTCGGCCACGACGCGCGGACGTCGGTGCTCGATCCATTCTGCCGCGCGCACGACATCGAGAACCTGTTCGTCGTCGACGGGTCGTTCTTCCCCTCGTCTGCCGCGGTCAACCCGGGGCTGACGATCATCGCGCAGGCGCTGCGCGTCGCGGATCACATCAAGTCGGAGCTTTCATGAAAGCGGGCACGTTCAGTCACGTCGGGATCACGGTCTCGGACTTCAATCGCGCGGTGAAGTTCTGGTGGGAGATCTTCGGATGTCCGCTCGTCGGCGTCGCCGACGCGCCGGCCGACCGTGTGCGCGGCTTCTTCGGCGTCGATGTGCCGGGCGCGACGTGCAAGATCGGCTGGATCCGCTTCCCCGGCGGCGCCGTCATCGAGATCTTCCACTTCGAACCGAAGCAGCCGCCCATCGAGGTGCCGTGGAATCGCATCGGCCAGACGCACATCTGCGTCAACGTGCGGAACATCCACAAGTGGCACGACTATCTGAAGGCCAAGGGCGTCGAGATTGTCTCGCCGCCCGAGCAGTCGCCGCGCGGACACTGGCTGTTCTTCGCGCGCGACTTCGACGGCAATCTGATCGAAATCACCGATCTGAAGCACATGTACTTCGTGCTGCGATGGCTGGGTCCGCTCGGCGGATGGCTGTTCCGCCGCGGCATGTACAAGCAGTACTACCAGTGAGCGCGGCGGGATCCACTCGCATCCTTGCGGCCCGCCTGCGCAACCAGCACCTGACACGTCCGGCGTCGCTATCGCCGGCGGCGCTCATCGCGTGGTTCGGCGCGGTACAGGCACAGGAGTTCGGCCCGGCGCGATGGGGTGTCGGCCAGCGCATTCGCGGCTTCGACGATGCCGCGGTCGCGCGGGCATTCGATGCCGGCGACATCGTCCGCACGCACATCATGCGTCCGACGTGGCATTTCGTCGCGCCGGAGGATCTGCGATGGATGCAGGCGTTGACGGCAGAGCGCGTGCGCGCGTCTGGCGGATCGGTGCGTCGGGCCCACGGGCTCGACGCACGGCTGCTCTCGCGTGCGCATCGTGTCATCGGCCGCACGCTCGAAGGCGGCCGCTTCCTGACGCGCCAGGAGCTGCGCGAGGCGCTCGCACGCGCCGGCATCGACGCCGCAGGCCAGAAGCTCGCCTACATCGTCATGGACGCCGAACTCGAGGCGCTCATCTGCAGCGGCCCGATGCGAGGCAAGCAGTTCACGTACGCGCTGGCCGACGAGCGACTGCCGCGATCGGCGTCGAAGGATCGCGACGAGGCACTTGCAGAACTCGCCCGGCGCTTCTTTCAGAGCCATGGCCCCGCAACCTTGCGCGACTTCGTATGGTGGTCGGGCCTCAGAATGGGAGACGCCAGACGCGCAGTCGACGTCGCGCACCTCGAACGCCTGCCCCACGCGGGCATCGACTACTGGCACACAGCGGACGCGCTGAGCGCCCGGCCCGTACCGTCGGCGCATCTGCTGCCGATCTACGATGAGTACGTGAACGCGTATCGCGATCGCGGGCTGCTCTTCGAGCGCACGCCGCCGTCAGCTGATTCGCTATTTCTTCATTACGTGATCGTCGACGGCCACTACGCCGGCACGTGGAAGCCAGGCGCATCGCCGGGAACGATCGAACTGCGGGCGCTGCGACGGCTGAGTCGCGTGGAGCAGGCAGCCATCGAGGCCGCCAGGGTCAGACACACGGCCTTCCACCACGGCTGAAACAGAGGGGCACGGGCGTCGTCATTGCATACAGGGAGAAGATGAAAATGCCAGCGATCTTCGCGTTGTTGCTGATTGCCGCGTGCGGCACCGCAGTCGACCGATCGACCGACGATCGGCCCACAGAGGCACCCTCACGGTCGCAGGCCCAGGCCGTTGCCGATCCGAGACCGGCCAATGCGCCAGACCAGCGGCCGGCGTTCGAGGGCCAGACCGACGCGCCGCTCCGTGAAACCAACGTCGCGTTCGACGTCGTCACGGTGGCCGAAGGCCTCGAGCGGCCCTGGGCGATCGAGTTCCTCCCCTCGGGACACATGCTCGTCACCGAGCGGCCTGGCCGCCTGCGCATCGTGACACCGGAGGGCGCCGTGTCTCCGGCCGTCACCGGCCTGCCCGAGGTCGACGCGCGCGGCCAGGGAGGGCTGCTCGACGTCGCCCTGGATCCCGACTTCCCGTCCAACCGGCTGATCTACTGGAGCTACGCCGAGCTGCGGGACGAGGGACGCAACAACACCGCCGTTGCGCGCAGGCGGCACGTCGCCGACATGACCGCGCCGCGCGTCGAGAACGTCGAGGTGATTTATCACCAGCGGCCGACCGTGGACTCGCGCGCACACTTCGGCAGCCGCCTCGTCTTCGGGCGCGACGGCACGCTGTTCATCACCCAGGGCGATCGGGCGTCGGACGCCGGCCGCGATCTCGTGCAGCAGATGGACACGACCGTCGGCAAAGTCGTACGCATCAACCCGGACGGCTCGATTCCCGACGACAACCCCTTCGTGGGCCAGGAGGGCGCACTGCCCGAGATCTGGTCGCTCGGTCATCGTAACGCGCAGTCCGCGGCGCTGCATCCCGAGACGGGCGAACTGTGGATCGTCGAGCACGGCACGCGCGGCGGAGACGAACTGAACATCGTCCGCAAGGGCGAGAACCACGGGTGGCCCGACGTCGCATACGGCATCGAGTACCGCGGCGGCGCCATCCGTGGCGGCGTCACGGCGCGCGAGGGCATCACCCAGCCGATCTACTACTGGGATCCGGTCATCGCCCCGAGCGGCATGCTCTTCTACGACGGCGACCTGTTCCCCGAGTGGAAGGGCAGCCTGTTCATCGGCGGACTCGTCACGAAGACGCTCGTCCGTCTCGACACGGAGGGCGAGCGCGTCACGGGCGAGGAACGCCTGATTACGGATCTGCAACCGGAACCCGAACGCATCCGCGACGTCGCGCAGGGCCCCGACGGCGCCATCTATCTCGCGACCGACAACGAGGCAGGCCGCATTCTGAAGCTGGTTCCTCGACGCTGATCCCGCCGTGCGGAGGGGCGATCGCTCCGGTATACTAGCGCCCTTCCGCATGACCACTGTCCGCGTGCACCGGAAGGTGACGGTCCGGTGAGCGTCCTGTGCTCCCCCAGTCAGGAACTCCTGCGCCGCATCGACAGGCTGTCGGCGCTCCTGCGCCCCACGCCCATCGTCGAACTGACGTGCGACTCGGCGCGGCTCTTCACCAAGCTCGAGTATCTGAACCCGGTCGGCAGCATCAAGGACCGCACGGCGTACTGGATCCTCCGGCGCGCCGCCGAGCGGGGTGAAATCGACGAGCACTCGACGATCGTCGAGTCGTCATCGGGCAACTTCGCAACGGCCCTTGCGACCTACGCCGACCTGCTCGGCCT
>Ga0079224_100001796_pt1 | contig 25231 bp, 20 predicted proteins | sample Stecom2015_FD_80414 | JGI IMG/M metagenome (GOLD analysis project Ga0079224, IMG submission 80414) | Agricultural soil microbial communities from Utah to study Nitrogen management - Steer compost 2015 | ecosystem: Environmental > Terrestrial > Soil > Agricultural land | place: USA: Utah... | reverse complement strand
GGGAATGGCCGCGGCGATGGGATATGGATCCATGGCCGCGGTTGCGCATGCAGCGGAAGAGGTGCTCGAGCGCCTTCGCGAAGGAAGCGACACTCCGGATGAAGCACTGGTAGATGCGCTGTTCGCCACCGCAGACTGGCTCGAGTCTGCGCTCGAGCGTGTGGCGGACGACGACGCGGAGCCTGACGCCTCTCCGGTAATCGCCCTTTTCGTGCGGGTGGCGGAGTCTGCCAACACAAATTCCGACCGTCGCGTTTCAGTTCGCCTGCGACAGGACGCGCCGCTGGCCGGTGTGCGCGCGTTGATGCTGCTCCAGGCTGCACGCAAGCTGGGTTCCGTTCGTGCCGTGGTGCCTCACGAGCACTCGCTGGGAGACCTGCAGGAACTGCGCGACTTGTCGTTCGTGTTCGAGTCTGCCTGCGAGAGCAGCACCATCGATCTGGCTCTCCGGTCGGTGGGCGACGTTGAAGGCGTTCGCGTCGAATCCATTTCGCCGGACGGAGTTCAGAAGCTCGATAGTCTGCTTCCGGATGCCACACTTCAGCCGAAGACGCCGCTGCCTGGAGTGCGGGATGCGCACACCTCGATGGCACGCGTCGAGGTTCGCAGGCTCGACTCGCTGATGGCACTTACCGGCGAGCTGGTTATCGCACGCGGGCACCTGATTGCGCGGGCAACGGAGCTTGCAGACGCATCACTGCTGGCGTCTGCCTCACGCCTGAGCAGGCTGGTGGGTGAGCTTCAGGAAGAAGTGCTGGCTACACGCATGGTGCAGGCCGGCATGGTGTTCGACCGCTTCCCCCGATTCGTTCGCGATACAGCGCGCAAGCTTGGGAAGAACGTGGAATTCGTGCTGGATGGTCGCGAGATAGAACTCGACCGCGCGTTGCTGGATGAGATCGGGGAGCCGCTGATACACCTGCTGCGGAACGCGGTGGATCACGGCCTGGAAGCAGCGGACGAGCGCGTTCGCGCAGGCAAGCCGGCTGCGGGCCGCCTCACGGTTGCAGTGGTGCGCGAACGCGATGGCGTGGTGATACGCGTAAGCGACGACGGCCGCGGAGTGAATCGCGACGCCGTTCTTGCCCGCGCTCGCGCAACCGGGCTCGTGCCCGCCGAGACTGCGGAACTTTCGGACGATGACCTTCTGCGCGTTCTGGCGGCATCCGGGCTGTCTACACGGGAGTCAGTTACCGAGCTGTCCGGACGCGGTGTGGGCGTGGATGCTGTGGTCACCGTTGCCAGCCGGCTTGGCGGAACCGTTGACCTCAAGACGACTGCCGGCCAGGGCACGATATGGTCGCTGAGGCTGCCGGCGACGCTTGCTATTGTCCGTGCACTTCTGGCGCGGGTGGGGAACGAAACGTACGCGCTTCCTGCGACGCACGTGCGCGCAACTGCCGACCTGGCCGATATCCAGAAGGCCACGGTACGCGGCCGCGATGTAATCGTCCTTGGTGAAGATGTTCTGCCCGTGGTTCGCCTTCGGGAAGTGGTGGGTCTGGAACGGCAGGATCTGCTGCACCAGGACGTGGTGGTACTGGCGGCGGAGGACCGTCGCGTTGGGCTGCTCGTGGATGAGCTTCTCGTTCAGGAGGAGATAGTGGTGAAGCCGTTCGATGCGGCGCGCGAAGGAGCGCGCCTGTTCAGCGGAGCGACGGTTCTTCCGAGTGGAGAGCCGGCGCTGATCGTGGACGTGGGCAGTTTGCTCTGAACCGACCAGGCAGGGAGAACCTCTCGGTGGAAACGCCAACCATGAATTACCTCACAAGCTTCACGCCTCTGCACCTGGACGCCCTGCGCGAGGTGGCGAACATTGGCGCGGGACACGCTGCAACAGCCCTGTCGCAACTCACAGGGCATCGAATCATGATCAGCGTTCCCACGCTCAATGTCGCACGGCTGGAGGAAGTACCGCCCCAGCTTGGCGAGGAGGAAGAGCCGGTGGCGGCGGTGATGATGAACATGATCGGTGACCTGAGCGGCCGTACGCTGCTCGTGTTTCCGAACAGCACGTCACGCAGGCTCGCATCGCTCATGATTGGGCGCGAAGTGCCCGACCTGCTGGAGTTCAGCGAGCTGGAACAGTCCGCCGTGAAGGAGGCGGGAAACATCCTCAGCGGCGCCTACCTGAATGCGCTTAGCGAGTTCCTCGGCCTCATTCTGCTGCCTTCGCCACCGGGGCTTGCGATTGACCAGTCGCGAGCGGTGTTGAGTACCGCGTACCTGCAGTTCAACCAGAACCGGGACTACGTATTCTGCGTGGAGAGCGAGTTCCTGATGCAGGATGTGCAGGAGGAGCGGCTTCGCGGATTCTTCCTTCTGCTTCCTGATGATGCATCGCTTCACGCGATGCTGCGCGCGGCACGTGTGGCCTGACGGGAACGCGGTAGATGGCGTCGGCACGGCTGCTCTCCGAGCGGGACGTTGAAGTCCTGCGCTCCTTTGCCCGCCGGGTAGACCCGGCGGATGCTGGCGCGCACAACAACCTGGGTGTCCTCTACTACAACAAGGGGATGGACCAGGATGCCGTGGCGGCATTTGCCCGTGCGCTCGAGCTTGACCCACGGATGCGCGTGGCGCAGCGCAACCTGGAAATTGCGTACTTCTCATCGGGCTACTACGACCGTCGTGTTTCGGAGCTTCGTGAACGGCTTCGCGCAGAGCCGGGGAATCGTGAGGCACGATGGGAACTGGCCAGAACTCACGCGCTGCTGGGCCGTCCGGCCGAGGCACGAACAGACCTGCTGGCTCTCATCGAGCAGGCGCCTGACGATGCGGCTGTACTGCTTCAGCTTGGCCTGGCAGAGAAGGCACTCGGCGAACACGACGATGCACGGAGCAGGCTCGAACGCGCAGCCAGCCTCTGTGGAGACGATCCTGCGCCGCACGCCCACCTCGGGGAACTGCTGTACCAGGAAGGCCGAGCCGAAGAAGCCGTTGCTGCGCTGCAGCGAGCGCTGGCGCTCGATGCAGACCAGGCACACGTGCACTACCTGTATGGCTTCGTTCTGGGGGAGCTCGGCCGGCACGAGGAAGCCCGTGCCGCCACTCAGCGAGCAGTGCGCCTCAATCCCTCCTACGCCCGGGCCCAGGCCAATCTGTCATTGGAGGAGCAGCCCGTACGCGGACTGGCAAGTCCGGTTGCACCGGCGCCGGGCATTCAGGTGCGTGATGCAGCGCCGCAGCCCAGTGGAGATTCACAGCTCGCGCACTACGCGCTGGGGCTGGCCTTTCGTCAGCGTGGATACCTTGCCGAAGCACTACGCGAGTACGAACTGGCCCTCGAGAACGGAGAGGATCGGGAACTCGTAACGCATGCGATTGCCGAAGTATGGCTCCTGAAACGAGACCTGCAGGAAGCACAGAGGCTGTACCAGTCGCTGGTTGACGACGGCTCCAACAGCCCGCGTGTCTGGAACGAGCTGGGCGTCGTACTGCACATGAGCGGCCGGGTGCACGAAGCAGTCGAGCACTATTCGAGTGCACTTCGGTTCGATGCTGACTACGCGATTGCCGAGAACAACCTGGGTATCGCGCTGGCACAGCGTGGCGAACAGCAGGCTGCGCTCGATGCACTGACTCGTGCGGTGCGGCGTGCACCGGACTTCGCGCGTGCACGGCGCAACCTGGCACTGATGCACTACCATGCGGGGCGTACGGCTGAAGCCCTGGACGGCTATCGTCAGGCGCTGAAGGCAGAGCCGGAAGACGCGGCCGCCTGGAACGGTGTCGGCCTCGTGCTCACCGCACTTTCCCGCCCCGAGGAAGCTCGTTCCGCATTCGGCAGGGCGCTTAGTTCCAATCCGGAGTACGCGGAGGCTCACTACAACCTGAGCTTCGTGCTGTCTGCCCTGGGTGACTACGCGGGTTCGCTGCGGTCTGCCAGGCGCGGAATGGAGCTGGATCCATACTACGTAGCCCCGGCATTCTCGCTCGCGATAGACGCGCAGCACGAGGGTATGGAGTTCGCTGTCACCTCGGACATTGACACTGGTGCACGAACCGACAGCGTTGACTCGTCCTTCGTAGCCGATGAAAGCTCGCTCGACGCAGTGTTCATGGAGCTTGCGGGCGAGCCGAATACCGACGATCTGCAGGAGGGAGAATCGGCGCTGGACCGCGCGCGTGAGGCACTCGCGGATGGCAGGCTGGCTGAGGCGGGCGCAGCAGCCACGGCTGCGCTCGCTGCTGGCGGATCTACAGCTGATGCACTCGTTATCAGCGGCCAGGTTTTCTCCGCCCTCGGGCTCGACGGCGAGGCCCTGGAGCGGTTCCGCTCTGCGCTGGCTACGGACTCCACGAGGCTGGATGCACGGGTAGGTGAATCGCGCACCCTCGTGAGGCTCGGACGCGCCGAGGAGGCTCGCCAGTCACTTGGCGCACTCGTTGCCGAGCACCCCGGGGACACGGACATACTCATGCTTGCCGCCGAGATGCACTCGGCCGCTGGTGAGCATGCTGGCGCTGTTGAACTCATTCGTGCAGCGCGTTCGGCTGCGCCCACCAGAGCCGATGTGCTTCACCAGCTGGGTCGCTCGCTGGGAGCACAGGGTGATGTCGAAGGCGCAATCGGCGCGTTGCGCGCCGCGCTCGGCCTGGACTCGGGAATGGTGGCAGCGAGAACGGACCTCGCACGTCTGCTACTCATCAGCGGGGATGAGGGAACAGCCGAACAGGAACTGGAGATCGCCATATCCACGCTGCCGTCCTATGCGCCGGCAACGCTTGCCCTGTCTCGACTGCGGCGCAGGATGCGTCGCGCGCACGCTGCGCTCCGGCCGGTTATTGAACTGCTCCATATGGACCCTGTCCATCTGGAGGCACTCGTGGAACTCGGCGACGTGCTCAACACGATCGGTCGTGCAAACGACGCACTGGTGCCGCTTCGACGTGCACACAAGCTGGAGCCGGAATACGGACTGACCATCGCAGCGGCAGGCGACGCCTTTGCGGCACTGGGTCTGCTGCGCGAGGCACGGGAGTGCTGGTACGAGGCGCTTGCGCTGGAGCCCGATGGTGCTGCCGGTGTGCGCGCCCGTGAGTCGCTGGAACGACTCGTTAAGCAGGGCGCACGGCTGTCCCGATTCCGCGCGCGCGTAACGGAGGCCGCCTGATGGCTATTGAAGGACCCCTCCGCGACCTGGGTATCCACGACGTGTTCCAGCTCCTCGACCTCGGTCGAAAGAGCGGTACACTTTCCGTTGGCTCGGAACTCCGCAATAACGAAGGCCAGGTGTGGTTCGAGGATGGTTGTGTCGTATACGCAAGCATCCGCAGCAACCCGCACCCGCTGGGAACGCTGCTGGTGCGCGCAGGAAGGATCTCCGAAGGAGATCTTGCACTCGCGCGCGCCATGCAGGACGAGCCTGGTGAGCGCCGGCGTTTCGGTGAGATTCTGGTGAGCATTGGCGCACTCACGGCCCGAGAACTTGCAGAGCAGGTTCGAAGGCAGGTTGAAAGCGTGGTGTTCGAACTGCTCTCGTGGAACGAAGGCTACTTCCGATTCGAGGAGCGGCCGGTGGGCACTATTTCGGCAGAAGCCACGGTGCGCATTCCCACCGAGTCCATGCTGATGGAAGGAGCTCGCAGGATCGATGAGTGGGAACGCATTCGCGAACGGGTACCCACCATCGAAGTAGTGCCCAGTCTTGCAGCTCCCGAGGGCGGAAACATGACGCGGCTCGACCTGCTGCCTGGCGAGTGGCGCTTTCTCACGATGATCGACGGCCAGAGCACGCTGGCTGAAATTTCAGCCAGGCTTGGCGAGAGCGACTTCGATGTGGCGAAAATGGCCTTCGGGTTACTGAGCACCGGCGTGCTGGAGCTTGCCAGCGATGGCTATTCTGGTGAGACAGGTAATGAGTCGGGTTCGATATCCGACATGCATCTGGGCCTGGCACAGGCAGCTCTTGCACTCGGCGAGTGGGAGGAGGCGTCTGCGGAGGCACGGCTTGCGCTTGCTGCCGACCCGCAGGCATCAGAGGCACGGCGCATGCTGGTGGTGGCGCTGCGCAGGTCCGGACGTCGCGACGAGTGGGCAGATGAAGTGCGCAGGGCGGCGCGTCTTGCAGCACAGCATCCGGATGTATGGCGTGAGGCAGGCTACCTGGCTGCGCTTCAGGGTGACCTGGGCGAGGCATCGCGAAGCTGGCAGCTGTACCTCGCGGCCGGACACGAAGGGCCTGACGCGGACCGAGCACGGGCCGCACTGGATGCTGCAGCGCTGGTTCGCGAGCTGGTGGAGGGACACTTCCATGGCTGACGTGCACGCCGCCGGTCGCGCCCGTATTGCGGGACCCGAGGTACGTCGCCTGAGCGAGCGGCTCGCGCGCGACCCTGCCAGCCTGGTGTTCCTGCACCTTGGCGATGCGCTGCGTCGTGACGGGAGGCTCGATCAGGCACTGAGGGTTGCGGAGAACGGAGTCGCCAGGCACCCGGATCTCGTTGACGCGCACGCCCTGCTCGGACGGGTTGCGGCAGACGCAGGACGTCTCATTCAGGCCGAAGCCTGCTGGCGGGAGGTCGAGCGTCTTGCGCCCGGACATGTTGATGCCGCAAGAGGCCTGGCATTCATTCGCTGGTGCGAAGGAAGGCCGGACGAAGCGCGGGAGTACCTCGAGGAGGCCTTCGCCCGAACGGACGATGATGCCACACGACGCTCCATCACTGCGGCAATCAACCGGCTCTCCGGTGTACCGGATCGCCGGGTAATCGCCCCGACGCCGCATCTGGCCTCGCCGGCAATGACAGGCGGCGTAAACGGTAGCGGAAATGCAACTGGGAACGCCTTCGTGCCGGCATCTGGTGAAGTTGCCCAGGAAATGGCCGCAGTATTGGAACACGCGAACCGTTTGGGCGAGGCAATGCAGATCGGCCGCTGGCACGCGTTGATCGTTGAGTGTGATGTTGGCCTGATGGGCGTTTCACTCTCCTCTGCCGACAACGTGGCGGAACCGGGCGTCCGCTTTCAGGTGGCGGATAATCTCCCGGTGGGAAGAGCCATCCGGCTGCTGCTTCAGGACCAGGAGGGGGAGTGAGCCAGACCACACTTCGCAATCGACTTCGCGACGTATTGCGGTCGGTGTCGCCAACACGTGGAGTGCTCGGTGCGCTGCTCGCCGACGCGGACGACGGCATCGTTGTGGCCAGTTCCCTGGACGTGGGATTGGATGCGGATGCCGTTGGCGCTCTGGCGGCAAGCATGGTGGCGCGCGCGAACCAGGCGGCCATGGCCGCCGGCCGGGGATCAGCCGGCGTAATCCACCTGCATTCCGCGCTCGGCTGGTTGTGTGCCGCAAGGGCGGGTGCGCACGTCCTCGTAGTGGTTGCTGACCGGCAGGCGCCGGTTGGCCACGTTCGAAGTGCGTTGCTGCGGGCCAGGGCATCGCTCACGGACCTCTGACGGCAGAACTAGGGAGCCTGAGCCGATGTCCATAGTCAACTACGCAACGCGCGAGATCACCTGCAAGATCGTCTACTACGGCCCTGGCAGGGCTGGGAAGACGTCCAACCTGCAATACGTGTACGGCAGGGTTCCCGGCGATCGGCGCGGACGCATGCTCTCGCTGGCCACCCAGAACGAACGTACGCTGTTCTTTGATTTCCTTCCGCTGGACCTGGGAAGCATCTCGGGTTTCAGCACGAGGCTTCAGCTGTATACTGTGCCGGGACAGATCTACTACGCCACAACTCGGAAGCTGGTGCTGAACGGTGCCGATGCGGTTGTGTTCGTGGCAGACAGCCAGACGCGCCAGTTCGACGAGAACGTGGAAAGCCTGCGTGATCTCCACGAGAACCTGGCGGCCCAGGACATTGACGTGCGCACGTTCCCCATGGTTTTGCAATACAACAAGCGCGATCTTCCAAGCGACCTCATACTCACCGAGTCTGAACTCGATGAGGCATTGAACTTTCGCGGAGTACCGGCCTTTGCGGCTGATGCCCTCCATGGGCGCGGCGTGTTCGAGACGCTGCGTTCGATTTCGGGCCTCGTGTTGCGCCGTCTCTCCGCCGGCTCTGTAGCTCACGGGTAACGGCTGGTGATACTGGACGGTCGCTTTCGCTTCGACAACTACGTCGTGGGTTCCGCCAATCGCCTGGCGGTGGCCGCGGCGCGCGCCGTAGCAGAATCTCCGGGGCAGGTATACAACCCGCTCTTCATCTACAGTGCTTCAGGGCTCGGCAAGACTCACCTGGTAAGTGCAATCGCTCACCAGGCACGTGAGCAGCGGCCTGGCTACGGTGCGGCTTACGTTACAGTGGACGAGTTCGTGGAAGACCTGCACGACGCCGTGTCGGCAGGTGAGCTGGACCCGTTCAAGCAGCGCTGGCGTGAGCACGATATCGTGCTGCTGGATGACGTACAGTTCCTCACGGGCCAGCGTGAAACGCAAACCGAACTGCTCCGCCTGTTCAACCAGTTGCAGCGTTCGGGCAAGCAGATCGTGATGGCGAGCGATCGTCCGCCCGGCGAAATACCTGACGTGGACGCACGCCTTGTCTCACGTTTGTCCGGCGGGCTTGTGGTGGACATAGGTGAACCGGACTTCGAGACAAAGCTCGGCATCCTGCGCAACCTTGCGGATGGCCGCGAGCCGCCGATTGACGCCGAGATCCTCGACGCGGTGGCGAAGATAGATTTCGCGAACGTTCGTGAACTGCAGGGGGCGTTCAACCGACTCGAAGCGTATCGCTCGCTGCACGGTGGAAACATTCACGCCGGCAATCTGCGCGACATACTCGGTTTGCGCGCACGCAACACGCCGGTGTCGGGCGCACCGGTGCGCGAAGGTGATGGCGGCAATGGAGCGCGCAGGGAGCCTGCGGAGTTCGCCGATTTCGTGTCGGATGTTTCGCGCACGGTGGAAACGTCCGTTGCGGAGTGGAAGCTTCGTATCACGGAGGCAATTGCAACCTGGGCTGCCGAAGGCTATCGCACGGCGGTGCTGGAGCGCGCGCTAAAGCTGCCGCGCTCGCCTGACGTGGACGGGCTGCTGGCGACGTTTGCCGCGGCATGTGCGCACCTGGGTTCTCTCGAGCGTGAGGCAATCACGCTGGCACCGGGCTTCGCGAACCATTCCGTGTTCCGCGATCCGGAGCGCGTGGCGGCTGCGGAGGGGCTCCTGTCGCGCCTCAGGGTGGGAGGGGAACCGTTTCCGGGGCCCGACGCATCGTTCACGCTGGCGAACTTCGAGGTTGGCGTAAGCAACGAGCTGGCTGCTCGTGCGGCAGAGTCGGTTGGAGCCGAACCGGGCCGCCACTTCAATCCGCTTGTGATCTGTGGTCCGGGCGGCACAGGCAAGACGCACCTGCTTCACGCCATCGGCAACCTGCTTCGCGAAGGCATGGATGATACCGCCTCCATTGCCTGTGTTTCCGCCAACCAGTTCATCGAGGAACTCGTTGAAGCTGCTCAGCAGGGAGAACTGGAGCGCTGGCGCGCGCGTTGGCGAACAGTAGACGCACTGTTGCTCGATGACCTGGACGTAATTGCCGGTACCGAGCGGGCGCAGACCGAACTGTTCCACCTGTTCAATGCGCTGGCATCGGAGAACCGGCCGCTCGTGTTTGCGTCTGATCGTTCGCCGCCGGAGCTCGACCAGGTGGAGCCGCGGTTGCGGTCACGACTGGCGGCGGGCCTGGTAGCCGCTCTGTCTCCGCCAGACCGTGCCACCCGACGTTCGATATATGCGAGGTTTCTCGCTGACGTGAAGCCGTCCGTGCCTGACGATGTGCTGGACTACCTTGCGGACAGTGCGTCCAGCAGCGTGCGCGAAATTCAGGGGCGGGCGAGCCGCGTGTTCGCGCTTGCCCGCTCCGCAGGCCGCCTGGAACTTGCCACGCTGCGCTCGGAGCTGGACGGGCACCTGCTGCCGAGGGCAGGCGCGCCCGAAGGGCTTGTAGATCGTGCTGCGGATCCGTTCTTCGTGGATAATGAGCGGGTTATCTGGGACTGGCATGAAATCCCCGGACGCGCCATCGAGGAGATTCGCTGATGGCCATTCGTGGAAGCCTTCGTGAGGCAAGCTTCGCGGACGTCTTGCAGCTGTTGGCAATGGGTCGCAAAACCGGGTGCCTCAGCGTCACCAATCGCGGGCAGTTCGGGCAGATCTACTTCGAGGACGGGCGCATCTCGTTCGCAACGATCGTCAATCGTCGCGATCGGCTTGGTGATGTGCTCGTGAAGCTCCGCGTCATCACCGCAGACCAGCTCAACGAAGCCATCTCGGCCCAGAATACCCTGCGAGACGTCAGGCTCGGCGAGATACTGGTGAGCCGCGGACTACTGACACGCGACGACCTGCAGCGCCACGTGCGCACGCAGATCGAGGAAGCTGTCTATTACCTGTTCACCTGGCGCGAAGGCACCTTCAACTTCGAACCCGACCTGTTTCCGGACGACCAGGACACGCTCGTGTCCATCAGCCCGGAGTCGCTGCTGCTGGAAGGCGCGAGGCGGGTGGACGAATGGACCCAGATTGCGCAGAAGGTTCCCGGCATGGATGCGATTTTCTCACTGGATCGCAAGCATCTGGAACAGAGTGGCGCGGAGCTTACTCAGGAACAGCAGACCGTTCTCTCGCTCGTGGACGGGCACCGGGACGTACAGGCCCTCGTGGACGAGTCGGGACTCGTTGAGTTCGAGGTAGGAAAGGCGGTATACGGGCTCGTGATTGCCGGCTTTCTTCACAAAGTTGGTCGCTCCGAACCGCGCGAGAGCAGGGTAGGGCGCGAGAGTCGCGTGGATGAGCATCGCAACCTGGGCATTGCCTTCTACAAGACGGGAATGCTCGACGAGGCCACACGAGAGTTCCGTCGCGTGCTCGAGCTTCGTCGGGATGACCTGGCGTCCCGCTTCTACATGGGTCTCTCGCTGCTCCGCCAGGGCAAGTGGACGGATGCGCTTGCAATGTTGCAATCGGCCACCAGCATGCCGGACTCGCCTGCGTCCGCATTCCACAACCTCGCGTATGTGCTCGAGAGGCTGGGCCGGTACGAGGAGGCTCGTGCGGCACTGTCCACGGCGATAGAGAAGGGGCTTGGCGAAGACGCCCGCGTGCAGACTTCCCTGGGCGCACTTGCGCTCCGCGAGGGCAAGGTGGATGAAGCGGACCGGATTCTTACGGAAGCCAGGCCATTCTGGGGGAAGCGGCGGCCGTCTGCGGCATGGTTCCACTACGGCGGCCTGGCGGCGGCACTGTCCGGTGACCTGAACAGGTCCATCGAGATTCTCGAGGAGGGAGTGCGGCTGCACCCTCACGCTGCGGCGCTGTACAACAACCTTGCAGTGGCTCTGGATCGGCGTGGTGATCACGACGAGGGTCTTCGCATGGCAGAGCAGGGATTGCTGCAGGATCCGAGCCTTGCGCAGCTTCACAAGAATGTTGGCGATGGCCGCTATCGTGCGGGCAGATATGAGGAGGCTCTCGATGCCTATCGTCGCGCCGTGCGCAACGACGAATCGCTAGGCAGCGACGTGTATCTCAAGCTTGGCAATATTCATTACCGCAGACAGGAGCTTGCAGACGCTGTGCGCTCCTGGGAGCGTGCCCTGGAGCTGGATCCGGACAATGCCATAGTGCGGAGCAACCTGGACGCCGTGCGTCGCACTATCGCATGACGACGCTTCTGGATCATTCGTTCTCGATGCTGACTCGCAAGATTTCCAGTGCGAGCGGCTTCGTGTGTCCGGCATACAAACCTCGCTGCCTGGAGCGCAGGATAGCGGTTCGCATGCGCGCCCGCGGCGTGCACACCTATGCTGATTACGCGCGTCTTCTGGACGAAGATCCTTCGGAGTACGAAAGGCTGCTGCAGGCACTCACGATCAACGTCACCCGGCTGTATCGCAATCCGGAAACGTTCGAGTACCTGGCGCGTTCGGTGGTTCCGGCCCTGTGGGCCCGTATGCAGGGCGAGCTGAACATCTGGAGCGCCGGATGCGCATCTGGTGAGGAAGTTTATTCGCTTGCGGTGTTGTTCGCAGAGCATGCCTCACGCGCTCGTCAGGTGGAACGCCTGGCTGACGTGCGGGTGCTAGGCTCGGATATCGATCGTCAGTCGCTCGATACGGCGGAGAAGGGCAGCTATGAAGAAGCTTCGTTCGCGGACATGCCTGCGGATGTACGTGGTCGGTGGTTCGGTGCGGGTTCGGGCGGAACCGCAAACGACAAGCTCCGCCGCATGGTTCGCTTCGAGCAACGCGACCTTCTGCATGGACCTGTTCCGGCGGGTCCTCAGCATCTGGTACTCTGCCGAAATGTGCTCATCTACTTCGAGCGTCACGCCCAGGAGGACTTGTTGCGCAGGATACACGACTCGCTCGCACCGGGCGGCTTTCTGGTGCTCGGAAAGGTGGAGACAGTTATCGGCGATCTGCGAGCACTCTACGATCCCGTTGACACGCGTGAACGGGTGTATCGGCGCCGCTCGGAGGACGCATGATGATGCCTGCTGATTCAGCTGCTCTGTACGTGGGTGTTGCAGACCTTGGCGCAGCGTCCGGTGAGCGGACAATCGCGACACTCGGGCTGGGGTCGTGCGTCGCGCTGGTGCTGCATGATCGAAAGGAGTTCGTTGGTGGCATTGCACACGTGCTGCTTCCCGGGCCGGAATACTCCACCGACCAGTCCAATGCCGCCAAGTTCCCTGCAACGGCCATCGAGGCCCTGCTCAGGAAGATGTACCTGCTCGGCGCCAGGCAACCCCGCGCACGCATTGTTGGCGGTTCAAGCATGTTCGGAAAGCTGCTCGAGTCAGGTGGCGTGAACATGGGGGAGCGGAACGTTGCTGCCGCGCGTGTGGCGCTCGCAGCGTTCAATATTCCCATTGACGGCGAGGATGTGGGCGGGGAGTTCGGACGCAGTGTGTTCCTGCGAGTGAGCGATGGCCGCCTCCTGGTGCGATCACTGCGCGGTGGTGATTCCGAACTCTAGTCCAGCCGTTATGCAGAACGACCGGCCGCTCCGTGTTCTGGTGGTGGATGACTCAGCCTTCATGCGTCGAGTGATCTCGGAGATCATCAGCTCCGATTCGCGATTCGAAGTGTGCGGAATGGCGCGAGATGGAATGGATGCGCTCCGGCAGGTGCACCGGCTCGATCCCGACCTGGTAACCCTGGACCTCCAGATGCCCGAGCTCGACGGCCTGTCAGTGCTCGGCTACCTGATGAGCGAGGCGCCACGGCCGGTCGTGGTTCTGAGTGCCGCTGAGGGCGGCGCAGAGCAGCTCACGCTGCGCGCGCTGGAACTCGGCGCAGTGGACTTCGTCAGGAAGCCGTCGGGCACGATCAGCCTGGATCTGGAACGAGTGAGCGAACGGCTGTTGCAGGCGCTGCATGCTGCTTCGGAGGTGAACCTGCGGGGCGTGTCACTGCTCGCACGTCTTCCTCGCCCGCCGCTGGCCATGGCGCTATCCAGTGAAGTGGCGCAGTATGCGATTGCCGTTGCGGCGTCCACAGGAGGTCCGCGTGCGCTAGCGGAGGTGGTTCCTGCGCTCCCTGCGGGCATCGGTGCAGCCGCGCTGATAGTTCAGCACATGCCTGCCGGCTTCACGCGCAGCCTTGCATCACGACTGGATGCGATGTCCGCAATGAGAGTGCTGGAGGCCGAGGACGGCATGCTGGTGCGGGCGGATCATGCGTATGTGGCTCCCGGCGGCATGCACATGTATACGGCTGCCGAGAACGGTGTTCGTGTGATTCGGCTGGGGAATGAGCCTACCCTGTGGGGCGTGCGGCCCGCTGCGGACCATCTGTTCAGATCGGTCGCTCGGGACTACGGCCGTGCGGCTGTTGGAGTGGTGCTAACGGGAATGGGTCGCGACGGGGCAGCTGGTCTCGTGGCAATCCGCGAGGCGGGCGGCTCCGTATTCTGTCAGTCGCTGAGCACTGCCATAGCGCAGGGAATGCCGCGAGCGGCAGCGCAAGCCACGGGGGAGCAGGGAGTGCGGCACCTTTCGGAGATTTCTGCGGCCGCAGCCGGCGCGATTTCGGGTGCAATGCATGCGTGACCTTCCGGCCTGTAACACTGTCAGGTCAACGAGGGATGACGCCCGTCCCAACTCCAGCCCCGAACCCGCATGTCAGAATCCGGCACCCTGTCCACAAGCTGGCTGCTCTGCCGAATAGCGGCGGAGCGGTTTGCGCTGCCGCTCGACGCTGTGTCCGAGATAATCGAGGACCCCGTTATTTCGGCAGTTCCGGCAGCGGGCGCCGAGGTGCTGGGGATGATCGCTGTACGCGGAGGGCGACGTCCGGTTCATGACCCTGCCCGGGTGCTCGGAATCGCCGCCGCGCGGCCGGTTGGCGTCGTTCTCGCAGTCTCGGTTGCGGGCTCGTCAGTCGCACTAGCGATGGATGCAGCAACGGACACGCTGGAGATCGAGGAGCATCACCTGCAGGCACTCCCTGCGCTGGATGATCCATGGCGCGTGGTTACCGGTGTCGCCAGGGACGACGAAGGCCTGATCACGGTGCTCGATGCGGCAAGGCTCGTGCGCGCACTCGGCAATGCGGAGGCGGTGGTGGAATGAGTTCATCACTTCATGTGTACGGGAAGAAGGCGCGCGACGGTGCAGCTGGTGCTGCGGGTGCCAGGGTCGAGACGGTGCCGCTGGTTACCTTCGCGATAGGCAGCGACCTGCTCGCGACAGACGTCAGGCAGGTGGACCGCGTGATCAAGCTGCGCGAGGTGGCGCCTGTTCCCAATACGCCCGACTGGCTGCTCGGCATGATGCCGTATCGTGATTCCACCGTTCCACTGCTGGACTTGCGGCGCCGGCTGGAGCTTCCGGATGCTCCGGCGCTGGAGGAACGACGCATCATGATCTTCGTTGCCGGTTCCGGATTTACGGCGGCGGTGGTGGATCGAGTGCTGGATGTGCGTGGCGTTCCGGTATCAGATCTGGAGCCGCCACCTCCGCTGGTGCGCGGACTGTCCCGCGAATACGTGCGAGCGGTGTTCAGGCGCGACGAGCGAATTGCAATAATGCTGGATGCGGAAAGGCTGCTCTCGGCAACCGAACGACTGCAGCTGGCTGCTGCATCCTGACTCGAATTTTCATTATCACATCAGCCTGACGATGCCGGACCCCGCGCCACTCAACTTCCGGGATGAACTCACCCAACTCGGTGCACGTCTGGATTCCCCGGATGCGCCCCGCAATGCGGAGGAGATCAAGAGCGAGATCATTGCGCTGTACAAGCGTGTTGATCGCGAGCTCAGCTCCCTTGGCGAGATCAAGGAAGACATCCTCTCGCTGATCGGCAGGTGGAAGGCGGTTACACGAAGCGGCCAGGAGGAGTCGAACGGCTTCGACGCGCCGTCCGAACGCGGTGGTGAAACAACGCCGCCGCCGGCGCCGGTGCTCGAACGTGGCGCAGTGGAAGCCCCGGCGGCGCCTGACGTGAGAACGCCTCGTGCGGCGGTCGCGTCCGTTGCACGCGAAACGCCGGTAAGGGCCGATCACCTGGGAGCGTCCACCTTCATCGAGCGCGGCTGGAGCCAGATCGCAGCCGGCGATCCCGTGGCGGCTGAGCAGTCGCTTCGTCGTGCGCTGCACCTGGCACCTGGCGAGCCCTCCACCGAGGCCCTGCTTGGCTGGGCGATGGTTGCGCAGGAGAAGTACGACGACGCGCTGCTCGTATTCAACCAGGTGCTGGAGAAAGCCCCCGAGAACGCACTGGCCCGGGTTAATGTGGGCTATATCTGCCTCAAGAAGGGCATTTGGGGCGAGGCCATCGAGCACCTGACGAGGGCCATCCAGCTGGACAACGACCGGAAGGCCACGCTCTACGCACACTTCTACCTCGGGCTCGTGTATCTCGACCGCACGATGTACGAAGACGCCGTTGCCTTCTTCAGGAAAGCGGTTGAGCTTGGGCCCAATCTTGTTGAGGCCTATTACGAACTCGGGCGTGCGGCATGGTTTGCCGGCGACGAAAGTGGTGCTCGGGAGGCATGGCGCGGCGGCCTCGCGGCCAACAAGTTCAATGCATGGGGAAAGCGCTGTGGCGAGATGCTCGCTCTGGTAGACGCGGGCGAGACTCCACCGCGAACGGGCTGACGAAACGGCGTCGATCGCGACGTTCGCTGGACGCGTGCATTCTGGTTGCTTGCGCGGTCTTTCCGATCCTGGCGGGTGAGGCGGCCTCGCAGGGCTCACAGAACCAGGTAGCGAGCGTGGGGGACGCGTCCGCGCCTCCAGCCGACCAGTCGGTCGTGATCGCACGGGACACCGTCCTCCGGCTTCAGGGGCCGGGCTGGCAGGGCGAGGAACGTGCATTTCGTGAGTCCGGAACTCCGGAAACGCGCGCCATGGTGTTGGAGAGAGGCCGCTATCGTGTGGTGGCGTTCCCACAGGATGAGCGGCTCGCGCGCTCGCTTCTCGATCAGTCCGTGGCAGCGGACAGCTTTCCCGGATTGCCGCGTCCGACGGCTCAATTGCTCATTGTGGTCGCGCCCGATTCCCGCCGCTTTCGAGAGTGGGTGGGGCCTCGAGTTCCGGAGTGGGGTGCTGCGGTAGCCTTTCCAGGCCGAGGGCGAATAGTGGTTCGGGGTAGCTCTGCCGGTGGTGCAACCGCCGGCGATCCGGCCATTACGCTGCGTCATGAACTGGCGCACATGGCGCTGCGGGAGTACCTGGGATTTCCGGCTCCTCGCTGGTTCGACGAGGGGTACGCGAGCTACGTATCCGACGGTGCCCGAAGGGGTAACGTGCTAGCGGCGAACGTCGCTCTCGTGATGCACCCGCTGCCGTCTCCCGATTCACTTAGCAGCTGGTTTCTGGGAGGTGCCACACGCGCGCAGGCGGCCTATGCACTCGCGCAGCTCGCCGTGGAGGAACATGTGCGCCGCGATCCCGAACGGGGGCTTGACCTGTTCCTGCGATACTGGAAGGAAACCGGCTCCTACGAGCGTGCCGTTCGGCAGGCTTACGGAGTGACATCCCTTACGATTTCGAATGACTGGCGGCGGAGGGTCCGCATGCGCTATGGAGCGCTTGCAGTCCTGAGTGACGCGGCCATCGCTGGCGTCATCACACTGCTTCTGGTGGGGCCCGTGTGGTACGTTCGCCGCCGCAGGGACCGGAGAAAGCTGGAGGCAATGAAGATTGCGGACAGTCGGGCGGAGCAGGCGGAGCGAGCCGCCGCGCTGCGCTGGCTGGTGGCTTTGCTGCTGGCGGTGGAGGCAAACAGACAGGGAGTGGGCGAACCGCCGCCGCCTGCGGCCTGACAGGGCCGGCGACATGAAATCCGGTTCCCCCTCAGCTTGACATGGGGCTCGGCGATGGCGTACAATGCCGCCCATGCAAGAGCAAGACAGGGGTACGCTCGCGAAGCGCCGCACCTACATGTGGTGGGGGCTGGCAGCACTCGCGCTGGTGTTGGGATACGTTGACCTGATTCGCGGCGGAATCACCGTAGCCCCGATTCTGCTCACGATTGGATATTGCGTCCTCGTGCCGATCGCGATCCTTCGGAGCTGATTTCCAACCTTACAATTCTGTTAATCCCGGAACCAGAGCACCCTGACCTTGTATCATGAGTCGGGTGCGGGTGAAGCCAATGGCATTTCGCCGCGGCCCCACCCTTGCGATTCTACGGCTGACAGGAGAGTTTCACGACTTCCCCAAACCTGCTGAGGCTGACTTTCGGCGGTGGCGGGGAGTGTAGTGCGCCGGGCGAATAGCTCAGCTGGTTAGAGCGCCTGCCTTACACGCAGGATGTCGGGGGTTCGAATCCCTCTTCGCCCAGTGTCAGTGAATCCGGTCGGCGACGGCAGGATTGGTGGTTCAAATAGGCAGGTTCGTGTCCGTCATGTTGGACCTGGTGGTTCCTACAGGAAGGTACGAGTCATCGATCTCGGAGGTTTCGAAGTGAAGGCACCGGTACATCGGACAATAGCGCTTGCACTTGCGGCGGTTGCGACACTTGGTGGCGCGTCCGTGGCAGATGCTCAGCAGATTCAGGGATCACTGCAGCGCGGGGTGCCCACGCGTGATACGCCCCGTCTCATGGTGGCCGTATTCCGTGCTGAGAATCCCGAGATGTCGGTGGATGCCGCCGACGCTGTCAGGGATCGCCTCCAGCGCGACTTCAATGGCCGTCAGCTCTTCATCGTCACCAAGAGCGACGTCGTAAAGACGCTGGAGCAGTCGGGCTATCCGGTTGACGAGGCGCTGTCCGCAAACGACGCGCAGGCACTGGCCCGCATCGTTCGCGCTGACCAGTACGTGGAAGGATCGGTTCAGCCGTCGCCCAATGGCGGCGTGGCCGTAACCGCCCGCCTCGTACTCACGCGTGACAACAAGCTTGCTCAGCCGCTCGGCATTTTCCAGGCTTCCAAGCCATCGGACGCAGCGAGCCAGATCAGCCGCGAGGTTCGTGAGGCTCGCAAGCAGCTCGAGGCGGAGCAGCGCTGCGTGAACAACTATCGCGAGTCCAACTTCGAGCAGGCTGCAATCGAAGCACGCAAGGGCAAGGAAGAGTATCCCCGCGCCACCATCGCTCGGGTCTGCGAAGTTCGGGCAATGTCCCAGCTGAACGCTTCGCCAGACGAACTGCTTGCGCTGACGTCGGAGATCCTCGAGATCCACCCGCAGAACCAGCCTGCTCTCACCATTGCCTATGAGGCCTACAAGGCCAAGGGCGACGACGAGAACGCGCTGTCTGCACTCACCACGCTGCTCTCGGTAGATCCGAGCAACGTGACGCTGCAGAACGCAGTGGTGGCGGAGCTTGCCGCAAACCGTCGATTCGAAACGGCTGTACCGATCATCGATCGGGCGCTGGCCGAGAATCCGTCGGATCCGCAGCTGCTCAGCACGGCCTTCAAGGTATACCTGGCGTCCGAGAACTACCAGAAGGCTACGGCCGCCGGTGAGCGACTGATTCCGCTGGATACTCTGACCACGGATTCCACGTTCTACGTGGGACTCGCCAGGGCGTACGCGGCTGACAGCCAGCCTCAGAAGGCTGCAGAGGCAGCAGCTCGTGGCACGCAGCGCTACCCGAACAATGCTTCGCTGTGGACGGTGGCGGCGCAGTTCTACCGCTCATCTGGTCAGCTGGATCAGGCGTCCGACGCACTCGTGCGCGCTTCGCAGATCAACCCGAACGCGTCCGGCCTCGGACTGCTGCAGGCGCAGCTGTTCGTTGACCGCAACCAGCTCGATTCGGCTGCGGCTGCCTTGAGACGGGCAGGTGCAACTGACACTGCCACGGCTGCGCAGCTGGCACTCGCATACGGTACCCAGCGAATTCAGGCAGCCCAGCGTGAAACGGAAAGTGACAGTGTGGCGGCGCACGAGTGGAAGCTTGCAGAGGAGTTCCTGGCACTGTCGGACGAGCTTGTTCCATCGGACCAGGCGAAGTTCCTCCGCGGCCTCTCGGCCTTCCAGTTCGTAGCCAAGAGCTACTCCGGAGTAGCGGAGTCCAGAAGCTGCGAGGGTGCACAGGAGCTGCAGAACTACACGCGCATAGCACAGACGGCCATTCCGGCCGGCGGACGTGCGAATCCGGAGAGTGCTGCCCAGCTCATGGGAGCAATACCACAGATTCGTGATGTGGTTGGTCGCCTGGTAAGCTCTCACTGCGGCAACTGACGCAGCACGAGAAAGCGTTCAACTGAAGAGGGCCCGTCCGGCATCAGCCGGCGGGCCCTCTTCACATTGCGCACAGCGTGCGTCGTGTCACGGCCGCGAGAGCATGAGCCGTTGTAGATTCCAGATTGCCGTGGGAGCCGGGCAGAACCCAGATAAATCGGGACAGTTGCCGGCAGTGCCGCGTGCTTGACGATTGCGGAGCCAGCTACTTAGAATGACGCGCGCCCTTCCTCCCGGTGCATGGGACACAGAATACCATGCGCCGGTGTTGCTGGATGAAGTTCTCTCGCTACTCGGCGGGTCTGGCCAGGTGCTCGACGGTACGCTCGGAGGCGGAGGTCACACGGCCGCCTTGCTGGAATCCGGCGCGCGCGTGGTGGCTCTGGACCGCGATCCGCGCGCGCTGGAAGCTGCTGCGTCGCGGCTCTCCAATGCACTGGAGGATGGACGGTTCCGTGCTATCCTGGCAAACTACGCAGATGTTGACAGTGAGCCCGAATTATCGGGCCTCCTGTTCGACGGAATTCTCCTCGACCTTGGAATTTCCTCGCACCAGATTGACGACGCAGACAGGGGCTTCACCTTCCGTCCGGGTGCGCCGCTCGACATGCGCATGGGCCCCGATGCAGACGTGGATGCTGCCACGCTGCTTGCCGAACTTCACGAGTCCGAACTCGCGAAGCTGTTCCGCGAGTATGGTGACGAACCGCGTGCGGGTCGCCTCGCGAGGGCAATCGTGAGGCGACGCGAGAAGGCTCCCATCGAGACTAGCGATCACCTGGTTGGCGCCATACGCGGAGCGCTCGGTGCACGCACCGGACCTGCTGATTTTGCGCGACTCTTTCAGGCAGTACGCATTGCGGTGAATCACGAACTGGATGGCCTGGAGCGTGCCCTGCCAATGCTCCGCGACCGCCTTGCGCCGTCGGGAGTTCTGGCTGTCATCTCGTACCATTCGGGCGAAGACAGGATCGTGAAGCGCGCATTTCGCGACTGGGACGATCCGTGCGTCTGCCCGCCGCGTCAGCCCGTGTGTGTTTGCGGAAACGTGGCGCTTGGCGCCTCGGTTTCCCGCAAGTCAGTTACGCCAACGATCGAGGAACGGGGTCGTAATCCGCGTGCGAGGAGTGCACGCCTGAGGGCATGGCGTCGCGCCGCGTGAGGCGACGCGGCCGATCCACGGTCGCCCTCGCCCTGATTGTCCTCGTGCTCGCCGCCAGCATGGTTATCTGGCGTCGGAGCATAGGCAACTCCGAGGCGCACGCCATGGACGAACTCCGCAGCCAGCGCGCAGCCCTCGAAGCCCGGAAGTCCGCCCTGGAACGGGATGTTCGGGAGCTCGGCTCTCGCGCCCGGATCGCGCCTGTGGCTGAACGAACCCTGGGGCTGCACGTCGCCCATGACTCGGAGCAGGTGATCCTGCGCCGCGGTGCTCCGTCGCAGGCGGCGCCACCAGTCGCGCCGCAGGAGTTCTGACGAATGTTGCGCCTGGGTCGCTTTACTCTGATTCATCTTGGACTCGTGCTGTTTGCCGTGGCCATCCTGGTGCGTGCCGCACAGGTGCAACTCGTGCAGCACGACGAGTGGACGCGTCGGGCCCAGGACCAGCAGATGGCAGTGCAATCGCTGCCCGCACCCCGTGGTGCGATTGTGGACGCTACCGGCGAACCGCTCGTTCAGAGCAGGGAATCGCTGCGCCTCGCGATCGCGCCTCTCGAAGTTCGCGATCACGCTGAAGTTGAGCGAGGGCTGAAAACTGCCGGCGTTCCTTCCAGATTCATTTCCCGGTCGCTCGACACCACGCGTCGCTGGGTGGAACTGCCGGGCAATTATGCGCTGGACGAGGTTGGCACGCTGCTCGGCCGTGACGGCGTGCATGCCACGCCTGTAAGTGAGCGCCTGTACCCGGAGGAAGCCAGCCTCAGGCTCATAGTCGGCACTGCCCGCAATGGAGACGGACAGGCGGGAATCGAACTGGCGCTGGACAGCCTGCTAAAGGGAACACCCGGCTCCGCGCCCATGCTTCGCGATGGAAATAGGCGGAGGTTCGAGTCGCCTCGGTTCACAACCACCGCGCCACGTACGGGAAACACCGTGGTGCTCACGGTGCATAACGCCGTTCAGGAGATTGTGGAGCGCGCGCTCGAGTCGGCAATTCGCGAAACTGGTGCAACAGGCGGTGACGTTGTCGTAGTGAACCCCCATACGGGCGACGTGCTTGCCATGGCGAGCAGGCGAAATACCCGCCGAGCTACCATGGGCGCGCTGACCGAGCCTTACGAGCCGGGGTCCACGCTCAAGCCGATCATCGCCGCCCGGCTTCTGGATCTCGGCAGGGCGCGCATTGACGAGGTGATCGACACCCCCAAGGGCATGATCACGCCGCCTGGTTTCCGCCGCCCGGTACGTGACGTTCATGTGGAAGACCGGCAGTCTCTTGCCGATGTGCTTCGCTACTCCAGCAATGTGGGCATCATCAGGTTTGCCGAACGACTCACTCCTGGGGAACAGTACGAGGCTCTGCGGGATGCAGGATTCGGGATGACCACCGGTGTGCCGTTTCCATCCGAGGCCTCGGGTGTGTTGCGTCATCCGAGCGAGTGGTGGGCGTCGTCCCCCGCTTCCATGGCAATGGGGTACGGCCTTTCGGTAACGCCACTGCAACTTGCCATGGCCTATGCGGCAATCGCGAATGGTGGTGAGCTTCTGGAGCCGCGTATGGTGCGGGAGATCAGAACTCCGGGCGGTGAGGTAATGTGGAAGTCCGAGCGCAGGCCGGTGCGCAGGATCATGAGCGAGGAAACCGCGCGGGTGATGCGGGGCGTGCTCGGAGGTGTGGTTGATTCGGGAACCGCGAAGGCGGCTCAACTCACGAGCTACGAGGTAGGCGGCAAGAGCGGGACTACTCGTAATGCGGCGGGCGGAAGCTATGCCGCAGGGATGTACCTTGCGTCCTTCGTGTCCATTTTCCCCGCTGCCGATCCGCAGTTCGTGGTGCTGGTAAAGATTGATAACCCGAGTGGCAAGTACTACGGCGGTGCCACCGCTGCGCCGGTTTCCAAGGTTGTGCTGGAGGCATCGCTTGCGGCGCGTGATGCAGCCCTCGATCGCCGAACGCTGGCGCGTGCGCCCTGGTCTGCACCGGACACAGATGGCGGTGATGCAGCAGTTCAGCACCAGGCAGAAGCAGGGCCTGACGCGCGGGCGGCTGGCGCCAGTGCCTCGGTGTTGGCATCCGGCACGAATGGCGGCACGCGCGCTTCTGCTGGTAGTGCATCCGGCACGAATGGCGGCATAGGGCTCTCGGGCAGTGCCGATCGTGAAGCGGCTGCGGGCATAGGGGACGGTGCCGATGACAACGAAGCGGAAGTTGCCCATTCGACAGTGGCCCGGAATGGTGAGAAGCGCATCGTCAGGCTGGCTGCGCTCGATTCGCTGCGCGACGCCTCCGAGTTGGTGAACAACTCGCCGAGGATGGTTCCGGATGTAAAGGGAGAGTCGCTTCGCGATGCAGCGCTCGCATTGCACCGGGCAGGCTTCCGCGTGCGCGTAACCAGCGACGCGCGTGGTGAGACGCAGCCGACAGCCGGCAGCATGGCAGCGCCGGGTACGGTTATTCGCCTGGGCCGCGGCCGATGAGCTCGGTGCGGCCCGTAATGCGCTTTCCGCTTTCACGCGTGGTGAGCGCGCTCGAAGAGCGGGGCCTGCTCATCGATGCAGCGGGCGACCTGCCCGAATTGGCAACCGGTATTGCCGACGACAGTCGTAAGGTGGTGCCGGGTTCGCTTTTTGTTGCCGTTCGTGGCAGCACCGCAGACGGCCATGACTTCCTGCACTCTGCATCCGTTTCTGGCGCAATCGCCGCAGTGGTGGAAAATGCCGGCCGTACCTCCCTGCCGAGCATACGGATACGCGACGGTCGCCTTGCAGCGGCGGTGGCTGCTGCTGCAGCATACGACAACCCGGCTCGCAGCCTCACGATTGCCGGCGTTACCGGAACCAACGGCAAGACGACAACGGTCGGGATTCTTAGGCACCTGCTGAGCACAGCCGGTTCGCCTGGCAGCGCGGCTTCCATTGGCACGCTCGGCGTGCTCGGTGGCGATGGAAGCCCGCTCCCCGGAGGCAGCGGACTCACCACGCCCGGGCCGGTGGAACTGCAGCGTGTACTTCGTGAGCTGGTGGACCGTGGCGTTCGGCACGTGGTGATGGAAGCGTCTTCGCATTCAATCCACCAGCGACGAATTGCAGGGCTGCAGTTCGCATGTGCCGTGTTCACCAACCTCACGCGGGATCACCTGGATTACCATGGTGACATGGAGTCTTACCTGGCTGCGAAGGCAAGCCTGGTCACGTTCCTGGCCGCGAACGGCAGCGCGGTAGTCAATGCAGACGACCCTGCATGGAACACACTGCCCGAAGCACCTCACAAGGTTACCTATGGCAGAACCAATGCTGCGGACGTCCGTGCAGAGGAGCTGAGGCTCACGCCGAGCGGTAGCAGATGGATACTGAAAGTGGCGGGTGATCGCCAGGAGGTTGCGCTGCCGCTGGTTGCGGAGTTCAACGTGGACAATGCTCTTGCGGCTGCGGCTGCGGCGTGGTCATTGGGTATGAGTCCGGCTGAGATTGCGGAGCGCCTCACGACGCTGCCGCAGGTGCCGGGCAGGCTGGAGCGGCTGGCAGAACGACCGGCGGTGTATCGGGACTATGCACATACGCCGGACGCACTGGAGCGCGCGCTGCACGCTGTGCGTGGCTTCACGCCGGGGCGCCTGATTGTGGTGTTCGGCTGCGGCGGTGATCGTGATCGCGGCAAGCGCCCCGAGATGGGGCGCATTGCGAGCGAGCTCGCGGATCTCAGTATCGTTACCAGCGACAACCCGCGCACGGAAGATCCTGAGCGCATACTCGACGACATAGAGGCAGGCATGGGAGCTACGCCGCATCTCAGGATCGAGGATCGACACGAGGCGATTGCCGCAGCCCTTCGTGAGGCGCACGCCAACGACGACCTGGTGCTGCTTGCCGGCAAGGGACATGAGACTTATCAGCTGCGGGGCGGCAAGTCATATCCCTTCGACGAGCGCGAGATCGTTCGCGATCTGCTCAACGAGGCCGAAGCGTTATGAGTTTCTGGACTCTCGACCGCGTTGCGGAAGCCCTTGGCTCGAGCGGAATGACGGAAAGCGGTGCCGCGGTCGCGCGGGGTACGGTTGGCGACGCAACTGAAATTGGCGCAGCAGGTACAGCACGCGCAATTGACGGAACCGGTGCGGTGAGAACGTCGGTCGCGGCCGGTAAGGCGCCGCCAGGGAATGTGAGCACCGACACGCGATCTCTGAAGGCAGGTGACGTGTTCGTCGCACTGCGCGGCGATCGCTTTGACGGACACGAGTTCCTGGATGCTGCAGTGAGCTCAGGTGCCGGAGCGCTTGTGGTGGACAGCGCGGAAGCCGCGTCCGTGTACAGTGTGCCGGTATTCGTGGTTGCTGACACTCTGCTCGCGCTGGCGGATCTGGCCCGATATCGCAGACGCGCGTGGGGTGGTGTGGTGGTGGCCATTGCCGGTTCCAATGGCAAGACGACCACCAAGGATCTTACCCGCGCCGCGCTCGAAGTC
>Ga0079224_100001795_pt1 | contig 25239 bp, 16 predicted proteins | sample Stecom2015_FD_80414 | JGI IMG/M metagenome (GOLD analysis project Ga0079224, IMG submission 80414) | Agricultural soil microbial communities from Utah to study Nitrogen management - Steer compost 2015 | ecosystem: Environmental > Terrestrial > Soil > Agricultural land | place: USA: Utah... | reverse complement strand
CCAATACCTCTTTCGTTCCAGCTGACGGTCCATACCATATGAAATTTGCCATTCTTACCTCGAATGATGCAAGGATCCCTCATCAACCTGTCTTCCCCGGCTTGTGGCATCAGAAAAGAATGGTTTTCCCCCAGTTCTTCCCATTGATAACCATCATGACTAAACGCTAGATGAAGCCCGTCTTCACCATTCCCCTTAAAAAAGGAAAACAGATAAACTTCCCCCTCCTGTGGCTCAGAACAGCCTCCAATAGTGGCAGAAATGAACAAAAGCAAAAGCCGTAACCTCAACGGTAGTGAATATAAAAACATCTCACAGTATTTTTTCTCCACTCAAAGAAAAGAAAAATCAAAAGCAATTAATGTCAAATAATTACCAATGGAGCAAATAACCGCTAAATGGAACATCTAGCAACAGCATCGGCCAGGTCTTGTCGGCGATAGCAATTGGTGGTTATTATTGACCTTTTATGATATTTTATTAAATAATTTTTATCAGGTACAGGATAGAGCAGGATGCAGTAGAATAGATTTTATAATTAATTGGATATAGTTTCTCCCTTCAAGATCCCGAATTGGAGAGGAATTTCTCAATTAACCTTAAATCCTAAAAGATGAAAAACAGTTTTTACGCTTATTTAGGCAATGGCGTCGGATGGCTTCTGGCTTTAAATTTCCTACTGGTTGCTCCGGTCCTTGCACAGCAAACAGTAACCGGCGTGGTGAAATCTCAAGACGATCAGGAATTACTGCCCGGCGTCTCGGTTCTAGTGAAGGGAACCCAAAGAGGCACAGTAACCGATCTCGATGGGGCCTTCGCGTTGGATGCCTCACAAGGAGAAGTTTTGGTATTTAGCTTTGTAGGCTACAACAGCAAAGAAATTGCCGTTCAAAACAACACTGCCGAATTGGAGATCTTGCTTGAGCCCACGCTCAGCGACCTCAACGAAGTAGTGGTCATTGGCTATGGTTCGCAGAAGAAATCCGACCTGACGGGAGCAGTGGCTACCGTCAAAGGTGATGTGCTTCAGGAGAGACCAGCGGCTTCGCTCAATCAGGCATTGGCGGGACGACTGACCGGGGTGAACGTATCGGTCAATTCCGGCCGTCCCGGTGGAAGGGCTAATATTAGAATCAGAGGAAATACCTCCGTTAGCGTCTCTAACAACCCCTTGTATGTCATCGATGGGGTCATCCTCAATGCCACCGGTTTGACCAACGGAAGTACACCCATCGATTTTATTAATCCCAACGACATCGCGTCTATAGAAGTTTTGAAAGACGCCTCCTCTACAGCCATTTATGGCGCCAGGGGTGCCAACGGTGTCATTCTTGTCACCACCAAGCGCGGCAGCCAATCGGGAGGCACTATTACTTATGACGCGGATGTCAGCATGGGTGTGCTTCCAAGAAAAATCCCTTTGTTGAACTCAGAGGAGTTTCTAAGAGTAGAGGAGATCGCTTATCAAAATGCCCAGAAGTACGATCCGGTGGGTTGGGCAGGAGGAAAATATACAGATCCAGCTACTAAAAGAACCAATCCGGATCTCTTCGACGCTAACGGAAATCCAATTTATGATACAGATTGGCAGGATGAAGCATTCCAGCAAGCGATTACCCAAAACCATCAGCTAGCCTTCACCGGCGGAAATGCCCGCGACAGCTATGGCATCTACCTTGGCTACAGGGATGAGGAAGGGCTGGTTAAAGAATCCTGGCTGAAGCGATATGCCGCTAGATTTGTGTTTGACAGTCAGATAAAAGATTGGCTTAAGGTTGGGGGCAGTTTAAGCTATAATGATCAGAATGAAAGCCAAATAGATCCCCTCGGAGGAGGTGGAATTATCGCTATGAGGCAGGTTTTGGAGGCCTTGCCCATTATCCCGGTCAAATATCCCGATGGTAGGTGGGGCGGCAATGAAGACTACCCTGGCATGGAAGGTGGCGGTAACCCCGTCAACATTGTCAAGGAGAGATTATTTCATGTTAAAACACAGACGCTGCTCGGGACACTTTATTCCAACATCCGGTTATTGGATGGCTTGGATTTGAGAACCACCGTCGGGACCAACATCATTAATCAGCGAGTTGATTACTATGGTGGCAGGACGCTTAACTACATTTCCAGAAATCAGGGAGGGGATGCTTCTATAGAAAACACAAGGCACAACTCTTGGCAGTTTGAAAACTACCTGACTTATAATAAAGAGTTTTCATCGACCCAATCAATTAATGCTATGCTTGGTCTTTCTTGGCAGCATGTTGATTACTTTGGCGCTACTGCCAGAGCACAACGCTTCCAAGATGATTACTTCGCCTACAACAACTTAGGCGCAGGGGCAAACCCCGTGGCAGCCAGCTCCGGCACCAGTGCCTATGGCCTAAACTCCTATTTCGGCAGGGTTAACTACAACCTGATGGATAAATACCTAGTGACAGTTACTGGACGTATTGACGGTTCTTCCAAATTCGGGGAATCCAACCGCTATGCAGTGTTCCCTTCTGCAGCTTTGGCCTGGAGGATCTCTGAAGAAGATTTCCTGAAAGGCAATCCCTCAATCTATAACCTAAAACTCCGCACCAGCTACGGGATGACCGGCAACTCGGAGATTACCGCCTATCAGTCCTTAGCTGGTTTGGGGAATTATTCCGTGATCTTCAACGGTTCCCGCGCGATTGGGATTGGTGTAAACCGGCTGGCTAACCCTGATCTACGTTGGGAAAAAACCCAACAGGTAGACGTGGGCGTTGAGTTAGGCCTGTTTGACGGACGCTTGAATTTTGAAGCGGATATCTACCGTAAGTTGACTACCGATATGTTGCTAAGCGCACCGGTGCCCTCCAGCAGTGGATATAGCACCGTGACCTCCAATATAGGTAGTATGGAAAACAAAGGCCTGGAGCTGGCCGTCAACACTGTCAACCTCACGCAAGGCGATTTTACTTGGACTACGGACTTTAATATCTCCCTCAACAAAAATAAAGTGATTGCCTTGACTGGAGGAGCAGATATTTTCTCCGGATCTACTATTATAAGAGAAGGAGAGCCGGTAGGGTCCTTCTTTGGGTTTGTACATCAAGGCACCTGGGGAACTCATGAGGAGGACGTGGCTGCCAAATACCTTAAAAAGCCCGGTGACATCAAGTATCAGGACGTCGATGAGAACGGGGTCATCAATGACAACGACCGGGTCATTATCGGAAATGGGATGCCTGATGGGTACGGGACCTTGCTCAATACTTTCCAATATAAGAACTTTTCGCTTACTGTAGATTTGCAGTTCATGTACGGCAACGACGTGCTGTTTCGAAGCAAGCACTCTGCGGAAGACCGACAGGGAATCGCGAATAGTTTCAAAACGGTATTGAATGCCTGGACGCCTGAAAACCAGAACACCAACATCGCCGAACTGAGACCGGTATCCGCGGGATACAACACCAACAACGATACTGACCGGGTACAGGACGGATCTTTTATTAGAGGACGCAACCTCCTACTGGCTTATAACTTTAATCCCGGCGTATTGGAAAAGTTGCACTTGAACCGGTTGAGGGTGTATGCTTCTGCACAAAACTTCTTTTTAACCACCAACTTTGAAGGTTATGATCCCGAAGTGTCTACCTCAGGATCCCCTTTTGATCAGGGAGTCGATCTGTACGCTTATCCTAAACCTCGCGTGTTTATGCTAGGGATCAATGTTGGCTTCTAATCTTCCATTATAAAAATCAGTTGTCATGAATAAAATATTTAAAATCACCAGCAAATTATCCGCTTGGGTTATACTTATGGTTTTTGGGGCGGGCTGTTCCGACTTTCTCGAAGAGCCCGACAAATCCAACTTCACGCTGGAAAACTACTTTACCAAACCCGAGCACGCTGAAAGTGTGGTTAATGCAACCTACGAAAGCTTGATCCCCGTAACAGGCGGAGGATTTAATGGCGGTCCCTGGATGATGTTGGAATTTGCGACTGGACTGGCCAACACTGAGCTCGGTCAAGCACAAAACAGCATCTTTGTCCGGAATCTGGTCAACAATTCTGACAATGGCTATGGCCAAACCTATTGGACGAGCAGATACCGCGGCATCGCCAACGCCAACTTGGCTATTGCCAAAATTCCCGAGATTAGTATGGACGAGGCGGCCAAAAACCGGTATTTGGGAGAGGCGCGGTATTTAAGGGCCTTGTATTATTATGAGTTGGTAAGAATCTTCGGGAAAATTCCTTTGATCACGGAACCCATTAACCTGAATTCCCCAGAAATGTATCCTGATCCCGCGACGGAAGAAGCGATTTACAACCAGATTGTTGCGGATCTTGAAACAGCAGAATCATCCGGCCTGCCTTATACCGACCCCAGTGGTAGGGTAACATTAGGGGCCATCAAATCTTTGTTGTCTAGCGTTTACCTCACCATGGCCGGATATCCCCTTCAAAAAGGAGAGGAATACTATGAAAAGGCGGCAAACAAAGCCAAAGAAGTAATAGATTCAGGAGAGTATCAGTTGTTTACTTCCTATGACCACCTTCACGATCCAGACAAGAAGAACATGGAAGAAAACATCTTTATGGTTCAATTTGCCGCCTTTATCCAGCCGTCGAACTGGCAGACTTCTATCATCCCTTACAACCAAGGCATCTCGGCTTATTCCGACGAGACAGGCGCGATATTCGCCAATAAAGAATTCGTAGAGTCCTATGAAGCAGGCGACAAGCGGGTAAGGGAAAAAGAATTCTACTACCGGACATTCACCCTGAACAGCGACCGCAATACAGAAGTAGATCTGGGAGGATACTACATCTATAAACATTTTGACACGGAGGCTCACCTTTCCACTACCAGCAGCGACTTAAACTGGCCTATGATGCGATACGCAGAGGTACTGCTGATCTATGCGGAAGCTGCCAATGAAGTCAACGGACCCAGTCCAGAAGCCTATGAAGCAGTAAATCTAATCAGGAGAAGAGCCGAACTGGCGGATTTGGAAGGCTTGAGCCAACAGGAATTCAGAGAAGCGGTTTGGAGAGAACGTTGGTTTGAATTGAGTTTCGAGAACAAAACCTGGTACGATATGGCCCGGCTCAGAAAAGCCTTCAATGTCAACACCAGAGAATTTGAAGATTTCGTAGGCCACCAGTTCTCGTATGGCCCGACCTTAAAAGAAAGGGAGCTCTTATTTCCTATTCCTACTGCCGAGATCAGAAACAACAGTAAGTTAATCCAAAACACGGGGTATTAACGACTGGGGGCGAGCATTCCGTTTAAAATATTTCTGTTCCCAAACTCCCATTAATAGAGGAGGCTTTATATATTGAAGGTTCATTGCTCAAGCAAGCTGGTTGCAGCTGCTTGGGCAATGATTTTTTATCCACCAAAAAAGAAACACACACGACATGAGCAATCAGTTGAACCCACACAACAAACTCATAAATGGTTTATCGGGCAAGTTTTTGACGGTACTATTTTCGATGTTAATCATCTCCCTTTCCTGCCAGGCGCAATCATCAGATCAATGGCTTCGTTTCGAAGGGAAGAAGGGTGCCGGGCAAGGCAAACACATTGTCCTTATCAGTGGCGACGATGAATACCGGTCTGAAGAAGGGTTGCCGATGATGGCCAAAATCCTTTCTGAACATCACGGCTTTAAAACTACCGTATTGTTTGCCATCGATCCTGCGACAAATACCATCACCCCGAGCTACCAGCACAATATCCCCGGCATGGAGCAGCTTCAATCCGCAGATTTGGTAATTATGTTGATCCGTTTTAGGGAATTACCCGATGAACAAATGAAGTATTTCGATGAATATCTCAAATCAGGTAAGCCTATCATTGGGTTGAGAACCTCTACCCATGCCTTCAATTATGGCAAAAACCCTAACAGCCCGTATGCAAAATACAGCTGGCAGAGTAAAGCAAAGGGCTGGGAACTCGGCTTTGGTGCAAAGGTATTAGGAGAAACCTGGGTGGCGCACCATGGCCATCATGGACAGGAGGGAACGCGAGCCTTAATAGATGGATTAAATCAAGAAAATGATCACCCCATCTTAAGGGGAGTAAAAGACATTTGGGGACCTTCAGATGTATACACCGTTAAAAACCTGCCAAAAGAAGCCAATGTCCTCTTGCATGGACAATCCACAAAAGGCATGACTGCTGATGCACCGCTGATGTGGGATAAGTCCGTCATGCCCCTAGCATGGACTTTAGACTATAAAGGCGAAAACGGAAAGACTACAAAAGTCTTTACCACCACGATGGGTGCGTCTACTGATCTGGAAAGCGCCGATCTTAGAAGGCTGATTGTCAATGCAGGCTTTTGGCTGCTAGGCATGGAATCCGCCATCACTCCCGATCTCAATGTGGAATACGTCGGGGAATACAAGCCGACCATGTTTGGATTTGATACCTTCCAAAGAGGTTTAAAACCAGCAGACTATCGATAAAGGCGTGTAGTTCATCTTCTCATCTGCCATCATTAAACCCACTCGTTATGGATAACCTAGATCGAAGAAGTTTTCTCAACGTCATGGCCATTGCCGGTGCCGGTTTGGCCGCAGGCGTTCCTAGCCCTATTTTGGGAACACCAAAGGACAAACCTGCCTTGCTAGGGGGACCTAAAGCTCATCCCGATCCATTCCCCGGCTGGCCAGTATTTGATAGGAAAGAAGAGGACAGCCTTATGGCAGTGCTGAAAAGCGAACTTTGGGGGCGGTTGAACGGTGGTGCAGTAGCAGAATTTGAGAAAGAATATAGCCAACTTACGGGCGCAAAACACTGTTTGGGCGTCTCTAGCGGAACCAGTGCGTTGCTGACAATTTTGGGAGCGTTAGATGTGGGACCGGGGGATGAAGTAGTTATTCCCGTATATACTTTTGTCGCGACATACAATGCTGTGGTCCTAAACCATGCTCTTCCCGTATTTGTGGATACAGATTTGGAAAGCTTCCAAATCGATGCGAACAAGATTGAGGCTTCGCTGACGCCCAACACAAAATTGGTGATGCCTGTCCATATAGGCGGATCCCCGGCTGATTTGGATAAGATATTTGAAGTGACGAACAAAGCCAATATTCCAATGATCGAGGATGCCTGTCAAGCCCATTTGGCCTCTTGGAAAGGAAAAATGGTAGGCAACTTCGGACTTGCAGGAGCCTTCAGCTTCCAGTCCTCCAAAAACCTGAACTCAGGAGAAGGAGGTGCAGTGATTACCAATGATGAGTCATTCGCGACGACATGCTATAGGTTTCACAACCAAGGGCAAGGGGGACAAGGTACCTCTTATCTTGCTGGAACAGGTACCCGAGCCTCCAATATGCGCCTGACGGAATTCCAAGGCGCATTGCTGTCCGCCCAAATGAGCCGGCTGGAGCAACAGGCCAAGAGACGAAGTGATAATGCCGCCTATCTCACCACCCTACTGCAGGAAATTCCAGGAATATACCCAGCTAAACTTTACAAAGGCACCACCAATAGCGCCTATCACCTTTATATGTTCCGCTATGACAAAAACTTTTTTGCAGGAATGGACCGTTCTAAATTCCTGCAAGCCCTCAACGCAGAAGGAGTACCCTGCTCCTCAGGATACGGCACCATGAACAAGGACAAATATGTGACGGATCTGGCGGACAACAGACACTACATCAAAATTTACGGCAAGAAAACAATGCAGGAATGGCTTGAGCGTAACCACTGTCCGCAAAATGACATTTTAGCCGGCGAACAAGGGGTGTGGCTCACCCAGACGATGTTGCTCGGCAGCAAGACGGACATGGAGCAAATTGCAGAGGCTATCCAAAAAATCAACCAATACGCACCAAGTTTGGCCAAGGCTTAATGACAGAACAATATCTCCCACCACTATGACCAAAATAACAGAACAAGCTTCAAGGCATACCGACTTGGAGAAGAAAAGCATTGAAGAGTTGACCCAACTGATCAATCAAGAAGATAAAGCTGTTTCGCTAGCCATAGAAGAAAGGTTGCCAGCTATTCAGAAGCTGATCAGAGCAATCGTGGAGAAGCTACAGACGGGAGGAAGGATGTTTTATATCGGCGCAGGCAGCGGGGGACGCTTATCTGTGTTGGATGTCATCGAGTTGCCTACCACCTATGGGATCGAGGCCGGACAGTTCAATGCGGTATTAGCAGGAGGCCTCGAGAATTTGGTGTTGGCACTAGAGGAGAAGGAAGATGACGAAGTGGAAGGATGGAACGCGCTCCAGGCCAAGGGCGTGTCTCCGAAAGATATCGTAGTAGGCATTTCCGCCAGCGGAACCACGCCTTTTGTCCTGGCTAGCTTGAAAAAATGCAGAGAAAATCAGATTACCACGGGATGTATCGTGAGCAACCCCGACTCACCCATTGCCGAACAAGCAGACTATCCCGTTGAAGTCATCACGGGACCGGAATTTATCACTGGAAGCACCAGGATGAAATGCGGTACGGCTCAAAAAATGATCTTCGACATGATCAGTACTACGGTAATGATTCAGATGGGTAGGGTGGTTGACAACAAAATGGTACATGTCAAGTTGATCAACAATAAGATTACCGACAGAGCAGTCCACATCCTTATGGCTCTAGCCGAGATCGACAATTATAGTGAAGCCAAAAATTTACTGCTCGATCAAGGAAGTGTAGACAAAGCCATTCGACATTTAAAAGCAACTAAAGGAATTATATAAGCAAATGGAAGTCTTGCCTTCAGAGGCAAAAATATAATCGTATACCAAATGAGTAAAGTAGGATTTAATGTGCTGGCGTGGTCAGCAGTAATGTCAGAGGAAATTTTCCCCATTTTAGAGCGGCTGAAAAAGATCGGCTATGATGGGGTAGAGTTTTTTGTCGGGTCTCCCGACGAGCCTGTTTACCGAAAAATAGGGAGCCATGCCGCAGATCTAGGTCTCGAAGTTACTACCGTAATGCTGGTGGGACCCGATGAAAATCTAATAGATCCTTCAGCATCGGTAAGGGCAAAGGGTTTGGAAAAGTTAAAATGGGGAATAGATCGTTCTCACGATCTGGGCTCTCAAATCATTTGTGGCCCTTATCATTCGGCCTTTACGGTGTTTGCACAGCGTGCGCCTGAAGAGGACGAGTACAAAAGAAGTGCGGAGATTCTTTATCAAGCCGGGGACTATGCCGCACAGGCTAATATTCTGTTGACCCCCGAAGCAGTAAACCGCTTTGAATGTTATCTATGTAACACCATGGAGCAGCTGTCTTACTTGGTCAATAAGGTGAATCATCCTAATGTCAAAGCGATGTTTGATACGCATCATGCGAATATCGAGGAAAAAACATTCAAGGAAGCTATCCATTCTATTGCACCTATTCTTGGGCATGTCCATATTAGTGAAAACGACAGAGGTACCCCAGGAAGTGGCCACGTCAATTTCGATGAGGTTTTTGCTTCTTTAGCAGCGGTGAATTACGATGGCTGGTTGACCATTGAAGGCTTTACGCGCAACGACCCGGCCTTTGCCAATTCCATTGGGGTGTGGCGGGAGTTTTCCGAACCTTGGGATATGGCCGAAAATGGCTTTAAATTGATCAAAGACATGTGTTCAAAATACGGCCTTTAAACCAGAGCAACATATATTTTTTGGTGTTGCTGTCATAAACAGACGGCTGAATGGTCCTAAAATTTTTTGTTTTAGGACCATTCTTTATCTTTGGCCCTTTCTTCGACACTTATGGAAATCAGAGATCAACAATATCAGATTCAGGGAGTTTCTCTACTGGAAGTCGCACAAACCTACGGCACACCCGTCTATGTCTATGACGGACAAAAAATATTGGATCAGGTAGACCTGCTTAACCAAGCCTTTGCCGGCGTCAATATGAAGATCAAATATGCGACTAAGGCACTTTCCAATATCAATATCCTGAAGCTGTTGAAGGACGCAGGCACAGGTGTCGATGCTGTCTCTATTGAAGAAGTAAAACTGGCTTTGCATGTAGGCTTTGCTCCGGAAGAGATCATGTACACCCCTAACTGCGTGTCTTTTGAGGAAATACAAGAAGCAGTGGCCTATGGGGTGATGGTAAATATTGATAACATCCCCATGCTGGAGCAGTTTGGTACCCACTATGGCGACAGATACCCCATCTGCATTCGGTTAAATCCACATATCATGGCTGGAGGAAATGCAAAAATATCCGTGGGTCACATTGATAGCAAATTTGGTATCAGCATCTTGCAATTAAAACACGTGCTGAAGATTGTGGCTGTGCATAACTTGAAAGTGGTGGGTCTTCATGTACATACCGGATCCGATATCTTGGATGCGGAAGTATTTTTGAAAGGTGCCGATATTCTCTTTGATGCGGCTAAAGAATTTCCTGACCTACAGTTTCTCGATTTTGGCGGAGGATTTAAAGTCGCCTATAAAATGGGTGATATTACTACGGATATGATGGATGTGGGCGCTAAAGTCTCTGCCGCCTTTAAGAAGTTTTGCCAAGACTATGGTCGAGAGTTGGAAATATGGTTTGAACCAGGCAAATTTCTGGTCAGCGAATGTGGCTACTTGTTGGTCAGTGCCAACGTGATTAAGTCTACTCCGGCTTCTACTTTTATCGGAGTGGATTCGGGACTAAACCACTTGATCCGTCCGATGATGTACGATGCCTACCATGAAGTAGTCAATCTGTCCAATCTTCACGGTCCAGAGCGAGTATACACCACGGTGGGCTACATTTGTGAGACAGACACCATTGCAGCTGACAGAAAAATGAAAGAGGTGAAGGTAAACGATGTATTGGCCATTTTGAATGCAGGTGCCTATGGTTTCAGCATGTCATCCAACTATAACTCGCGGCTGCGGCCTGCCGAAGTCCTAATTTTGAAAGGGCGCCCCCATTTGATTCGCGAAAGAGAAACCTTTGAAGATATTTTGAGACATCAAGTTGAGATAGTGAATCGATAAATCCTGATCGATTCACTGTAATTTTTTTTCAAAAAAGCACAATCTCTTCTTTGATTGATAACACACTTGAGATATTTAAGCCGATAAATAGTAAAACTGCTCTTTTTAGTACAAGACCACCGTTATTTCGTCTAATTATTTTGGAATATAATTTTGCTAATCCGACTTTTTATATTTTAATTATAGGGTAATAAAGGCAAAGCATCTACAACATTTTGTTGTATATAAAATACATAAAATGCTGGAGAAAATTTCGAAGGGCATTAATCCGTCCATCAACAACATTTTAATCGCTATCAATGATGGATTTAACAAAAAACATACAGACAAAGGACAACAATAAGGCTATCATGCAGATCCAAATTGATCAAAATGACGTAGCAACGGTAGTCCAAGATCTTAAAGAGTACGCAGTTATATTAAGTAATTCTCTCGGTTACAATACCCAAGAAATATTGGAAGAGATGACCCGCCATGACCTTGATCATTTGATCAGCACATTCAAGAAATATTTTGCGGGCTATGTTGAATTATTGGATCCAGATACGATCGTCATTCAAGAACCCCACAAATAAGATGGTTTCGTAGCCATTTATTTTAGAGTAAAAAGCCCCATAGGGAGAAAAGAGGATTTATTTAGCAAAATGAATCCTCTTTTTTTAAATATTAGATTCATTTTTTGTGATTTGAAAAACATTTTTGTGTATGTTTGTCTTTATAAATTCCGACATCATAAAGGCGTGTTTTTTATTTACCGAATTATCTCTTCATCCTGTTATTTTTAACCAACTCACAATCAGTATAATAAGTAGAATTTCCACCTCTATTAATATACCTATGATACAATATCTACTAAAATCCGCCCCTCCTTTTTGGAATTGGAGATACGCGATGGGCGCTGTCTTAGCGCTGGGGCTCCTTCTTTTCATGTCAAATGATGTCGTCGCCCAGACTGTCACCGTCACCGGTAACGAGAACAACATCAACATTAATGGAATTAAATTTAGAATGGGATCAGAGCGGTTTGAACAGAACAGCCCCACAGGCAATGCCAACCCAGTGCCCATTGATCTTCCTGTCCTCATTGAATCTGTGATGTTAGAAAACGGGGAAGAAATCTTTGTCACTTCAAGGAGACCTGTAGTCGCCAACCCTAATCCAATCCTTGGCACTGAACAAATTGCCGTGAGTGCAGTAGAAATTATCAACTCAGACAAACCTACAGTGGGACACAGACAAGAAGGATTTTTTGCCAACTTAGAAGAAGTGGTATCGACGGCAGATTTACGATCCTACTGGAGTATTGGTGCGCAACCTTCTATCGCTAGTGGAGATCGGTTTGTAGACCTACATTATCCCTTTCCAAGTACCGGGTATATTATGTTCTCTGAGAGAAATGGCAACTCTTCTATTGATTTTGTTCCCCTAGGTTTAGATGGTCGGCCGATTCCCGGTGCGACCACCGTCCAAATCAGAGGTTACCAATGGGATACTGGTGTCAATCATGCCGTAGACAACCCTTCCCAAAAGCAATGGCTAGTAGTTTTCTCAGCGTCATTGTTTAATACTTTACAGCCCGTTGCAGGCGTAAGGGTGGTCAGTATCAATGAACCGGACGGGAAGCTGGTATTTTTCATTGGAGAAATCTCCGCAGCACCAGATTACTCGGGACCTGTCAATAATTCTACAGACTCAAAGGCAGTTTTAAATATTCTGGATAACGATGAAATCAACAAGGGGCCTGTTCAACGTTTTGATGTGAACATTGCCGTTATCACCCCTTTTCCAGACAACACGGTGGTCTTCAATGACGACGGCACAGTGGATGTCCCAGCTGGAACCCCGCCCGGTGTCTACACCATGACCTACCAGATAACCGACGTGGTCGGTGGGGAGTCAGCCCAATCCACCGCAACTGTAAGGGTATTTGAGATGATGCCAGAGGCCCATGATGACTACGCAGAAGCTACTGCAGATGGAGCATCTGGCCTGATTCAGGTCTTGGACAACGACTGGATCAATGGTGAACCTGCTACGCTGGAGAATGTAAATTTATCTCAACTTACCAATAGCAGCAATGGCGTGCTGACACTGAATGCCGACGGAACGGTGGATCTGGCCCCAGGGGCAGCCTCGGGATCCTACCAATTGACCTATCAAATCTGTGATAAAACCGACTCCGCCAAATGTGATACCGCTACAGTCACTGTCTTTGTCAACATGAGAGAAATCGATGCAGTAGACGATAATTTCGGTACCTATAACCAAAATGGCGTCCTAGGAAATGTTCTTATCAACGATCGCATCAACGGAATTCCTGTCAGTCCCAATCAAGTCACTGCCGTGATTACTGACGCTGGGGGGCTAAACGGTGTAAGTCTTGGAGAAGATGGCGTACTACGCGTTTCTGGAACCGTTGCTCCTGGGTCCTATGTATTGGAATATGAGCTATCAGAGGTAGTCGATCCTGACAATAAGGATTCCGCAAAAGTAAGATTCGTCGTCAATCCCGATCCTGTCGATCCCGTTAATGTAATTGATGCGGTGGATGATGATTTCGGAACTTATGACCAAAACGGAGCCGTAGGCAATGTGCTTGCCAACGACAAAATAAACGGTGTCGCAGTTACCTCGGATCAGGTTGTTGTAACTATTACCGACAACGGTGGCCTTACAGAGGTGGTTCTAGAACCCACTGGCTTATTGCGACTTTCTGAAAGGGCCACATCAGGATCTTATGTTTTGGAATACCGAATTTCTGAAGCCGCCGATCCCGATAACAATGATGTCGCTAAAATACGATTTGTCGTCAGTTCCAGCTCAATTACTGTGACCGAAGATGCGGCGGTGACCAACCAAAACCAAGCAGTCACCATTCCAGTCTTGGCAAATGATGAAACCGAGTCAGGTGTTTTTAACCTAGCCTCTCTAAACGTGACGCTGGCACCCACCAATGGCAGCGCTACGGTGAATGCGGACGGGACCATCAGTTATTCTCCAGCTACTAATTTCAATGGGGAAGATCGGTTTAGTTACCAGGTGTGCGATAGTGAAGACGGAACGGCCTGTGCAACGGCTGTGGTAACCGTCACCGTGAGGCCCATCTTGATTGGCCTTACAAAAACTGTCGATCAAACAAATGTGACTATTGGCGAAACCGTCACCTACACCATATCCATCACGAATAACAGCTCCTTTACGGTAGAAAACGTCGTGGTTGAAGATCTGCTACCTGACCTACTGCTCTACGCCTCAAGTTCTCCCGCGCCAACAGACGACAATACTTGGGTCTTCACACGAATGGCTGCCGGAGAATCGTACACGATGACCATTGATGCCGTAGCTGTAGCGCCAGGAGAGGTAATTAACACTGCCACCCTAGCCATTGACGAATTTGAGACCGATGCGGAATCTCCGTCGGTCACCATTGGAAAGCCTCCTGTTGACCTCCAAGTCAGTAAGACTTCCAACGAAGTCGAGATCTACCAAGGCAGCGAATTCGAATATCTCATCCAAGTGGAAAATGTCGGAACAAGCGATGCGGAAGCCGTTAAGGTTATTGACAACCTGCCGATGGGCCTAACCTATATCGGCAGCACATTCTCTGCTTCGTCCGATGAAATTGAACCGACGACCAGCAACAGCGGCAATCAAATTACTTGGGATGTCGCATTATTCCCTGCGGGTGAAGCATTGACCATCAGCGTAAAAGTAAAAGCGGATCAGCCTGGCATAAAAACCAACACCGTGGAGGTGACTACGGAAGAGCAGGAAGATCTTAATCCGGCAGACAACACCGCTCAGGATACCAATGAGGTGTTGGAGTTGGAATTGTTTATCCCTAACGTCATCACGCCAGGTGACAAGGACAACAAAAACGACGCGTTCATTATCAAGGGGATCGAACGCTTCTCGTCCAGCCGATTGGTGATTTTTAACAGGTGGGGCAACCATGTGTTTGAGGCAGACAATTACCAAAACAATTGGGATGCCCAAGGTCTTACTGCAGGCTCTTACTTCTACGTGTTGGAGCTGACGGACAACAACGGCCAACAGCAGACTTTTAAGGGATGGGTTCAAGTTATTAAAGACTAATCAGATGAAAAATACTTTTAAATTAACCGTAATATGCCTTCTCTTGGTACTTGGTACCATAGAAGGAACCGAGGGACAACAGCTCCCCCAATTTAGCCAATACATGTTCAACGGGCTGCATATCAATCCCGGCTATGCTGGATATAAGGGCCAACCTTATATCCAGTCCACCTACAGAAGCCAATGGGTCGATCTGCCCGGCGCTCCCGAGACACTTACCTTGACGGGCGACTTCAGTGCCAACGAAGGTCGGATGGGATTTGGCGCCTCCATTCTGACGGATCAGATGGGACCTGCACGCACCTCTTCGGGGCTTTTGACTTATGCTTATAGGATCAGAACGGGTAACGAATCCTTTTTGGGGCTAGGTCTTAGTGCGGGAGTTTCGGAATACTCTATTGATGGCTCCATGTTCAACCCCAATGATTTTGACGATCCCAACATCCCTGCGGGTAAGGTGAGTCTGATCACACCGAACATGAACACGGGAGTGTTCTTCCATACGCCGAGGTTTTATGCGGGCTTAAGTGCCTACAATCTAGTGGGTAAGAAGAGCCTGGAAGAAGAGGCGATCGCCTTGGCTTATCACCATATTCATTATTACCTCACGGCTGGCGTCCTTTTGCCTTTGTCAAAAAATGTACAGTTTAAGCCATCCTTCCTGCTCCGGACCGCAGAAGAAGGCCCTTCTAACCTTGACGTCAACGGAATGTTTTTATTTATGGAAAGACTGTGGTTAGGCGCATCATATAGATCGAATCTTAACCTCAATAGCGATGACCTACCTAGCAATCTCTCCAAGAGAAATGCTGTGGCATTTATTGCAGAAATATTTGCCACCGAAAATCTTCGCTTGGGATACGCCTACGACCATAACACCAACGTCTTGAACAGTTACAAAAACAGTTCACACGAAATTTCTGTGGGCTTTTATATTGCTCCAAAAAATATCCGAATGAATAACCCCAGATGGTTTTGATTATGAAAAGAATTTCTAAGATATACATCATCGGCTGCCTGGTCTTGTTTTCTACCACAGTGACGTTCGGCCAAAAAGGAAAGCTAGGGTACGCTGACCAGCAGTTTGAGCTTAACAGCTATATGGAGGCGGCAAAAGGTTACGAAGTAGCTTTTGAAAAAAAAGCGACGTACAGAGCCGCAAAAGGTGCCGCATTATCTTACGACAAATTGGCTGCTTACCAGGATGCCAATAAATGGTGGGAAAAAGTAGTGGACTTCGAAGAGGCCACTTCGACGGACTACTCCCGATATCTTTCCTCTCTTCAGCAGAGCGGTAATGTGGAGGAATTGGAAGCCGCCCTGAAAGCTTCCTCTTTCCCTAACGCAGCAGGGAATATCCATTTAGATTCCCTGAAGGGATGGTATGCCAATCCCCGTTCAGTAGAATTAATCAGCTTGGAACTGAATTCATCGGCTGCGGATTACGGCATTGCCTTTGACCCTGCGGGCAATAAATACTTTTCCTCTGACCGAGGAGCGGTATCCTCCTCTGGTAAAAAGTCAATCAGAATTGATGGTGCCAATAAATTCAGCACCGAACGCAACGACATGACCGGTAGGGATTTTATCAAAATATACAAAGAAGGAGAAAACAAGCAAGTTAGTACTGTATCGTCTGTTGTTCCGAAAACCTTTCATTTTGCCGACCCTCATTTCGTAAAAGGGCAACCAGTGGTTTTCTATACCTTAACCAGGGATTTGGGTAAGGTCAAAAAGAAAAGAAATTATACCATACACCCGGAGCTCTACTTCAGCACGGTGAATGAGCAGGGTCAATGGGTAGATTTCAAAGCCTTTCCTTATAATTCCGCTTTGGAACATGGTGTGATCACTCCCTTTGTGGACGAGCAGGAAAAAAAGGTTTATTTTGCTTCCAATCGTGCGGGAGGACTGGGCGGCTATGACCTGTATTACGTCACCTACGATAGTGAATGGAATTTTGGCGAACCTGTTAATCTCGGACCATCTATCAACAGCGCTGGAGATGAGAGGGATCCCCGTCTTTCAGAAGGAAACTTCTACTTTGCCTCTGATGGGCGTATTGGTTTAGGTGGATTGGATCTTTACCAAAGTAAGGTTGTGAATGGTCAATTCACTGAAGCGAATAACTTAGGACTCCCTTATAACTCTCCTCAAGATGATTATGCATTCCGGAGAGATTCTGACGGTGTTCTCTATCTTTCTTCTAACCGCCCGGGTGGAAAAGGATTGGATGATGTATTTCGTGTAGAAGATCTATATCGGCAGTTTGTCGGTCGGGCGGTGGATTGTGAAGGCAATTCGTTGGTAGATGGTCTGCAGGTAGAATTGATCCAAAAGGACAACGGCGCGTCTGTAGTAAGCCAGCAACCCGGCAATGAAACATTTATCGCTGACCTTTCACCGGAAACAGATTTCCAATTGCGACTCAACAAGCCTGGTTACTTTGGGATCACCGATCCTACACTGACCACTAAAGGTTTGTCAAGTGATAAGCTTGAAAAGGAATACATCATGAAAAGAATACCATATAAGGCCGTCATGTCAGAAGATACCATATACTACAACTTCGATGACTCCAAAATACGTCCTGATGCAGAGCCTATCATGAGACAACTAGCTGAATTGATGAAGAAGTATACCTTCCTTGGCATCTTGGTAAAATCCCATACTGATTCGTTCGCTTCCGATGAATACAATGAAGCCTTGAGCCAGAAAAGGGCCAACGCCGTTAGGGACTTTTTGGGAGATTATGGCATTGCTAGATCCAGGGTAACCTCCGAATGGTTTGGTGAACAGCAACTGGTAAACGACTGTGGTGATGGGGTGCCTTGTCCTGCATCTGCGCACCAGCAAAACCGACGAAGCGAGCTTATCTTGACAGCTTTCCCTGATGAAAGTAAAGACTATGAGTTTCCAAAAGAGTTGGAAGGTGTTGACCTAACCGATCTGGAAGCCATCAAACAACTCATTGACTGCCAATAAGAAGAAGCATTGCTAAGCGACCTTAAATAACGAAAGGCCGGGTTTTGACCCGGCCTTTATGTTTTTTGGCTGCGCTAGATTTTACCTGCTTGTTAATAATCCACGCTGCTTGTCTGACTCCTCGTAAGGTATGGCAGCGAGCTGTTCCAGCTTTTCCATTTTTACGCGGTCAAAGGCAATCCTATTTTCGGGAGCAATAGGCTCGGACGGTGGAATCTTTTCCTTCAACCAATCCACCTGTTTGCCATGCTTCCAAAAGCGGAAACATAAATGGGGGCCCGTTGCCAGTCCGGTACTTCCTACATAACCAATCACCTGGCCCTGCTTTACCCTGGCGCCCCTAGTCATGCCTTTTCCGATCTTCGACATATGGAGGTATTGGGTGCTATAGGTCCCGTTGTGCTTGATTTTTACATAATTGCCGTTGCCACCGGAGTAGCCCGCCTCGACTACTGTGCCGTCACCAACCGATCTGATCTCTGTGCCTGTTGGTGCGGCATAGTCCGTACCCAGATGGGGCTTATACCGCTTTTGTACCGGGTGGAACCGATTTAGATTGTACCTGGAACTGATTCTGGTAAACTTCAAAGGATCTCTAAGAAAGGCCTTTTTCAAACTATTCCCGTCCTGATCAAAAAAATTGACTTCTCCGTTTTGTTCGAAAGGAATAGCATGATAGGGTTCACCTAGATGTTCAAAGTACGCAGTCTGTATCCCATCTATACCAACGACCTGTCCGTCCACCCATTTTTCGTTAAAAACGACCTTAAATTTGTCGCCTTTCTGCAACCTCTGGAAGTCTACCGTCCAACCATACAGATCCGCAAATTGGTCGATCAAGTCGGGGCCCACACCTTGTTCTACCATGTTCACATATAAGGAGCTTGTGATGGTTCCTCCAACTTCACGCTTCTTGATCTCGATCGGCTTGGCTTCTCTGTAGACATCCACTTCGTCCAACTTAAACACCACGTATTCCACTTGATTGGGCTCGTAAATGAAGAAGCGGGCTTGGGAAGAATCTTTGGGAGTTAAAACGGTGTATTTTCGATTAAAAGCAATGTGTTTAACATCAAAAATTTCTTTAGACTTCTTGGCGATTTCGTCGATAATCTGATACGGGACGTTGAAAGGTCCCAAGATGGTCGATAAGGTTTGGTTTTTCTCAACGACTCCTTCAATGATCTCTAATTCGCTGACATCAATTCCAAACAGCGTTTTTTCTTCTACGGGTGCTTCCTCTTCTACTTCTTGCTGTACTATTTCCGGAGTGGTATGTTGGGGAGTGTTGTAAGCGTAATAGCCGATTCCTCCGGCTGCAAAAAAGAACAAACAGGCGGCGATCCAGTTTTTTTTCATTATAAGTAATTTATGGCGATGATTAGCAGATCTTGTATTTGTCCAAATTTGATCAAAAATAACTTGGGTTACCAAGGATTTTTTAATTTTTTAGTATTACCCGCTGGCAATACTTGTTAGGAAACGTATCTTAACTTGTTTTAGTATAGGGCTTTGAACTTTTTTAGGCTAATTAATCTCTGCACCGAACCAATACAAGGCATTTCCTTCATTATTCTTATATTTGGCGATTGACTTTTCAAACGATAAAAATATATGCTAAGAACACATACCTGTGGAGAACTACGGCTGGTGGATGTCAACAAGGAAGTTAGGCTTTCGGGCTGGGTGCAACGCGTCAGAAACAAAGGAGGGTTGATCTGGGTGGATTTAAGAGACCGTTATGGCGTTACCCAATTGATTTTTGAAGAGGAATCTTCTGATCCCGCCTTATTAAAGCAAGCCTCAAGTCTCGGTAGGGAGTTTGTGATCGAAGCTACTGGAACGGTTATAGAAAGAGCCGCCAAAAATGACCGGATGCCAACCGGGGAGATTGAAGTAAAAGTCACTCAAATAAATGTACTGAATCCTTCAAAGGTTCCTCCTTTTATCATTGAAGATGATACGGATGGGGGTGAAGACCTGAGAATGAAATACCGTTACTTGGACTTGAGGAGAAATACCGTCAGAGAAAAGCTACAGCTCAGGCACCGTATGATGCAGGAAACCCGTAAATACATGGATTCCTTGGATTTTATCGAAGTAGAAACGCCCGTCCTCATCAAGAGTACTCCAGAGGGAGCCAGAGACTTTGTAGTACCCAGCCGCATCAATCCAGGTGAATTCTACGCCCTACCCCAGTCTCCCCAGACATTTAAGCAGCTACTGATGGTCAGCGGCTTTGACCGGTATTTCCAGATTGTTAAATGTTTCCGGGATGAAGACTTGAGAGCCGACAGGCAACCAGAATTTACCCAGATCGACTGTGAAATGTCTTTTGTGGAGCAGGAGGATATTCTCGATACCTTCGAAGGTTTGATCCGGCATCTTTTTGCCACTGTTAAAAAAGTAGAATTAGGAGAGGTAAAACGGATGGCCTACGCCGATGCCATGCGGCTCTACGGCAATGATAAGCCCGATCTAAGGTTCGGAATGGAATTCTCTGAGCTTACTTCCTTGGCTCAACATAGAAATTTCCCGGTTTTTGACTCAGCCGAATTGGTAGTAGGAATATGTGCTCCTGGAGCTGGAGAGTACACCAGAAAGCAACTGGATGAGCTTACCAATTGGGTAAAGCGCCCACAAATAGGCGCAAAAGGTTTGGTCTATGTCAAATGCAATGAGGACGGATCCTTCAAGTCCAGCGTGGACAAGTTTTATAATCAAGAAGACTTAAAAGCCTGGGCGGATTCGATGGGGGCAAAACCTGGCGATTTGCTATTGGTATTATCTGGAGAAGTCAATGCCACCAGAAAGCAAATGTCAGAACTCAGATTGAAGATGGGTGAGGACCTCGGCTTGCGGGATCGGAGTATATTCAAACCTCTTTGGGTATTGGATTTTCCCTTGTTGGAATGGGATGAAGAAAGCAAGAGGTACCACGCCATGCACCATCCCTTCACTTCACCTAAGGCTTCTGATATTCCATTGTTGGAAACGGAACCGGGGTTTGTACGCGCCAATGCCTATGACTTGGTAATTAACGGTGTGGAAATTGGCGGTGGGTCCATCCGGATCCATGACAAAGCCACCCAGCAAATGATGTTCCGTCACCTGGGCTTCAGCCCCGAGGAAGCACAAAGTCAATTTGGATTTTTGCTGGAAGCCTTTGAATATGGGGCGCCTCCACATGGAGGGATTGCCTTTGGATTTGACAGGCTCTGTGCGATCTTTGGCGGGTCGGATTCCATCCGGGACTATATCGCATTCCCCAAAAACAACTCTGGTAGAGACGTGATGATCGATTCTCCAAGCGCCATCGCTCCGGCACAATTGGAGGAGTTAAGTATTGCACTGGCCGTCAAAAAGGACAAGTAAGCCATCGAAGGACATGCTTTGCCTATTGATCTAAAATAATGTTCCATCCAGTCTTACATTGATTGGATGGATTTTTTTTGCTTAAAGAAACGGATGACGATATCAAGCAAGGAACAAGTACCCTCTAGGATCCTGAAATTTAAGATTTTATCTCTATTTTAGATTTTCTGAAAGAACCATTCCGCAAATCAAGGTTTGATCCAATATATCATGCGGTTCTTCGTTTGCCTTCGGTTAGTTCCCAAAGCCTATGTCCGAATCAACCACCTTTCTTCAAGCAGCCGACTACTTCTTTTTGGTCTTTCATACGCTGCTGATCCTATTCAACCTATTCGGGTGGATTTGGAAGCCGTTGCGGAGAGCCCATTTGGTTGTTATCACTTTGACCTTTGCCTCTTGGGGAATCTTGGGGATTTGGTATGGCTGGGGTTATTGCCCTTTGACAGACTGGCATTGGGATGTGTTGTACCGCCTTGGACAGGATGATTTGCCGCCTTCCTATATCAGCTACCTACTTCAAAGAATGCTCGGCTGGTACTTTGCGGACATGACAGTGGATGCGCTGACATTAGGTTTTTCTCTAATAGCGCTAGCCATATCGGTTAAGGTCAACTTCTTCTCCAGTGGAATTCGGTCGGGCAGAGGCCAATAATCCTTCCCTATGTATTCAACCCCAAAATGAACTTTCTGGCGATGGGCATAGCGATAGGGAAAATTGGCTTAAACAGTCCGACATTCGCTCTCGCTGTCCGCATTAGCCACCCACCTCCTCCCAAGGCCTGGGTCATTGCATTGATTCTACGAACCGTTCTCTTCAAATAATCTCTTCTGAGTTTAGTGTATTCATGTAGCCTATTTTCCTTCAGTAATTGGCTGACCATATAAGCGTCCTCAATGCCTAAATTCATACCTCGGGCACCTACCGGCGAGTGTAAGTGAGCAGCATCCCCTATAAGGACGATGTTTCCACGCTGAAGTGTCTTGGCCACCCGATGGCCTATTCGAAAAGTAGAACGCCAGATGATCTTGCCAACTTTTGTGTTTCTGGGCAAATAATTCAGGAGACTTGACATGTTGCCCGCTACCCGCCAGATATCCTCCTTTAACCTAATCATGACCACTCCCCCTTCTTGACAGACCATCACATGGCCTTCGTCAGGCGCTCGGGGAAGTTCAAGCACCACATCGTATAATTCCCATTCTTCGCTATACCTAAAGCCCTCCATCCGGATCTTGGTTAGTTCACGTACGCTACTTTTTGCACCATCTGCACCGATGACAAGCGGGTAACGTCGATCTTCAATCATCCCGTTCGGCTCCCTAAGCGTTGCCGTGGGGGAATAATAGTCTCGAGATAGGGAAGAAAGGGCGGTTTGAAAATCGACGACACCATTCCTCTCTTTCAAAGCTTGCAGCAGCAACTCTTCGGATTCTTGTTGAGGCTGAATGAGCATAAAAGGATACTTGTGTCTCGTCTTGGCGAAATCATTTTGAAAAACAAGTTGCTCTCCTTTCCAAAAATTGATCTTCTCCATCTTCCTTCCGTTTTCCAAAAACCGTTGGGTTACACCAGACTGTTCCAAAAGCAGCAGTGTATTGGGATTTACCCCCAAAGCTTTGGAATGAAGGCTTAAACCTTTCTCTTTCTCTACAATTCGGGACCTAATTCCTTGTTCTGATAAAAACAATGCCGCAGCAAGGCCAGACGGGCCCGCCCCAACAATTAATACCCTTTCATTGCTAATCATGGCGCTAAAATTATACGGTGAGGAATTACTAGAATACGTTCTATTGCTCCGTAGAGATACCCAAACAAGAATAAAGACAACAGTGACACGTAGATCAACCAACGTTTAGGATCGCCCTTTGGACGTCTCCTACCTCTGAAACTGTCCTGAGGCAGTATATGCGTAGACGTGCAACTTTTAAAGCGTTATATCATGTTATGATTGCGTATCTTTGTATGTCAAAAAATATCAACAAAAATGGGAATAGGAAAGGGGTCAAAAATTTACAGCATTTTTACATGCAGATGCCCCAAGTGTCATGAGGGAAAGATGTTTCTTCCGGGAACCTTATTTCACCCCATGAAATTCAGCAAGATGCATGACTATTGCCCGGAATGCGGGCAATCTTTCGAACCAGAGCCGGGCTTCTATTTTGGCTCCATGTTCGTAAGTTATGCCATCAATACGGCTCTTTTTATTGCCTTCTGGATCATTACCAGTTTTATTGTTAAAGATATGTCTTTGACCATGATCCTAGGCATTCTGTTCGGGGTGGTCGTCGGGCTTTTACCGATTATCTTTAGGATAAGCCGATCCATTTGGATCAACTGCTTTGTGCATTATGATCCCAAAGCCATCAAGGCATAGGTTTACCATGTAACGATAAAGGTGATCACATCCAGCTTTCAGTTTTACCCTCCACCTCATACAGCACCTGGTCAACGAGCCGATGCGCTGTCGTTAAAGGAATATAAGGCAGGCTTAACTTTCCACCGGCAGTAACAAAGACGACCGTAGCCAAATGGCGGTTCCTTTGATACAGATTTTGGTCAAGATGTACCTGCTGGATTTTCCTCCAGTTTAGGAGGGAAAATTTTCGCCCAAAGACCCCCGACAGCATCTGGATGCCGGTTTCATTGGTTTGCCAGCGAAAGTTGCGGTACCATTGGAAATCACCCCAAACCAAAAAAGGGTAAAGCAGTAACACCGCCAGGGCTTGCCAGCCCAACCAAAAATATATAACAACGGCGGGGACCAAAGTGAGGATTAAAGAGCGTCGCATGGCGCTTCTTTTCCAATAGGCAGGGGATATGGTCAAGCTTCTTTGTTCGCCAAAAGCCTCAAAGGGTTGATAGCTCCCGACCAGTTGGGTCAACCTTTGGAAAGAAACAACCGGCACGTGGATATTGCTCTTTTTATTTTCCTTGTGCCCTACGGACTGCACGTGGATTGTCCAGTAGTCGATCTTCCTTCGGAGCCAATTGGCCTTCCAGCTCAGAATCTGGATTTTGTTTAGGGGGACGATATTTTTGGTTTTGTCAAAAAGTCCATAGGAAATAATCCATCTCTGATCCGCATCAATAAGATGGAACCCGTAATACTTGATCATGGTACGGAGCATAGAAAACAACATGGACACCACAACGACAGCTACCAAGAGGAATGTCAGTGCAATCACAGTTTGCCCCAAAAGACTTCTTCCGTAAGTATCCAGATAGTCGATGTCGCCAAAAACTTGCTTAACCTCATCCAGGATATTTATTAACAAGGCCGCTAAAATAAAAAAAGCTTCTAGATGATTTGCGGTCAGACTAAGCTTGATCAAATCGGCAAAAGAAAGGGAATAGGCGGGGAGAGTGTTCTCCTGAACGGATTCATGAAGTTCGGAAACATTCATGGCTTTTTTCTCCATCAGCAACTGCCTTAGTTGTTCCGCCTTTCCAATAGCTAGTGCATCCAACTTAGCTTCGATGTTATCACTCCCCACACTGTCAAAAGAAACCTTGGCCACGCCAAAAGCCTGTTGCCACAAATTCTGCTCTAAATGTACCGCTTGGATGGTGTGGATAGGGACACTGAGGGTCTTCTTCTTAAGCCACCCGGATTGAACGACCAAGATATCATTTGTGATATGAAATTTTTTAAACCAATAGCCGACCGCTGCACCGATTATACTCAATATAGCAAAGCCAGCCAGCATCCAAATCAAGTTAAACGACTCATCTTTCTCCCCTCTGAAAAGATAAATCGCCAGCACCGGCCAAAATCCCTTAAGTAGATTAATGGCCGTGCTCCAAATCATTATGAATATCGCAGCCGGAGACTGCCTCTGTGGTACCTG
>Ga0079224_100001794_pt1 | contig 25239 bp, 15 predicted proteins | sample Stecom2015_FD_80414 | JGI IMG/M metagenome (GOLD analysis project Ga0079224, IMG submission 80414) | Agricultural soil microbial communities from Utah to study Nitrogen management - Steer compost 2015 | ecosystem: Environmental > Terrestrial > Soil > Agricultural land | place: USA: Utah... | reverse complement strand
TTTAGCAGATAAACAATCCGAATTGATGTTTTGTTTGGCTAATTACCATCCACCACCTAAAGATCGATATAGCTCTACCATCGCAACTAATTGAGCCTTTTTTATTTGTGCTAGTTCAAGTTCGCTTTGTAGCACATTACTTTGAGCGGTAATAACCTCAAGATAGTTTGCCATGCCTGTATTGAATAATAAGTCTGCATTGTGAATGGCGCTTTGTAGTTTATTAGTACGATTCAAGGCAATGGATTGCTTTTCTTGCAGCTTGTTGAGTGCAATCAGTGCATCGGAAACTTCTCCTACTGCGGTAATCACTGATTGTCTAAACTGGATAACGCTTTTCTCATGATTAATAGCGGCCAACTCGTAATTTGTTTTTAGCTGTCGCCGTTGTAAGATTGGTTGCGCAATTCCACCGGCAACTGTTCCAAAAACAGATGCTGGAATATTAAACCAATTACTCGCTTTAAAGGAGTTAACACCCGCTTGTGCACTAATCGTTAACGAGGGATACATACTTGCTCTTGCATACCGTTGGTTGGCACGTGCGGCCATAACGGCCAATTCTGCTTGCTTCACATCCGGCCGTCTACTTAGCAATAGGGAAGGGACGCCGGTATTGATTTTTTCCGGAATTCGGATATCGTCCAAGGTACTTTGCGTAGCTATACCTTCCGGTAGTTTACCACTTAAAATGCTCAGTGCGTTTTCCTGTATATTAATCTGTTGTTCAAAATCGGGAATCAATGACGCTGCCGCTAAGCGCTGTGCTTCTGCCTGTTCTAAGCCTAAAAGCGTAATCTCGCCTACATCGTATTGCTGTTTGATAATATTTAAGGTACTATCATTCAAGGCAAGATTTTGCCGTGCAATTTTTAATTGTTCCTGCAACATAAGCAAGTTATAATAGCCCTGTGCTACATAAGAAACAATTTGTGTTTGAACCGCTTTTTTCGCCTCCTCTGTTTGCAGATAAGATGCAAGGGCTTCCGCTTTTTGGTTCTTTATTTTGCCCCATATATCAGCTTCCCATGAGAGTGCTAGCGTCGCATTATAATCCTCTATATGGTTAGTTTTCAGAAACTGATTCAAGCTGACGCCATTTAAGCTGTTGTTAGATGGATTGGTACTGTTGGCACCCACCTGTAGATTAACATTCGGTATATATCCAGCTTTTGCTTGCTTCAACGTAGCCTGCGCGGCATCGATATTTTTTATGGCCAACTGCAAGTCCATATTGTGGGCGATAGCCGTATCAATTAACGTCTGCAAAGTCACATCATTAAAAAAATCACGCCATGGAATGAAAGCTATACTGGTTGAATCATCCGATAGCACTTCGGCATTTCGGAAGTTGGCAGGGACGGGGGCTTCGGTTTGAATGGCCTTGTCCGTTGTTTTGCAGGCGAAGAAGAATGCCTGCAAAATAAGAATTATAAGGAGATTTGATTTACTGTTCATTGTTTAGAATATTGTTATCCTTTATGATTATTAACTTAAAGGAATGGTATCGGCTACTGCTTCCTTATTCTGCTGATCATTCGAGTCACGTGGTATGACGCTTGGCTTGCCCGATACTCGCTCTTGCAAAGCTTGGAAGACAATGAAGAGGACGGGAATAATAAAGAGTCCCAAGATAACGCCTGACAACATCCCGCCGGCCGCGCCAATACTGATTGAGTGATTTCCCTGAGCTGAAGGCCCATTCGCACTCATCATCGGTATCATACCGACTACGAAGGCTAGCGAGGTCATGATAATAGGCCTCAACCTTAATTGAGCAGCTTCTAAAGCTGCCTGGCCGATTGGTTTACCTGTTTTACGGCCTTGTACGGCGAACTCCACAATCAATATGGCGTTTTTGGCCAATAAACCGATAAGCATTACCAAAGCTACCTGTACATAAATATTGTTAGCGATACCAGTCATACCAATCGCTGCAAATACACCAAAAATACCTGTAGGAATCGATAAAATAACAGCTAGAGGAAGGATATAACTTTCATATTGGGCGGCAAGTAAGAAATATACAAACACCAAACATAAAAGGAAAATAATGGTAGACTGTCCTCCGGATGTTATTTCCTCTTTGGTCATCCCTGAAAACTCATAGGAAAAACCGGAAGGAAGATACTGTTTAGCCACTTCTTCTACTGCTCTAATAGCATCACCGGAACTGAAGCCGGGATTCGGCATAGCATTAATACCGATGGAATTAAATAAGTTGTAACGAGAAGCAGTTTCCGGTCCGTATACCCTGTTCAATTTAACCAAGGTATTAATCGGCACCATTTCACCCATTCTGTTCTTTACAAAAATTCCGTCCATAGATGAAGGTTCTGCTCTTTCAGTTTTATCGGCCTGAACCATAACACGGTAATATTTTCCAAATCGATTGAAGTCGGATGCCTGTGAGCTTCCGAAATAGGCCTGCATGGTTTGCAAGATATCTCGCGTGCTCACGCTTAACTGTTCGGCCTTTACATCGTCCACTTGCAGTTCATATTGTGGGTAATCGGCGCGGAAAGTAGTAAAGGCAACCATGATTTCCGGACGTTTCATCAACTCTCCGATAAAGGTTTGTCCTACTTGACCGAATTTGTCTAATTTGCCTCCTGTCCGGTCTTGTAGTACCATGTCCAAACCGTCAACATTACTGAAACCGGGAACGGTAGGAAAAGTAAATACGAAGAAGTTAGCACCTTTTATAGCAGCTAATTTTTGACTAACTACGCCCATAATGTCATTGATATCCTTTACTTCTCCGCGCTCTTCATGGGGCTTTAACAAAATAAAAGCAACTCCTGAAGACGGACTTGTTGCTTGGGTTAAGATATTAAATCCTGAAATGATATTAAGCGTCTTTGTAAAGGGTGTATTTTGCAAGTGCTGCTCAGCTTCTTTCAAAGCATTTGTAGTACGTTCTAAAGAAGCACCTACAGGCATAGAAAGGGAGATGGCTATAAATCCTTGATCTTCTGAAGGTATAAATCCTGTAGGTGTTCTTTTAATCATGAAAATGGTTACTACCAAAAGCGCTGCTAAACCCGCCATACTGAACCATTTATAACGCACCAAAAAACGTAAACTACCAACGTAATTTTTCGTTAGCCTGTCAAAGCTAGTATTGAAGCCTACAAAGAATTTATCTTTGAAGCTTAGTTGTTGTTTCTTCTCTCCGTGATGAGGTGTATCCTTCAAGAAAAGCGCACATAAAGCAGGGCTAAGTGTCAAGGCATTAATTGCGGATAGCACGATAGCAATCGCTAATGTGAAGGCAAATTGCCTATAGAATACGCCGGTTGACCCCTCCATAAAACCAATAGGTAAAAATACCGCAGACATTACTAATGTAATCGATATGATGGCTCCCGTAATCTCACTCATCGCGGAGGTGGTGGCTATTTTGGGTGGTAAATGCTGGTGCTCCATTTTCGCATGGACAGCTTCTACCACTACAATCGCATCATCCACCACAATCCCGATTGCAAGCACCAGCGCAAAGAGTGTCAGTAGATTAATGGAGAAGCCGAATAACTGCATGAAGAAGAACGTTCCGATAATAGCTACCGGTACTGCAATAGCAGGAATAAGCGTCGATCTAAAATCCTGTAAGAAGATAAAAACCACTAAGAACACCAAAACAAACGCTTCGATCAGTGTATGTTTCACCTGATCGATGGATTGATCCAATGAATCCTTTGTGTTGTACAGTACCAAATACTTCACGCCTTTAGGAAAATCTTTTGCCGCTTTCTCCATAAATTCTTGAATGGCGATCTGTATTTCGTTGGCATTAGAGCCTGCCAATTGCATCACACCGATATTGAGGCCTGCTTTTCCGTTAATACGTGTATGGCTGGCATAAGTATATGCACCTAGTTCAATTCGTGCTACATCTTTAAGTCTGAGCACAGAACCATCTGCATTAGCGCGTATAATGATATTCTCATAATCGCTAGGTTGATTGAGCTTACCTTTATATTTTATAACGAATTCAAAGGCTTCGCTGCTACTTTCACCAAATTTTCCCGGTGCAGCTTCCACGTTCTTATCCTGTATAGCAGCCATCACTTCAGCGGGCGTCAGCTTGTAACTGGCCATTTGATTTGGATTCAGCCAAACACGCATCGAATAATCTTTACTACCACCGAATACTAAGGCCTGACCTACGCCAGGTATACGTTTTAATTCCGGGATAATATTGATCTGCGCATAGTTCGTCATAAACGTTTGGTCATAGGTCCCTTCATCCTCTGTATAAAGGTCTAACACCATGATTAAACTGTTCTGCTGCTTCGCCGTGGTAATACCTGCTTGAACAACTTCAGCCGGTAATTGACTGGTGGCCTGTGCAACCCTGTTTTGAACATTGACGGCTGCTTGATCCGGATCAGTACCTAGTTTAAAATATACGGTGATCATTAACGATCCGTCATTGCTGGCAGTTGAGCTCATGTAGCTCATATTTTCGACACCATTGATCGATTCTTCCAACGAAGGGGCCACTGCCCGAAGAACTGTTTCGGCATTGGCGCCGGGATAAAGGGCCGTTACCTGTACGGCAGGTGGAGCAATATCGGGAAACTGTTGCAAAGGGAGTTTCACAATCCCGATTATTCCAAGAATTACGAGTAGTATGGATATAACCGTAGCTAATACCGGTCTTTCAATAAATCTCTTTAACATGATTATTTGTTATATGCTGTTAACTTAAGACTGTCTGCACTCAATTTCTGAGGGGCGATCACTTGTCCCTCCTGTAATAAGTCCATGCCTTTGTATACAATGTTTTGGCCGTTTTTAAGGCCGCTTTTTACGAGATAGTTGGCACCGCTCTTACCTACCACCTGAATGGCCTGTTTGTTCACTTTGTTACTATCGTTCACGGTGTAGACGAAAATTTTATCCTGCATTTCCAAGGTCGCCATTTGTGGCACCAGCAATACTTTGGAATGCTGTTTACCTAATCGAATTTTACCGGTATTTCCTGAACGAAGTAATCCTTCTTTATTTGGGAAGGTCGCCCTTAAGGTAATAGCTCCCGTGTTTTTATCGAACTGGCCGTCTACCATATCGATTTTTCCTGGCTGCCCATAGGCTGTCTGATCAGATAATACAAGGGTTACAGGAGGCAAGTTCTTTATCTTTTCTTCCAATGTAACACCTTCGAAATTGTTTTTAAAGTCTACAAAATCGTTCTCGCCTAAAGCGAAATATACATGAAGCTCGTGGATATCGGATAATTCAGTAAGCGCCTGTGCATCCGCCGGACTTACCAAGCTTCCTTGTTTTTTTAACAAACGTCCGATGTAACCTTCAACAGGAGCGGTAATAAGCGTATATCCCAAATTAATTTTTGCGCTTTCTACCCTGGCCTTTGCTTGCTGTAAATTGGCTTTAGCACCATTTCTGGCAGCAATGGCTGTTTTCAATTGAAAATCTGCTAATACTTTGTTGTTGACTAATCTGGTTTTTTTCTCAACCTCGAGTTCTGCATTTTCCAAAGCGGCTTCTGCGGCATGAAGATTAGCTATGGCCTGATTCAATTGTTCACGATAAGGGCGATCGTTGATCTTAAATAGCGGTTGCCCCTTTTTCACTTTTGCACCTTCATCTACATAAATCGCGTCAAGCGTTCCTTCTACTTGAGGCCGTACCTCTACGTTGACGGTTCCTTCAATAGAAGCAGGATATTCCTGAAAAACGGTCTCTTCACCAGAATTAATAGTAATTACAGGCAACGATGGAGGAGGCGGAGCCCCTTGTTGTTGCTGTCGGGAAGAACAACTATATAAAAAAATAGATGATGCTATGATGGCAAGTCTATTTACGTTATTAAATAACTTAACAACGTTAAATAACGGGTTAAAGGTTTCAAACGTCATGGTGGAAAATAGATGTTTCATTTTATTTATATATGTATAATATTTACAAATGTCCGGAGAGTGCTTTCTCCTTTTTAACAGTGTTAAATGATTTACGATTGTTATTTAATGAGTAAAAAAAATTAATCGACTAACGATCGGGTTATGCCATATATGGCATCTTTAAGAACTTGTTGATTTGTTTCTTCTCCATTTCCTTTATTTACCATATTAATAGAAATCAAACCATGTATAATAGACCAATAGGTAAAATATTTTCTGCAAACCATGTCGTCATCAGGTTGTTTCGCTTTCATGATCTCTTTGATAACATCACTGATGAGAACCGCATGTGAGTCGAAACATCGAAACGTCTTTTCCATTTCGCAACATTGGGTTCCAACCCCGTACATAAGCTGATAAAGCTCTTTCTCCTCAAAAGCAAAATCCCAGTATGTTAGCCACATGGCTTCAATCTGTTTCTCTAAGTCAACTTCTTGATCCCTTGCTTCTCTTACCCTTTTTGCTAACATAAAATACCCTCTACCGGCAAGTTCTGTTAAGATAGCTTCTTTATTAGCAAAATATTCATATATCATTGGGGCTGTATACTCTATTATATCAGCGATTTTACGCATACTCAACGCTTGCCATCCTTCTTCTTTAACTATTTGGAGCGATGCGTCAAGAATTTTTACTCTATTTTCATCTTTCAACCGCTGAATACGCTCTTTACTTCCCATGTCTTAACCCCCTAAAGTTATTTAACAGTGTTAGGCAAACTTCGATATTATTTGTGAATTTTAATGACATGAAATTGTCATTAATTATAACGTGTTGATTTGTAGAGTATTTTAGCATATTTTTATAATATTAAACGAACAATTTTTACAAATCGTTTTTGATAGCGATTATCAAGTAGTGTTTCCGTTACACAACGTATCTTGCCTGAAGAGGCATGAATAAAACGTAGAGGTTCCCCTTTATCGGATATGACAATACCTATGTGACCTATTGACTTTACCTTTGGATTAGTACCTCTAAATAAAATGACATCACCGGCTTGCGCTTCAGTGAGTGGTACTTGTCTTCCCTTGCTGTTAAAAGCAGCTGAGCTACGAGGAACAAGAAAGTGGAAATTACTAAAAACATAATTGACAAAACCTGAACAATCAAAACCTTTTTGTGGGCTGCTACCGCCAAATCTATAAGGCACGCCCAAAAACTGTTTGGCAAAAGCTACGATAGCTGCGGGTGTTATTTCTTGGCGTGTGGTGTAAAAGGAGTAGACAGATTGTTTTTTATCACCTCGCCTTGCTTCAGAAGGAAGGCACAAAGAGAAACTTAGCAATATGGTTAGACAAAGGGCCTTGTTCATAATAGCTAGCTAAATTGTAGCCTGTCATAAAAAACCTGTCTGTTATTTGTCAACACGTGCTGTATTTCTTCGCTAGTTCCCGTAAAAGGTCCTGAACCTTGAATTTTGATTGTCGACATAGCCGCAGCAAATTTTCCGGATTCTTCCAACGTGCCTCCCTTAATTTTCTTGGATAAATAACCGGCCATATAGGTGTCCCCACATCCGGTAGCATCCGTTACTTGAGAAGGAACATATGCAGGAATGGTATAAAATGTATTTTCTTTGTAAAGAACCGATCCCAAACTGCCTAAGGTAATAACCACCTCTTTTACACCCTGGTCGGCCAAAATTTTTGTGCCACTATAGATATCTGAGGTACCTGTAAGCGCTTCCATTTCAAATTCATTGGCTTTTAAAATATCTATGTATGGAAGAGCCTCTTTCTTATCACGCCAGTCGGCATAGTAAACTTGGTAATTTCTTACGATGCGCAGATACCCCTGAACGTCCAGGGAAACCATTCCCTTTTTTGAAAGAAATTTGATGACTTCTACAGGGATATCATTCGTTAGTAAGGGGCCTAGGTGGAAAATCTTAGCCTCTACATCTACTAAGTGCTCAACCGTGAATGGATCGGCCTCCTGTAAGACTCGTTGCGTACGATGATCCTGATTTTCATTGTATATATTTTCAAAGTAAACAGTCTTTTTCGTCGGAACGGCTTTTATCGACAAACCTTTGTCTTGCAGCGCATCGACGATATACTTCTCTGAATCAGCCACTGCAGTAACCAATGAAAAGGCAATATCCATGTTCCTAATGGCATTTGAAAAGTAAAAGGAAGTTCCCCCCGGCATATTTTTGGCAGCATTGCTCGTAACAACCTTGTCTAAAGTAATATGCCCTATACAACAAATATCAAACATGTTTTTACACTCAAATTATTCGTATGGAATAGCATTCGACAAATTCCAAATGCTGACAAAGGTAATTATTCGCTAAAATAATCAGCTATTTTTTTGGTAAATAAGTTGACACGTAAATACAGCGGATGGGTGTAGCCATAAATGAACGACCGATTTCCGGTTTGTTTATTGGAAAAAAAATATTAGTTTCGTCCTAGATAAAGCCAAGGTTATAAACCATTTTGATGGTCTTCCTTAAATCCAAGCCTAACGAATCAAATTTGATGGAAGCAAAAAGTGACATGCAGCTGCTTGTTGGGATTCGAAATCGGAATTCAACCGCATTTGACGAATTGTTCCATAAGTATTACAAACTACTTTGTGGCTATGCTTATTTGTACCTGAAGGAAGAAGAGGAGTCGAAGGATATTGTACAAAATTTATTTATAGAACTATGGGAAAAGAAGCGTTTTGATAAGCTTAATGGCGATGTTAAAAGCTATCTCTATCGTGCAGTACATAATAGGTGTTTGAACTATTTACGGAATACAGAAACAAGAGCTCGAAAACAATCAGACTATGAGAAACTGAGTGAAGACAATTACCAGATGCAAGATAAGGAAATGTTCGAGCAGATTTATAAAAAATTGGAAGCTAATCTGAACGACTTACCAAGGCAAAGAAAAGAGGCCATCAGCTTGGTTTATTTGCACGATAAGAAATACCAAGATGTTGCCGAAACAATGGGAATAAGTATTAATTCGTTGAAAACTCATTTAAAAATCGGCTTAAAAAATTTGCGTGAAAAACTAAAAAAAACCACTAAATATTAACCTGAATTTGTTTTATCCGTGTATTAGTAAAAAATGGTAAGCGAAGAATATATACGAAGGCTCTATGTGGAGAAAACAATGGGAGTAATCAGTGATGATGACGACCGTTGGTTACAGGAGGAGCTATTGCAACATCCGGAGAGCCTGGAATTATGGAAAAAGCTAGAAAATGATTTGGATACGAATGGCCTGAGGGTATTTACGGATAAAATAGATATTTCGAAAGACTTAGCTACAGTACGAAGTCATTTAAGTGAGCAATCAATCTCGATTTCAAAAAGAAGAAGGTTGTCGTATGCCGCGACTGCCATTTTACTGCTGGCTGGTGGTGTTTTTTTCTCTTTATATCTAGTTAATAAGGACAAGATGGATGCCGCTTTGTTAGTAAATGGCGGACAACAGAAAGCGGACACGAATCAGGTACAGTTATTGGTGGGCGACCAAGAAGAAGTGGTAACGTTGGATGATGGTCACACCATCTTGAATGTAGCTGGGCAACAAGTGCGGAAAGAAGGCGAAATGTTGATTTACAATAAAGATATCGCAGGCAGTAAAACAAACACTTTAGTGGTACCACCAACAAAAGACTATAAACTTGTACTGGCCGATGGTACAAAAGTTTGGCTAAATTCTTCATCCGAGTTAAAGTTTCCAATGACGTTCTCCGGAAATTCCAGGGAAGTCTATTTAAAAGGTGAGGCTTACTTCGAAATCGCCGAAAAGGCCGATCAGCCGTTTATTGTGCATACAGATAAAGCAAAGGTGAATGTGTTGGGCACCAAATTCAATTTAAATGCCTATGCTGAAGATCATGTCATAACGGCTCTTCTCCAGGGTAAAGTGCAAATGGAAAGCCCAAATGGTACTAGTTTATTACTTTCTCCCGGACTGAGCGGACGCTATAGTAAGAAGAGCGGTTTTTCACAGGAAAAATTTGATCCCCTTACTGTACTGAGTTGGAAAGAAGGTGTTTATTATTTTCATGGAACCACCTTGTTGGAAATCAGTGAAATGATCAATCGTTGGTTTGATTTACCGGTAAATTTTGAGAATGGTGAACTGAAACATATTCGTATTAGTGGTTTACTTGATAAGAAAGATCTAAAGGGCTTTTTGCATGATTTGAATACGACAGCGGGTGTGCGTGCTATGGTAATAGATGGTACCTTACATTTTAGACTTTAAATAATAGGCTTTACGCGATAAGCAGTAGGATAGATTACTTTATTACATTCAACTACTTCGCTACTTAACGATCTTCGAAGTGAAACGGGAGTTTGTTAATAGAGAATAGCTCTTATTTTCTGATCATTATTTCCAACTACCTACTCCCCATTAACACAAAAAATTAATTTTCTTTCACCCATTTTAAAATGCTTGGTGTGTTTATAGTGAATTAGCTAAAAACCATTATAGACATCAAACCATGTATCAAAAGAAAAATCAATTTAACCGATTTTGTCGATCTATAGCAAAAGGCTTGTTGATTGCAGGCCTGCTATTTCAGATGGAACTATTTGCGACCCCTTTATTGGCTCAATACAGGGTAAGCATTAAAAAGGAGAGCATCAGTCTAACCGATCTCTTTAACACGATCAGAAAACAGACGGGTTTAACCGTATTTTACAGTGAGGAAGTACTCAACGACAAAGAACGAGTATCGGTTAATTTTAACAATCTACCATTAGATGCGGTGTTAGAGAACCTTTTTAAAGACAGAGGAATTCAATATGAGATCAGAAGGAATAAGGTGATTGTATTGGAAAAGCAAAGTTCAGCAAATGGGCTTATGGCCACTTCCAAACAAGAACAGAATACCGTAAAAGGAAAAGTGCTTGATGAAAAAGGACAAGCTTTACCAGGTGTTTCTGTCCGAACAAAAGGTAGCCCGTCGACAGGTACTTCTACGGATAGTGATGGCAACTTTGTGATCAGCGCTGCTTCGAACGCGACCCTGATTTTTTCGTATACGGGTTACGCCACACAGGAAATCAACGTCGCCGGTAAATCAACTATAGGGGTTACCATGACACCGCGAGAGGCAGCTTTGGATGAGGTAGTGGTAGTCGGATATGGCACTGTTCGTAAAGGCGATTTAACCGGATCCGTTTCATCGGTAAAGTCAGAAGACATTACCGCCTTACCGTCAACCAATGCCATGCAAAGCTTAACGGGAAGAAGTGCAGGTGTGCAAGTAGTGCAAAGTTCAGGAGCACCTGGTGCCAGTATGAATATACGCATCCGTGGAGGCAATTCCTTATTGGGTAGTAATGAACCGCTTTACGTGGTGGACGGTTTTGCACTTTCAGGTAGTCCTACTATTCTTGATCCATCGGATATTGAATCGATGGAAGTATTGAAAGATGCGTCTGCAACGGCCATTTATGGTTCTCGAGGAGCAAATGGGGTGGTTATTATTACAACTAAAAGTGGAAAGAGAGATGTTAATCAGGTTACACTCAACAGTTATGTCGGATTTCAAAATGTGGTAAAAAAAATAGACCTTTTAAATGCCCGACAGTTTGCCGAAATCGCTAACGAACGGGCCCGTAATGATAATGCTGCTCCATATTTTACACAAGAGCAAATCAATAGTTTTGGTGAAGGGACCGATTGGCAGGATGCCATCTTTCGTACGGCTCCAATTCAAAATCACAGTCTCAATATCGCGGGCGGAAATGATAGGACCCGCTATTCAGTATCGGGAAGTTATTTCGGTCAGGATGGTATTGTTATCAACTCAGGATATAAAAGAGGGTCGCTGCGTTCCAATTTAGAGCAGGAGGTGTCTGACAAATTTAAAGTAAACTTAAGTACCATATTGAGTCGTACCATTAACAATGCCATCACAAATGATAATCAATCAAGAGGGTCCGGAGTAGTTTCCGCTGCTTTGGTCGCGCCACCTACTGTGCCTGTTTATGACGAAAATGGCAATTATTCCAACGTGGTGCCTTATTCATTTAGCTCTAATGCGGCGGAGAATCCGGTAGCTTTAGCCAAAGAACGCGTAGACAGAACAACGGGAAGCGGCGTGTTAGCCAATCTCGGGCTACAATATACCTTTATAGAAGGGTTGACACTAAAAGTTTCTGCTGGTGTAGATTATGCCAATTCCAAAAGAGACTATTACTCTTCCCGCTTAATCAGGTCAACACCGGCAGGTAATGCTTCTACCAATTATTTCACAAGGACAAACTTCTTAAATGAGAATATTTTGAATTATGCAAAGACATTTAACGATCATTCCTTGGATTTAATGGCGGGTGTTACTTATCAATCAGAGGTGGCAAGTACGAACTCATCGGGAGCTAGTGGCTTTATTTCCGATATATTGCAAAATAATAACCTTGGATCAGGGACAGTCATTGCTACCCCAACATCCGGTATTGACGAATGGAAGTTGATTTCCGGTTTATTTCGGGCAAATTATGTTTATAAAAATAAGTATCTTTTAACTGCGAGTATAAGGGCAGACGGATCCTCTCGTTTTGGGGCCGGTAGTCAATGGGGTTATTTTCCTTCAGCGGCTTTTGGATGGCGATTGAAAGAAGAGGAATTTCTTAGCGATGTCAACAGTATTTCCAACTTAAAACTACGGGCCAGCTGGGGACAGTCGGGAAATACCGCAATCTCTCCCTATGGCTCGTTGAATGTGCTTTCCGATTTTAATATTATTCTTGGAGATGCGTTGAACACAGGCTTTGCACCAGGAAATACCCGGCCGAATCCGGATTTAAAATGGGAAACTACCACACAAAGTAATATTGGCTTTGATTTGGGCTTATTTGACGAGCGTTTGCGCCTAACGGTTGATTACTATATAAAAAACACAAAAGACTTGTTAGCCAACGTCCCACAAGCAACCTCCACGGGTTATCAAAATCAAATGCAAAACATTGGTCGTATTCGAAACAAGGGTCTTGAATTCGAGTTGGGAGGCGATATATCCCGAGGAACCTTTAAATGGGACGCCTCTGTTAATTTTTCAGCTAATCGAAATAAGGTAATCGAACTAGCTAATCATGCGGATGTATTTGGATCCGGTTTATCTATTCCACTTAGTATTAGTCCCAATCTTATCCGGGAAGGTTATCCGGTGGGTGTTTTTTACGGGTTCTTGGAAGATGGCTTGAATGAACAGGGGCGTATACAATATAAGGACTTGGATGGCAATGGTGTAATTAACAATGAGGATAGAACAATCCTAGGCGATCCCAATCCCGATTTTATTTTTGGCTTCAATAACAACCTAAGCTATAAAAATTTTTCATTGAATATCTTTATTCAGGGAGTGCAAGGAGCCGATTTGTTCAACTTTAATCTGTCAAACCAGGCCAATTCTTTCAATTTCGGAGAAAACCAGATCGCGGATATATTAAATCGCTGGACACCTGAAAATCCAAATCCAAATGCACCATATCCAGCTATTAGCGTTGGTTCCAGCTTCCGGGAGTCAAACCGCTTTATAGAAGATGGTTCCTTTATTCGGTTTAAAAATATCCGGTTGGCTTATGATGTCCCGTTGAAAAGTAGCAAGATTAAATCTTTACAATTATATGTAAGCGGACAAAACTTAATTACCATCACCGACTATTCCTGGTATGATCCCGAAGTAAGTAGCCGAACAGCTAATTCGCCCACTACATTGGGTATAGACCAAACCAGTTACCCTGTGGCAAAAACCTATACCATGGGGGTGAAAGTAAGTTTTTAAATAACAAAATATTAAGGTTCCAACAAAAATTATGGAAAAAATGAAAAAGCTCTTATATATATTTTCGATCATTTTATTTGCTGCCTGCAGTAAAACTTTGGAAGAAGTTCCGATAGATCGACTTTCAGAAGAAAATTTTTATCAGACGGCCCAAGATGCTGAAACTGCCGTTAATGCAATTTATGCGCCATTTCGAGAATTGGGCTATTATGGAGGCTTTTATATGTTACTAACCGAAGCTTGCTCGGATTACGCGAACGGAAGAGGTTCTTTTGGACCTGTCAGTGAGTACAATGGTTTGGACGGTGCCAATATCGGTCGTGCAGAGACTATTTGGCGATTTGCTTATCAATCCATCTTAAGAGCAAATATTGTATTGGAAAGAGTGCCGGCTATTAATATGGATGAAAACAAGAAAAATCAGATACTGGCAGAAGCGCGATTCCTTCGGGCCTTGGCTTATTTTGATTTAGTTAGGAATTGGGGCGGTGTACCGTTAAGGCAATCTTCCAATGACCCAACAGATCTGCCTCGGAGTACCGAACAAGAAGTCTACGACTTCATTATAGCAGATTTAAATACAGGAATTGCGAATCTGCCTGCTGTAGCAACAATTCCTGGAAGACCGACCGTAGGGGCGGCAAAAACGCTGTTGGCCTATGTCTATTTAACGTTAGCGAATTGGGAACAGGCACGTAACCTTGCTAAGGAAGTAATGGATGAGGGAACATACCAATTGGTGCCGGTTTCTACAGTCAACGACTTTGAAAAAGTTTTCGGTGCTGATGTAGTAACGAGTGCTGAAGACATCTTTTCTTTCAAATACTCTTCTTCCGGAGGCCTGGGTTTCCAATACCTCGTGTATATACATGGTGAGAACACACTTTACGCGCCATTTGGTTTCCGCACCATCTATGCGCGCGAAACCTTTCCGCTGATTGCCAATTGGTCGGATCGTGATTTGCGAAAAGAATTTAATCTGTATGATTCGTATATTCACCGGTCAACAGGAGCATTAGTCCAGTTGCCTGGCAATGAGCCCTATCAGTTTAGAAAGTTTAAGGACTTAGCTTCGGTGGCCGTTGACGCTAGTGCAAACGATATGCCCGTGCTACGCTATGCCGATGTACTATTAATTTATGCCGAAGCCGCAAATCAATTGGAGGGAGGTCCCTCTGCTGAAGCTTATGAAGCGTTGAATAAAGTTAAAAGACGTGCGTATGGGGTAGACGTCAATACACCCAATCCGCAGGTTGATTGGGCAGGATTAAATCAACAATCTTTCCGCGATGCTGTTTTTCAGGAAAGGGCATATGAATTTATGGTAGAAGGCAAGCGATGGAACGACTTAAAACGCTTGGGTAGAGACCAGGTTCGTGCAGTAATCCAATCGGCAAAAGGAAAAGCGGTTAGCGACAGCCACTTTTTATGGCCAATTCCTAAAGTGGAAATGGATAATAATAATGCCCTAAATCCGAGTGACCAAAATCCCGGTTATTGATAGTAATAAATTATATGAAAATGATAAGAAATAGAAGTTCTTACTACCTCTTGGTATTGCTGATTGCTTGCATTCAATTGCAGGCGCAAGCTAAGGATTATGATATTTGCATTTACGGCGGCACTTCTGCCGGTGTCGTCGCAGCCTACACAGCAGCTAAAGCCGGGAAATCGGTGGTGCTCGTTGAACCGGGAACGCGACTGGGCGGAATGAGTTCCGGTGGTTTAGGTTATACCGATATCGGTAATAAATATGTTGTAAAAGGTTTAGCGCTCGATTTTTATCGCAAGATCGGACAACACTATGGGAAATTCGAGCAGTGGATTTTTGAACCCAAAGTAGCTGATAGTATTTTTAGGGATTACATGCGAAAGGCTTCAATTGACATTGTTTACGAGCACGTTTTATCAGCGGTCGAAAAGAAAGGAACCCATATCGCGCAAATTTTGGTGGCACCAATAAAAGGCACTGATGGTCAGGAGCGCGCTATAAGCGCCCATGTGTTTATTGATTGTTCCTACGAAGGTGATTTAATGGCAAAATCCGGAGTTTCTTATCATGTAGGTCGAGAAGATAACCAGGTTTATGGCGAAACGCTTAATGGAGTACAGCTGATGGACGGCCATCAGTTTCCCGATGGGATTGATCCTTATCAAATTCCCGGTGATAAAAGTAGTGGACTCCTGTGGGGAATCAATGACGAAGTATTAAAAGCGAATGGAACCGGTGATAGAAAAGTACAAGCCTATAATTTTCGAATTTGTTTAACTAACAATCCTGCCAATCGGATAACCATTGAAAAACCACGTAATTATGATCCCAAACGATATGAATTATTGAAAAGGTGGAAAGAGAAATATCCTTGGAAGTCTTTAAATGACGTATTTATTTGGAGTAGAATGCCTAATAACAAAACCGATATAAATAATCGGAACGGTTTTTCTACAGACATGATCGGGATGAATTGGGATTATCCGGAAGCCGATTACGCGAGACGGCAGGAAATCATTCAGGCCCATGAAGATTATACCAAAGGGCTTCTGTATTTTGTCGGGCATGACCCATCGGTTCCTGAATTCATTCGGAATGAAATGCTAGCTTGGGGCTATCCGAAAGACGAGTATACGGAGCACGGGAACTGGAGTCCGCAACTTTATATACGGGAAGCAAGAAGAATGATCGGTGAAGTAGTGATGACACAACATCACTGCCAGGGGAGGGAGGTGGTAAAGGATGATATCGGCTATGCGGCTTACACGATGGATTCTCATAACTGTGATCGACTGGTGGTTAATGGTATGGTTAAAAACGAGGGAAATGTAGAAGTAGGTGGTTTTCCCCCCTTCCCAATTTCCTATCGCTCAATTGTTCCGAAAAAGACAGAAGTATCTAACCTCCTGGTACCTGTTTGCCTTTCTGCTAGCCATATCGCCTACGGGTCCATCTGAATGGAACCTGTTTTTATGGTACTAAGTCAGTCAGCCGCTTTTGCCGCCTGCTTGGCAATCGACGGAAAAAAAGCTATACAGGACGTTTCTGCTCACGAAATAAAGGCCTTATGGAAGAATAATCCTAAGGGTGATGGCCGTAAACCGGACATCTGGATCAATAGCATGGAGCGGAAAGATGTGCAGCTAACCGGCAAATGGGAAGAGGAAAAGCGAGGTGGTTTTGGATCGAGCTATTTGATTTCGACAGATCATAGTCAACGAAGTACAGCTCGCTTTAAGTCTTCCGACCTTAGCCCCGGAAACTACGACATTTATACTTATTTTCCGAAAATCGAAAATTCCAGTGCACAGCTCTTGTATACCGTGTTTGATGGTAAGCAAAAAACAGCGAAAACACTGAATTTAGCGGATATCAAAATTGAAGGACAGACTTCCGGCGAGTGGGTTTGGCTGGGTAATTATTCAATAAAAAACAGCGAAGCCAGCTACGTGGAGATCAGCAATGAAAAAGCCAGTGGAAAAATAGCAGCCAATAGTGTCCTGTTTGTTCCAAAGGAATAAATTTAGTCTTTGGCGGGCAGTATGATATGCTTGATTGTATTTATTTAAGTTCTATCTTTATCTTGAGTAAATATGATTGTCTATTTCCCATATGAACAAAGCTAATCAATTAGCTATTAATGGTTTCCATGAGGCCTTTAAAGCTTGTTTTTTTATACTATTTATCTTCTTAGCGGTTACGGTAAGTGCGCAGAGCAGTTTGAGAACCGAGCGTTCCAGAAACGACTCGTCGTTGTTAGCAGATACTAATATGCTTTCTACCGGCGATTATTTGGAGGGCTTGGAACGTGTGTATGAAACCTTAAACAAGGTGCCTACCGTAACCGCTTCTTTTGGTCGTATTCCGGAAATAAAAAGTAAGCTGGCTGCGGATGACTCCACCATCAGTTTATTGAAACAACGTTTGTCTTTAAATGTTAGAACATTCAATCTGCAAAATTTGCAGATGTTCAGAACGCTATTGGATGAGATGACCGATAATGCAAACGGATACAATGACATTATCCTTTCGTATGATAAAGATTTAGATGGCATTAAAAAAGAAATAGCGGCGCTTAGAAAAGATACAGTCATTCGACAGATTTTTAGAACGAAGGCGCTTCGCGATTCTTTTAGCGTTCAAATAAAGGCGCTAAGATTAAAAAGGGTCGGAACTGATAGCATCATTCGAGCGGCCACAAACACGCTAAACGGCCTGCGCGCGCATGTAGCCACCAACGAACTGGCAATCCAAGAGCTCTTATACCAAACCAATGTGCAACTAAAGTCAATTGGTCCAAAGGCCTTTCTCAAAGAGAAACGTTATTTGTGGGAAAAGCGATCGAGTACAACGGATGCGAAGTATCCGGAGTTTAATCAAATGTTTGATAGTGAAAAGAAAATAAATACGTATTATTTCAAAAACACAAGAAGTAACCGGGTGCTCCTACTCTTTACGGGTTTATTATTCTTTGTATGGGTGTTTTATAACTTCAAAAGCGTTAAGAATCATGGGAAAATGGATATTTTGGAAGATCTTAATTTAAGGTTATTAACCCCAATTCCTATATTGTCTGCCTTTACCTTGATATTTGCCCTTGCACCTGTTTTTGATTTACAGGCACCGGCCTTGTATTTAGAATTTACCCAATTTTTATTACTGATTATACTTACAACAGTATTTTTAAAAAGATTACCTCGAGAGACTTTGCTATCATGGGGCATATTTGTCATCTTGTTCATTGCGCTGTCTTTAGTGAGGTTATTGGGTGTTTCTTCTCAGGCACAACGATGGATGATTTTATTGATCAACTTAATGTCTACTGCCTTTGGTGTGATAGCGTTGCGTAAATTAAAGCCTATTGCGGGGAATTATCGCATATTGGTTATAGCCGGAACATTGTATATGCTATTTAATGGCTTAGCTATTATAGCCAATATGTTCGGAAGAACCACCCTTATGCAGATTTTTTATACAACCGGTGTATATGCGCTATTACATACGGTTGCCCTCATTGTAGTCGTACGTCTAATTACCGAAGCCTTTCTTTTGCAAATTAAAGCAAGTAGGATGCGTAAACGTTACGCCGATCACTTCGAATGGGAGGGGATTGCCAAAGAGTTTTCAACCATTATATCTTACCTTGCGGTTTTCATTTGGTTTGTATTGCTGACAGCTCACTTAGATATTCTGGAATTCTTTAGCGAAGTTATTGGTTCGTTTTTAAGCACACCACGCAAAATAGGGAGCTTCTCTTTTACCTTTGGCGGTGTTTTACTATTTCTTGGAATTATTTGGACGGCTAACTTTTTGCAGAAATATGTTGCCTACTTTTTTGGCGAAACAGGGGATGATACCATCGAAAATGCCAACGCAGAACATTCCAGGTTGCTGATTACCAGATTGGTATTGCTTATTGCCGGTTTTTTATTAGCAGTTGCAGCATCGGGTTTGCCAGTCGATAAAATCACCGTAGTGTTAGGTGCTTTAGGTGTGGGTATCGGCTTAGGCTTACAGAGCATAGTAAGCAATTTTGTTTCCGGGATTATTTTGATTTTTGATCGTACGATCCGCATTGGCGACGTTGTTGAATTAGGAAATCGAAAAGGAAAGGTAAAAGAAATAGGTATTCGTTCAAGCACTTTGTTAAGCGATGATGGCGCCGAAATTATCATACCAAACGGTGATATACTTTCTAATAATATCATCAACTGGACCCTAAGTAATAATAATATTCGCGTTAGCCTAACGGTAACTATTGCCAAACCATTTAATAAAGAGGAAATTGTAGAGATGATCAAAACCATCATTCTGGATAATGAACACGTGTTTAAGCGGAAAGCACCGAGCGTTATTATTAATCCGTTGAATGGAAAATGGTCAACAGTCAAAATATTCTTTTGGTGTAATCTCAATAATACAGACGCTCCCAAGAGTACGATCAGTGAGGCTATCTATCAGCAACTGGCAGAGAAGGAGATTGAAACACTTTAAATAAAAGTTAGTATGGGATAGGTTGCTTTTAGACGATACAACGTAAGTGGCGCCGGCATTTCTTTATTAAATACAGCCAGATAATTTGTTTTAATTTTAATAAAAAGATACTTTCGTTGATACTATGAGCAAATCGTTAGAAAATAAAGAATTTGGTGTCAAGCAGATTGCACGTTTGGCTAATGTTTCAATCGCTACTGTTGATCGTGTTTTGCACAATCGCAAGGGTGTATCGGAAGCAACCAAGAAGCGGATAAACGATATCATTAAAGAGTTCGATTATAAGCCAAATATTATTGCAAGTCGATTAGCATCAAAGAAAGTTTCAAAATATGCCGTGTTAATTCCTAGTTCTACAGAAACGGATTTCTGGGAGGCTCCGCTATCCGGTATTGATAGAGCCGCCAAAGCATTGAAACAATACGGCATTGTGGTATTGAAATTTTTTTTTGACCTTAATGATAAACAATCGTTCCTAAAGCAGGTCGATTTAATTCTCGAGGAAGCTGTCGACGGGCTATTAGTGGCACCATCATTTGTCGAAGAAGCAATACAATTAACCACACGCTGCAATGAACGCAAAATTCCCTATGTTTTTATCAATTCGGATGTACCCGGGCAGAACAGTGTCTGTTATATCGGGCCGCATCTCTTTTGTAGTGGCTATCAGGCAGCGCAATTGATGGATTTTGCCGTCAAAACGGGCAAAGTATTATTGATAAACGTATCGAAGGAACTCGATCAATACCACCACCTCCTTCGGAAAGAGGAGGGATTCCGCGCTTATTTTGAAAAAAATAACAAAAAGCTTCAAATCTTAAAGCTGGATATGAAACAAACAGATTCTTCTTCCATAGAAGATGCTTTAGATAAAGTTTTTAGCGAGCAGAAGGGGATAGAAGGCGTTTTTGTAACAAACTCCAGAGTCTCTGCTGTTGCCCATTATTTCGAACGGAAGAGCATTGTTAAGGTGCTCATCGGATATGATTTCCTAAAAGAAAATATTAAATACCTCGAATTAGGTATCATTCAATTTTTAATCTGTCAGAAGCCTGAGGAACAAGGTTATAGAGGTGTTATGACACTCCATCGCTATACAGATCTGCACGAACGGCGAATTGAAGATCAATTTATGCCCATTGATATTGTAACCAAAGAGAATTATCGCTTCTACCATAATTAATAACCTTGAAATTTTTAAAAACAATTTGCATTTGAAATATCTTTTCGTAAATTGCGGTAACGTAACCGTTATTATAAACTTTAGCTGAGTGTATTTACTGGGAATAGAATAGAAGTTATAAGACAGCTTATTTTATCATTAAAAGTATTCGTGTACGTACACGTTGTATAAAAATAAATTATGAATAGTATTCCAAGAAGAGACTTTATCAAAAAGGCAACTATTTCGAGCTTGTCAATCAGCCTGCTCAATCTTCCGCTGATTGGCAAAGCAAGTTTCAAAAATGTGAATGGAAAACGGGTAGGAATCATTGGTTTAGATACATCGCATAGTATTGCCTTTGCCAAAGCCTTAAATGCGGCTACACAGGATGCAGCATTAAAGGGCTATCGAATTATTGCTGCCTATCCTTATGGTAGTAGAGATATTGAAAGTAGCGCCAAAAGAATAGCTGGTTATACGCAAGAGATCAGTACATTAGGAATAGAAATTGTAGATTCTATTGCTGATTTATTGAAGAAGGTTGACCACGTATTATTGGAAACTAATGATGGTCGTCTGCATCTCGAGCAAGCTATTCCCGTCATCGATGCCGGAAAAACTCTTTTTATTGATAAACCCATGGCCGCTTCCTATCGCGATGCAAAGAAAATATTCGAATACGCGAGGAAAAAGCGAATTCCGGTATTTTCCGCTTCTTCTTTGCGTTATGCCGAGCATATTAAAGAAATAACGGAAGTAAAGTCGATTGGCGATGTCACGGGCGCAGATACCTATAGCCCTGCTACCTTGGAAGCCACACATCCTGACCTGTTTTGGTATGGCATACATGGCGTGGAAACGCTTTATGCCGTGATGGGAAGGGGATGTAAATCAGTTACCAGAACTTCTACACCGGACACTGACATCGTGGTAGGTACTTGGAGCGATGGACGTTTGGGAACTTTCAGAGGGATCCGAAAGGGAAAACGTGATTTTGGGGGGACTGCTTTTGGCACAACCGGAATCCAGTTAATTGGCCCATACAAAGGTTATCAACCCTTATTGGAAGAAATCGTGCAGTTCTTTGAAACAAAACGGCCCCCTGTTCAAGAAGAAGAGACACTGGAAATATTGGCCTTTATGGAAGCTGCTGATCTAAGTAAAAGCAGGGCAGGGGCCGCCGTCTTTCTGCATGAGATTATGCAATAAAATGAAGGCAATGGTAAAACGTGACTATAAGAGATGGATACTGGTGGGACTATATCTAGGCTTCGCATTTTCGTTAAATGCGCAGGAAACAACATTGTTTAATAGCCAAAAAGAAAAGATATGGAAAAAAATTGCTCCCTATTTTAGCCCACCACAAGAGTTTAAGGATAAACAAGATTCACTTCGACCACTCAACATCTTTTACAATGGCGATAGTGTATCCACCGTGCAAGACTTCTCAAAGCGCCAACTGGAAATAAAAAAGCGCTGGGATAGTCTGATGGGAAATTGGCCAGCCTTACTCAAGAAGCAACAACTGTCAATTATCGATACCAATGAAAAAGAAAGCTACTTTGAGTATGAAGTGAAATTTTACTGGACGCCAACGGAGGAAACAACCGGCTATTTATTGGTGCCAAAAACCAAGGGAAAGAAGCCGGCAGTTATCACCGTATTTTATGAACCGGAAACGGCTATAGGTAAAGGAAAACCAAATCGTGATTTCGCTCTGCAGTTAACAAAAAGAGGCTTTATAACGTTATCTATTGGAACTTCAGCCACTTCGGAAAGAAAAGAATTTTCCCTGTTTTATCCGAATATAAAGCATGCGCAGGTACAACCTTTATCCATGCTGGCTTACGCAGCCGCTAATGCCTATTATGCATTGGCAAACTTTCCGGAGGTTTCATCCGATAAGATAGGTATTATGGGACATTCCTTTGGTGGTAAATGGGCCATGTTCGCTTCTTGCTTGTTCGATCGTTTTGCTTGCGCCGTATGGTCAGATCCGGGAATTTTATTTCAGCATGATCGTGAATCGATCAATTATTGGGAGCCTTGGTACCTGGGTTATCATCCAAAACCATGGCGAAAACGCGGCTTGATAAGTAAGGAAAATCCGGCTTTTGGATTATATCCCTGGCTTATTAAGAATGGATATAATCTGCATGAGTTGCATGCACTTATGGTACCGAGACCTTTCTTAGTACTAGGAGGTGCCGAAGATCCGCCGGACCGATGGCGCACATTAAATCGGATCATAGCACTAAACCACAGGCTTGGCTATGATAATCGTGTCGCTATGCACAATAGGCCTACACATGAGCCGAATAACGAGGCAAATGAAATTGCTTACTTGTTCTTTGAATATTTCTTGAAATAAATAATCTTATATGTAAACCACAAACTCACAAACTTAACCTTAAAACTTATGAGAAAAAAAAATTACGCTCTCTTTCTTAGCGTAGTATGGATGTTACTTCTTGGAGAAGAAGTAATGGCACGTACTCAGCAAACCAACAGGTTGAATAGGCAAGATTTTATTGATGTAGTCGGTAACGTAACCGCTTCCGATGGATCTCCGCTACCCGGGGTCAGTGTCAAGGTTAAAGGTGGGGTGGCAGGTACTTCAACCGATTTAGACGGCAAATTCCAACTCAGGCGTTTGACAGGGAAGGAGACACTCCTATTTACTTTTGTAGGATATAAGCCACAAGAAGTTAGTTTGCAGGGACGGCGATCTTTACAAGTTCGTTTGGAAGAGGACTTTACCAGCTTAGAGGAGATCGTAGTGATTGGTTATGGTACGCAATCGCGGAAAGAACTTACCGGTTCCGTATCTTCTGTTAAGGCTACTGAATTGCAGAAAGTGGCATCTGCTTCTTTTACAGGCGCTATCCAAGGCAAAGTCCCCGGGGTTACGATTAGTCAAACAACGGGTGCCCCGGGTGGTGCAACTTCCGTCCGCATTCGTGGTGTTGGTACGACTGGTGGGAATGAACCTTTATACGTAATTGATGGATTCCCAGTTGGCGGTGGCGGTATGACCGTCGGTGGAAGTACCGATCGAGTTGATGGAATGTCAATCGTAAATCCAAACGATATCGAATCGATTGAGATTTTAAAAGACGCGGCGGCTGCTTCTATATATGGCGCTAGAGCGGCAAATGGAGTAATATTAATTACGACCAAAAGAGGAAAGGAAGGGGTAACGACAGCTGAACTAAATGCATATGGTGGTTTGCAGCAACTGTGGAAGAAGCCACAGTTTTTAAATGCGGAAGAATTTGCCACCTTGGCTAACGAATTATATAGTAACTCGAATATGACCCCTAATCCCGAGTGGGCTAATCCTGCTTCGTTCGGTAAGGGAACCGATTGGATTGAAGAGGTGTTCCGCACTGCTCCTTTACAGAATTACGATGTGAATGTAAGTGGTGGATCTCAAAAAGTGCAGGCGGCTCTTTCTTTAGGCTATCGGGATCAACAAGGGACTTTAATCGAAACATGGAATGAGCGATATACGGGTAGAGCCAATGTGGATGTCAATGTGAGCAATAAACTAAAATTTGGAGGAACCTTGGCTTTTGCTTATACCCATAGTAAAGGGCAGCGCAATGAAGATTTTCGGCTGGGTATCTTTAACCTTGCACAACAATTTTACCCCACACTGGGTTTAAGAGACGTCGTTAACGGTTCTTCAGCCTATTATTCTACCCAAGGTGACAACCCCATTCTCCGCGCAGAGTCGATGGAAAACTTTCTGAAAAATATGCGGATGTATGGAAATGCCTATGGAGAATATGAAATTGCCAATGGTCTGAAATGGCGGACGAGCATTGGCATTGACGCCAATAATAATAGAAGCACCACTTGGGAACCTAAAGTTGAAAGAGGTCATTATCGCAACTTACAAGCTATTTTGGGAGAAACGTATACGCAGGGATTGAATTGGTTGATAGAAAACACCTTGTCATTTAATAAGGCCTTTAATGAGCATAATATTTCAGCGGTTATTGGCCAAACGGCACAAAAAAACACGAACGACTGGATCGGTGTAACGGCTAGAGATTTCCAGAACGAGAATCTTCAGATTATCAATGGTAGTGCCGAATTAGAACGCAGAGCCAATGGCACGGGATCCGTATATTCCTTGGCCTCTTACCTGGGCCGCATTAATTATACTTACCGAAATAAATATCTCTTCTCGGCAAGTATTCGCCGGGATGGCTCTTCTAATTTTGGTCCGAATCATAAATGGGGAAACTTTCCTTCTTTCTCGGCAGGATGGAATATTTCGGAAGAAACGTTCTTTAAGCAGATCAAAGCGATCAACTCATTGCAATTAATGGCCAGTAGGGGACAGTTAGGAAACGACGCTATTGGCGCCTTTAGCTATGCGAGTACAATCGGATTGGGAA
>Ga0079224_100001793_pt1 | contig 25242 bp, 25 predicted proteins | sample Stecom2015_FD_80414 | JGI IMG/M metagenome (GOLD analysis project Ga0079224, IMG submission 80414) | Agricultural soil microbial communities from Utah to study Nitrogen management - Steer compost 2015 | ecosystem: Environmental > Terrestrial > Soil > Agricultural land | place: USA: Utah... | reverse complement strand
CATGTAACTACTGTCGCCCTTGGACAAGGGATTTTGGGAATTAGTTTTGTCGTCGGATTAATGTATTTAATTAAAGTGACGGACCAATCCCGGAGGACAAAGCAAAATTTCTGGCTTGAGTTTGTCATTTATATTCTGTTCCTTGTAATTGGTTTCGTAGCAATTACTACTACGTTTAATGCGATGGATTATGAAGCAACCTTTGAATACAGCCAAGGAAATAATACGGTTACTACCGAATATCATTTGCCGCCGATTGCAGCGCCAAACGGGGGCACCCTAATAACAGAGGGTGTCATGGAACCTTGGTTTGAAACCCCGGCATGGTTCCAAGGCGAAGATGCAGGCAGGAAGTTTAATACGTTAATTTGGTCCATCATTGCAGGGTCCATCATTTATTTGGCTGCCCGCCTCATTTTTAGAAAAAGGATTGGCGCAACAATCCAGCCATTGCTTAGAAATATTAAAGCAGATTTATTGGATGAAATTGAATATCGGTCGGTTACGATTGGATTTCCAGTATTTACATTAGGCGGCCTGATTTTTGCCGCCATTTGGGCAGAAATTGCCTGGGGACGTTTCTGGGGATGGGACCCGAAAGAAGTTTGGGCCCTGATTACTTGGTTCTTTTATGCAGCCTACTTGCATTTGCGGCTGTCCCGAGGCTGGCACGGAGAAAAATCCGCATGGCTGGCCGTCATCGGATTCGGTATTATTATGTTTAACTTGATTGTCGTGAACCTGGTTATGGCTGGTTTACATTCTTATGCATAAATTTATTATTACGAACTGATAAAATGAAAGTTTTTCCATTATTTAGGGAGGGAGCAAAATGGAAACGGAAACGAAAGTGTTAGTTGTGGATGACGAAGAGCGGATTCGCAGGCTGCTGCGTATGTATCTTGAGCGGGAAGAATTTACTGTTGAAGAAGCGGCAAACGGAAAAGAGGCATTAGAAATGGCCTTGGCAAATGATTACCACGTCATTATCCTGGATATTATGATGCCGGAAATGGACGGAATTGAAGTTTGCCAGGAACTGCGCAAAGAGAAAAGTACACCTGTCATCATGTTAACGGCAAAAGGGGAAGAGTCAAACCGTGTACAGGGGTTTGAAGTCGGGGCAGATGATTACATCGTTAAACCGTTTAGTCCGCGGGAAGCAGTCTTGAGAGTCAAAGCGATACTGCGCAGGGTTCAATCCTCCCAGTTTAATGAAGCGGAAATGCCAACACGAGATGTCCTTGTTTTTCCGCACTTAACTATCGACCATGATGCCCATCGTGTTACTGCAGATGGACAAGAAGTAAGCCTTACGCCGAAAGAATACGAGCTTCTTTGCTTTTTGGCAAAGTCGCCGGATAAAGTGTTTAACCGGGAACAGCTGTTGAAGGAAGTTTGGCAATACGAATTCTTCGGAGATTTGCGAACGGTGGATACCCATATTAAGCGATTGCGGGAAAAATTAAGCAAAGTTTCCAAAGATGCTGCGAAAATGATCGTCACCGTTTGGGGAGTAGGCTATAAATTTGAAGTAGATGATGGCAAATAATGTTTTGGCGTAGTGTTGTCGGAAAACTGGCAGTAACAATACTTGGTCTCGTCTGTTTCGTTTTATTTATCTTGTCCATCTTGTTGCTGCAGTTTTTCGAGAATTTTCATATTACGAAGGCTGAAGAAAATTTAATGCAAGTAGCAACGAAAATCTCCCTTTTATTAGAACAGCAAGAAAACGAAACTTTTTCCGAGGAATTCGTTGAACTGATAAAAGATCAGACGAGCAGGGTGGCTATCGTTCATGCTGATCAGCAAATATGGGTTTCAGACTCTGCAGATGAAAATTTAACTGCAATGGAGCCTAGCTGGCTGGACGAAATGCCCGAATTGCAAAGAGTTATAAATGGCAACGTGGAAGTTCAAGAAGAAATCATTCTTCCTGATACCGATTTTGAAGCTATTATCGTCGGAAAACCAACGAGAAATGGTGCCATTTTTGTCTATCAATCATTGAATGTCGTCAATGAAACGAAGGCGGAAACAAGGAAAATTATTTATTTTGGTGCTGCTGTCGCCTTAATTTTAACGACGTTTTTTGCTGTTTTTCTTTCCACCCGGGTAACCTCACCGCTTATTAAAATGCGGGAAGCAGCGAGGGAAATTACCAAAGGGGAATTTAATACGAAAGTTCCGATTTTGACCCACGATGAAATCGGCGATCTGGCGATAGAATTTAACCGTATGGGGAGACAGTTAAAGTTTCATATTAATGCCCTCAGACAGGAAAAAGAGCAATTTTCCAGCATCGTCAGCTCCATGGCTGACGGGGTTATGACGCTGAACCGCAACGGGCATATGATTGTTGTCAACCCTCCTGCAAAAGTATTTCTTGAAAATCTCTACTTTGAAAATAACATTCCGATCGATGAAAAAAATCAGGAAATTCCGGCGGAACTTAAGGGAATATTGCAGGAAGTCATCGAAGGAGAAAAAAAGGCAGTTCGGGAATTTAATATCCAGGGAAGAATCTACGTCATGCTAATGACTCCTTTGTATGATGGCCCTCACGTCCGGGGAGCGGTTGCAGTAATTCGGGATATGACGGAGGAAAGAAGAACAGATAAATTAAGAAAAGACTTTATCGCTAACGTATCCCATGAGCTGCGAACGCCGATTTCAATGATGCAAGGATATAGCGAGGCAATCGTAGACGACATTGCTGAGACGAAAGAAGAGAAAAATGAACTTGCGCAAATCATTCATGAAGAATCATTGCGCATGGGCCGTTTAGTAAATGATTTGCTTGATTTAGCCCGAATGGAAGCTGGCCATAGCCAGCTCCAAAAGGAACTTGTGGAAATTAAACCGTACCTGCAGCGAATTGTCAAGAAATTCCAAGGGGTTGCAACGGAAAACAATATCCGCCTGATGCACGAATTTCAGCTAACAGTTCGTTACGTCTCCTTAGACCCGGATAAAATTGAGCAAGTATTTACAAACTTAATCGACAATGCCATCCGGCATACCGATGATCACGGGTTTGTCCTTATTAAAGTAAAAAACTCGGAAAGCGAATTGTATGTTTCGATTGAAGATAATGGAAGCGGAATTCCGGAAGAAGATTTGCCTTTTGTCTTTGAGCGTTTTTATAAAGCAGATAAATCAAGAACGAGAAATAAGGAGAAAAAAGGTACCGGATTGGGGCTTGCCATTGCAAAAAACATTGTGGAAAGTCATGGAGGAACAATAAGCGTAAAAAGCAAACTGCAGCAAGGAACTACATTTAGTTTCCGGATTCCTCTCGATTAAGCGAAAAACTTTGCAAGTCAATCATTGGCTTGCAGAGTTTTTTTGCTTTTATAGAAGTTGAACTTGGTATTTTTCCCTTTTTCCCATATAGTTATTAGTGTAACTATTTACATGGAATAACGACTATTTTTATGAAACGGACGGAGGTTCCAAATGAAAACCGTTTTTGATCGATTGTATGATACGTACCATCAGGACTTATTCCAATTCATCATGTATATGGTCAAAGATCGAACCATCGCCGAAGATTTAATCCAAGAAGTATATATTAAAGTGTTGAAGTCATACTACACCTTTAAGGGGGAAAGCAGCGAAAAAACTTGGCTCTTTTCCATTGCCCGGCACGTAACATACGACTACTTTCGCTCTCAGCAGCGGAGGAAGAAACGCATCTCCCAATTTTTTGACTGGAGTGAAAAAGGGGAAATCATTCCGGACAATAAAAGCCTTCCAGAAGAAATTGCCATTCAAAATGATGAAATACGAAGGGTTTATCATTATTTGGACAAATGCACAAAAGATCAAAGAAGCGTTCTAATATTGCGGTATATTTTATCTTTTTCCATACAGGAAACGGCAGAAATATTAAATTTCAGTATTAGCAAAGTAAAAACTACCCAGCATCGCGGATTAAAAAATTTACGGAAATATTTATTGGAAGATGAAGAGAAAGGAGGGACGGAAAATGAAGTCAAGGAAGGGAAACGATGAAAAGGAAATTATTCAATTATTGCAGCAAATGCCCAGATTGGAAGACCGCCAGGAGAAATACCAGATATATAAACAGTCTGCGCTAGAGGACAATATGACCGATTTAGCATCTCATGATCGTTCAAAATTCAGCCGGTTTGCACCGGTATTGGCAACGGCAGCTGCCATATTTATAATCGTTCTTATTCCGTTTGTTTATAATTTATCCGACTCTCACTTTACTTCAGAAGTAGCTAATGATTCAAGCGGGGCAATGGAAGCACAGGATGAACAATTAACGATGATCGAAGACGAGAATTATGATGCCCTTTTTACCGCAGAGGCTGATAAAAGTCATGCTTACGTACTTCATACTGTGAATGATGACGAAAACGTCATATTCGGAGCAATTCCGGACGAACAGGGACAATATTTAATTCCGATAACATTTGTCGTTTCCGCCAAAGGGAATTTAGACGAACTTTATAATAAATTGCCGGAATATATGGAAGAGCATGAGCTGGCAGATAACGACTTTTTACTGCAAGGTGCAACTTATTCGATCGACGATGAGAAAAAGATCGTCAAAGTTCAGCTTCCGCAAGATTTTTCTTTAGGTGAAGGTTCAGTCAGGGCGTATCAATTTGAAAAGACGTTATCGGTTATGTTTGCTCCCCACGGCATTACAAAAGCAGTTTTCGAAACGGCAGACGGCAATACAATTGACTTAGGCCCGTTCGGGAAAATGGAAGAAATGCCAATCCTTCCCGAAGAGAGGGCAAGTTACAAGTTATATAAGGAACGATATCTTGTACCTGTGCCGCAACAACCGGATTTTCCTATCGATGAAGCAATTTTGGAAATGAAGGAGGAGGATACGGCCTTTCACTTAACAAATACGATACCGGAAGAAATCAACTTTCGTATAACAGAAGATGAAAAAGAACTCGTGCTCGAATATACCGGAAAGGCAATACTAGAAAACAATGAAAAGTATTCCGTCATGATTGATGCGATATTAATGACAGCCAAAAGCTATGGTTTCGAATCTGTCCGTTTTGACAATATAAAGATAGTCCGGATTGGAAATTATATTTTGGAACAACCGATAAAAGTGCCAGAAGGCGTGAATCCGTATACTATAGGGAAATAGATCCTATACTTTACATCCAGCTTTGGATCGTATATCCGGAGCTGGATGATGCATTTCCTGTTGAAATGCCGCTGTCCTTACTAACCCTTTCTTCTCAGCTGTCGTTTTTCTCCTCGATTTAATCTTCCTGTGCTATTATTTAAATGAAAGATGTCTATTTTTGTTCGAAATGGGGAAGAACATGCTTTTCGAAGCGATTATTTTAACATGTATAAAGGAATTGAATGAAGAACGTTCAGCATCCGGCATATATCATTTGCTAAAAGGAAAAAAAGGAATTCAAACCGTTCAGGATGCCTTTTTATTTCGATTGGAAAATTATTATCGAATTTATCCCACATTAACAAGAGATGATTTTGAAAGAAAAATTACGGAACTGGAAAGAAAAAAATTGATCAGAAGGGGAAAGGAATCGAATTCCTTTTACCGCTTAACGGATCAAGGCCATGTATTGCTGAAAAGATATAAGATGAAATGCTTTTATGGAAAAAGGTTCGGAGATGCAGCAAATATTTTCTATAGCCGGCTTCTGCTTTTAATCCAAACATTAACGAACAGGAATATGGGTAATACCACTTTTCTCCCTATTATTGACGATCGAAAAATACAATATTGGATAAAACAGATATACCCAAAAATAAAGGGGAAGGAAAAGAATTGGCTAAAAGGAATGTATCAAGAACTGTATAACTTGTTGCAGCCATTTTCGGAACTGGAAAAAGGAATTTTTGTGCACCGGTTAACCGGCTATAAAAGATACGGTTTAAGTATCGAGCAATTAGCAGAAAAATTTTCCCAAGATCGGCATGACGTCATCCTCCTGTTAGAAAGTGTAAAACATCAAATGTATGTCAAAGTGAATAAAGAAAAAGACTTATATCCGCACCTGTCCTTTGTTTCCAAAAATAGTATTCCGGCAGCTGCGCTGACAGAATCGGCAAAAACAACATACCGCTTACTGCAAAAAGGCTATGGGATTGAACAAATTGCGTCCATCCGAAAATTAAAGATTAATACAATTCATGATCATATCGTTGAATTAGCCATTTCTGTTCCGGATTTTCCCATTGAACCGTTCGTATCACCGGAGGAAAAAATGGAGATTGTCCAGGCGATAAAAAGATTGAATTCCTTTAAGCTGAAAGATATAAAAAATGTGGTGCCAGATCACATTGATTACTTTCAAATCCGGCTTGTATTATCAAACCAAAATAAATAAAGAAATTTGGTGGTATGCATGGCACAACTATTACTGGAAAAAGAGCTGCAAAAATATTTTGGCTATCCTACCTTTCGGCCAGGCCAGAAGGAAATTATTCAAGATGTGCTGGAAGGAACAGACGTTTTAGGGGTTCTTCCAACAGGGTCGGGCAAGTCCGTCTGCTACCAGTTGCCGGCCATGCTGCTCGAGGGACTGACCATTGTCGTTTCTCCACTTATTTCCCTAATGATCGACCAGGTAAAGCAGCTGCGGGCGATGCGTGTACCCGGCGTAACGACATTAAATAGCTTTATGGACGTAAGGCAGCGGCAACAGGTGCTGAAAAACCTGCATCGGTATAAACTGTTGTACGTGTCGCCGGAATTATTGACCCATCCGGCAACGGTTGCCTATTTTAAAAATGTACGGGTGAGCTTATTTGTTATTGATGAAGCCCACTGTATTTCCCAATGGGGCCACGAATTCCGGCCGGATTATTTAAAGTTAAGCACGGTGCTGGACACTCTTGAACAGCCGACAACACTTGCACTTAGTGCTACGGTAACCCCTGAAGTCCAGCAGGATATTATATTCTCTTTAAAAAAACCAAATATGAAAAAGCGGATTTATCCAATGGACCGGCCGAATATCGTACTCGCTCTAGAAAAGGTAAACAGCGACGAGGAAAAAATAGAGAAAATCATCCGACTGTTAAATACATATACTGTACCGGCACTTATTTATTTTTCCAGCAAAAAAACTGCGGAAAAAACGGCCGCTATCTTAGCTAAAGCCTTTTCCGACCGTCACGTTACCTTTTATCATGGCGGAATGGAACAGACGGATCGAATAGCTGTTCAGCAGCAATTTATGAATGATCAGCTTGACATTATTTGCTGCACTAGCGCGTTCGGTATGGGAATTAATAAAGACAACATCCGCTTAATTATCCATTACCATCTGCCAATGCAAAAGGAATCATATATTCAAGAAGCTGGACGGGCTGGACGTGATGGTGAATTAAGTTTAAGTTTGCTTCTTTTTACCAATCAGGACATACATATCCCTGAACAATTGATCAAGCAGGAGCTGCCTGAAGAAGAAACGGTCTTCCGTGTTTTTCAATATATGACTGCCCTTTACAACCAAGGGAAACCGGTTCCGGAGGATCTTTACATGGAAAATCAATTTGAACTGAATGAAATTCAATGGCGATTTTTAAAGTTTCAGCTTGAAAAACATGATATGATTAAAGGAAATTACATCCATTTAACAACAGAAAAATCGAAAAAAGCATATCATTCCATTTTAGCTTGTATCCGGGAAAGGCATGATTGGAAGATGAAAAAGCTGGAAGAGATGGTACAATGGGTGAACAGCAAATCATGCCTGCGCGAAAGTTTATATGCAGAATTTCAATCGTCATTTTCTCCGCCAATAGGACCGTGCTGCAGCCGATGCGGATTGGATTGGGGAAAGCTGCCATTATTAGAAAAGAAAAACAAGGTTATTTCCTATAATGATTGGCAGCAGCAATTAAAATACATTCTCCAAGTCGGTGAAGATATTGAAACAGAGTGAAATCGCAAAACAGCTTTCGGATAAAGAACTGAGAACACAAGTATGGCTGTCCCAATGTTTGCTGTTTGCTATAAGCATCATTCTAAGTTTCTTTTTCTTTGATTCGATAACAGCATGGATGGACCTTTTTAAATGGAACATAAAAGAAATTCTATACTACGGGCTGATGCCGGGGATAGCAATCGTCCTGATCGATATTGTGTTAATGAAATATGTTTCCCGCGAAAAAATAGACGACGGCGGAATTAATGAGAAAATATTTAAAAACGCATCAATCCCGTATATTTTCTTTCTCGCCATTTTTATTGCGTTAGCGGAAGAAATGCTTTTTCGCGGAGTAATACAATCAGTTTTTGGCTTTGTTGCTGCAAGCATTCTTTTTGCCATCGTCCATTTTCGTTATCTGACAAAGCCCGTTCTGTTTGCTTCCGTTATTATTGTCAGTTTTATCATAGGATATTTATTTGTATTGACGAATAACTTGCTCGTTACTATTACAGCACATTTTGTCGTGGACTTTTTGTTAGGTTTGTATATTCACTTTCAAGGTGGAGGGAAAACGAATGAATGTAAAAGACGAAGAGAAGATGATGGACCAGGCCAACGAACTGCGGGAGATAATGGATGATAAGGAGCAACAAAAGGATAAATTGAAAGAGCAATCAAAGGATAGCTTTGAAGAAATAGACATATTAAATCTTCCTCCCCGAAGAGAAGTACATAAAAACAGCGGAAAATCCCACATCCGCTTTAGCAAGCCGCTAATTCGCTTTCTTTCGGTAATTTTGGTCCTCATTGCAATTATTGCTTGGGTATTGGCAGAAAGCAATAATTTTTGAGTGAATATGCCCAAATAGGCAAATACTTGCATATATTGAAATAAACAAAATCGCAATTCAGCTACGTACATAAGGATCATTGAATAGGGAGGAAGGCCGTTGCGAATCGAACGTTTGTCCAGTAACCAATTTTCGATTTTTTTAACCTTTGATGATCTGATTGAAAGGGGTTTTATTACAAACAATACATGGAAAGACATAACGTCCATCCAGCATTTATTTAGTGACATGGTTTATGAAGCGAGTGATGAACTTGGTATTGAATTGGAAGGGACATTGCAAGTTCATGTTTATTTGATGCAAGCACAGGGGCTTCACGTTACAGTAACCCTTCTTCAATCCGTCCATGATTGGAATGATGATTATATCCAAATGAATGTCACGTTAGACGAAAGCAAGGAAATGATATTTTCGTTTGCTGATTTTGAACATATCTTGCAGCTTTCGTGCAAATTATCGGCCATGAATATTACCGGCGGACAAATTTATTATTTTGAAGGCGAGTATTATATGCTTCTGGAAGAAGAGGACATATTAAATTGTAATCAGGAAGATCTCATTGCCGTAATGTCTGAGTATTCCTGCCCAAGCATAATCACTTCCCATCGATTAAAGGAATATGGAAAGCCGATATTTTCTTCCCAAGCAATCATGAAAATCGATGAGATATTTTTTAATAACGGAAACTGAAAGAAAGTTTCCAAAAAGAAGGCTAAATAAGGAGTGTAACTGAATGAAAATTGCCGTGCTCTATGGTGGGGTTTCCAAAGAAAGGGAAGTTTCCCTATCCTCCGGAAAAGAAATAATGAAAGCTTTGCAAAAGAAAGGCCATGAGGTAATAGGGATTGATTTTCATCCTGAACGGCTGGATGAACTTCTCCAATTAAAAGTCGATTTAGTATTTATCGGACTGCATGGAAAATTTGGCGAAGACGGAAAAATTCAAGGACTATTGGACATGCTGCGGCTGCCTTACGTTGGTTCCGGTGTGTTAGCCTCCGCCCTTGCCATGGATAAAGCAAAAGCAAAACAAATTTTTAAAATGAACCAAATTCCTGTAGCTTACAGTGAAGCCTTTACGGTTTCCGGCAAAGAGACCGTGGAACAGGTGGCAGAAACGGTTGAAAATAAGTTTAAGCTTCCCTTTGTCATTAAGCCGAATCAAGAAGGTTCTACCCTCGGATTAACTATCGTTAAGGATAAAGAACAGATTCTCCCAGCAATTAAAAAAGCGCTGGAAAGCGATGAAACGATATTGGCGGAAGACTTTGTAAAAGGAAGAGAACTGACGGTACCGGTTTGGGGAACACCAAACAATGAAACAGCACTGCCGATAATTGAAATTATTCCTAAAAATGAATATTACGATTACGAATCAAAATATTCCCCTGGAGGAAGTGAACATATTGTACCAGCTGACCTTGACGAAAAACTGACAAAACAGATTCAAACATATGCTGTTTTAGCTCACCAGGCATTAGGCTGCAAAACCTATTCCCGGGTTGATTTCATTTTGTCAGAAGATGAACAGCCAATTATATTAGAAGTGAATACACTGCCGGGAATGACACCGACAAGCCTATTTCCTGATTCGGCGAAAGCGGTTGGAATTGACTATGAAGATATGGTTGAAAAACTAATCCAATTATCCACGTCTTAAGCTAGTATAGCGGAATAGTGCCAATTATCACAAATTTTATTTTTATGTTGCATATTTATTTTGAAAGTGTATACTAATTTCTGAGTAGAGCGTTTACATGAATATTATTTATCACATTTCATTGAATTTTAGGGGGTAAATTCATGGTAGCCGAAAAAGCAGCAAGTTCCACCAAAGCAAATCAGGAGAATTTAGATGTTCTAGCTTCTACCCGAGCAGTTATAAAAACTGCACTAGAAAAATTAGGTTACCCAGAAGAAGTCTACGAATTGCTAAAAGATCCATTGCGCATGTTAACCGTACGGATTCCTGTTCGGATGGATGACGGCTCCGTAAAAGTATTCACAGGGTATCGCGCACAGCATAACGATGCAGTCGGCCCGACAAAGGGCGGCATTCGTTTCCATCCTGATGTTACAGAGAACGAAATAAAAGCTTTATCTATTTGGATGAGCTTAAAAGCGGGTATCGTTGATTTGCCATATGGTGGAGCTAAAGGCGGTATTGTTTGTGATCCGAGGAAAATGTCTTTCCGTGAATTAGAAGGATTGAGCAGGGGGTACGTGCGAGCAGTTAGTCAGATCGTCGGCCCTACGAAAGACATTCCTGCTCCTGATGTGATGACCAACTCACAAATTATGGCATGGATGATGGATGAATATAGCCGTATCGATGAATTTAATAACCCCGGTTTTATTACGGGCAAGCCGCTTGTTTTAGGCGGGTCCCACGGAAGGGAAACGGCAACGGCTAAAGGAGTTACCATCGTCTTAAATGAAGCTGCAAAAAAAAGAGGAATAAATGTAAAAGGCGCCAAAGTTATCGTGCAAGGATTCGGCAATGCGGGCAGTTATTTATCCAAATTTATGCATGATGCAGGAGCAAAAGTTGTCGGAATTTCCGATGCCTATGGAGCATTATATGATCCGGATGGACTGGATATAGATTATTTGCTGGACCGTCGGGACAGCTTTGGTACCGTTACAAAATTATTTAATAATACGATTACGAATAAAGAATTGCTGGAACAGGAATGTGATATTATCATTCCTGCAGCTGTGGAGAACCAAATAACGATTGAAAATGCCCACAACATTAAAGCAAGTATCGTCGTTGAAGCTGCCAATGGCCCGACAACGATGGAAGCAACGAAAATTCTGACAGAACGGGGTATTCTGATTGTACCAGATGTTTTGGCATCCGCAGGCGGAGTAACCGTTTCCTATTTCGAATGGGTACAAAATAACCAAGGGTTCTATTGGACAGAGGAAGAAATTGATAAACGTCTCCACGAGATTATGATTAAAGCATTTAACAATATTTACGATACAGCACAAACGAGAAATGTCGATATGCGCCTTGCTGCATATATGGTCGGTGTACGTAAGATGGCAGAAGCATCCCGATTCCGCGGCTGGGTCTAAATTAAAAATGCTTGCCTACAAAAACAAAAAAACTCTTATCTTGTCTTATGAAGATAGGAGTTTTTTTGGTGATATATAGAAAGAGGGAAAGAGAAATGGATAGAGAACAAGTAATCATTATCGGTGCCGGTCCTTGCGGCTTATCGTGTGCACTGGAATTAGAAAAGTTGGGCATCCGGGCGCTGATTATCGAAAAAGGAAACATCGTCAATTCCTTGTATCGATTCCCGACCCATCAGACATTTTTCAGTACGAGCGAACGTTTAGAAATAGGGGATGTTCCGTTCATTACAGAAAAGCCAAAACCAGTACGCCTGCAAGCATTGGCGTATTACCGCGAAGTTTGTTTACGGAACAAACTTCGTATTCATACTTTCGAAAAAGCGGAAAAGATTGAAAAAACGAATGAAGGATTTCTCGTTAGAACGACGACGAAGAACAAAGAAGTCCAAACTTATTATGCCGATTTTGTCGTCATTGCGACAGGCTATTATGACCAGCCAAATTATTTAAACATTCCTGGGGAAAATTTAGAAAAGGTCACCCACTACTTTAAAGAAGCTCATCCTTATTATGATACAGATGTTGCGGTCATCGGAGGAAAAAATTCAGCTGTCGATGCGGCACTGGAGCTGTTTCATGCAGGAGCAAGAGTAACCGTCCTTTACCGCGGCAAGGAATATTCGAAGAGTATTAAACCATGGATTCTTCCTGAATTCGATTCCCTTATTCGCAAAGGAAAAATCGAAATGATATTTGAATCTGAAGTTGTCGAGATTACGAATGAAGAAATTCATTTTACGATAAAGGGAAGACTCCAAAAAAGGAAAAATGATTTTGTCTTTGCCATGACCGGATATCGGCCGGACATTGAATTTTTAAAAATGGCAGGTGTCAACGTTGATCCTCATACCGGAAAACCGGATTTTGATGAAGAAACGATGGAAACAAATGTACCTGGTATTTATATCGCAGGTGTGGTGGCTGCCGGATTTAACAACAACGAAATTTTTATCGAAAATGGCCGGTTCCATGGAAAACAAATTGCCCAATCGGTAAAAGAGAAAACGGAGTAAAGCAAGTGGATTTCCACTTGCTTTTTCTGTTGGTTAAGCAAATGATTCAAAGATGCTTTCCAGTTCATGTAAATTCGTTGTATGCTCCAAAGCAATTAACAATTTAATGCGGGCCTTTTGGCCTGTCATACCTTGGGCAAAAATGACCCCCATTTCCTTTAATTGTTTGCCGCCTCCTGCATAACTGTAGGTCGGCTGAACCGTTCCTGTAAAGGACCGGGAAACGAGGATTACCGGAATCGATGCGCGGATAAATGCCTGAAGCGCTGGAACGACCGCTTCCGGCAAGTTCCCTTGTCCGAATCCTTCAATTACGATTCCGTCCGGCTTTATTTCTTGCACTGCAGCTAATAGCCGACAATCCATGCCAGCATATGCTTTCAGCAAAATAACATGCTTGGATATGCTGTTAACTGGAAATATCGGCTGTTGTAATATGGTCCGATGAAAGAAAATGGCATTCTTCGTTATTATGCCTAACGGACCAAATTGCGGACTTTGAAAGGTAGCGATGTTGCTTGTCGATGTTTTTGTAACATTTTCCGCCGAATGGATTTCATCATTCATCACAACTAATACCCCTTTATTGGCAGCCTTTTGATTCATTGCCACACGTACGGAACAAATAAGATTATATAGGGCATCAGAACCGATTTCATTGCTCGATCGCATTGCTCCAGTAATGATAATTGGTTTGTCCGTTTTTACCGTCAAATGGAGAAAATAAGCCGTTTCTTCCAGTGTATCCGTTCCATGGGTAATAACGATTCCATCGTAGAAAGGCAGTTCCGCGCTAACTTTTTGGGATAGCAAGAACATATGCTGCGGTGTAATATGGGGAGACGGCAAATCAAATTGTATATGTTCATCGATTTTCGCATTAATATCTAATTTATTCAGCTCATTTAACAGCGGATGGGACTTCCCGAAAAAATTCACTTCTTTTGTTTCTTTATTTTCAAGCATAGAGATTGTTCCGCCGGTATGGATAATTAGTATTTTCTTCACAGAAAAATCCCCCTATAATCCTATTTTCATATTTTCATAAGTCTATCATCATGTTACGATATCATTAGTGTGATGGAAAGAGGTAATAACAATGTTTGCCATTTTATCTGCAGGTCTTGCTCCTTCCTTCGCTTTACTCTCCTATTTTTACTTAAAAGATAAAGTGACGGAACCAATCTCTTTAATAATAAGGACATTTTTGACAGGAGCAATCCTCGTATTTCCTGTTATGTTTATCCAATATGTATTGACATCGGAAGACATTACGAATAATTATTTTATCCAATCGTTCTTTTTCATTGCTTTTTTTGAAGAATTTTTCAAATGGTTTATTTTTGTTTTCACCATTTATTATCATGACGAATTTGATGATCACTATGATGGAATTGTTTACGGCGTATCCATCAGCCTCGGATTTGCCTCGGTAGAAAATATTTTATACTTGATTACGAATGGAATCGAATACGCTTTTATGCGAGCTTTTTTTCCGGTTTCCTCCCACGCATTGTTTGGTGTAATCATGGGCTATTATTTCGGCAAGGCTAAATTAACACCCCATCATACAAATTTTAACCGGTTATTAGCGTTTTTTATTCCTTTTGTTCTTCACGGAATATATAATTATATTTTATTGTCGATTGGCCAGAATTGGATTTACATTCTTTCTCCCTTTATGGTTTTATTATGGTTTATGGCACTGCGCCGTGTGAAATCTGCCAATCAGTTCGTTTAAGACCCCTCTGTTCTTTAGAGCAGAGGGGTTTTCACATTTTTCTTCGCTCTTTCTATCTATCTGTGCATAAAAAAAGAGCTTTTTCGAAAAATAATACCACTAACTGAAGTATATTAGGAGGAAAACGATGGGCAGAAACAATTCTACATGTTTATGTATAATCATAATGCTTTGTTTTCTAGGAGTAAATATGATAAGCCCTCAACAGACAGAGGCATTTAGCAATCAAGTTATTCAGCATGGCGCTACCGGAGATGACGTCATTGAATTACAAGCAAGACTACAATATTTAGGTTTCTATAACGGAAAAATTGACGGTGTATTCGGTTGGGGAACGTATTGGGCATTAAGAAACTTTCAATATGAATTCGGACTGGAAATTGACGGTCTGGCGGGAGAAGAGACGAAGCAGAAATTGGTGAAGGCCAGTAAATACGATGAAGCTTTCGTGAAAGAACAGATCGCCAAAGGAAAAAAATTTACCCATTATGGAGGTGTAGATAAAGAAAAACAATCAGCACCAGGAAAAACGAAGCAAGCCGGGCAAGGGGAAACAGCAGATGACAGTCCTACCGTGACGGCGGTGAACGTGCCCCAAGGTTTTTCACAAAATGACATACAGTTAATGGCAAATGCTGTATATGGTGAAGCTAGGGGGGAGCCATATGTAGGACAAGTGGCGGTGGCTGCGGTCATCTTAAACCGGGTAGAGAGTCCATCCTTCCCCAACACGGTAGCAGGAGTTATTTTTGAGCCGCGGGCTTTTACTGCGGTAGCGGACGGGCAGATTTGGCTGACTCCTAACGAAACGGCGAGACAGGCGGTGCTGGATGCAATTAATGGATGGGACCCGACGGGAAATGCATTGTACTATTTTAATCCGGATACAGCCACTTCACCTTGGATTTGGTCAAGACCGCAAATTAAGCAAATCGGAAAACATATATTCTGCAAATAGAAGGGAGTAATAGCTTTGTTGCGATGGATACTCATCGGATTGTTAACGTTAGGGATTGCAGGAACCGCCTTTTGGGGATATCAGGAACATCAGGAGAAAAATGCCATTCTTATCCAGGCGGAAAATACGTACCAGCGAGCTTTTCATGAATTAGTGTACTATATCGATTTAATCCATGATGAAATCGGGACGGCATTGGCAATGAATTCGGATCAGCGCTTGTCACCGCAAATGGTGGAAATTTGGCGACTGACATCAGAGGCGAACGCCAATGTCGGCCAATTGCCGTTAGGGCTATTGCCTTTCAACAAAACCGAAGAATTTCTTTCCAGTATTGGTGATTTTACTTACAGGACTGCGGTGCGGAATTTGGACGACGAACCGCTGACGGAGGAAGAGTCGGACATTCTCCAGTCTCTATATGAACAGTCGGCAGAGATTGAACAGGAATTAAGGAAAGTTCAGCATCTTGCCCTGGAAAATAATTTGCGCTGGATGGACGTTCAGCTCGCATTGGCGAATAATGACGAAAATGTCGATAATACCATAATCGACGGTTTAAAAACGGTGGAAAAGACGGTGGAGGGATATACAGAAAGCAATGTCCATTCAGCATTAATCGGAACTTCTGCAAAACAGCACGCTTTTGAGAACATTTCCGGGAAAGAAATAGGCGAAAATGAAGCTTTAAGGATCAGTCGAAATTTGCTAAATTTGAAGGATGAAAAACAAATTACCTTGACCGAAACCGGTGACGGGGCCGACGTGCCGCTATACAGTGCATCCTATCATCAAAAAGGCAAAGAAGGATACGTTGATATTTTGAAGCAAGGCGGTCATCCTATATCATTGCTTATTCAACGGAAAATCGGAGAGAGGAAAATCAGTTTAAATGAAGGAAGCCGGAAAGCGTCGGAATTTCTAAAAGAATTAGGCTTTGAAAATATGGAAATGTTCCAGAGCAGTGAATTTGACAATATAGGCGCGTATACGTTCTTGTATAATGATGACGGAATAAAAGTTTATTCCGATGCTGTCGAAGTGAAAGTTGCCTTGGACAATGGAGAAATTCTCGGATTAACGGCAGAATCCTATTACAAAAACCATAGAGACAGGGATATCCCAGAACCAGAAATGAGCAATGAGGAAGCAAAAAAGATGGTAAACCCAAACGTCGAAATACATGAGGAAGGAATTGCGATTATTGAAAACGATTTAGGTGAAGAAGTTCTCGTTTATGATTTTTTAGGAACGTATAACAATGATACGTACCGGATATTTGTTAATGCCATGTCCGGTCTAGAAGAAAAAGTAGAAAAGCTGGGCGGTACAGAAATAAACTATGCGGTAAATTAGCGGGAAAGGCAAAAAGCCTTTCCCTTTTCCTTTATTTTTGTCATAATAAGAGTAATAATGAGTAGACAGCAGGAAGAATGGTTGGGGGGATACGATGAAGATAGGAACGAAACTTCAGCTGGAAGCTCTTGACCCTAAAACAATGAAAAATGAAAAATATCATTGCAAAGTGATTGATAAAAACAAAAGCTATCTGTTTATTGACTTACCGATACACCAGCGAACAAAACGAAGCTCCTTTTTACCGCTTAATACGAAAATTACCGTAACATTTTTAGATCAGGAAAAAATTGCCCACCAATTTGAAAGTAAAATTGTAAAAAAGGGAAAATACCGTATACCGACTCTTGCAATCCTTTTACCAGCGAAAGAACAGATAAAAAAAATACAGCGCCGAAATTTTGTGCGGATTGAAACGGCTGTGGACGTGGCGGTTCATAGTTTGCAAAATGCTTTTTCTCCATTTACTACAGTTACGTCGGATATTAGCGGAGGAGGAATGTCGATTATCCTTCCCCAAGACGTCTCGTTACAACAAGGAGAGAAACTCGAAGCTACGATAGTTTTGCCAATGCATTCGGGTGAAAATGTATACATAACGGCAAATGGCGAAGTCGTCAATATAAAAGAAGCGAATCGCCGTATTCAGTTAGCAGCAGTGAAATTTATTCATTTGGACAGCCATGATCAGCAAAAGATCATTCAATTTTGCTTTGAAAAACAACGGGAAGCGAGACAAAAGGAATTAATGTAACTTAGAAAAATATTTTTTGCACCAATGGGTATATACGACGAGAGGAATGATTCGTTTTATGGAGAAACGTAATTTTGCCATCGCTATCGATGGTCCTGCAGCTGCAGGAAAAAGCACCGTAGCAAAAATAGTTGCAAAAAAATTGTCATTTCTATATATCGATACGGGGGCGATGTATCGGGCGATTACATTGAAAGCATTAAAAAACGGCATCAATGTAAATAATGAAGATGCCTTACTGCAATTATTAATGCGTACGAAAATTGATTTTCTTCAAATTGATTCAGAACAAAAGGTACTGCTCGATGACATCGATGTTACCGAAGAAATTCGGTCCCAAGAAGTAACGAAACAAGTCTCCTACGTAGCAAAACATCCAAAAGTCCGAAAAGAAATGGTTGCAAGACAGAGGGAAATGGCCCGGCATAAAGGGGTTGTCATGGATGGCAGAGATATTGGAAGCCAGGTGCTGCCCGACGCTGAAGTGAAAATTTTCCTTGTGGCAAGTGTAGAGGAAAGGGCGAAACGCCGATACGAAGAAAATAAACGCAGGGGAATCCCATCTGATATGGAAGAGTTAATAAAAGAAATCGCTTTAAGGGACCGTATCGATTCAGAAAGAGAAGCATCTCCATTAATTAAAGCAGACGGAGCAATTGAAATCGATACAACATCGATGACGATACAGGAAGTTGCAGACCGAATTTTAAACATTGCCAAGAAACAATTATGAATGATTTTGAGGGAGAATAAGATGCTATACAAAATTGCTAAAGCAGTTGTCTCAATTATATTTTATCCGTTATACCGAATTCAGGTCATCGGCAAAGAAAATATTCCGCAGAAAGGTGCCGTATTACTATGTTCCAATCATATTTCCAATTTAGATCCGCCGGTCGTCGGAATTACGTCAACACGGGATATTTATTTTATGGCAAAAGGAGAATTGTTTGAAAATCCCTTTTTAGGTAAACTATTAACAGGGATACATGCGTTTCCCGTTAAAAGGGGGCTCAGAGATCGCAACGCATTACGGAAAGGGTTAGAAATTTTGGCAGAAGGAAAAACTTTAGGATTATTTCCAGAGGGAACAAGGAGCAAAACGGGAAAAATCCAGGAACCTCTGGCTGGAGCAGGTTTCTTTGCCCTCCGTTCCGATGCTCAAGTCGTTCCATGTGCAATTATCGGCCCATACAAGCCGTTTAAAAAATTGACTGTCATCTATGGAAAACCAATACATATGGAAACGTACCGCATGAATAAAACTTCGGCCAAAGAGGTAGCACAGGCGATTATGGATGAAATCCAGCGCCTGATCGATTCTTATCATCAGGAAGCTTTACTTGACAAATAAAAGCAATTATTAGAAGTTATAAAAAGATAGGTAATTATTTCTCTTTTAGTGTATCTTTGAATTGTATTTAGGAGGCTAAGGATATGAGTGAAGAAAATAAAGAAATGGAACAATTAAACGTGGGAGACAAGGTAACCGGAACTGTAGTTAAAGTTGAAGAAAAACATGTACTTGTTGATATTGGTTATAAAACGGAAGGCATTCTTCCGATTGGGGAGTTATCCAATTTGCATGTGGAATCCGCTAGTGACGTTGTAAAAGAAGGGGATACGGTCACCTTAAAAGTGAAAAAAATCGAAGAAGATGATGTCGTCATCTTATCCAAAAAACAGGTGGATGCGGAGAAAGCATGGGCTGATTTAGAAGCGAAATATAAAAATAATGAAACCTTTACTACGACAGTAAAAGAAGTGGTAAAAGGCGGACTTGTCGTTGATGTCGGTTTACGGGGATTTATTCCTGCCTCATTAGTGGAGACGTTCTATGTCGAAGATTTTTCCGATTATAAAGACAAAACATTAACGGTAAAAATCGTCGATTTAGATAAAGAACAAAACCGGATTATTTTATCCCACCGTGCAGTGGTCGAAGAAGAAGAACAGGCGAAAAAGCAGCAGCTGCTTGATTCATTAAAAGAGGGACAAGTAGTAGAAGGGACCGTACAGCGGATAACAAACTTTGGCGTATTTGTTGATTTAGGCGGAATCGACGGGCTCGTTCATATTTCCCAATTAGCCCATGAACACGTAGAAAAAGCATCGGACATCGTCTCAGAAGGAGAAAAGATAAAAGTAGAAATATTAGCCGTTGACCGGAATAATGAACGCATTTCCCTTTCCCGCAAAAATACGCTGCCAGGTCCGTGGACGGATATTGAAAACCGGATTTCCCGAGGGGATATCGTTGAAGGCACGGTCAAACGTCTTGTAAGTTTTGGAGCATTTGTCGAGATTTTCCCTGGAGTGGAAGGGCTTGTACATATCTCGCAAATTGCCAACCGGCATGTCGGAACTCCACAGGAAGTACTGGAAGTCGGCGAACAAGTAAAAGTAAAAGTACTGGATGTAAATGAAGCAGAAAAACGTATTTCTTTAAGCATTAAAGAAGTAGAAGCAGAAGAAGAAAAACAGGAATACAAGCAATATGAGAAAACAGAAGAGTCGACAGGATTCCATTTAGGTGAATTAATCGGCGATAAGCTAGAGAAATATAAAAAATAATTGTTCCAACCCACCCGGGGCAACATCGGGTGGGTTTGTTTTGCCTTCGCAGCTGCTGTTAATTCACGATATTTTAGACATACTACAAAAGGAGGATTAAACAAACAGTATTTGAGGTGTAACTTCATGAATGAGTATACAACGGCGATTGTTTTTGGTGCAGTATTTGGTACCCTCGTAAGAATCATGATGCTCCGTACGGATTACCGCCAATATCCGACTTATTTGCACGGGAAAATCATCCATATCTCTTTAGGTTTTATTGCTGCCTCTTTAGGAGCGCTGGCCATCCCCGCCATTTTAGAAGAACAGTATACGGCGGTGACACTGTTAACCGTTGCAGCAACCCAATTTCGGGATGTGCGCAATATGGAGAGAAATACATTAAATGAAGTAGACCAGTACGAATTAGTTTCCCGGGGGAAAACCTATATCGAAGGGATTGCCATCTCCTTTGAAAGCCGAAATTATCTTGTTATCGCCACCTCTTTTATAACGACATTAGTCTATATTATTGGCGGCCCGGTTTACTCGATCGTTTCCTTTGTTATTTGTCTTATCCTCGCAAAAATATTAATGAGCGGGTCCACGTTAAAAGATATTGTCGATATTGAATACCACCCGCTCCGTTTTGATGGGGCCGGCCTCTATGTCGATAATATTTATATTATGAATATTGGTTTGAAAGAGCGGCAGGAAGAGATCTTAAAATACGGCATGGGTTTTATTCTTACCCCGAAAGATATGAACATCGTAACAACCATTGCTAATTTAGGCCAAAGACAGGCCATTCTCCACGATATCTCTGTCGCTTTAGGGGTTTTTCGCGATTCAGGCACGCCGGCTTTAACCCCATTAATAAAAAGGGATTTGGATGATGGCAGGCTCGGGGTATTCATTCTTCCGCAAGTTCGGGATGTGGATAAAGCAAAGGAAATTATTGGTGCCGTCCCTGTATTGGAAAGTGCAATCCGTATGCCTCTAAAGTCAAAAAAGCATAACAAGGAGGTAAACAGCGATGAATATTGAAAAAGCGATTCTGGCAATTATAACGACGAAAAAAGAGTTAGTTGCCGGCGGAGCTCCTATTTTTATTTGCAATAATAAAAATGATCTGGAAAGAATCGCCGCCAATCTGGAAGCGATTACGGACGGAATTGCCCACGCATTGGGGGAGGAGCTTTACATTATTGTAAAGCATTAACTGCCACAGCTATTGTTATAATTTCCTTATTTTGCTAGAATAAATAAAGTCGTTTCTGTTCAACAGGATGCGCCGATGAACTAAATATAGCAAATTTGACGATCCACCAAGGCGTTTGTTTAGATAAGCATAGAAAGGATGTTCCTTAACGATGAGGAAATCTGTAGTTGCCATTGTCGGGAGACCGAATGTCGGGAAATCGACGATATTTAATAGACTCGTTGGAGAGAGAATCTCCATTGTGGAAGACATTCCCGGGGTCACGAGGGACCGGATATATGCGGAAGCAGAATGGCTAAACCATACATTTAGTCTAATTGATACGGGCGGCATTGAAATCGGGGACGAACCGCTCCTCGTACAAATGCGCCAACAGGCAGAAATTGCCATCGATGAAGCAGATGTCATTATCTTTTTAGTCAACGGCAGGGAAGGAATTACTGCAGCAGACGAAGAAGTTGCGAAATTACTGTACAAATCAAATAAGCCGATTGTTCTTGGTGTAAATAAAGTCGACAATCCGGAAATGCGGGATGCGATTTACGAATTTTATTCTTTAGGTTTTGGTGAACCATATCCAATCTCTGGTGCTCACGGTCTCGGTTTAGGAGATTTGTTGGACAAAGTTGTCAGCTATTTTCCGGAAGCCGCCGACGAAGATCAAGATGAGGATACTATTTATTTTTCGGTTATCGGAAGGCCGAACGTCGGAAAATCTTCATTAGTCAACGCCATTTTGAATGAAGAGCGGGTAATCGTCAGCAATATCGAAGGAACAACGAGAGATGCCATCGATTCCCGGTTTACGAAGGACGGCCAGGACTACGTGATTATTGATACTGCAGGAATGCGCAAGCGCGGAAAAATATATGAGTCGGTAGAAAAATACAGTGTCTTAAGGGCTTTAAAAGCAATTGAACGGTCGGACGTCGTTCTAGTTTTACTCGATGCAGAAACAGGCATTCGGGAACAGGATAAAAAAATTGCCGGCTACGCCCATGATGCAGGAAGAGCAATTATTATTGTCGTCAACAAATGGGATACGGTTAAAGCAACGGAAAAATCGATGGATGAATTTGAAAAACAAATCCGGGCCCATTTTCAGTTCCTGGATTATGCGCCGATTGTATTTTTATCTGCTAAAACGAAGAAGCGTTTACATACGTTATTGCCTGTAATTCGCAATGCCAGCGAAAACCATGCAAAACGCATCCCGACAAATGTATTAAACGATGTCATTATGGATGCGTTAGCCATGAACCCGACTCCAACTTATAAAGGCAAGCGTTTAAAAATCCTTTATGCAACCCAAGTATCAGTAAAACCTCCAACCTTTGCGGTTTTTGTCAATGATCCGGAACTGATGCATTTTTCCTATCAGCGGTTTTTGGAAAACCAAATCCGAAATGCATTTGGATTTGAAGGAACACCGATAAAAATATTAACGAGAAAAAGGCAGTAGGGGGTATTTAACATGGAAAAAGTAGCTGTACTTGGTGCCGGCAGCTGGGGGACGGCATTAGCAATCGTCTTAGCGGATAATGGATATGACGTTTCCCTTTGGACTTATCGGAAGGACCAAGCCGAAGAAATTAATCAAACAAAGCGGAATGACAAATATTTGGACGTGGATTTGCCCAATAATATTACCGCCTTTCATCAATTGGATCTGGCTGTCGATGGAGCAAAAGCGATTGTCATCGTTGTACCGACAAAAGCAATCCGCGAAGTATGCCGAAAGCTAAAGAAATATTTGCCGCCTTCCATTCCTATCATTCATGCAACAAAAGGAATTGAGCCTAATACGTTAAAACGGGTATCCCAGCTCATTAGCGAAGAAATTCCAAACTATCCTGAGAAGGATGTCGTTGTGTTATCCGGTCCAAGCCATGCGGAAGAAGTGGCTTTGCGCCATCCCACAACCGTAACAGCAGCATCGGAAAATCAGGAATACGGGAAAATTGCCCAAAATCTTTTTATGAATGCTTCGTTTCGCGTATATACGAGTACCGACGTATTAGGCACGGAGCTGGGCGGGGCGTTAAAAAATATAATTGCCCTGGGAGCTGGAATTTCCGACGGCCTTGGTTTTGGAGACAATGCAAAAGCAGCATTAATAACGAGGGGACTGGCTGAAATTACTCGGTTGGGGACTAAGCTCGGCGCAAATCCGTTAAGCTTTTTAGGATTATCCGGTGTCGGCGATCTGATTGTTACGTGTACAAGCGTACATAGCCGAAATTGGCGGGCAGGAAATTTAATCGGCAAAGGAAAATCCCTTGAAACCGTTTTAGAAGAAATGGGAATGGTTGTCGAAGGGGTGAGAACCGTAAAAGCCGCCTATCAGTTTGCCAAGGAAGAACAGGTAGAAATGCCGATCACCGAAGGAATTTATGATGTCTTATTTCATAAAAAGACTCCAAAGGAAGTTGTCGAGCAATTGATGAAGAGGGACAAAAGAGAAGAAATGGACGACCTTGCCCATTTGCTCTATAAAAGGTTTTCCGAATAACACCTTCATCTTTCCCTTGCATATAATATGTTGAAACTACTATGCAAGGAGGATCATAGGTGAACCATTTTCAAAAAGGATTGTTTGATAAAATCCAGCAAAATTCCAACATCCGTCCGGAAGATATTTTTAAAGTTGCAGACGCGGTAAAACACGCTGATTTTTCAGATGAAGAAACGGTGCGCAGATTAGTTCGTCAATTGGCAAAGATGGCAGGTAAACCTGTATCGAAGGAAAAAGAGGATAAACTTGTACAATCGATTACAAACAATAATATTCCATCCGATTTTTCGCAAATGTTTAAAAAATAACGTTTCTTGGGCAAGTGAGTATACAGGAACTCCATGGAAAGCATAAAATAAATCGCACAAGCATTCATGAAATAGAGTTGCAGGTGGATATTATTTAGTCACCCCGGGATGAAGCCAGCCCCCTTCATTCCGGATTTTTATTGCGCCAAACTTGTCCACATTTTCGTCCGTTATTATTAACGGGTACCGTCTACAGAGACATGTGGTATAATACCTTTTGTATATAGAGAAAAATGTAGGAGTGAACGTCATGTCAATATCCATGCTTAAAATGTACATTTCATTTGCAGGAATGATTTTACTTATTTTGGCGATGGGGTTAATTTACCTCAGCAGAAATAAACTAAAAGGCTGGGTTGCCGGAATTATTTCCTTGCTGGCATACATATGTTTAGTGCTCGGCGGACTCATTATTTTATATATTGTATTTAGCGGACCAACAAGATAGGAGGAAACACCTTGAAAAAGAACCTTCCATTGTTAAAGTTGTGTAGTGCGAGTATTCTCATCCTCCTTTTAAGCGGATGTCTTTACCCGGACAGTGAATTGGCAAAAAATCAAGTGCCGAATGAAGATCAGCTGGAACAAGTTCAAAGGGCAGTGGAGAAGTATCGGGAAGAGACGAATGGGTTAGTGCCCATCCGAACAAAGCCAAATGATACCCCCATCTTTGAAAAATATTTAATAGACTTTAGCATGTTAAAAGACCGGAATCTGCTTACCGAAATACCGGGCAATGCTTACGAAAATGGCGGAGTTTACCAATATGCCTTAATTTATCCGGAGGAGAATCCGACGGTAAGGCTCATTGATCTTCGGCTGACAGAAGCTATTCGCAGCGTTAACGTTCGGCTCCAAGCGTACCGGGCTGAACATTTATACCCGCCCTTCGGTGCAGTTGT
>Ga0079224_100001791_pt1 | contig 25245 bp, 22 predicted proteins | sample Stecom2015_FD_80414 | JGI IMG/M metagenome (GOLD analysis project Ga0079224, IMG submission 80414) | Agricultural soil microbial communities from Utah to study Nitrogen management - Steer compost 2015 | ecosystem: Environmental > Terrestrial > Soil > Agricultural land | place: USA: Utah... | reverse complement strand
TAGCTAACTTAGCTAAATATAAGTGGCTTCAACAGACCGAGCAAGTGCGATAGTTGCAACAAGTACGATAGACGAGACAAGAACGATGACCGTGGTTTTGGAAGAGATGATTGCCCGGCTGCCTACGAGCTTGCAGCGCGATGTTCAGCTCGGCCTCGAACATTTACTGGAAGCCTGCAGTCCCGAACAGCGCGCCGCGTACGAGAGTTTGCTGGCGGATGAACATTGGGTCGCGGCCCTGCTGCAATTGTTCGCCGGCAGTCAATTCTGCGCGCAACAGGCGCGCCGCCACCCCGACTGGCTGCTGACGTTGCAACAATCCGGCGATCTCGATCGCAGTCTTGCCTCCGAGATATGGCCGCAGCGCTTGTCGTCATTTGGCCATACTCCGCAATCAGTCGATGCACTCGATAAAAAATTGCGGGATTTTCGCAATCGCGAATACCTGCGCATCCTCTGGCGTGATTTCAACCGCCGCTGCACGATGCCGGAAACCACCGCCGATATCACGCGCGTCGCCGAGGTGTGCATTCAGGTGGCGCTCGATTTTCACGATACAGCCTTGCGAATTGAGTTTGGCAATCCCGTCTCCGCGCTGGATGGATCGGCACAAACCCTGGTCGTGCTGGGCATGGGCAAACTCGGCGCGCGCGAACTCAATCTATCGTCCGACATCGATTTGATTTTCTCCTATCCCGCCGCCGGTGAAACTGTGGGCGCGGCGCGCAGCATTCATAATCAGGAATATTTTTCGCATCTCGGCAAGCGCGTTATTTCATCTCTCGATCGATTGACGTCCGATGGGTTTGTATTTCGCGTCGATATGCGTCTGCGCCCTTACGGCGACAGCGGCGCACTGGTACTGAATTTCGACGCGATGGAGGAGTACTACCAGGATCAGGGTCGAGACTGGGAACGCTACGCCATGATCAAGGCGCGTGTCGTTGCCGGCGACGAAAAAGCCGGCGCGCGCCTGCTCGAAATCCTGCGCCCGTTCACCTATCGCCGCTATCTGGATTTTTCTGCATTCGAATCGCTGCGCGAAATGAAGCGCCTGATTCAGCGTGAAGTGCGCCGCCGTAAACTTAACGACAATATAAAACTCGGCCCCGGCGGCATTCGCGAAATTGAATTTATAGCGCAGTGTTTTCAATTGATTCGCGGCGGTCGCGAACGCATCTTGCAGCAGCGCAATCTGCAGAAGGTGCTGGAGACGCTGCGCGAGCTGAACTATCTGCCAGCTGAAGTTGTCGACGAATTGCAGGCGGCGAATATTTTTCTGCGCAATGTCGAACACGGCCTGCAGGGTTATGCCGACAAACAGACGCAAGATCTGCCCTCGGCGGAAACGCCGCGCGCTGCGCTGGCGCTAATCATGGGCTTTGTGGATTGGTCGGCATTCAAAGCCGAGCTTGATCAGCATCGCGATAAGGTCAGCCAACATTTCAGCAATATCATCGAGCCGGAACCGGATGAATCGAGCGCAGCGCAGGAAAAACCGTGGGCAGGCTGGCAGAGTTTCTGGCACGACACCGAGCTGACCGCCGAAACCATGGCGGCGCAGTTGGCGGACGCCGGCCACGAAGATGCGCCGGAAGCTGCCCGTCGCCTGATCGCGCTGCGCAATGGCAATGACGTAAAGCGCATGCAGGCTGCCGCGCGCGAACGCCTCGATATGTTTATGCCGCAATTGCTGCTGGCCGTGCTGGCGTCGGAAAAGCCGAGCCAAACCCTGCTGCGCATTCTGCCGCTGGTCGAGGCGGTGCTGCGTCGCACCGCCTATCTCGTGCTCGCCGTTGAAAATCCGCAGGTGCTGCAGCAGTTGGTGCTGCTCTGCGCCGCCAGCCCGTGGATCGCGCAGCAATTGTCGCGCCATCCGGTGCTGCTCGATGAGCTGCTGAACACCGGTACATTATTTACCGCGCCGGAAAAAATCGTATTGCAGCGCGATCTTCAGGCGCAGCTGTTGCGCGTGCCGATGGATGATCTCGAAGCGCAAATGGAAGCGCTGCGTTATTTCAAGCTGGCGCATGTGCTGCGCGTCGCTGCGTCGGAAGTCACCGGTCGCCTGCCCTTGATGAAGGTGAGCGACTACCTCACCTGGATCGCCGAAGCCATTCTTGACCATGTGCTGGAGCTGGCGTGGCATCACCTCGTTGAAAAACACGGCCGCCCGCAAAAATCGGAGGGCGTTCCCTGTGACAAGAATTTCATCATCGTCGGCTACGGCAAACTTGGCGGCATCGAACTCGGCCACAACTCCGATCTCGATCTGGTATTCATCCACGATGCCGACTCGAACCGGATGACCGACGGCCCCATGCCGATCGAAAACGGCGGCTTTTTTACCCGCCTGGGCCAGCGCATCATCCACATCCTGACCGCACAGACCGCGATGGGCATGCTCTACGAAGTCGACATGCGCCTGCGCCCCTCCGGCAATTCGGGATTGCTCGTCACGACGCTGAAGGCTTTTCGTGAATACCAGCTCAAGCAGGCGTGGACCTGGGAGCATCAGGCCCTGGTGCGCGCACGACCTGTGGCGGGCGATACGGAACTGGCGGAAAAATTCAATGAAGTCAGAAAGGAAATCATCTGCCTGCCGCGCGATCCGGAAAAATTGAAACGCGATGTGATCGAAATGCGCGATAAGATGCGCGCCCAGCTGACCCCGAAAGATACCGAAACCGAAGCCCACCCGGTGTTCGATCTGAAGCATGGGCGCGGTGCGATCGTTGATATCGAGTTCCTGGTGCAGTATTCGCTGTTGCGATGGGCGCATGAGCATCCGGCATTGGCGCGATGGACGGATAATATTCGGCAGTTGGAGTCGTTGCGCGATGAAAGCTTGTTCGACGAAGGGGTGTCAGAAAAACTCACCGTTGCCTACAAGCGTTATCGGGAAATGTTGCATCGCTTGAATTTGCAGCAATTGCCCGCGCGCGCAGCATTGGTGGAATATTTGGACGATAGGCAATTCATTGTTCGCAAATGGGGCGAGCTGTTTGCCCCAAGTTAGCAGTCAAGAGCCTCAGGAGGCTATCGTGAAAGAGTGGGCTGCTGTTGGTTTTACTGTCGCGGTTTTTCTCATTGCTGGTTGCACAGGTAAGGGTGGTGAAGGGCGTCCCATCGAAGAGTTGGAAGTCGTGTCCGCTGTGAATGGCGATGCATTTGTTGCGGGGCTGTCGGAGTTAAGCGGCAAGGAATGGCTCAAAGCCAAAAAGGCATCCATCGATACCGTGAATGGGAACGCTGCCGACATTGATCGCCGTCGGTATCTCAGTGCTGGCGAGGACATCGAGATTGGGGGCGAGTATGGGTTTCTGCAGTAAGCGTTTCAGCTGTAGAAGTTTCGACGAGTCTGTAAGGATTGCTATGTAACCGGCCATTACCATTGGGGTAATACACGCTATTAATGCACTAAGAAATAGCCAACTTTAATGGTTTCCCCTGTTGCGGCCTGCCGTAGTTCAACTATGTGTTTCCCAGGCTTTTTGAAATGGCGTGGCGGAATTGACGCTATAACTGTATCTCCGTTAGGCGGCAGGTAATCTATATACGAGGGGCGGCCAGAGACATAGACTCTTATTGGGCCAGTGTCCTCAATGTTGATTTTATTTATTCTGATTACGATACCAGCTCCGCTATCGGGCTGTTCATTTGGTGTTACACCTGCTTGTGTATTTTGCGGTCCCCAGTCTAAAACGCGAAGATCGGCACGCTTATATGTGAAATTGGGGAGCCAGCACAGAATGGCTTGCGAGGACGCATAAATGATTTTATTGCAGTTTTGTTTGAGGCTATCCATAGTTCTACCTGAAATAGACGCTTGGTAATCCTGAATAATCATCAGCTGCTTATTCCCTGTCCTAAAGGGGATTCCAGGGACGCCAGATAACAACTGAAACTCTGGGTTTTGCCACCACCCGTCAACAAAAATAGACTCTGGCTTTTCACGTTTGATAATTTGTGCTATGCGTATCTGCTCTTTGCTCAATTCAGTATTTGAATCTTTTCCAAAAGCAGTTTTTAAATTGTTGAGTTGTGCTACAAAAATAAAAGCGATGAAAAGAAACAAAATCAGAAGGGCTGAGGCCGACCAACTTGTTGATCTGAGTCTACTCCGTAGCCTCAAATAATGGAGTCCGCCCAACACGAATAGCGGCGGCATGGATAAAAGCAAAAATGGAAGTGCCTGTCTTGCGCCGAGCTGGACGGATTGTGTGATCCAGCCAAAAGCCATGCCCACTCCCGCAATAATCAAGCCGGTTAGAGCGACTCCAGTGAAATGACTCTTGTCCTGAGTTTCCATTTCACGTGGGGGCTTGGGTTCGGCATTAATGGTTCCGTTTGTTGGCGCGACCTGAAGCGTCGATCCTGAAATAATGAGCAGTATGGCTAGGCTGGTGGCAAGCCATGCCGCAATTGGAAGAGATTGATAAAGACCTAAAACTTTTGAGCCAAGTGCATTTGCGCTAGCCCACGTTTGTGTATTATTTATATTTTGAGTTCGCAAGAAGCTTCTTAGCTCGTCGATAGAAAATAAGTACGAAGTTAAGTCGCTGAAAGTAATAAACCTATACATTTCGAATAGCGCAGTAGGTAGCACGAGAAGGGTATATGCCAAAAAGGCAGTTTTTAATTTAGTGCGTTCGTTTGACAGTAGGCGGGTAGCGTAATACAAGGTTAGGATGGTTAATCCAGCTAATCCGTACACTAATTTAATTTGGATTGCTGCGCCGGCCAATATGGCTGCCCATAAGGGTCTGTTCTTTGATACGGCAACAGCCGCCCACACTATGACTGCGGCTGCCGGCAATTCGCCCAATATTTTCCCTACCTGCAGATTGGTTATGCATAGAGACGAACCTACCGCCAATGCAGAAAGCATGAGTCCAGATTTATTGGTCTTAAGCAGGAGCAGTAGGCCGGCTACGTATAGCCAAGCGAACGACACCATAAATATACGAGCTATAAAAAGGCTCTCGCCGGAAATTTTCCACAGCAGTGCCAGCGGTCCAAGTATGAGTGGCCCCGTCGTAATGTTTGGGTCAAAAAGCCAAGGACCCAACCCCTTTAGAGCGCCATAGCTAGCATACCCCTCTCCTTTTGACAGCATATCAACAACTTGAAGATTGTATGCTTCATCGTAATCGATAGCCGTGGGCAGGCAGTGATAGCCCATTATAAGAAAAAAAAATAATGAGTTCGCAAGAAGTAGTGCGACCAACCATTTCTCTATTAGCGAAGTTGTGAAATTAATTCGGTGCATGGTGAGTCCGCTATGTTAACTCTGATAATCGGCGGCCAAGACGCCGACCTTCTCTAATGGCGTAATTTGTCCCTCTGTCTTCTGGATAAATCTGTGCCATGGAGCAAAGGTGTAAACCTGCTATAGGTCCATCCTCTGCCGGGATAAGTTTGCTGTAGTTTTTTTCGACAATTGGCTGAGACCAGCGAGCTCGCCATAGGTGATGAGCCTTTACCCAGTCCCGTGTCATCGAAGGAAACATGGTCTGCAAAAAGGGCAGTGCAAAATCAAGAAATGCGTCAGCACTTAGCGAATACAAATGGTCGGTGTGTGGCAGATATTTTGAGAGATAGACGATATGACGTCCCCCATATGTATCAGGGCTTTCGAAGTTAGTGTGCTCGATTACCCCCACAAATGGAAAGCTGGGATCGTTAACGTTCAGCCAATAAGTGTCTGACAGGGGGCGATCTAACTCAAGGACGAGGCACACGTTGCCGATATACTGAATGCGCTCAAGATCGGTCAGGTAAGAACTTGGTGCCCAGTTGCGGACCATGTTGGCAACTAGAGGAAGTGCAGTAGTTACAATAATACGGTCTGATACAGTAACTCCTCTTGGGGTCGTTGCTAGCCACATACCATCCACTTGATCAATTCGTGATACGGGAGTGTCGAGTTCGATGAGGCCTCCCAATTCTTTAATTTTACTCGCTAGGGCTTCGGCGAGAGCAACAAAGCCGCCTTTGAAATATGCAAGACGCTCTTCTCCCCCCTTGCCCCTGCTGCCTCCCCGGAGCTTTAGTTTATTCCAGAACCAAACTGCTGAAACTTGAGTTGCATATGGCCCAAATTTTCCTTTAAGCAAGGGTTCCCAAACTACTCGATACACGCGCTCACCACCAAGTTCGCGCAACCATTCATGGGCCGTCTTATGTTCGAGAGACATCCAATCTTTTACACCGCGGGCGCGCAATGTTAGAAGTCCTAGGCGGATCCGATCTAAAAAGCTAAGCGGTGTGAAATTGAGAAGATCTAGTGGAGTCGACAGCTTGAAAAAGTTGTGCGCGTAGTACATTCCCGTGTTGGTTGGGTTAATTTCAACTTGATTGTTTAGATCAAGTTCGCTGATCAGGCTCATAACATCTAAGTCATTAGTAAACCAATGATGGTAGAAGCGATCAAGCTTTTCGCCACCGACTTCAAAGGCCGAAGCCAATCCGCCGATTTCTGAATCTGCTTCCAGAACGATTACGCTAATGCCATTTTTTGCAAGCTCGTATGCGGCGCTGAGCCCAGTGAAGCCCCCGCCTACAATTGTTATGCGGGGTTTGTGAGTAGGATTCATGATTTAAATATCTCGTGGTCTTAGACGGTAAAAAAGCAAATACAAACCGCCTATCAGAGTAGGGGGTAGCCAAAGTAAAGTGTGAACAAGTAAGGCAAAGGCTGCTGCGGCCGCCGAGCTGTTGCCAAGTTGACTCATCGCATGCACGGTAAAATAATCGAAAGTTCCAACATAGCCTGGTGTGCTCGGAATTAAGGTCGCCAAAGTGCCAATTGGCAATGCCAGCCACGCTGCTATCGGTGCGGAGATCGCTGGTAACGAGAGAGCAGCAAACCAGAAAACACAGCCTTCAGCTAACCAAGCGATGATGGACCAAGTAATCAGCTTGATCATGGTGTTCCCTTGAGCCATGTACTGAAGGGTCTCTAAGCTTTTACTTATTTCATTGGCTATCTTGTGGCCTCTTTTGGGCGTCATGCGAGCAACACGCTCACCTAGCTTGGTTAATGGTGTGGCGCAAAATTGCGGAAAAAGTAATAGTGTGGTGATCCCAAGCACGGGTAGACCGAGTGCCGCGTTGCCGACCCCGGCAAACTTAGCTGAGTCTATGTCGAGCACGGAAAGAAATATAAGCAGCAAGACTAGCACCATGAGTAGGTCGAGTAGGCGCTCAACAAATAAGGTGGCTAGTATTACGCCGGAGGTCGTGCCCAGCTGGCGGTTGAATGCAAAGGCACGAAGAAGGTCGCCTGCCCTAAAAGGCAAAACGTTGTTTGTGGCGAAACTCCCCAATAGCGGTCCGGCACAATTGCGCCATTTCAGTCTGGGGTTGCCGATGTGCAGCATTAGGCGCCATCGTTCGATTCTAGACATATACCCGACAAAAAAGGCTGCCAGCGCTGCGGTCGCCCAAGCCGGGCTTAGTCCGGCAAAGGAGTGTTCAATTTCCTCTACGCTGATTTGTTGAGAAATCAACCAAATAAAAAAAAACGCTGATATGAAACTGATGGTAAGTCTGGCAAACTTTTTGAGGGTCATTGATTGTTTGCTACCGGACTGCGTGAAAGAGTGGGGCCGTTCGATCCAAACCCTTTATATTCTTGAACAACATATAGAGGGCGATTTTTTATTTCTCTGTAAATTCGTCCAATATATTCGCCGAGAATTCCTACGCTAATCAACTGAACGCCTCCGATAAGTAAAATAGCAATCATCAGTGCGGTCCACCCCTCAACCCAGACATTTGTGAATATACGCAGAGCAAGGGCATAAAATACCCCAAGCAGTGCCAGCAAGGCGAAAGTCATTCCAACCGCAACAGAGATTTGTAGTGGTTTTGTTGAAAAGGACAAAATACCATCTACTGCAAATCGAACCATCTTCCGAAAAGGGTATTTACTGCTACCAGCAAATCGCTCTGCGCGTTTGTATGGCAGTGCGATTTGCTTGAAGCCAACCCAGCTAACCATGCCTCGTATAAATCGATCTCGCTCGGGCATTGATCGGAGTGTGTCTACTACGTTGCGACTCATCAAGCGGAAATCGCCGGTATCCATCGGTATCGGAATATCCGATAGGTAGTTCAGTAGCCGATAGAATCCTCGTGCTGTCGCGAGTTTGAATCTTGATTCCCCGGATCTTTCCGTCCTGGTTCCGTAAACGACATCATATCCCTCTCGCCATTTTGCTATCATTTGATGGATTACTTCGGGTGGATCCTGCAGGTCTGCGTCGATAAGCACGATCGCATCGCCATTTGCAGCATCGATCCCAGCGGTCACCGCAATCTGGTGGCCAAAGTTTCTGGCAAATCCAATGATTTTTATTGTTGGGTCTTCCGTTGCGAATGTTTCTAGTAGGTGGCGGGTATGATCGCTGCTTCCGTCATCAACAAAAATAAGTTCAGTATCAAGATCGTCTAGTGCAGCACAAAAGGCCTTCAATTGCCTCATGGCCTCTTCAATGACTTCTTCTTCGTTGTAGCAGGGGATGACTACTGATAATAGTTTTCGCGATTCAGTGTTTATCTTCATGAGTTAGGAGATCCTATAAGTTGTGTCCTCACTGGCTTGTCCAAGGACAGGCATTTGATTTATCGGATAAAAACCAACAGCCCAAAAAGCCGAACTATGACGCCAGTACCTGGCAGATTTGTTTAGATTTAGACCTATTGCAAGCTTGGAAAAACTCCTAGGGAGTAATTGACCCCCTGTACCGTTTTGCGCTATCCAAATCCCTCACTTATAGAGTTCTACCTGAGCGCGGGCATAGTCTTCCGGCACGCCGATATCAATGAACTGGCCAGATGTCACAAATAGATCCATGGATTTGCTAGATACCAATACTTCGAGGTAATCGGATTCCAGTGAAAATGCCGTCCCGAGTGCATAGAGATTCAGCTGGTTACGATTTAATACATAAACGCCAGCATTAATGAGGCCCGGGCCACTCATGCCTTTTTCGTGAAAGCCTACAATCTTGCCGCCCTGAACCGATAGTCGGCCATAACGACTGGTATCAGGAACTGCTCGTCCGACAAGAATAGGCTGGCGAAACTGCTGCCAGAGCTTTTCAATAGCCGCAACCTCAAGATCTAAAAAAGTATCGCCATTGAAAACAAATGTATGATCTGCATGACACTTCGTCATGGCCAGTCGAACCGCCCCGCCTGTACCCAGCGGAGTATCTTCCACTACATAAACGATCTCCATTCCCAGGAAATTGTTCTGAAAGTGGGCCTGAATGATCTCTGCCATGTAACCCAGCGAAATGATTATCCGATTAAAGCCATTCCGTGCCAGATTGCCGAGCAGGATTTCCAGAAATGGCTTGCCGGCTATTGGTGCCATTGGTTTCGGAAGGTCCGGAACTACCGAGCGAAGACGAGTGCCTTGTCCGCCAGCAAGCACTATTGCCTCCAACATCAGGCGGGCTCTCCAAAAATGGATTGTTCAATCAGGCCGCACAGGATATGGCCAACTACTAGATGCCCTTCTTGTATTTTAGGTGTGTCGCTAGATGGCACCTCCAAGATGATGTTGCAAAGGTCACGCATTTGCCCGCCCCGACTTCCAGTCATGCCAATCGCTACCATTCCTTTTGCTCGGGCTTCGGACAATGCAGCCAGAATATTAGGTGACTTGCCTGAGGTTGAATATGCGATCAGTACATCCTGCTTATGGCCGAGCGCCTGAACTTGGCGTTGGAACAGTTTTTCGTATCCGTAGTCATTGCCGATCGCCGTCAGGATTGATGTGTCAGTGGTGAGTGCTATTGCAGGTAGGCCGGGGCGATCGAACGCGAATCGACTCACAAATTCGCCGGCAATATGTTGTGCATCGGCAGCGCTGCCACCATTACCGGCCAACAGGATCTTCCCATCATTATTCAGGCACGCTATGCATGCCGTTGCTGCGTTAGATATGTTGGTCAGTAATACGGAATCATCCAGCATCGCTGACAAGACGCGTCGGGCCTCGGTTATTTGATTGTTGATGTAGCTGCGCATTACGCCCTCCATGCCTGAGTACCGTTTTTTGTGAAATGACAGTTGCTGACAGCTCCCTCGTAACGCTGCAGTGTTCGTATAACATCCATGCGCCGCTCGGGAGGTACAAAGAACATCATGAATCCACCACCGCCAGCGCCGGACACTTTGCCAGCGAGAGCCCCCGATTTTATTGCGGATTCGTAGATTTCGTTTATATGAGGATTGGTGACTGTTTTTGCGGATCGCTTCTTGCTATCCCATCCTTGACGCATCGATTCTACAATGCCGCCAAAGTCGCCTTTGAGCAGGCACTCTTTCATGATCAGTGCTTCGTGCTTTATGGAATGCATTGCTTCGATTGCATCTGTTGCACCGGATGCCATGTTGTTGCTTTGGTCAGCGATAATTTTTGCAGACTCTCTGGAAATGCCCGTATAGAACAAAACGAGTGATGCCTCTAGCTCACAAATTATCCAATTTCTAACGCGTAACGGGTTTATTATCGCGCGGTGATCGGCGTAAAACTCCATAAAATTGAAGCCGCCGAATGTGGCTGAGTACTGGTCCTGTCTGCCACCCTGCAAGCCGCAATCCACCCGTTCAATTTTAAATGCAAGCTGTGCGATCGAATAATCATCAAGTGGCAAGTTAAGTAATTCGGCAAATGCTCGAATAATCACGACCACCAATGTCGACGATGATCCAAGGCCTGAGCCAGCTGGTGCGTCGCAAAACGTGCTCAGCTCCAGGGCGATGGGCTTTCCGCCATTAAAGGTCGTTACAATTTCGTTGTATACCGCCTTGTGTAAATCCAGAACACCATTGCGCGGACATTGAGATGATAGGGGCTCTATGCATTCAATCTGTTGGTCGGCCGAGATGAAGCGAATGCATGGTTCGTCAAGTATTCGTATAACAGCATACGCATAGCGGTCAATTGTGGCGTTGAGCACGTAGCCGCCATGAATGTCGCAATAAGGTGAAACATCCGTTCCGCCTCCTGCCAATCCCAGGCGTAAAGGTGCGCGTGCACGTATAAGCATGCTGTGCCCCTTATCTAGTCAGGAATTGTTCTTCGCGAGAAACTCTCGCACGCCAGTAGTTCAGCAGGTCGAGCATCGTCTTTTCGAAAGGGATTTCAGGTTTCCAGCCAGTATGTTCTTCAAATTTTGCGGTATTTGGAACCTGTAAATCCGCATCGATCGGTCGCAGGCGGTCTGGGTCTACCTCGATCTTGATTTTGTCTTTGTAAGTGGACATTGCAATCAGTGTGTCCAGCATTTCGTCGATTCCGCAGGTAAATGTACCGCCGATGTTGTAATAAGCGCCAGGAGTCGGGTTTACAGTCACCAGCATATAATATGCTTTAACAGCATCTCTGACGTCTGCAAAAGTCCGCAAGGATTTGAGATTGCCAACCTTGATAACTGGAGGAATGAGTCCTTTTTCAATCATCGCGATCTGCTTCGCAAAGGTTGACTCGGCAAAAACGTCACCTCTACGCGGCCCAGTATGCGTGAACATCCGGGTTGTCATCACGGTCATGTTGTACGCTTCGGCATAGTAGCGACCAATGAGGTCGGTACCCACCTTTGAAATGGCATACGGAGAGGCCGGGTGAAATGTACATTCTTCGTCGATCGGAAGTTTTTCTTGTGGCACTCTGCCGAAAACCTCGGAAGAGGCGCACACATGCGTGATGGCGTTGATATTCAGCTTGCGCATCGCTTCCAGAACGTTCGCAGTTCCCTGGATATTTGTTTCAAATGTGTCGAGTGGTGACTCGAAGCTGGTCTTTGGGTATGACTGCGCGGCCAGGTGGAAAACGTAATCTGGTTGCGATTTCGTAAATACATCATGGATAGAGATGTAGTCGCGTAAATCGCCATATAGAAGATGTATCCTGTCTTTGGTATTGATGCGAGGTACCAGATGATTGATGTTATCGAGAGGACTTCTCCACCGACACATGCCGTAGATCTCCCAATCGGTATTCTCGAGAAGAAAATCGACAAGGTGTGATCCAACCATGCCGGTTATTCCAGTGATAAGTGCACGCTTCGCCATAAGATTCCTCAGCTATTCCAGATGTTAATAAAATTTAAACGCTTAAAAATAAGTGCTTCCGGCATAGTCATGCTGAATTACCGGCACTATCAGGAAGCGGCTTGCACCCAATTGAGTATGAAATTGTATCTGTCGCACCGTATTTCGTGCCTCAAGCTTTGGTAGTTTTTGCGTGGCTGAGCGTGTCGCTGGGTGTAACTTCTGTATTCGCTGCAGTCCGACGTCTTAATAAGCTGCTGGTTCGGCGTGACAGCTCTCTTCCGACAGTTATTGAGTGCCGTTCGATCAGGTACCAGGAGATAGTTCCCATTATGGCCGCGAGGCAGGCTGCTGCGATTTGATTGCTGGTTGCACTCATTTCTGGAAAGAGATGCACCAAGCATTGCTGCATCGGAAAGCCCCAGAGAAACACGCCATACGAAATGTCGACAGGAAGCTTGATGGCGCGTGTAAGGTCGAGCATTGACAAGAAAAGAACTGTGGTAAAGCAAAAAAGATAGAAAAAATAGCGGCTGTACGCAGTGTCTTTGAAAAGATACAGGAGTAATAAGAACCCAATCGGAACGCCTGCCGACATATTGATCTTGTCTTTATAAAAGGCGAGAAAGGATCCGGATGCAAAGCAAAACGGCAAATACGAAAAGTCTTCGTTACCTTTTGGGAGAAAGCTAAATAAAAGGCGCTCGGGCAATAGTGTATCGAGCAATATCAAAGCAAAAAGAAAGGGAACAATGCGCCTATTGAACAGCCCAATCAGAAAGGCCCCTATTAAAAATATGTATGCGTAAACCTCGACAACCAAGGACCACAAAGAAGCATTAACGGTGTCTTTGTAAGGGTTGTTGGCGAACACTCCTGGCAGATTATAATAACCAAGACCTTGGGTGCCCCAACTCTGCATCAAAGCTTGTCGTTTGATATATAAATAAGTGTTTGGGTCGGAAAAATAGGCTTGTAGATCGAGTGTGGTAAAAATCGGCCCGATGATCAATGCCGAAAATGTGAGTACGAACAACAGCGCTGGCCAAATTCGGAATATGCGGGCGAATATGTAATCGATAGCGGACCTTTTCTCCATAAGACTGTTGGTCACAAGCACACCGCTCAGGAAGAAAAACAGCTTGACTGCGATGCCGGCCGTTGAATGACCCGTGTATCTTGCGAAAATGTCTTCAGAGCCGGGAGAGGCTACGAGTGAGAAGGAGTGTCCGTATATAACGGCAAATGCGGCAATAAGCCGGAAAAGATCCAGATTATTTGCGCCTCGCCTAATCCCTTGTTCTAGAGGGTAGGATTTGCCCAGTGCGTTTAGCATTGTTGCTCTCATGACAATTATTTGCGGGCGGTTTGCGAGTGATCTTTGTACCAGTTATATGTAAGTCGAAGGCCATCGGCGAGTCTGGTCTTGGCAGCAAAGCCGGTTTCTTCCAGCCTATCCAGATTGTAGTATCGTTCGAGCTGACCGTCGGGCTTGGTGGCATCCCATTCGACGGTGACTCCTCCGGCAAGAGTCTGAAGCTCGTTGACGATGTCGCGGATGGGGTGGCGAAATCCGCTGCCGAGATTAATTGGGCCCTCTGCGCATTGCATAATTGACACGAGTGCTCTGGCGGCATCGTCGCAATAAGAAAAGTCGCGGATAGCCACGCCGCTTCCCCATACTTTAACGGGGCCTCCATCAAGGCTTGCGCGATGGAATTTGGTTATCAGGGAGGGAATCACATGGCCGTTTTCGGGATCGAAATTGTCATGAGGGCCATACAGGTTACCGCTGATAGCAAAAGCCGATACCAGTCCGTATTGCTCCCCTGCCGCATCCAGTTGAGCCAGCATGAGGCGCTTGGAGTGGGCGTATGAATCTTCTGAGCCATGGGGTGGGCCTATCCAGATTTGGCTTTCAAACAACTCCTGCTGTCCCTTCAGTTCGGGATATACGCAACCCGATCCCATGGCGACGATTTTTTTTACTCCGGCTCTGCGCGCATGCTCAACGACATGCGTATTAATCAGGACATTTTCGTACAGGATGTCTGATTTGTACTTAGTGTTACCACCCAGTCCGTGTACGCGAGCGGCGAGATGGAAGACGACATCCGGTCTGGTGTCCGCATACATTTGCCTGACGGCATGGTCATCACGCAAGTCGAAGTCACGGCTACCTACCGGGATTGAGCTCTGGAAACCTAAGCTCCTTAGGGTTTCGTGCAGCGCCTTGCCAACAAGACCTGTGCCGCCAGTAATGAGAATTCGGGCGTTGTGATGGAGGAGTTTTGATTGTGACATTTAATTTCCTGCCCTAATGCTGTAGTTGCAATGGTTCGCCTGTGGGTATCCCCGCCAGGGTCTGATAGTTTTGGGTCCGCACCTGAATCAAGATTGCAAGAGTTCGAAGGCTTGCTGAGCAGTTACACCCCGCCTTTAGCTTGTTTGTAGCGCAGATAAAATTTCTTCAAATAATGCGGATTTGTTGCCAGCGAAGCACCAAGTAGTAACGTAGCTCTCAAGGTTATCGATAGCGATACTTGCATTGCTGCTCGAATTACCTCAGTCAGTTTGGCGGACTCATAGAGAAATCGAATCGCGTCGGTACCCATTACCGGAGCAAAGTCTCTGAAGCTGGCGTTGGTGGCGCGAAAAAGCAAATATTTTGTCAGAATGAATTCGGCCTGCGAGCGAGCTGATTTGACCCTGGCTCGAGATGTTACTTCATGTTTTCGGAAGTGGCTTAGTGTCTGCCTTGCATGGATGACACTACCTTCCTTGAATAGGAGGCCAATAAAAAGCCAGTCACCAGTTAGCTTGAATTTTTTCAAAACGGGTGTGAAGCTCCTGCGAAATGCGTCGGTTGAAATCAGTGCCGAGCTCATGTTGGGTACAGTCTGTCCGCGGATCTGGAATTCCTCGAGTTCTGCCACTCCGTCATTAGAGAAAGATGTGTCCCATCGGGTTTCCTTCCATATTTCATGAAAGTACTCGTCTGTGTGTCCAATATGCTTTCCGGTTGAATCGACGATCCATGAGTCGCAATAGAAAACTGATGCCGAGCGATCCTTTAGCATCGAATTTACCGCAGTTTCGAGAAAGTGGGGGGCGGCGTAGTCATCGCTTTCGCATATCCATATGAACTTTCCTTGCGCCAACTGAAGTACGGTTTCCCAGGCAGAAAAAGGTGTTCCTGAGTTTTTGGGGTTTCTGATGTATTTGAAACTAAACTCCCGCTGAAGGGATGTAATAACGGAGTCTGAATTGTCTGATGAGCAATCATCAATGACGATCAGTTCAAAGTCTTGATAAGTCTGCTCCATGATTGATCTGATGCGCTGCCCTATATAGGCACTGTGATTAAACGATGGAACCAACACGGTTACACATGGGGTGGTGGGGTTCATGCGTTCTCCAGGGAGTAGATGTTCCTGATTTGTGCGAGCTTGGACTCCCATGAGTACAGCGAAATTGCCTTTTTACGAGCCTTTTCGCCCATAGTTTGGTTGAGCTTGTCGTCGATGAGTAGGGTTGCACATTTCTCCGCAAAATGCTTTGGGACATCCGCGACGAAGATATCAATTGAATCCTGATAGTCGAGGCCTTTGGCCGAATTGCGAGAAATTACGCTCGGGACGCCAAAAATGGCGTACTGGTTGACCTTTCCGCGAAAACCGGATCCGCCGAGTGATGGGGCTATCCCCACCTTTGCATTGCTGATATGTGGGGCCAGGAAAGGCACTTCGCCGACTAGCTCAACAGCATCAGAAGCGAACGGAGAGAATTCGGAGAGATCTCCTCGCCCAACCACCTGGAGTTTATAGTCAGGCACTTTTTCGAGAACCAGCGGATGAACCTGCTGCAGATACCAGCGCAGAGCGACAACATTGGTTTCTGAGCCAAAATACGCGACATAGACAATTGCCCTGTCTTTTTTCTCTGGATTAAGAGGGGTGTCAATTGAGTCGATGGCGTCGGCGAACTCGAGCGAAGAGATCGCTGTCTCCAGATAGGTGACTTTCTTGGACTTGCATAAAAGTTTCAAAAAAGATGCGTCGGTACGGGAGACGCAAACGACTTGGTCGGCCTTGGAGGAAAAAACAATTTCCTCTGCTGCAGCTTTTGTTGATGCCAGTAATTTTCGTAGCGTAATGCCACCTTTGCCTCGCAGAGCCGTGGACATATCAATGATGAGATTTCGTGCTACTGATTCCATGGGGGTGAACAGAAGCTTCTTGCCAATTTCCCGCCATTGGTCGAGGAAGTCCGCCGAATTATGAAACTGCAGGTCGATGACATCGTATTTTTCTAACCCGCCTGTAAGATCCTGGAAATAGTGCGGGGAAAGCTCCTCGGCTGGAGAATAATGTACCGCGTCAAAGATATTGTTAACGTCGCTGTATTCCCAATCTATCGATGGCCTTGCATGGGTGTAGAGCTCAAGAATTGCATCCGGGTGGTGTGTTCTGATCTGGTGGTAGATATCAAGGATTCTCAATCCGCCCGCATGAGCGCGCGTCGGACAGTAGTAGCTGACCAGCAATATCCGGTGCTTGTCTGGGACTGTCGTGGCTAGAAGACTTGCATTCTGTGGCGTTACCAATTCAGCAGGTTGTACTTGATGGGCAACAGGTATTTGCGGCGCGTCTGAGGAGGGTTTCCCCAAGAAGGTTGCAATGGATCTGCGTGCTCCTTGAAAGTCACCGCGCATAATCCTGAGGATGAAGCGGAGCGGCTTTGTAACTTTCCACGAGCGTGATTTAAGAATGTGGCAGAGCATTTTTTCGGCAGCCTGATGTCCTGCTCGCTCCATATTCAGTTGCTGCTCTGTGATGGCTAGACAGGCTCGTAGCTCACCAACTTCGGTTGTTAGTTCCGCGAGCGAGGCGGTCAGAGTGCTGACATGCGTCGACAGGTCGTGATGAGCAGTGTGCAGATCCCTCAGCTCTGCGCTGGATGCGTCCCGATCATCAGCTAGGGCTTTAATGGTTTCATGAAATATTCTGCGAGACTCTTCGCTTTCCAGCACAAGTTCCTCATGAGTGATGAGTAGTTGTTCTCTCGAGGATTTCAGGAAATCTCTGTCAATGATTAAATCACGGACGGTGGTTTGGAGAAGCTCTATTGCTGTAGACTTCTCGTCGATCACTGAAATCAGTGATGCTCGATTCTGCTCTTCAAGCGCAACGGCTTGAGTGAGCAGCTCCTTAAGTTGCTCCACACCGCGTTCGCGAGCGTCGCGATCCTCGATTACCGATTCCAGTGTGCTGGCGAGGTTGGCGATGGTGATCTCGTTTTGTCGGATTAGATCGATATCTTCTGGATAGAAGACGGAACTTCGAATATTTGGGAGAAGTGCCGGCTCATGGCAGCAAACTGCAAGGAAGTAAACTGGCTCAGGTAGCAGCGATCCAGTACTTTTCTGGATTCTTTCCCCATCGTCACTCCAAACCAGCAGTTGGTTGCCTACGTCCTGTAGTTGTTTAATTATCGAGCCTGCAATGACACGTTGCCCGTGGTACTGGATGGCTGTGAAACGACCTCGTAGTAACTGATCGAATTCTTCGAAGGTTAGCTCCTTGACGTGAAATTCATTCTTCGCGCTGAGTTCTCGATCGTAAACGAGCTTGTTTGGTGACGATATGACTAGAACCCCATCGGGGCGCAAAACCCGGTTTATTTCCGAGAGCATTTCCTCCTGTTCATACAAGTGTTCAATGGTCTCAAATGAAGTAACAACATCGAAAGAGGCGTCCGGGAATTCGAGCAGCCTGGCATTTCCCTGTTGGAATCGCAGGTTTTTTCGGAGCGAATATTTTTTAATTGCATTCTCGACGGCCTCATCGGCGATGTCCACTCCAGTTACGTTGCGCGCTAACGCTGCCATCAAAAAGGAGCCATATCCTTCGCCGCAGGCAACATCAAGGACTTCCTTGTCTCGTATGATTTCGGTTGCCATGGCATAACGGTGGTAGTGTTCGAGCCGTATTTTCCCGTGCTCGGTAGGAATAAACCGTTCGCCAGTAAACTCCATTTCGGTAGACTCAGGATTCATGCAGTTGGGTGTCCTGATTGTCGGTCAAAAGGTTTTTGCGTGCCGCTCTCAAAGAACATCTTTTACTTTCCTCGGTAAGTCTCGTACAGATCAATATCTTCTTTGAGCAGTCTCGAAAGTTCGGCTAATAACTGCTTGTCGCTTTGGTTATGTTGTCGCATTGTTAAATTCCGGCCACTCTTATCGACTTCTGAAGTTTTGTTTATCCAGATATTTTTGTTGATAGGTATGCCAATCCGCGATTCTAGTCTTTCTAGCTCTGCATTATAGCAAGAGTAGTTCCCAACAAAATCAAAGCTCCGCAATTCATCCATCCCAAAATAAGTTTTTGAGTAGAGATAGCGAAGTGCTGGAATTTCCGCCAAGTCAATCACGCTCAACTGGTTATCCCGACAGTAGCTTTGTATTGGATTTTCCGCTGGGCTGGCCTCCAAACTCATCCAGTAGTGATGAATCGATACAAGATTTTCAACTGGGTCTCGAAGAAAGGTCATGCGAAAGGCGCCCTCGACAGCCTTATATTTAAAGGCGGGGAAGTGTCCGTGGACAACTTTATATTTTCCCAGTGATCTGATCGGGTTTTTCGTGAAATAGGACGGGTCTATGCTGGCTCGGCTGATGGGATTTGCTGGGTCGTCGGCGTAATCGCCCAGGATATATTCATTGCCGAAGGCTTCACTGAGCGCGGCAATGACGGATGAGCCTCCCGTTTTCGGGGTATGAACCGAAATGAAGACGGCCCAGGTGTCGATTTGGTTGGAGGGGTGATTGCTCATAAAGATTGCTTAAGCGGTTGTGTGGAGCTATCGAAAACGCACGAGGTCAGCGGCATGCTGAATATTCCATAGACAACATGGCTGCTCGTTACGGAGAAGCGCAGTGCTTCGTCGCGCCGGTGGTGCTGGATATGATTGCCTGGAATTCCATCAGCAATTGCGGCGCCAATCGTGTATTCGCCCGGAGCAAGAAATGGCAAAAAGAGTGTAAATGTCATGGAGAACTCTTGACCCTCCTCGATAGGTGCGAGGGGGCGTGTTCTGAGAAACTCAAAACTGTTTTCGGTGATAAGTTCCACTCCTCGGTTGTTGCGCACAGTAAAGCCCACAACAGGTTGGTTCAGCGGTAAGTTGGCTCGGCATTCGACTCTAATCGAGATCTCGCCGCATTCGGTAATGAGGGCGACCTCCTCGCCTTTTGGGTCAAGGATTTTTACGTCCGTAATTGTTGCCCCCCCTACCCCCCAGAATGGGGCATTGAAATCGAAGCTAAATAATTCCAGCCGATAGGGAAATTTCTGTATGGAAGGAGTCGCATCACTTGAGCTTCGTGGGCGCTGCCCTTTGGCGTGGCGGACGGATACTGAAGCATCCTTGGTAATAGCCTGATGAAGATAAGCTGAGTAGTCTCTGACCACGTCAATGGCTGATCCGGCGGATTCAGCTTTCCCGGCGTTTATCCATATCGCCTGGTCGCAAAGATCAAGAACGGATTGAGTGTTGTGTGATACAAATAACAGCGTACCGTTCTCTCGAAATTTCTTTATATATTTCGTGCATTTTTGCGTGAAGGCGGTGTCGCCAACGGCCAGTGCCTCGTCGATGATCAGGATATCTGCATCGACATGGGCTACGACTGCAAATGCCAAGCGTACTACCATGCCGCTGGAATAAGTTTTTATTGGTTGGTACAGGAACTCCCCGATATCGGCGAACGCAGCGATGTCATCGAAACGTTCTTCGACATCCTGTCTGGATAGCCCGAACAAAGAGGCATTCAGGAATACATTCTCTCTGCCGGTGAACTCGGGATTAAACCCGGCGCCAAGTTCAAGCAGCCCGGCAACGCGACCGGTGACTGAAATCGAACCGGAGGTCGGGTGCAGTATCCCGCTGATGATCTGGAGCAGCGTTGACTTGCCTGCGCCATTCCTACCGATAATGCCAAACGAATCCCCTTTGGTAAGCGATAGGGATATGTCGCGCAAAGCCCAGAATTCGCGAAAGTACTGTTTGGTCTGCTGTCGCAAAATTTGCTGAACGCGGGGAAAGACAAACTGCTTTAAACGGTCTCTGGGGTGACCATAGATTTGATAACATTTACTTACCTGATCGACATGAATCGCTATCTCAGATGACATCTGCAAAACCTTTCCGAGTTTTCTGAAACCACGCGAAGCCAACCCAGGAAATAAGCATCGCTGCAATCGTATAGGCAATAGTAAGTTTTATATCCGGTATATTCCCCCAGTACAAAAGTGCTCTGGTGTATTCGATGGCTGGTGTGAGTGGATTGGCAAGCAGCAGCCCCCTGTACTCTTCGGGTAATGCTGTTGCGGGATAAAATGTGGGTGAGAGAAACATCAGCATTGTAGTGGCAACCCCCACTACCTGCGATGTATCTCGCAGATAGACGCCGAGCGAGGCGAGTCCCCAGGCAAGCCCCATGATAAAAAATATCAACGGGATTATGACGATGGGCAGAAGGAGAGCAGTTGTATGCGGCATGCCTAGCAAAATCACATAGGCCCCTAGCCAGACGGCGAAGCCAACTGTTGCATGAAAAAGGGCAGAGCCAAGAGATACCCACGGTAAGACCTCTAGAGGGAAGACTACCTTCTTGACATAGTTGACGTTCGCAAGGATCAGGCCTGGTGCACGGTTAATACACTCGGCAAAGAGATTGAATACAATAAGGCCTGCAAATAACGCCAATGCAAACTCACTTTTGGACTCGCTGGTCGGGCTCCACCGAGCCTTGAAAATCACACTGAAGACAAATGTATAAACAAGCAGCATCAGTAGCGGATTGACAAGCGACCAAAGGATTCCCATCACTGAGCCTTGGTATCGTCCCAGGACCTCGCGGCTGATTAGCGCCTTTATTAGGCTGCGGTTCCGCCAAAAGCTCGCGAACATCTCTTTCGGCGAAATTGAAAAGTCTTGCATTGCTTATTCACCTGCCAGTTGAGTTTCTTATGACCTTTTTCCAGATTTCTGTCAGTTTTGAACATCATGCTTTTAGCCCGTATATTACGGAGTATTCGAGCATGATTTTCGTGCTGCTTAAGGTCAAATTTTTCCAATAAAAGCCGCAAACACGAGGCTTGTATTGCCAGCGGTTGTTTGCCGGTAGAGGCCGCTGCGAGTGATTGCGATAGTGCGCTTGATAGGGTTCCAGGTTCTCATTTCAGAAAATCGACTTAGTAAACTCCGATTTTCTTCTGTGAGTGAGTTTCGCAGCTTTTGCAAAGCGGAGATATTGGTGTTGTTCCAGTCGACAAATCGTCCTCTGAAGGATGCAATGATCCGCTGCTGACGTGCAATCCATCCGACATTTGATCCAACTAAGTTTCTCCCGTGCTGCCGGTATCGAATGCAGGGAGTTGGGTCGTAATAGATGTCACCGCCGCAACCAGATACAAGCAAGTAAGCCCACCAGTCATGAGAGACAATAGGCGTCTCGCAGCCTGTTTTTGCTATCAGCATACGTGCCGAGTAGTTGAGCACCATAGTGTTCGCACCGGCAATGCTCTGGACCAAGGCATTTTTGAAGCTGGGCTTGCGCTTGAATAGAGGCGAAAACCCGGCATCGTTGCCATTCTCATCAATTAGGCGGGTCCGCGAGCAATACATTGCCGGCTTGTCGGCTGGGATGCTGCGTAACCACCTGATTGCACGCTCGAGCTTGTCGCTCTCCCAGACATCATCCTGATCAGAAAATGCGTAGTAATCGGCTTTAATGCAGGGGTCGCAAGTAATCGCCAGAAAGTTGGTTGCAAATCCTTTTTTCGGCCCTTGTCGCAGCGTTAGTTGGTGTTCCGGCAGCTGTGCTTTGAAGTCGTTGATGATGGCCTGCGTCGAATCCGTAGATCCATCATCCGAGACATGCAGTTCCCAGTTGGTGTGCGTCTGTCTCTTAATGGAGTCGAGCTGCTCAGGGAGAAAACACTCGCCGTTGTAGGTACCCATCAGGATGGCCACTTTGGGCGAATTCGTATCAATAGTCTGTACGCCCTTTTCAGAGCCTTCTTTCTGGTACATCCGCTGTTGTGCCTCTTGTGATACGACTTTGCTACAGGGGCGCATTCTATGGGGCATCATCTGGCTTCACAATGGTGCGTGTCTCAGGTTTCGTGTCAGCATCGCTACCACGGTCGTGTGGATTTATGGTGCAATACGCACCCTCGCGCTTAGCGTCGACGCAGTCTCATTTTCAGTTATTTATTCCCTCAGGAGTCCCGACATGTCCATGGCCGACCGCGACGGTCTGATTTGGTTTGATGGCGAACTGGTGCCCTGGCGCGATGCCAAGGTCCACGTGCTTACCCACACCCTGCACTACGGCATGGGCGTGTTCGAGGGAGTGCGGGCCTATGAGACCGAGAGCCGCGGCACCTGCATTTTTCGTCTGAAAGAGCACACTAACCGCCTGTTCGACTCCGCCAAGATCATGAACATGCAGATCCCGTTCTCGAAGGAGCAGATCAACGAGGCGCAGCGCGCCGCGGTCCGCGAGAACAAGCTGCACGAGGCGTATATCCGGCCGATGGCTTTCCTCGGCTCCGAGGCCATGGGTCTGCGCGCTGCGGGCTTGAAGGTGCATGTCATCGTCGCTGCCTGGTACTGGCCGTCGTATACGGCGCCGGAAACCAAGGAGTTGGGAATCAAGGTTCGTACCAGTTCCTACACCCGTCATCACGTCAATATTTCGATGACCCGCGCCAAGGCCAACGGTCACTACATCAACTCGATGCTGGCCCTGCAGGAAGCCCTGTCCGGTGGCGCGGAAGAGGCGCTGCTGCTGGATCCGGAAGGTTATGTCGCGGAGGGTTCAGGCGAGAACGTCTTTATCGTCAAGGATGGCGTTATCTATACGCCGGAGCTGACGGCCTGCCTGAACGGCATCACCCGCAACACGATTTTCCATCTGGCCAAGGAGATTGGTGTTGAGGTGGTCGAGAAACGCATCACGCGTGACGAGGTTTACATCGCCGATGAAGCGTTTTTCACTGGCACTGCCGCAGAAGTGCTTCCAATTCAGAACCTGGACGATCGCGTAATCGGCGCCGGCCGTCGCGGCCCGGTCACCGAGAAGCTGCAGAAGATGTATTTCGATCAGGTCAAAGGTCGCCGCAGCCAGTTTGCCGAGTGGCTGACGCCGGTGGTGTGATGGCGTATCTCACGTAGGGGCGATTCATGAATCGCCCGGATACTGCAAAGTCGGTCCTGATCATCGGCCCCGCGTGGGTCGGCGACATGGTCATGGCGCAAACGCTATTCAAGCTGCTTCGTGCCGATGATTCCTCTCTGGCGATCGATGTGCTGGCCCCGGCCTGGAGCCTGCCGTTGCTGGCGCGCATGCCCGAAGTGCGTAAGGGCATCGCGATGCCGGTCGGGCACGGCCAGCTTGACCTCGGTGTGCGCTGGCGGCTGGGCCAGCAGTTGCGGGCTGCGCGTTACGATCAGGCCATATTGCTGCCCAACTCCCTTAAGTCCGCGCTGGTGCCCTGGCTTGCACAGATTCCGCTGCGCACCGGCTGGCGCGGCGAGATGCGCTACGGTCTGCTCAATGATCTGCGCCGGCTCGACAAAGAAAAATATCCGTTGATGATTCAGCGGTTTGCCGCTTTGGGACTGGCGAGCGAGGCTCCCGTTCCGGTTGATCTCCCGCATCCCGCATTGACTATTGATGTGGCCGAACGAGCGCGTTTGCTGGGGCAGTTCAAGCTGGCCGACAAGCCCTTTCTTGCACTGTGCCCGGGTGCCGAATTCGGCCCCGCCAAACGCTGGCCGGAGAAACACTACGCCGCCGTGGCCGCTGCGATGATCGAGCGCGGTTTTCATGTGGCCATCTTTGGCTCTGGCAACGATCGCCCGGTCGCCGAAAATATCGTGCAGGCGCTGTTGCCGACCCAGCGCGATCGCGTTGTCAATCTCACCGGCCATACGCGTCTGGAGCAGGCTGTCGATCTGCTGTCGGCGGCCACTGCCGTGGTCAGCAATGACTCCGGTCTGATGCATATTGCGGCGGCGGTCGGACGCCCGCTGGTAGTGGTGTACGGCTCGACCTCGCCGGGATTTACGCCGCCGCTGGCAGATCAGGTTCGTGTACTGCAAATCCCGGTGGATTGCGGGCCGTGCTTCAAGCGTGAATGCCCGCTGGGGCATTTGAAATGCCTGGAGACGTTGTATCCGCAGATGGTTGTCGAGGCGCTGGGTGATCTGATTGTCACGCGCAATGTGGTTGACTAGACTAACCGGACTTAGTTTGTCTGCGAGGCGGGCGCGATGGAAACAGTGAATATCCACGATGCTAAAACACATTTATCGCGTCTGGTCGATCGGGCGGCGAAGGGCGAGTCTTTCGTGATCGCCAAGGCTGGCAAGCCGATGGTCAAGGTAGTACCGCTGGAGCCAGTAGTCAGCAAGAAGCCCTGCCGCTTCGGATTCTTGAAGGACGCGGAGTTTCGAATTCCCGATGACTTCAATCGGTTGGCGGAGGATGAGATTCGGCGCATGTTTGAAGGTGAGGAATGATCCTTCTGCTGGACACACATTTGCTGCTGTGGGCATCTCGGGAGCCGGAGAAACTCTCGGTTAAAGCGCATTCGCTGATGGCGGATGAGGCGCACGAGTTGTGGTTTAGTGCCGCCAGTATTTGGGAAATCGCCATCAAGCACGGTCTTGGTCGCGACGAGTTTCGAGCCGACCCGCACCTGCTGCGTCGCGGTCTGCTCGACAATGGCTATGTCGAGCTGGCGATTACCAGTGAGCATGCAGCGGCTGTCGACCAGCTGCCTCCAATTCATAAAGACCCCTTCGATCGGTTGTTGCTAGCACAAGCCCTGACCGAGGGCATTACACTGCTCACCGCCGATGTCGTGCTTGCGCAGTATCCTGCGCCCGTGCAGTTGGTTTGATTGACGTGCACGTCCTGATTGTCAAAACCTCCTCGCTCGGCGATGTCGTGCACACGCTGCCGGCACTCACCGATGCGGCCAATGCGATTCCCGGCATTCGCTTTGACTGGGTGGTTGAAGAAGCCTTCGCAGAAATTCCCTCCTGGCATCCGGCCGTCGATATTGTCATTCCCGTGGCGATACGACGCTGGCG
>Ga0079224_100001790_pt1 | contig 25251 bp, 17 predicted proteins | sample Stecom2015_FD_80414 | JGI IMG/M metagenome (GOLD analysis project Ga0079224, IMG submission 80414) | Agricultural soil microbial communities from Utah to study Nitrogen management - Steer compost 2015 | ecosystem: Environmental > Terrestrial > Soil > Agricultural land | place: USA: Utah... | reverse complement strand
GAGCGGCCAGCAGCGAGGCATTGCGGACTCCGTAGTCGAAAAGCCTTCTGTCGCGCATGTGACGCATGGGCTGCCGGCCCTTCATGCAGTCCAAATCCGAGGCGATGCGCAGGATGAAGCGCGCCCTCACACGGCGCGCGAACCATGCGGCCACGCCCGACCAGGCTCCGGCCGGCGACTGGTAGTACACGTCGGCGCGCGCTTCGCGCATCGCCCGGATCACGCCGCTGATTCTGGGATGCACGAAGCGCAGCACGCGCACGCCGGCCTGCGGCCGGTACGCCGCGATCGCCCGCACTCCGTCGACCGTGACGTCCGTCGGCTGGCCGTGGTCATAGACTACGATCGACACATCCAGCCCGAGATCGCGCCACGCCCGCGCAAGCAGCACGTGTTGCAACGACTCGCCGTTGACGTAGCCGTACGCATGGTTCCCGGTGAGCATTGCGTAGTCCTCGAGTCCGACGATGCAGATCCTTCGGATCCCTCGTATATCGATCGCCGTCTTGGCCATTGCTTTGCGTCGGTCGTTCTCGTGAAGCGCGTTTACCTTCCGCCCAGGCGTCGTACACCGGCGTCAGCGGCTGTCGCCGCCGAGTTGCTGCAGGTGTAGCAGCAAGATGCATACCACGCTGCCTGCAACGCAGCGTGGCTCGCGACCTTGCAGGCACGACGGTTGCAACACTGATGGCGAACGGCCGCTACTCAGCCGACGGCTCAGCGCGCCGGCGCACGCCTTGCGCGGCCCCGGCGCGCTGAGCGAACGCCTTCGGCGGGAGCGGCTTGTAATCTTTGCGCTGCGCAGGTGTACATTCTTCTCCCACGCGGCGGCTTGCAGAGGACGAACGCCTATGACCGCGGCTCCCGGCTTCGACTCCACGCGCACGAGCGCTTCGTTGCCGCCGCTGCAGCTCTCGACGAACTATCGTCAAAGCGTACCGCTCATCGAGCAGCGCATTCGCCGCATGAGCGAGGAGCGCGGCGCGCTGCGCATTCTAGAAGCGGGTTGCGGCGCCAAATGGCCGCTGGATCTGCGTGGAACCGAGTACATCTTGACTGCGCTGGACGTCGATCTGGCGGCGCTCGAGATGCGCAAAACTACGTTGCGCGAGGTCGACGAGATCATGGTCGGCGACCTGCGCGATGCTGGGCTGTTCGCCGCATCGAGCTTCGATGTGATCTACAACTCTTTCGTGCTCGAGCACGTCGCGGGCGCCGAATGCGTGCTGGACAACTTCCGTCGTTGGCTGACGCCCGGGGGACTGCTGGTGCTGCGCATCCCTGACCGCGATTCGGTGTACGGGTTCCTTGCTCGTGTGACGCCTTTTCGGCTGCACGTCGCCTACAAGAAGCACGTGCAAGGCATGAAGAACGCCGGCAAGCCAGGCTACGATCCCTATCCAACCCACTATGACGCGGTCGTGTCGCGGCGCGGCGTGCACGCCTACTGCCGCAAGCACGATTGCACCATTCGGCACGAAGCAGGCTTCGCCGGCTACCTGCCCAGCACGCCGCTGATCGGCGCCTTCAGCCGCGTGCTCGTCAGATCGATTGCGGCGCTGTCGCTTGGGCGCCTCGACTGGCGCCACAACAATCTCACGTTCCTCATCGAGAAGCAGCCGGCGTCATCCGCCGTGACGGCGTCGGCCTCAGGCGCTGGCGTGAAAACTGCGGCCAAGCTGCTGCAGACGGCCAAGTAGCGCCTGCGCCTCAGGCACTCGCAACCACACGAGCAGCGCCAGGTACGCGAGCAGAAAGCACGCGCCGCCCGCCATCACGCCGAGCAGACCGAGCGCGTCCGTCCAGAACGACCCGTAAAGCGTGACCGAGGCCAATCCGGCGGCCAGCCCCACTTTACCCAGTCCGCGCCAATCGGCGAGCGCGCGGGGCCTGATGCCGTACGCTCGCGCCGTCTGCAATCCCAGGTACAACGCCTCGGCGCTGCGCGCGGCGACGAACGCGGCCGCCGCGCCGGCCACCCCGACTCTCGGCAGCAACAACAGCAGCAGCACAGTGTTTACGCACAGGGAAAGTAGATTTCCGCGCATGATCGGGGCCGTGCGGCTGATGGCGCGCAGCGGCACGGCGAAATCCATGATCTCCCGAACGAGCACCAGCAGGTAGATCTGGAAGACGATGACCGCCGGACGGTACTCCTCGGAGAACAGAGTCACCACGATCAGCTCGGCGAATCGCATGAGCACGACGGCCGCGCCAATCAAAGCAATGGCGGCCGCGATCGTCATGCGCCGCCACATATGCAGCGGATCGGAACGCTCGCCGGGTTGTCGTGCGGCCATCTCCGGCAGGAGCGCATCAGACATCGAATCGCGCAACACGGTGATGACCGGCTGCACGTACGTGCCGATGGCGTAGTGCGCCAGGCCAACCGGCCCCATCATCTTGGCGACGAACAGACTGCCGAGCGACTTGTTGAACGTCATGAGCACCGACGCGCCGCCCACGGGAAGACAGAAACGGAGCTGCTCGCTCCAAGACCCCGGAAGCGGTCCCTGCACAGGCTGGCGCAGGCGGCTCCAGGCGAGGATCGACGCGGCCAGCCGCACCGCCTCGAGCGCCACCAGAGACCAGATGATCACGCCGAGATCGCCCGTGAGCGCCGCGGCGGCGATCACGACCGTGAGCCTCGCCAGCAGCCGTCCGGACGTGTAGCCGAACACAGCGGCGGCGCGCCTTTCGGCGAGCCACAGCTGCTCCCAATAGTCGAAGTTCACGAAGAAGCCGACGTACAGCGCGAGCGGCGGCATGTACTCACCGACGAGCGCGCCATCGAACACGGCGTTCAGCAGCGCGGTGACGCCGAGCACGACTATGCTGCTCGTTGCGGTGATCACCAGCGCCTGGTTGACGAAGCGCCAGCGCTGCTCGGGACGATGCGGCACAAAGCGCAACAGGCTGCTATTGACGCCGAAGGCCGCAACGCTCGCCAGGATCGTCGTGTAGATCAGGAATTCCCGGTAGCGGCCGAAATCCTCCACGGACAACAGGCGCACGAGAACCATCGGACTGATCAGCACCAATCCATGGTTCATCAGCCGGGAGATGGAGATGATGGCGGCGCGGCCGCCTATGCCGCGAATAGATCTACTCCTGCGGCGCCGGCGTGTGCGCCCGGTGCGGCTCGGGTTCGCGCCCGGAAGTCGCCTCCGACGCAGCGCCGCGGGCGAGTTCTTCGGCGTCCTGCTGCGACTCTATGCGCATGAGGATCGAGGGGGGCGCGCGGCGCTGAGTGGCGCGCATCACGCGTGTGCGTCCGTCGCGCGCGACGAAGATCGTTTCGAAGCGATCGGACTCGATTGCCTCATGGAGATCCGGGCCGCGCACCGAGAGCCGGTGGTCGCGCCGATCCTCGGCGCTGCCGATCACGAAGATGCGGCGCTGCGGGTTGTTCTGCAGCAGGTCATCAAGCATGGCCGGAGTCGCGATCACGGGCGTACCCGTGTAGAAATCGACCACCTGTCCGCCGCGGCGCATTGTGAAACGTCGTGCGACATCTGGACCGATGAGCCAGTAGTCGACGCCGCCCAGGTAGTACGTCTGCTGCAGCACGTCTTCGGCGAGCACGATGTCCTCATCCACGATCCCTTGCGAACGCATGAAATCGGCCGCGCCTGCGTGGTCTGGATGAAAGCCGTAACCGGCATTCCAGACCGCGGCTGCGCGCACCGGATTGACTACGAGCAGCGCAGTCAGCGCGGCTGCAACCGCAGCGATGGCGGCGCGCTGCGCGTGCAGACGCTCCAGCAGCGCGTCGATGATCTGCTGAGCGAAAGCGAACGCGCACAACAGCATCGGAATCAGCGACATCGACGTATAACGCGACGGCACGTTCCAGGCGAACGCACCGAGGGCGAAAATCGGCGCCCATACGCCCATCACGGCGAGCAGCCAATAATCCGGCAGCGGACGCCGTCGCGTGAACAGCCACAATCCCCACGCCACCGCCGCGAGCATGGCCACGCCCGCCGCGGGGCTGAGCTGAATGACGCGCACGTATGGCCAGACGCTGGGCTGGCCGACCATTGCGCCCACGGTGCGGATGAAAGTCCCCGCGAGCGGCGCAAGCAGCATCGCATGCGCAGCGGCGAGCGCGGCCAGCCCGGCGATCAGCACGACGAGTCGATTGCCGACGGGCGAAGCGCCGCGCCGCAGCGCCAGCACGGCGCCGGCTAGGTACGCAAGCGCGGCGAGGTGATAGTAGAGCGCCAACTGCAGGGCGAGGCCGGCGAGCAGCAGCACGCCGCTCGCCATGGCGGCCGCCCAGCCCCGCACGGCGCGGGCCACGTTCAGCGCCAGGAGTGCGAGCACGACGCCGGCGCCCCACAAGGCCAGATCGAACATCGAAGCGAAATCGCGCCGTACGGTAGAGCCGATGGGCTGCTCCGGACCGAACGTCGCGGCGAACTCGGCGCCCAGCGAAGGATATTGCGCCCCCACCCAGCGCTCGACGCCGATGTAGGCGACGGTCGTGACCAGCAGCGCAACGCTTCCCGCGGCCATGCGCCGCAGGTCGCCGCGCAGCAGTCCCGGCAGCAACAGCAGCGGCGCCACGGCGATCGTGAGCTCGTGCATGTCCAGACCGACGATCAAGGCCGCGACAGCCCCGACCAGCCAGCGGCTGCGTCCGCTGCGCTCCCATGCGAACAGGCACGCCATGCTCGCGGCGATGCATGCGAGCATGAACACGTACATGCGCGCCGTCTGAGAGTAGATCAGCACCTCCGGAATGAAGGCGATCGCCGCCGCGAACGCCAAGTTCCAGTTCGGCCGCAGGAAGCGCCGGCCGACCAGCCAGGCAAGTGGAATCAGCGTGACGCCGCACAGGGCGGACGGCAAACGCAGCGCCCAGGAAGTCTCACCGAACAGCGACACCGACGCCGCCATCAGATAGAGCTGCGTGAGTCCACGAGGGTACAGCATGCCGCTCGGCAGGTAGGGTGCGCCGCCCTCGAGGATGCCGCGCACTGCGAGCGCCATGGTCTCCTCGTCGCCATGCAATCCAACGGCGCCGAGGCCGATGAAGCGAAACGCCGCTCCGCAGGCAATGAGCGCAGCGAGCACACAGAAGTGCACGGCTCGCGCGCGCTCCTGGGGAGCCGTAATACGGAATAGCGCGGCGAGCGCCTGTGCGTCCGTCAGCGCGCCCGGAGGCGTTACGGCCGACGACAGACGATCGGCGCGGCTTGCAGCGGACATTCGGCGGGCCCGTCCTCTCTGGCGCGTACGACGATCGATCGCCATACAGCAAGTTGCGTACCAGCGGCGCCGGCGAATCGGATTGGGCGTGAAAACGCCGCCGGCCGCAGCTCACGCTGCGGCCGGCGGCGAGGCGGGTTGCGGCGCGGGGCGCCCGCGCCGCCGTCGGCCCAATTCTTACAACGCGACGGTGTAGAAGTTACCGTCTGATGCGGTGCGCGCGCGCACCCGCGCTGTCGAGCCTGTTGTTGTCAGTCGGGCTCAATTGTTGCTGGTGAGCACCGGCGGCCTCGGCAAGCCTGCAGAACGCCCTTCGACCTGCGCACTCATCTCATGCAGCCACAGTTCGAGGTTGGTGTAGCCGCTGGGCGTGACCTCGTTCGGGTTGGCCGGCAGCGTGAGCGTGCGCCGATTCTCGGCCAGGCTCGGCCAGCCGCCGGCGTTCTTGCTGCAGCGGGAGCTGCCGTCGGCGGAGACGCAGTTGATGATGCGCCCCGTACGGTCACGCACGTTCTGCACGATGCGCTTGTCCACCGGATCGCGATCGGCCGGGCGCGCGCCCGCGAACTTGAGCACCTGGTTGAGCACCACATCGCTGTCGGTCGGCAGGCGCGTCAGGCCCGCGGGCCACGTCGGCGGCAGCGACTGCTTGACGCCGCTCGGCAGCGGATTGCTCGACGTGCTCACCACCGACCAGGGATCGCTCTGCGTCTCCAGCGACGCGTTGTCAGCCACGTAGATCTTGCTCCCCGAGGGAATCGCCAGCGCCCCGCCTGTGCGCACCAGCACCGGTTTGTTCTGTGAGCGCGTGTAATCCGGACCACGGACGAAAACGTTGCCGATCACGGCCGTGTTAGTGACGATGCCTTTCTCGCTCTGCAGGTCTACGTCCATGTTGGCGCGGTTGTAGACGACATTGTTCACGATGACCGCTTCGGAGGCGCGACTGAGCGGATTGCGCTCCACCTGGTGCGCCATGAGATTGCCGATCACGGCGATGCGTCCCTTCCATGGGCCGATGATCACACCGTATCCATGCGGCCCCTGCGGATTGAAGGAGTCCTGCAGCGGCTCGGAGAAGATGTTGTTGCTGAGCGTGACGTTGTTCCAGCCGCCCCAGACGCTTGCGGTTTCATCGGTCGCCCAGCTGAAAGAGCAATGATCGATCACGATGTTCTTTATGGGCCGATCGCTCGGCGCATCGATCTTCAGGGCGTCGCGATTGCCGTAGGCCGGGCCTTTCGAACTGTCGCCTGCGCGCACGCGCAGGTGCTGGATCAGCACATCGGAGGCTTGCACCCAGATCGCCCCGCCGCGCAGCATGACGCCCGGCGAAGGCGCCGTCTGTCCTGCGATCGTGATGTACGGATTGCGAATCGGCAGATCGGCGTCCATGCGAATCGTCCCGGACACTTCGAATACGCACACGCGCGGCCCGCTCGCATCGACGCACGCCTTGAGAGAACCAGCGCCCGAAGCATTGAGATTGGTGACTCGATGGACTTGGCCGCCGCGGCCTGCCGGCGTGTCCACGCCGTAACCCGCCGCGCCAGGGATGACCGGCAGGGCGCCCGCAGCAAGCGGCGCGGCCGCGGCGCACGCCAGTATGGCCGCGATCATCTTGCGCATACTGCGCCGCTTGCCGACAGGCGTGGCGATGCTCATAGGTGCACTCCCGGACATGACATTCGTACCTCAATCTTATTCATGGAGAGATCGCGTCGTCTTATCGACGACCGCTGTCCGACGGCCCGTCGCTCGCTCACGCACGCCGCAGGAAAGCGCCGCAGCGTACCTGCATGCGACAGGAGCCGCGATGCTTGCGCAATTCCGGCGGCTTGTAAGGACCAACCGAAGGCGGTGCGCTGAAAACGTTACAAGCGCACCGGCGGCTGTCATATCGGAAAAGCCCTGAACGCGCATGGGGCGCGCACGAACGAGACGCAGGGGTCAACTTTCTGTAGTCAAATCGCCGGGCGGAAGCAAGTTTCCCGAGTTGAGCGCCGGTCAGCGGCTAGATTAGGACCAACTAACCGCTGGCCGCTGACCTGTTGTCAGCGGAACATTCGTGGCCGTCGTGAATACTCCTGTAGGCGAGCGGCGACAGACCGGTCAGCGGCATTGAACGTGCATCGGCCGATGCGCGTTAGTGCGCCGGATTTGGACGATCGCGCGCTGGCGCGCGCTCACGAGCCACCGTATATGCAACGCAATACCTCAGCGCTCACGGACGGCCAATTCGACGTACTCGTCATCGGCGGCGGCGCATTCGGCGCCGCCGCCGCACGCGACGCAGCGTTGCGAGGTCTCAGGGCTGCGCTGATCGAGCGCGCCGATTTCGGCGGCGGCGCGTCGGCGGAATGCTTCAAGATGGTTCACGGCGGCATCCGCTACCTGCAACATCTGGACGTGAAGCGTCTGCGCAGCTCATGTCATGAGCGCACGGCGCTGCTGCGCATTGCGCCGCATCTGGTGCATCCATTGCCGATTGCGATCCCCACCTACGGTTGGGGACGTCGCGGACGAGCGTTCCTTGGCGCCGGCGCCTGCCTGTATGACCTGCTCACGTGGCGACGCAATGTGCGCTTACCAGATCCGCAGAGACGTATCCGACGCACCCGCTTTCTCTCGCGTACGGCGACGCTCGAGCGCTTCCCTCATCTGCAGGACCCTGCCCTGAGCGGCGCTGTCGTGTTCGAGGACGGGCAGATGTACAACCCTGCGCGGCTCGTGCTCGCGTTCGTGAAAGGCGCCGCCGCGGCCGGCGCAACCGTGTGCAACTACGTTGCAGGAGAACGTCTGCTGTGGGACGGCGACGCGGTGTGCGGCGCACGCGTGCGGGACCGGCTGAACGGCGAGGAATTCGACGTGCGCGCGCGGCTCACGCTCAACGCTGCAGGACCATGGGCGGAATACCTGCTGGCTCAGCCGGAACGGTTCGGGGTGCAGCAGCGCGCGCCGTTTTCACGAGACGCCTACTTCATCGTCGATCGGCCGCCGAACTGCGAGTATGGCGTGGCCGTACAAGGGTTGAGTCGTGACAAGGATGCGTTGCTCGGGCGCGCCACACGGCACCTGTTCGTCGCGCCATGGCGCGACTGCACGCTCATTGGCGTGTGGCATCGCCACTTCCCAGACCACCCGGATGAGGCGCACGTAGCGCCGCAAGAGATCGATCGCTGGATCGAAGAGCTCAACACGGTGCATCCGCGGCTCGGCCTGTCGGCGGACGAGGTCACGTTCGCCAACTGCGGGCTGGTGCCGTTCGGCGAGACGGCCAGCGAAACCGAACTCAGCTTCGGCAAGGAATCACGCATTCTCGATCATCGCCAACTCCATGGCGTGAGCGGACTGGTCAGCCTGATCGGCATCCGCTTCACGACTGCACGCGTCGATGCGGCCCGCGCTTTGGACCGCCTGCTCGAGCAGCATCCGATGCGCACTGCACGCCCACCCACCGACAAGCTGCCGTTGCCAGGCGGCGACATCGAGGACTTCGACGCGTTTCGGGCGCGCGCCCATCGCGCCGAGCCAGATGTCGATCGCCGCGCGCTGGATGCGCTGTTGCGCAACCACGGCGCGGAATACTGGCAGGTTCTCGATCACGCCGACGGCGCCCGCGGCGAGCTCATCGCCGGAACCACCGCTTTGCGCGCCGAGTTGTGGCACGCAGTGGATCGCGAGATGGCGGTGCGGCTCGAGGACGTGATCATGCGTCGCACGGACATCGCCGCCGGCCGTCATCCCGGGCGCGACGTGCTGGCGCACTGCGCGGCGTTGATGGGTGAACGTCTCGCGTGGTCCGCGCAGCGAATCGCAGAGGAGACGGCGAGCGCGCAACGCACACTGGAGCGCCACCTCGCTCGCGAGCACGGCGTTGCACGCGCACGATCACGTTCGACGGCCGTCGCCGCCGGGCAGGCGCCCCGCGCCGCCGAGCTGCAGACCATGTCATCCTGAGGGCACGACCAACTGCGGGCTCATCGATGCACACAACAGACTCAGAGACGCCGCTACGGTTGCTGGTCACCGGCGCGACCGGCTTCATCGGCTCCCGGCTTTGCCTATACGCACATCGGCTCGGACTCGACCTGCGGGCCACCGGTCGCGCATTCACCCCGATCGAGAGAGAGCGTTGGTCCGAGCTGCAGGCCGCGGGCGTTGCGGTGCATGAGGGCGTGCTGCAGGACGAAGGGCTGGTCGAGCGCGTGCTCGACGGTTGCGACGCCGTAATCCATTTGGCGGCGGCACAGCACGAATCGGGCGTTGCAGACGCCTACTTCCGTTCGATCAACGTCGATGCAGTGCGGCTGCTGCTCGACAAATGCGCACAACTCCGCGTGCGGCGGTTCGTATACGGGGGAACGATCGGGGTGTATGGCGGCCTCGGTCAGAGCGGACCTTATGACGAGCGCACGCCGCCCAACCCGTTGAACATCTACACGCGCACCAAGCTCGAGGCGGAATCGCTGGTGCGTTCGTACGCACAGCGGCTCGAAACCGTGATCGTGCGCATCCCGGAAACCTACGGCCCGGGCGATGAACGCCTGACCAAGCTGTTCCGAGCAATCGATCGGGGCCGCTTCGTGATGATCGGCGACGGGGAGAATCGCAGGCAGTGCCTGCACGTGACCGATCTGGCGCGCGGTCTGCTGCTAGCGGCGACCCGGCCCTGCGCAGCCGGCGAAACGTTCGTGTTCGCCGGCGGCGAGGTGATGAGCACCAACGACATGGTGCGCGAGATCGCCGCCGCGCTTGGTCGTCCCGCGCCGCGCTTGCGTGCGCCGATGTGGCCTTTCGCGCTCGCCGCCCGCATTTGCGAGACGGCGCTGCCGCCGTTGCACATCAGCCCGCCTCTGCACGGTCGGCGCCTCGATTTCTTTCGCACCTCGTTCGTGTTCGACACGGCGAAAGCGCAGACAATGCTGGGCTTCAAGGCAGAAATCGACTTCCGCAGCGGCCTCGCGGACACGCTTCGCTGGTGTCGCTCTCATGGCCGCCTTGCGCCGCAGCCAGCCGACGGCGTGGCGCGCGCTCAGTCCACCTGAATATGTCAGTCACGTTCTTCAGATCACCGCCATTCTCGGCGCAGCGCCGCGGCGGCTGGCCGGGCGACACGCAGGACCTGGATCCGACCGCAGATTTCAACGAGGAGACCACCAGCGATCTGAACGCGCCTCAGCCGCCGCCCACACTGGATCTCGGTGAGTCGCCGGATGACTCACCCGGCGATCGGCGATCGGCGATGGTCGGCGGTCGGACGATGGACCTCGAGCACAGCCGCGTCGACACGCACGAAGTGCAGGATACGCCCGGCGAGCCGGCGCCCGAGCCGCCGCACGCGGCGTCGTGCGGGACGCTCGATCCAGCGCGAGCGTCAGAGGTTTCGCCCGGCGTTTTATTAAAGGAACGATATCTCGTCGAGGAGCTGATCGGCGCGGGCGGCGTCGCACTCGTTTATCGGGCTCGCGACATGCGTGCGGCGGCGTCGGGCGGCGCCGCAGCTCACGTCGCACTGAAGACTCCCAGACCAGAGTCGCACGACTACACGCGCGCACGGCGCCGCCTGACGCACGAGTACGAGCATACGAAGGCGCTGTCGCACCCCAACATCGTGAGAGTGCTGGAGCTGAACACGGTCGACGAACCGTGCTTCATGACGATGGAGTTGCTGCAAGGCAAGCTTCTCACGGAGCTGATGCACGAAGGGAAGATCGTCTGTGCATCATTCGCCCACCGAATCCTGCACGGCTGCGCGCGCGCATTGACGCACGCCCACTCGCGCAACGTGGTGCACGGTGATTTCAAACCGGGCAACGTCTTCATCACACGCGAGGACGTCGTCAAGGTCATAGACTTCGGCGCGGCAGCTACGCCCCGCGGCGCGCAATCGCGCATCGCGGCCGGCACGCCGACGTATGCGAGCCCCGAGGTGTTGAGCGGCGAGACGCCGGAAGTGCGGGACGACGTCTTCAGCTTGGCGTGCGTCGCATACGAGCTGCTCACTGCAGAGCACCCGTTCGCTCGCCGCTCATCGCTGCAGGCGCGCGAGGAAAACATTTCGCCGCCTCGAGCCCGGAGCCTGTCAGACTCGCAGTGGCTGACGCTGCTGGCGGCGCTCTCATGGAAGCGGGAGCAGCGTCCAGCCAGCATCGAGGCGTTCATGACGGGGCTCGCACTCGAGGCCGCGCGTCCGGCCGCTGCAATCGAACAGGCCCGCCACGATCCACAATTGCCGGAGGAGTTGACGCCACAGCCGCGCAGCTGGGGTTTCTTCGTGTTCATTGCGTGCGCCGTCGCAGTAACCTGGCTCGCCGGGCAGCGGCAAACGGAACGCGAGGCGCAGCTTGCGACGACGCCGCCATCGGCCGTCATGAATGCGGGCGAGCCGCTTTCACAGGCGCCTCTAGGGCGCATGCCGCCCTCCTCGTTCACTCCTGCTGCATCGCGCGCCGCGCCCCGAGCCACGTCGCTCGCCGCAGCCAGCGTTCCAGACATTTCAGCCGATTCGACCGCACCGCCGCCGCCAGCGCCGCCGACCCGACAACCGGCGTCGGCGCTCAGTGAGATTTCCTTCGAAACCTCGGAGATCGTCACCAGCGGTCGCTCGATCGCCGCTGTGTTCCTGGTGAAGCGCTCGCCGCCGCTTTCCGGACGCGCCGCCGCACAATGGCGCACGATCAGCGGATCGGCGCAGGCCGGCGATGACGTCGAGCCGAACGCCGCCGGGACGGTAGAGTTCGCCGATGGACAGGCGCAGCGCGCCATCTACGTGCCGCTGCACAATGATCTGCTGCAGGAAAGCACCGAAACGTTCAGGATCGAACTGCATTCGCCGCGCAATGCGCGGATCGGCTCGCTCGCGAGCGCCGCAGCTCGGATTCTGAAGGGAGAAGCGGATAGCGGATAGTCAGAGCGGTTACAGCTCTGAACTATCCGCTATCCGCTATCCGCTTCTTCGAGCTAAGGAATCTCTGATCTACTCTGTTTCTGTGAAACGCGTTGCATTGCGGGCATTTCTTGGGCTGAACCGTTAGGGCAGTAGGTTAATCAGAGCTTCCTTAACCGCTTCCCTTGATCGCCGTCGCCGCCACCTTCTTGCTCAGCACCCGCACCTTCTTGCCGTACAGCATGAAGATGATGCGCATCGTGAATTCGAGCATCGTCGTCACGACGAGCCCGACATAGTTCAAGGGATTCTTCCAGAAGACGTACAACTTCAGTGCAAACGGCCGCACGTCCGTAAAGCCGCCGAGTTCGAGCAGCTGGCGCAGGCTGTATTCGGTGACGATGTAGAAATGGTCGATGTTGTGCGCAAGATTTTCAGCGCCGACCAGCGGATTGGCGCCGTTCATCGCGTACACCACGATGCGGCCGCCAGGCCGAAGCGCGGCATGGCACAGCCGCAGGAACTCGATAGTCTCCTCGTGAGTGAGGTGATTGAGCTCCTGCTCGGGAACGATCGCGTCGAACTCGCCGCGGCGGTTTTCGAGATACTCGAACGCCTCGGCGACCTCGCACGGCAAGCCACGGCGCCGCGCGTACTCGACCTTGGCGGGATCGGAATCAATGCCGACGACCGATGTGTAGCCCGCTTGCGCCAGCACGTTCACCAAGTATCCAGGGCCGCAACTGATGACCAGTATGCGGGCGCCGCGATCGCCAGGCAGATGCTGCAGGTAGTTGGCGCGGTAGTAGGCGGCGAATGACGCGTAGCCGCTCTCGACATCGTCCGGCGCCTGCCAATACGAGTCAAAGGGCTCGAGACGGGCGGCGAGCTTGCGGCGTGACGGCGTCTGCTCGGGTTTGAGAGGCTGCACGTTCATGGGCGGCTCCGGGGTGCGATGCGACAGCCCATGTAAATACGGCAGAGCCGCTGTGTGTTCCGAAGCGCATAGCCCACAGTCAGAGATGGCGGCGCTTGAAGCCTAGCGCCTCGCTTCTGAACTATTCGCTATCCGCTATCCGCTATCCGCCTCCTTCTTGTCGGCACAAAACTTGCTCACTTACCCGCGTGCGCATTCTATTCTGCAACTACGAGTATCCGCCTCTCGGCGGCGGCGGCGGGATCGTGATGGCCGCGCTGGCGCGGCGCCTCGCACGACGTCACGAAGTCACCGCGCTCACCTCCCGCGCGGTCGGTCTGCCGGCGTACAGCGAGGATCATGGTGTGCGGGTGATCCGGGCGCCGGTGTTCTTCCGAAGGCGGCTCGAAACGGCCAACTTCCCTTCGATGTTCGCGTACCTGCCGAGCGGCTTGGTGCGCGGCCTGGGCCTGGGAGACGGCTTCGACGTGGTGAACACGCATTTCGTAGTGCCGAGCGGCCCGCTTGGCGCTGCGCTCGCAGCGTGGCGACGTATTCCGAATGTGCTGTCCGTGCACGGCGGCGATCTCTACGATCCGAGCAAGCGCAGCTCGCCGCACCGTCATGCATGGCTGCGCAGCGTAGTGCGTTCGATGGTTTCACGCGCGGACGCCGTGGTCGGCCAGTCGAGAGATACGGTGCAGCGCGTTGCTGAGATCTATCATGTACACCGGCCGGTGGAGCTGATTCCGCTCGGGATAGAGCGACCCGAGGCGCCGGCGCACGCCTCGCGCGCGGTGTTTGGTCTGCCGGAGGACGCGTTCGTGATGATCACCATAGGACGCCTCGTGGCGCGCAAGGCGACTGCGCAACTCGTCGACGTTCTGGCGGCCAGTAAAATCGCGAACGCGCATCTGCTGATCGTCGGCGACGGCCCGGACGCCGCGACGATCCGGCGTCGCGCGGCCGAACGCGGCGTAGCGCAGCGCGTCCATTTGCCCGGACAGATCAGCGAAGCGGACAAGCTGGCGGCGCTCGCCGTCAGCGACCTGTTCGTCTCGGCGAGCCAGCACGAGGGCTTCGGCCTGGTCTTCCTCGAGGCAATGGCGTTCGGACTGCCCATCGTCTGCTACGACCGCGGGGGTCAGACGGATTTCCTGGCGACCGGGGAAACTGGCGCGATCCTGCGCCTCAACGACGCCCAGGCGTTCGCGGCGGCGGTCGCGGCGCTGCACGCGGACGCACCATTGCGCGCGCGCATCGGCCGGCGCAACCTGCAGCTCGTCGAGAACTACTTCATCGACACGTGCGCTGCGCGCTACGAGCAGGTGTTCGAAGCCGCGTGCGCCGCTCGCTCCAACGTGAAAGCGAGAACGGCGCCGCCGCCCAATACGATGAACCGCAATCGAACAAGCCGACTACCCTGAACTTGAAGCACTCGACGCCCGCAAGACCATCTCGACTGAGAAGCTTTCGCCATGAGCGGGTAGTAAGCGATTGACACATGTGCGGCATCGCCGGACTCATAAACTCCGATCCCTTGCGCGATGCGGCGCTCGCACGCATGCTCAAAGCGCTGCGCCATCGCGGCCCGGACGGCGAAGGTGTATATCGCGACGCGGCCGCCGCATTGGGACACCGTCGGCTGTCTATCATCGATCTGGACGGCGGACGGCAGCCGCTGCACAGCGCCGACGGCGCCATTCAGCTGGTCTGTAACGGCGAAATCTACAATTACCGCGAGCTGCGCCGCGAGCTCGAACGCGAAGGCCGGCGGTTCCTGACGCATAGCGACTGCGAGGTCATCATCGCGCTCTATGAGCGTGATGGCGAGCGATTGCTCGATCGGCTGCGCGGCATGTTCGCATTCGCACTGTGGGATGCGCCGCGACGCAAGCTCCTGGCCGCACGCGATCACCTCGGGCAGAAGCCGTTCTACTACAGTCACGGCGAGCACGGATTCGCGTTCGCCTCGGAGATCAAGGCGCTGCTGGCCGCCGCCGCGCATCGTCCGCAGATGAATCTGGCGGCGCTCGATCAGTATCTCGCCCTCAGGCTGATCGACGCGCCAGCCTCGATGTTCACCGGCATACACAAGTTGCCGCCCGGCTGTCTGCTGACGCTCGAGCCGGACTCCGCGCCGCAGGTGCGTCCCTACTGGGACCTGCAGCAGCTGCCAAAGCTGCACGGCTCCGAGGAGCAGCTCGTCGATGAGCTCGAGGCGCGGCTCGAGGAGGCTCTGCGGCTGCACATGGTGAGCGACGTTCCGGTCGGCGCATTCCTCAGCGGCGGCATGGACTCCAGTCTGCTCGTCGCGATGCTCGCGCGTCGGCTCGGGGTGCGGCGTTTGCCGACGTTCACCGCGGGCTTGAGCTACCAGAAGTACGATGAAGCTCCGGCCGCACGGGCCGTGGCGCAGCTCTTCGGTACGGAGCATCACGAGACCCGCGTCACTCCCGAGGTGGCCTCGCTCTTGCCAGATCTCGTCTGGGCTTTGGATGAACCCTCTGATCCGCTCTCGGCTTGCACGTGGCTGCTCGCGCAGTTCACGCGCAGCCACGTGAAAGTCGCGATCGGCGGCGACGGAGGTGATGAGCTGTTCGGCGGCTACGACCGCTATTACGGCAACCTGTACGCTTCGCGCTACGGTCGCGTGCCGGAAGCGCTGCGCAGGCGCGTGCTGGCGCCGGCGGTGTCGCTCATTCCGGAATCCGGCTGGTACAAGAGCGTGGGCCACCAGCTGCGCTGGCTGCATCACCTTTCGTTCCACAGCGGCGGCGCACGCTACGCAGCCAGCCTGAGCTACTTCTATTTCGACCGAGAACGGCGTGATGAGCTGTTCGCGCCCGAGATGCAGGGCGCCAGAGCGGCGCTCGATGCGGAGGCGTCGATTCGCGAGTCCTACCAGCGCTCACCTGGCGACGCGCTGGACCGCATGCTGTACGCCGACAGCAAGGTCCGTCTGCCCAATCATCCGGTGATGATCACCGACCGGATCTGCATGGCGCACGGCCTCGAGGTACGCAGCCCGTTCATGGACCATGAGCTTGCGATGTTCGCCGCGCGACTGCCCGGCGCGCTGAAGATCCGCGGCGGCTCGCTGCGCTACATCCAGCGAAAGCTTGCGGCCCGCTATCTGCCGCCGCACATCCTGAACCGGCCCAAGCAGGGCTTCTCGTCCGCACTACCCTATCTGCTGCAGGCTCAGTACGCGCGCTTGTACGCAGCCTGCCTCGCCGATTCTCAACTGTCGCGCGATCGCATTCTCGACGCGGCGTACATCAAGCGGCTGGTCGAGGAGCACATGAGCCGCCGTGCGGACCACGGCGCCCGGCTGTGGCTGCTCATCAACGCAGAGGTGTGGTACCGGCTGATGATTCTTGGGCAGTCGCGCGAAGACCTGCGCGCTGAACTCGCGCAGGCCGATGCGGCTCGGCGTCGCACAGGTTGACGACCTTGAAAACCTGGATGCGCATCTCAAGCACCCTCGTGCTGTGCGCGCTGCTGCTGATTTTCTTCGTCGACGTCCGGCTGGTTATCGAGACGCTGTTGCGCTGCGATCCTTGGTGGGCGCTCGCCGCACTCGCAGCGCTCACCGCCGACCGGGTGCTCATGAGCTACAAGTGGGCGTTGCTCCTCGCGATACGCGATTACCGCGTCACGCTGCAGCAATGCCTCATGGTCTATTGCAGCGCCATGATGTGGGGCCTTGCGCTGCCAAGCACACTAGGCGCCGATGGCATTCGCGTCATTCTGGTGCGGCGCTTCGGGGTGTGCGTCGACGATGCGCTCGCGACCATTCTTGTGGAGCGCGGCGTCGGGTTCGTGTCGGCGCTGCTGATGGCGATCGCCGGTCTGATCATCCTGCGATCGGCGCTGCCCAACGAGGGCGCCTACGACGCCCTGCTCGTCGGCGGGGTGATCGCGCTCGGCGCAGCGATCGGCGTCCTGATCTTCTCTTTCAGCAGCGCCGCGATCGCGTCGGTGCTGCAGCTGCTGCCCGGAAAGCTGGCGCGGAGCAAGGCGGGCGCATTGCTGCAGCGACTGCACGAAGCCTACCGCTCGCTCGCGGTAGATCGCCGGCGCATTACGCTGTTCTCGGTGCTGACGCTCGGGGAGCAGGCGCTGATGGTCGCGTGCTACGGCCTGATCGCCGTGGCGCTCGGAGTGGAGTTCAACGCGTTGTTCCTGTTGGCCGCCGTGCCGCTCGCGATCCTGATCTCGCGCCTGCCGGTCTCGATCGATGGCCTGGGCGTCTACGAAGGCATCTTCATGGCCGTGATGGCGCTCGGCGGCGTGCCCCCCGAGGATTCGCTGGCCATATCGCTCGCGGCCCGTGCACTGCAGATCCTGGTGTGGCTGCCGTGGTGGCTCATGCTGGTGGCGCGCACCGGTGAGATCCGTCCGCCGGGGCCAATCCAGAAGCGGATAGCTTAGTTCGACGACCGTAACGCCCTTCTGACTATCCGGTATCCGCTTCCGTCAAGCTCATTCCGCCACGATCACCGCATAGTTGCGCTTGCCCTTGCGCAGCAGTACGTAGCGGCCGAACAGCAGATCTTTGGACGTCAACGACTGTCCGGAGCCGGCGACGCGCACGTTGTTGACGTAGGCCCCGCCGCCTTCGATGTCCTTGCGCGCCTGGCTTCTGGAGGCGGACAGACCGGCTTCCACGAACGCCTCGATGATCGGAAGACCCGCGCCTTCCAGGCGCGACTTCGACACTCGCTGCGTGGGCGCTTCGCCCACGACGTCCATGAACAACTCTTCACGGACGCCGTCCAGAGCGCCGCCGAACATGATTTCACTGGCGCGCATCGCGTCCGCACACGCCTGCTCGCCGTGGACCAGCGTGGTCACCTCGCGCGCCAGCGCCTTCTGCGCGGCGCGCCCGGCCGGATTGGTTTCCACTTCACGGGCGAGCGCTGCTATCTGCTCGTGCGGCAGGAACGTAAGCACACGCAGGAGCTTCAGGACGTCGGCGTCCTCGGCCTGCATGAAAAACTGATAGAAGCGATAGACGCTGGTTCGCCGGGGATCGAGGTACACGGCGCCGCTCGCGGACTTGCCGTACTTCGCCCCATCCGACCTGGTGAGCAGTGGGAACGTGAGGCCCCACACTGTCTGCCCGAGCTTACGCCGGCACAGCTCGACCCCCGCGGTGATGTTCCCCCACTGGTCGCTCGCGCCTACCTGCAGTTCGCAGCCGAACGTACGGTACAAGTGGTAGAAGTCATAGGCTTGCAGCAGCATGTAGCTGAATTCGGTGTAGCTGATGCCGCTGTCCCGATCCGTCATGCGGGCGCGCACCGACTCCTTCGCGATCACCCAGTTGACGGTGAAATGCTTGCCCACATCGCGCAGGAAATCGAGAAAGCGGATCTGCGCGAACCAGTCAGCATTGTTCACCAAGCGCGCTGGGTTGACCTTGGTCTCGAAGTCCAGGAACTGCGCGAGCTGCCCCTTGATGCATTCGATGTTGTGCGCCACCTGCTCGGGGGTCTGCAGGTTGCGCTCGCTCGACTTGCCGGAAGGATCGCCGACCATACCCGTGGCGCCGCCCGCCAGCACGATCGGCAGACAGCCGGCGAGTTGGAAGCGGCGCAAGGCGAACAGCGGCACCAGATTGCCGACGTGCAGCGAATCGGCGGTCGGATCGAATCCGCAGTACAGCGTGATTGGTCCTTGGGCCAGGCGCTGCGCGAGCGCCTCCGCATCGGTGCAATCGGCCAGCAGCCCGCGCGCGCGCAGGTCGTCGAGTATGTTCATGCAGGTCTTCGAAGTAAGCCAGCTCGCAATTGTGGCGGGGAGCGGGAGGTGAGGGAAGGGCGGGAGGCGTGAAATGGGGGAAATGGCGGCAGGCGACCGCGCGCTCGTCTGCATCTTCCCCCTCCCCCTTCCCCCTTTCCTCCATCCCCTGCGGAACTCCACGCCGCACACATCCCTTACCTGCACTCCCCCTCAGCGGAGACGAGCCATGCCTGAAATCAGCAACGCTAGAGTGATGATTCTCGCGACGCACGGATTCGAGCAGTCGGAGCTCGAGGTCCCGCAGCGAAGACTGCGGGAAGCCGGCGCGCAAGTGGACGTCGTGTCGCCACAACGCGGGCAGATTCGCGGCTGGAAGGACAAGGACTGGGGAGCGAGCGTCAAAGTCGACAAGTCGCTCGACGAGGCCGACGCCGAAGACTACGACGCAATCGTGCTGCCGGGCGGCCAGATCAATCCCGACCTGCTGCGCATCAACGACCAAGCGCTGCGGATGATTCGCTCGTTTCTCGACAGCGGCAAGGTTGTGGCGGCCATCTGCCATGCCCCCTGGCTGCTGGTCGAGCTCGACGCAGTTCGCGGCCGGCAGGTCACCTCCTACAAGTCGATTCGCACGGACGTGATCAATGCGGGCGGCCAGTGGGTGGATCGTGCGGTGGTGGCCGACGGCGGCGTCGTGACGAGCCGACATCCGGGCGATCTGGATGCGTTCGTCGACAAGATCATCGAGGAGATCGAAGAAGGGAGCCACGCAAGGCCGCGCACTGGAACACAGCCGCGACCTGGTGCGGAAACGCGCATGTGAGACGACTACGTGTGCACGCACGGCCGGCTGCGCTCGCCCCAGCGCAGCGCAGCCGGCCGGCATGACCCAAGCGTGGACGTCGACGACGCCCGTCGCCAACTCACGTCTGCTGATAGGCGTATGAATAGTAGGCGCTGTCGTTGCGCTCGGCCGAGCGGTTGAGAACCACGCCGAGCAAGTTCATCTCCGACAGTATTTCCTTCGCGCTCTTGAGAGCGTCGCGACCCGTGCCGCCTTCGCTCACTACGAGCAGTAGTCCGTCCGTTTGCGGCGCAAATGCGAGTACGTCGTCCGCAGCCAAGAGCGGCGGCATGTCGAACACAATGATGCGGCGAGGCTGCTCGGATTCGAGCGCCGCGAGAAATTCGGACATGCGCGGCGAGCTGAGCAGCTCCGAGGCTTGCGGCGCCGCCCTGAAATTAGGCACGACCGCAAACCGCGGGATGTCCGGGGCATAGACCACTTCATCGAGCGTCGCCTCTCCCACGAGATAATCGCTCAGCCCTTTGTCGCCGCCGATTCCGAGATAGCTGGCGATCCGGGAGCGGTGCAGGTCCAGATCCACGAGGAACACCCAGGTGTTCACGTCCTGCGCCAGCGCAATCGCGAGGTTCAGGGCGGTGAGCGTCTTGCCGTCGCCCTCGGTCACGCCAGACACCACGAACGAGCGCGCCTGGCTGACTTCCAGTCGCCGCAGCATGCGGGTTCGCAGAATTTTGTAGGCTCTCAGAGCGCCCGCGTCCCTGACCTGCGGGAGCACGAGATTGCGCGCCAGCGCCTCCTCGTCGAGCGGCGCTCGCTGAAAGCTGCGCGCGGCGCTCGCATTCACCGGCGGCGTCGCAGTCTTGCGGCTGCGCGCGCGCGGCGCGATCGGCTGCGCGCCGGGCGCTCGTCCATGGTGGCGTTGCGCCGTCTTGCGCACTGCTTCTTCGATGATGCTCATGTGTTGCTCTCGGCGCCGAGTGGACCCTCGATCGAAACGGCGCTGCGCTCGACCGCATCGCGCCATCCATCGCCCCAGCCATCGTCCCAGCCATTGCCGCTCGGCTGCGCAGCGAGCGCCCAGGCGGCCAGCGCCGTTGTGCGCGCGGCGAAGCGCCGCAAGCCGCCGCCGCGAGCGCCGAGCCTGCCAGCGCGCGGCCGTTCAATGACCGGCACGGCGGACAGGGGCGTCACGTCCAGGATGTCGCGTACGTCGCGCACGCCGCGCACGGTCTGATCGAAAAATTGCGCCATGATGATGGCGGTCGCAGCGGCGATGAAGCCCAGGACCAGGCCGATGACTACGATGGCGATGCGCTGCGGCTTCGCCGGACCCTCCGGGAGCCTGGGAGAAGAAGCGACGCGGAACTTGTCGGCGGCGCCGCCGGCGATCGCCGCCTTGCTCACCTCGGAATCCAACTGGCGCTTGAGCAGTTCTTCGTACTTCGCCCGGGCGCTCGCCAGATCGCGCGTGACCATCTGGTATTCGCGCTCGACTTCCGGAGCGGTGTTCATGCGCGCTTCCAAATCGCCGAGCTTCAGGCGCAAATCCGTGGCGCGCGCCTGCAGTGCGGCGAGTTGCGTATCGGTCGCGTTGAGCTGGGTCTGAAGCTGAATCGCAACCGGCGAGTCGGAGGACAGCGTCCGGTCGGCGTCTTCACCCGAAGCGATGCGCGATTGCAGCGACTCGATGTTGCGCACGAGACGCCTTACATCCGGATGGTCCTCGCTATAGCGCTGTCGCGTCTCGTGCAGCACCGAGCGCTGGTGCTGCAACTGCTGGCGCAGCGTCATGCCCGCCACTGAGCCGCCCGAGCGCAGCAAGTCGATCTGCCGACGCATGGAAATCATGTCCGGATGAGCCTCGTCGTACGTGATGCTCATGCGGCGGTACTCCTCCTCGAGCTGACGCAGGCTCGCCGTTTCGGGAGCGGCCTGACGCGCCTGCTGCAGCTGCGAAGAGAGAAACACACGCTCGCGGCGCAACGCCTGCATCTGGTTCTCCACGTTGCGCAGCTCGTTCTCCGTGCGATCGAGCGCATTGCGGTTGGCCTCGGTCACCTCAGGCAGCCGGCCGAAGTTCTTCTCCTTGAATTGGGCGAGCTTGGACTCCATGGCGGCGACTTCCCCGCGCATACGCTCGGCTTCGGCGCCGAAGAACTGCGCCGCGTTCGCCGCGTAACGCTGCCGATCGGCGCGGTTCTGCCGCAGGAAAGCTTCCACCAGCCACTGCGCGCCGAGATGCGCGCGGCGCGGATCGGGATTCTCGTAGGCGACCGTGAACGCGGTGACGATCTCGCGCTCACGTCCGGTGTTCGGATCGAGAATCGGCACTGTGACGATTTCGACGTCGATGTCGCTGCGGGCGCGCTTGATCAGCGCCGAATCGATCGCGCCCTCGATCTGGTCGTCGTAAAGCTGCTGCTGCTCGAGCATCCCTCTCAAGCTCTTGTCGCTCAGCACCGCCGTGCTCAGGCTCTGTACGTACTGATCGGCGTACCGCGACTCCTCACCCCGCACCACCTCGTTGAGCGTCTGCTCCCTGTCCTCGATCTCGATCAGCGCCGAGGATCGGTACACGTCGGGCAGCAGCACGGCGAGCGCCGCGGCGAGCGCGACGATGGGCAGCCCGATGATGTAGAACCAGCGTCGGCGCTTGCGCACGATGCCGAAGTACTCACCGAATCCCGGAGCGTCGTCGGCCTCGAAGGCGTTGGGGGATTGCGGCTGCATGGGCTTGGCGTTCAGCTCCGGATCGTTGCGCTCGGGGCGGCTTCAGTCGCGCCGTTTGGGTTCATACACCAGCCCGATCAGGAACGAATTGGCGCTCGCGTCGGACGGCTCGTCCTCATACTCCTGCCAGTAGTAGTTGTAGGTCGCCCTGAGCGACACGAACCGCGTCCAGCGCCATTCGAGCCCCGCCTGGGCGCTCGCATACTCGCGAGTGGGATACGTCCCGACGTCCTCCAACTCCTCGTCACGGTTGGCCCGCACCGCCAGCTGCAGCCCGAGGCGCGGCGAAACGGCGTGGTCGATTCCCAGACGCAACTGGTGACGCTCCACAATGGTTCCAGCGCCGATCGCCCTGACGCTGCGCATCAAGTCGATGAAGAACTCGTTGCGCTGACTCGTCCAGCGCCCCCCGAGGCCGCCCACGAGGCCGCTTTGGCTCTCGCCGCCGTCTCGCTCGGTCTGCTGGCCACCGAGGCTCACGTAGGCGCGCGAGGTCGGCGAGAAATCGGTCGTCCAGCGCAGCTCCGCGCCGTACCCCTCGGAATCGAACGTGGTCTCGTAGCGAGAGCCGAAGGCTCTCAGCAGGACCGAAGAGCGTTCGGACGTCTGCACACCGACGCCGGCGCCGAGGTTGTACTCGTTGAAATCCTGGTACGCGCCGCGCGAGGCGCCGCTATAGCTCGCATCGAGCAGACTCGCATCGAACTGCACGAGGTAGCGCTCGCTGAGCGCATACGAGAAAAACGGCGCAACCCGCAGCAGGTCGCGGTCGGCCCGCTCGCGGACGCGGCCGGAGTCCGGATCGTCGGGAACGCCAAGCTCGCCGTCCAGTTCCGGATCCGGCAGCTCGCTGCGCACCACAGTCTCGCGCGTCGCCTCGGCCCGCACGCCTACGCGCCGACGCGGCGTGACGTCCTGGAAAAGTCCGCTCAGCAGGTAATCGGTGTAATCCTCATCCCTCTCGTCGGGGAAGTGAGTGGCGCGCACACGCGGGGTGATCTCGAACGTGGTGCGCGGGTCGATCGTGCGGAAGGTCGCCCTCGCATCCACTTCTGCGCCCGAGACTTCGACCTCCTCGCCCGGCTGGTCGAGTCGGTGATTGTCGTTGTAGCGGTAGCCCGCCTCCACGCGCGGAGCAATCTCCCAATTCGCGGGCCAGGCCGGGGCGCACAGTGCGACGGCGACGGCGGCCGCAGCGGGCGCCCCGCACGACATGCGCCGGCGGCGGCGCAGATGAAGTTCATGGCACGACAACGACGTCTCCGCTCAGCAGTTGAATGTTGGTGTCGAGATTGCGGCCGCGCACGACGTCGTTGTAGCGAAACGCCATGGCGGTCTGCTGCTTGCCCTGACCACGCAGCACGATGATGTCGTTGGTCGATGCGAACGGCGTCATGCCGCCGGCCATGCTCAGCGCCTGCATGATGTTGACGCTCGGATTGACGATGAATTCGCCAGGCTGATTGACCTGCCCCAGCACGTAGATCTTGTTGCCGCGCACTTCCTGCACGGAGATCGTTACGACGGCGTCGGCGATGTAGCGCGACAGACGCTCGCTCACGATCTTGTTGAGGTCGGCGACCGTCTTGCCGCGCGCATCGACCTGGCCGACCAGCGGGAACGAGAAGGCGCCGTCGGGACGCACCAGCACCTGGCGCTGCAGATCCGGCTCCTTCCACACTGAGATCTCGAGCAGGTCGCCCGGCAGCACGTGATAGCCGGCCTGCTGTCCGGCCTGCTGCACGCTTTGCTGCGCAGGCTGCCGCCCGGCCTGCTGAGCCAGCGCGGGATCGAGCGTCAGCAGGCAGATCAGCACCGGCCACATGCCACGTATCGTCATCCGCAATGCTCCTTCACAGCGCTCGTCATGCTGTGTTGGCTCGTCCTTTGCACGTCATGTGCCAACGATCTGTGCAACGTCCGACAACGTCGCTGCGCGCCGTCAGTGCAACCAGGACGCCTGTGAGCGGCGCTGGCGCGCGTCGGAGGGCGCACCGCCAGCGCGCGACGCGGCGGCGGATACGGGCGGTTGTAAGAACGTCGGGAAAACTCAGGATGACGGAGGCAAAAGTTACAACCGAAGCGCAAGCCGGGCGTCACGCAGCCGCCCCGGCGGGCTGTGCTGCGTCGGATACGGAGCGCCCGAGGATCTCGATCATCGTGCCGTTGTACAACGAGCAGGAGAGCGTGCGCCCGCTGTACGCCGCCATAGTGCAGGCGCTCGGGCAATTCGGCGCGGCCTTCGAAATCGTATTCGTGGACGACGGCAGCCAAGACGCAACCGTCGAGATCGCGACTCAGCTCGCGCGCATCGACTCGCGCCTCAGGATCGTGAAGTTCCGCCGCAATTACGGCCAGACGGCGGCCATGGCGGCCGGCATCGATCATGCAAACGGCGAAATCCTGATCACGATGGACGGCGACCTGCAGAACGATCCGGCCGATGCGCCGCTGCTGCTCGAGCAGATCGAAGCCGGCTACGACATCGTAGTCGGTTGGCGATACAACCGGCAGGACAAGCTCATCAGCCGGAAGATTCCTGCACGCATCGCCAACTGGCTGATCGGCAAGGTCACCGGCGTGCCGGTCCGCGACAACGGCTGCTCGCTCCAGGCCTTTCGCGCCGAGCTGATCAAGCGGATTCCGCTCTACTCGGAGATGCACCGCTTCATCCCCGCGATGGCCTCGTGCGCCGGTCCGCGCGTCGAGCAGATCAAGGTGCGTCACCATGCGCGCCGCTACGGACAGTCGAAGTACGGACTGTCGCGCGTCTACAAGGTGCTGATCGACCTGATGGTCGTCAAGACGATCGCGACCTTCGCCTCGCGCCCGCTGCGCTGGTTCGCATGGCTGTCGGCGCCGCTGTTGGCCGCTGGGCTCGTTACGCTGGGCCACACCGTCTTCGGCCTGGCGACCGGCGTTTCGGGGATTTCGCTGCCG
>Ga0079224_100001789_pt1 | contig 25273 bp, 28 predicted proteins | sample Stecom2015_FD_80414 | JGI IMG/M metagenome (GOLD analysis project Ga0079224, IMG submission 80414) | Agricultural soil microbial communities from Utah to study Nitrogen management - Steer compost 2015 | ecosystem: Environmental > Terrestrial > Soil > Agricultural land | place: USA: Utah... | reverse complement strand
TGTGCGGAGCCAAGGATGGCGGAGCCCAAGCGCCACATGGATGTGCCGAAGGAGCGTGTTTTGGAAAGCCCTACCCACAAGCATCTGCGCACCAAAAGAAAGGAGCACCAGACCCTGACTGCAATAAAGCCCGATATATTAGCAGAATCGCACGCAACATTGGCCCCGTGTAAACCCATAAAATGTGAGAATGGTAAGCGCCAAAGCCCCGATGGCGCCTTGCCTGAGTAGGTGCTCACTGCTAAAGTTGCCGCATTCTTTTCTGCAACCGCAACTCTCAGGTTGAAACAACACGAATGTTAATCAAAAGACTCCGAGGCTTATTCTCAAGCGACCTGTCCATCGACCTGGGCACCGCCAACACCCTTATCTACGTGCGCGAACGCGGCATTGTACTTAACGAACCCTCTGTCGTGGCCATCCGTACCAACAACTCCCAGAAAATGGTCGCCGCCGTCGGGTCCGAAGCCAAACGCATGTTGGGCCGCACCCCAGGCAATATTACTGCCATCCGCCCCATGAAAGATGGTGTGATCGCCGACTTCGTCGTGACTGAAAAAATGCTCCAGCACTTTATCCACAAAGTGCACGAAAACAGTTTTATCACCCCGAGCCCCCGTGTGCTCGTGTGTGTGCCCAGCAAATCCACCCAGGTAGAACGCAAAGCCATCCGCGAATCTGCCCTGGGCGCCGGCGCCCGTGAAGTCTTCCTGATTGAAGAGCCCATGGCGGCGGCCATCGGTGCCGGCCTGCCGGTAGAAGAAGCCAGCGGCTCCATGATCGTCGACATCGGTGGCGGCACCACCGAAATCGCCATCATCTCCCTGAATGGCATCGTCTATGCTGACTCCGTGCGGGTAGGTGGCGACAAATTCGACGAAGCCATCATCACCTACGTCCGTCGCAACTACGGCAGCCTGATCGGCGACTCCACGGCCGAGCGTATCAAACATGAAATCGGCTGTGCCTATGAAGGCCTGGAAATGCGCGAAATCGACGTTCGCGGCCGCAACCTGGCTGAAGGTGTACCCCGGGCCTTCACCCTGAACAGCGAAGAAATTCTCGACGCGCTTCAGGAATCCCTGGCCCAGATCGTCCAGACCGTGAAGAGCGCCCTGGAGCAGTCTCCGCCAGAACTGGCCTCGGATATCGCCGAGCGCGGCATTGTACTGACCGGTGGCGGTGCGCTGCTGCGCGGCCTGGACAAGCTCATCAGCGAAGAGACCGGCCTGCCGGTGATTATTGCGGAAGATCCGCTCACCTGCGTAGCTCGTGGCGGCGGAAAAGCCCTGGAAGTGATTGATCGCGGTGGCATCGGAATGTTCTCCCAGGAGGGGTAACCCCGTGGGAGGGCTAAGCCATTAAGACCATATTCGTCCAGGGACCGGTACCCGGTTTCCGGCTGTTTCTCGTCGTACTGCTATCGGCAGCGTTAATCGCTGCCGATGCCCGTTTTGACAAGCTCACCACCGTCCGCAGCACTCTGGCCACCGGGCTGGCTCCGGTGTACTGGCTTGGCAATGCCCCATACTCCTTTGCCGACTGGTTTTCCGGCCTGTTTGTCAGTCGCGATGATCTGCAGCAGGAGAACGAAGAGCTGAAAACCCGCCTGCTGATTCTGGAACGCCGTGCCCTCAAGTACGCGGCCCTGGCGTCGGAAAACAACGAACTGCGCCGGCTGCTGAATTCTTCCGAAGTGCTGGATGACCGAGTTATTGTGGGCGAGGTTGTGGGCGTCTCGCCAGATCCCTTTTCCCACGAGATCATCATTAACAAGGGCGAGAGTGATGGTGTCACCACCGGCCAGGCGGTACTGGATGCAGAGGGCCTGATGGGCCAGGTGATCCAGACCAGCCAGTTCACCTCCCGTGTCCTTCTGGTGTCAGACAGCAGCCACGCCGTGCCGGTTGAGGTGGTGCGTAATGGTCTGCGTTCGATTCTGCTGGGCAACGGCGAAACCGATGAACTGGATCTGGTTCACGTACCGGATACCGCCGATATCCGCGAGGGCGACATGCTGGTCAGTTCCGGCCTTGGCGGGCGCTTCCCCAGAGGTTATCCGGTGGCTGAGGTCAGCTCGATCGAGAAAGAGTCGGGTGAACCGTTTGTGACCATCCAGGCTGCGCCGAAAGCCCGACTGAACCAGAGCCGGCTGGTGCTGATCGTATTCCAGCCTGAAGAGCGTTCAGCGCCTGAAAACGGGCAAGAAGCTCCGGACAATGAGGAGACAAACTGATGTTGTCTGTCATCAGTTATCCGCTGTTCGCCATCACCGTGGTGTTGTCGCTGGTGCTGAGTATCTCCCTGTTCCCGGTGGACTGGTTCCAGTTTCGCCCGGAGTGGCTTGGGCTGATCGTCTTCTACTGGACCTTCCGCGCCCCGGCCCAATTCGGCATCCTGATGGCCTGGTGCCTCGGATTGTTGCTGGATATTCTGGAATCCACACCGCTGGGCGTGAACGCCATGGGCATGGCCCTGATCGCCTTTCTGGTACTGACCATCCACCAACGGTTACGGATGTATCCACTGCCTCAGCAATGTCTCATGGTGTTTCTGTTGCTGGGCATCAATCAGATGCTGGTGCATTTCGTGAAGCAGTTGCTGGGCGCCGAAAGCGCCGGGTTCAGTTACTTGTGGCCAGCCTTGACCAGCGCTCTGGCCTGGCCTGTGGTCAGTGGCGTACTGGACTCAATCAACCGTAAACTGGGATAACTGTATGAGCTGCCTCATTCTGGCCTCGGCGTCACCGCGCCGGGCCGAGTTGCTGAGACAGATCGGTGTCGACTTTCAGGTGGCGCCTGCCGAGATAGACGAGACGCCGCAACCGGATGAAGCGGCTCAGCACTATGTTGAGCGCCTGGCCCGGGAGAAAGCCCTTTGTGTTGCCGATGGAGCTCCGGGAGCCCGGGTACTGGGGTCCGACACCTCCGTTGTTGTAGACGGGGAGATTCTTGGGAAACCGGAGTCCGATGCACAGGCTTGTGAGATGTTGCGTCGGTTATCTGGAAGAACCCATCAGGTGATGACCGCGATCGCTCTGGCGCAGGAACAGACGTGTCGGTCATTGGTGGTGGTTACCGATGTCACCTTTCGCGAGCTCTCAGAGGCCGAAATCCTTGCCTACGTCGCTACCGGTGAACCCATGGACAAGGCGGGAAGCTACGGAATTCAGGGACTTGGTGGTATCTTTGTTCGGGAACTCAAGGGCAGCTACAGCGCTGTGGTGGGTTTGCCCTTGCAGGAAACCGCAGAGTTATTGGCAGATGCCGGCGACCCTGTCTGGCGCCACTGGCCATGCAGTAAGGAGAGCCAAGCATGAGTGAAGAGATCCTGATCAACGTGACTCCGGTAGAAACCCGGGTGGCCCTCGTTGAAAACGGTATGTTGCAGGAAGCCTATATCGAGCGCACCAGTCGCAAGGGGATTGTCGGCAACATCTATAAGGGCAAGGTGGTTCGGGTGCTGCCCGGCATGGAAGCGGCATTCGTGGACATCGGCCTGGAACGGGCGGCTTTCATTCACGCGTCCGACGTCGTCAGTGGTCAGGCCTCTGGCGACGAACCGTCAGACACCCCCAGGACCGTACCCGATATCCGTACCCTGTTGCGGGAGGGGCAGTCTCTGGTGGTACAGGTAACCAAGGATCCGATTGGTACCAAGGGCGCGCGACTCACCACCCAGCTTTCCATTCCGTCCCGTTATCTGGTGTTCATGCCCGGGGTTTGCCACATCGGGATTTCCCAGCGTATTGAAGATGATAATGAACGGGTGCGACTGAAATCCCTGATCGAGGAAGGCGCCGCGGAACACGACGATGTACAGGGTGGCTACATCATCCGCACGGCGGCGGAGGCTGCCTCGGCCGAAGATTTGATTGCCGATATGACTTACCTGCACCGGCTCAGCCAGTCGATTCAGGAACGCATTGCCAAAGCACCGGCGCCCTCGGTGGTCTATCAGGACTTGCCGCTGTTTATTCGCACGATTCGAGATTTGATCCGGCCGCAAACGGAAAAAGTGCGCATTGATAGCCGCGAGAGCTATCAGCGGGTCATGGAGTTCGTCAAAGAATTTGTCACTGAGTTTGCCGACAAGGTGGAGTACTACCCGGGTGAGCGGCCTATCTTTGATCTGTATTCGGTCGAGGATGAAATCCAGAAAGCCCTGAGTCGCAAGGTACAGCTGAAATCCGGTGGCTATGTGATCATCGACCAGACTGAGGCGATGACCACCATTGACATCAACACCGGTGCCTTTGTGGGCCACCGCAATCTGGAAGAGACCATCTTCAAAACCAATCTGGAAGCCGCCCGCGCGATCAGTCGTCAGCTCCGGCTACGGAATCTGGGTGGGATTATCATCATCGATTTTATCGACATGGAAGACCCCGAACACCAGCGCCAGGTGCATCGGATGCTGGAGAAGATGCTGGAACGGGATCACGCCAAAACCAAGATCACCGGCGTTTCCGAGCTGGGCCTGGTGGAGATGACGCGAAAACGCACCACCGAAAGCCTGGGCCAGGTTCTGTGCGAGCCGTGTCCGATCTGTGACGGCCGGGGATTCCTGAAAACCGCCGAAACCGTGTGCTACGAAATCTTCCGGGAAATCCTGCGCGTTAACCGGGCCTATGAAGCCGAGAATTATCTGGTGATGGCGTCCCAGAAGGTGGTTGACCGTCTGCTGGATGAAGAGTCAGACAACGTGGCGGACCTTGAGACCTTTATCAGTAAAACCATTCGCTTCCAGGTTGAGCCTTTCTACAGCCAGGAACAGTACGACGTTGTTTTGCTCTGACACCTGAGCAGCAGGGCGTTGCAGGGAGCTGAGTCTTATGTCGATCCGCGAGCCGGACAGTTCGCAACCAGCCGAGGATGAGCGTGGTCTGGTTGCCCGCGGGTTGGCGGGCTTTGCCAGCGTGGTCTGGTGGTCAATCCTGGCCGTGTTAGTGCTATTTGCACTGTATGTCGGGGTCGGTCGCCAGCTCACCTCTAATATCAACAGCTTTTCTGATGAGCTGGCGGCTTCGCTCTCCGAAGCCACAGGCCTGGATGTGTCTGTTGGCAGCTTATCGTCCCAGTGGTATTGGCTGGACCCCTCCATTACCGCCAAAGACATCACCGTTGTCTCCCCGGATTCAGACCGTATAGCTGCGGAACTCGAGCATCTGGAATTGCGGCTCGATTTTTTTGCCTCCCTGTTCCGCTTCCGCCTGGTGTTTCGTAATTTTGACGCTGACGGTCTGGCGTTAACGGTGGTGCGCCCTACCGAGGATCCGTTTATCAATCCGGTGGAGGAGATTGTCGAGCTGGCCGAGCCGGGTGCGCCGGAACTCCAGGAGTGGATTCGACTGGCGGGCCGCTGGTTGTCGAATCCGGAAGTTCGGGTGACCCGGGTCAGTCTGGCGCTGGGCCCCAGCCGGCAGAACTTGCGCTTTATGGATATTCCCCAGCTCGATCTGTCCTACCAGGGCGGCTTGTTCCAGGCCGCCGGTCGGGCCATGCAGAGTGGCACAACCACGCAGCTGGCGAGTTTTGCCCTGGTCGGGCAGCGGTTTTTCAGGGGTGAATTTACCGGCCAGCTCTATCTGGATGTGGATTCCGGTCGTCTGTTCGACGGCCTGATTGATGATCTGAACTGGCGGGGTATTCGCGTTGAAGGCTTCGATTTGGGAGGTAGTGCCTGGCTGAGCTTTGAGGATGGCGAGCTGCAGCAGGTTCAGGGCCAGGTTCGCACCCCTTACCTTCAGTTAGGTGTTAACCGTGAATCCCTGGCGCCTCTTGAAGATATCCAGGCTCACTTCGGTTGGCGACGGGGGGAAGCCCTACGTTTGCAGAAGCTTCGCTGGGACTGGATCGGCGATCAGGTTCTGCCGTTCAGTGTTCGTATTGAAGACGGGCCGGATGAGCTCAAGCTGGTGGCGGACTCGTTGCCGCTCAAGCCTTTACGGCGACTGGTTCAGGCCCTGGAGCTGCTGCCGGATGCCGCCAGCGAGGCGCTGGAACATTACCAGCCTGCGGGTTTTCTGGATGATATGTTGTTTACTCTGCCAGAGCAGGGCTCCCGGTTCTCGTTAAGTGCCAGGTTGCGGGAGTTCGGGGTGCGGGCCTGGTCTGGCGCCCCGCGCGCCGAGGGTTTATATGGCTTTATCCAGATGACTGCAGACAGCGGCAGGGTAACCCTGGATACACCAGAACCCGCCGTGCTGGGCTTTCCGCAACTGTTCAACACCCACTGGATACTCGATTCCTTGTCCGGAACCGTCAGCTGGAGCCTGACAGACGGAATAACCAGGGTATTCTCCGATGATCTGGAGTTTGTTTACCAGGCAAATACCCGGTTAACCGGCGCCTTTGACCTGCGGCTGGATCGATACGGAGAGGACAATCTTGGTTTAAGCGTCGGCGTAGAAGGCGGCAATGCCAGTATGCTGGCGGATTTCGTGCCGGCCAATGCTGTGGGTGACGGACTGTATGAATGGCTCACCAGCAGTATTCCGGAGGCCAGTATCCGGGGGCAGTACTATGGCCACGGCCGTATCGATTCCGCCGCGCCGTCCGGATCGTTTGTTTCCTCCATGTGGTATGAATTCGAAGAGGCCAGGATTCGATATGACCAGCGCTGGCCCGCCGTGGAGCAGGCCAGTGGACGGGTCGAGATCCAGAATGCCGATACCCGGGTGACACTCGCTGAGGGCCGGATCGGTGGGTTGGAGTTGGAAGATACAACAGTTCGTGTCATTCCCGGAGACGATGAGGTTGGAACCCTGGTGCGTGTCGACGCTGCCTCGACGGTTCCGGGAGAGCGAGTGCGCTGGTGGCTGACCAATACCCCGTTGGGGGAATTGTTGGGATACGGTAATACCCGTGCCCGTTATGACGGTGAGTTTGAGCTGAACCTTGGGCTGGATCTACCGCTGTCGCAAGGGCAGGACACCCGGGTTACGGCGCAGGTAAAAACGGACAATGCCGGATTCGGGTTACCGGATGCCGGACTGCGCTGGCAGAATATTCAGGCCGACCTGACTTACGACAGTGTTGATGGTTTTTCCGGGCCACCGGTTACTGCCCGGTTTTTTGACCAACCGGTCAGTGTCGTTTTTTCCATCGCTGAGGCTGGTGATGCAATGCTGATACGCCAGCAAGGTGGTGTGAAGTTGCCCGGCTCCCTGATGGCCTTTGGCCTGGCTGAGGATGCCGCCCCCGGGCTTGCCGGAGAACTGCTCTACACCGCAGAGCTGGAATTAGGGGGCGCCAGCGAGCCGGTGATTTCCCTGTTTTCGGACCTTGAAGGTCTGCAAGTGGATTGGCCCAAACCGCTGGCAAAGACCGCGCGCGAGAGGACTCCTCTGGCTGTCCGGATCGACCCGTTCCAGAACGAAGGCGTGGCCATCGCAGCGCAGTGGCAGGATCGTCTGGACGCGGAACTCCGTTTTAAAGAGACGGGCTTCGAGCTGGTCTTCCGACATCTGAATCTGGGCGCTCACCACCTGACCAATATCACCATTGATGCGCTTGAGCTGGAGGACCGTTGGGTCGTTCATACCGACTCGGATCGAGCCCGGGGCAGGGTGGTGTTACCCAAGGAAGCAGGGACGGTTGAGGCCGATTTTGAAACCCTGCGCCTGATGCGCGAGGCCAGTGCCGTAGAGCAAGACACCGAATTTCTCACCCTTGAGGAGCAACTGCAGGCGTTCCGGGAGCTGGAGATGGGGAACTGGCCCGACATTGATGCCAGAATCTCGGACCTCCGGCTGGATGGCGAGTCTGCGGGAAGCTGGCGTTTCAAGCTGCGCCCAGAGCCCTATCGGTTGCGGGTGCAGGAGATGGAAGGCCGGCTAGGATCTCTGGTGTTGTCCGGCGATATGACCTGGAGCATTGTAGACGACCAGGAAACCACCCGGTTCAATGGTACGCTGGCGGGAGGGGCGCTTAAGGATCTGGAAGCGCTGACCGGCAGCACCATTCCGATGACCAACGAAGAAACTGCGGTTGAACTGGATCTGGATTGGCCGGGAAGTCCGGATGACATTGCTCTCAGCAAGATAAGTGGCACGGTCAGTGCGCGCCTGGATGACGGCATGATCATGGAGCAGAGCAGTTCGGCGCAATTGTTCCGGATCTTCAACCTGCTGAACACCGATACGCTCTGGCGCCGCCTGCGGCTGGATTTCTCGGATCTGTACGAGCGGGGCGTGGCCTTTGACGCCATTTCCGGTAAAGCCAACATTATTGATGGCCTGGTGACCATGGACCCGGAACTGCAGCTGGTTGGCCCGTCCGGCGCGTTCAAACTCAGTGGCAATACCAACATGGCCGATGAAACGCTGGATATGCGCATGGTACTGGTACTACCCGTGACACAGAATCTGCCCCTGGCTGCCATACTGATGGGGGCGAGTGCCCCCATCGGGGGCGCCTTGTTCGTGCTCGATAAAATTCTGGGCGACCCGTTGAGCAAACTGACCAGTGCCACGTACAGTGTCACAGGAACCTGGAGTGATCCGGAAGTGGATCTGCGGGGCGTGTTCGATACCGGTGAGTAAGGAGGCAGTGATGGTTCAGGTTGCGGCAATACAAATGGTCAGTACCCATGACATCGATGCCAACCTTGAAGAGGCTCGCAAGCTGCTGGCTGAAGCGGCAGGCGCAGGGGCGAAGGTGGCGGTGTTGCCCGAGAACTTTGCCGTTCTCGCGACTGCCCAGATGCTGGAGTGCGGCCGTCGGGAGGCGGGTAACGAGGCTGTTATCCGACGCTTTCTGGCAGAGCAAGCCCGGTCATTGGGGCTCTGGATTGTTGGCGGTTCCCTGCCGTTGGCCAGTAGAGGAGATGGCTCAGAGATAACAGACCGGGTGCGCGCCACCTGTCTGGTGTACAACGATCGTGGTGAGGACGTGGCCCGCTACGACAAGATTCACCTGTTTGATGCCATGGTCGAAGACGCCCACGGCCAATACCGGGAGTCGGATACGTTTGAGCCCGGCGATCAGGTGGTTACGGTGGATACTCCGGTAGGGAAGCTTGGGCTGGCGATCTGTTATGACCTTCGCTTTCCGGAGCTGTTCCGAGCCTTGAGAGAACAGGGCGCCGAATGGGTTTGCCTGCCCAGCGCCTTTACCTGGCAGACGGGTAATGCTCACTGGCACGCCCTGATACGCGCCCGCGCCATTGAAAACCAGGTCTGGGTGGTGGCGCCGGGGCAAGGGGGGCAGAATAGTAGCCGGCGCAGAACCTATGGCCACAGCCTGATCTGCGATCCCTGGGGCAAGATCGTCAGTGAGTTCGACGAGGGCCCCGGCATGGCTTGCGCCGACCTGGATTTAGAGCAGCTGCATCAGTTGCGCAGCCGTATGCCCGTGTGGGAGCACCGGCGGCTCTGATTACTGCTCGGCGTCGTCGATCCATTCCCGCAGGGCGCGGAATAGTTTCCGGGCCTGGCCGGTATTCTTGCCTTTCTCGACTTCCTTGCGGGCGTTGCGGACCAGGTTGCGCAGGTGCTGCACGTCTGCCGCCGGGCAATAATCGATAAACTCCCCCACCACCTTGTCGCCTTCGGAGATCATCCTGTCGCGCCAGCGCTCGGCCAGGTGATGCCGGCGGGTGTGCTCCTCACTGCCGGCATTGAATGCACCAATGGCACGAGCCAGTGCCTCCGGATCATCCTCCTGGCGGATGATCTTGCCAATGTATTGCAAATGTCTGCGGCGTGCTTCGCGCTGATTAATGCGCCGTGATTCCACGATGGCAGCCTTCAGGGTGTCGCTGATGTCCAGTGACGCCAATTGCTCGTCATTGAGATCCAGCATCTGTTTACCCAGGTCCTGGAGCGCATGCATTTCCCGCTTGATCTGGGATTTGCTCGGGCCGAAATCTTCCTCGAGCTCCTCGTGGTGCGGGTGGTTGTCGGATTGACTCATGGTTGGCTCCTCAAGCGTAAAAATAGGTGGCGAGCCCCAGGAAGGAAAGGAAACCCACGACGTCTGTGGTGGTGAGCAAGATCACGCCCCCGGCCAGTGCCGGGTCTATATTCAGTCGTTTCAGTATTAACGGCAGCAGGGTGCCGACGATTGAGGCGATGGTCAGGTTGATGACCAGCGCCATGGCAATCACCAGGCCAATGGTCGGGTCTCTGAACCACACCATGGCCGCCGCAGACACCACCAGGGCAAACAGAAACCCGTTCAGCGTTGTTGCCAGAAATTCCCGGTTCAGCAGCCATTTCACGTTGTCATTGCTGACCTGGCCCACTGCCATGCCACGAATCATCAGCGTCAGCGTCTGGCTGCCGGCGATGCCGCCCATGCTGGCGACGATTGGCATCAGTACGGCCAGGGCGACCACCTGTTGAATGGTTTCCTCAAACATACCGATCACAGAGGCTGAGGTAAAAGCGGTCACTACGTTGATTCCGAGCCAGACGGCTCGCCGGCGCGTGGTTTTGAGCACTGGTGCGAACGTGTCTTCGTCTTCGTCCAGGCCGGCCATGCTCATCAGGGAGTGGTCGGCATCTTCCCGGATAACGTCGACCACGTCATCGATGGTAATCCGGCCCAGCAGCTTGTTGTTCTCATCCACCACCGGAGCAGAAATCAGGTCGTAGCGCTCGAAGAGGGTGGCGACCTTGGTGTCGGACAGTGTCACCGGAATCGGCTCGATGTCAGTGTCCATCACCTCACGAACCGTGGATGCGGGGTTGGATACCAGCATGCGGGTGATGGGCAGAATACCGATAAATTCGTCGCGCCGGCTGACCACAATCAGGCTGTCGGTCATCGGCGGCAGGGTACGGTGCCGGCGCAGGTAACGCAGGACAACGTCGATGGTGATGTCCGGGCGCACCGTTACCGTGTCGGTGTTCATCAGGCCGCCGGCGGTGTCTTCCGGGTAGGAGAGTACCTCTTCTACCCGCTGCCGGTCCTGCTCGTCCATGGTGTCCAGGACTTCCTGGATCACCGTATCCGGCAACTGCTGCAGCAAGTCGGCCAGGTCGTCCGATTCGAAGTCTTCCAGCAGGTTGGCCAGTTCCTGGGCATTGAACTCGCTCAGGAAGTCGGCCCGGATGTCGTCCGACATGTACTGGAGGACTTCACCTTCCAGCTGTTTGTCGACCAGTTTCCACAGCAAAACCCGCTGCCGTGGCGGGGAAGATTCCAGCAGGTGGGCAATGTCACTGGGGCTCAGGCCACCATTCAGGATACGCGCTACCTGTTTAAGGGCACCACTGTCCAGCGCTTCACTGAGTGAGCGAAGGCGTTGGCGGGCCTGGCTTTTTTCCAGAATGTCGGTCATTGAACCACCTGCGATCAGAAAACCTTTGCATTATAGCGGAGTTAGGTGGCACACGTGAGAAAGGATTGTAGGTGAATGACGAAACCGGAGGTTATTCCCCTTCACCAAAATAATCGTCAATCAGAGCAGTCAATGCGTCGATGGCATCCTGTTCGTCCGGGCCATCGGCAACCAGCTCCACTTCGGTGCCCTGGCTGGCAGCCAGCATCATCACCTGCATGATGTTCTTGGCGTCTACGTCCCGGCCTTTGCCCCGGATTCGTACCTTGCTGTCAAAGTTCGAAGCGGTGGCCACAAGCTTTGCTGTGGCCCGTGCATGCAGGCCCAGTTTGTTGATGATGGTGATGGGGCGGCAAATCATAGGCGCTCAGATTTCTCCCCGGGCTTGGAGGTGCGGCAGTTCGGTGTGTCGCACCTGCACATTGCGGTAATGATCCCGGAAATAGCGCCCGAGCTGCTCACACACATAAACCGAGCGGTGCTGGCCACCGGTGCAGCCGATGGAAATGGTCATGTAACTACGATTGCTGTCGGCAAACGAGGGCAGCCAGGTGTTCAGGAAGCCGGTAAGGTCATCAACCATCTGACGGGTCAGCGGCTCCCGCTCCAGAAAGTCAATAACCGGCTGATCAACACCGGTATGCTTGCGCAGGCTGGTGTCCCAGTAGGGGTTGGGCAGGCAGCGTACGTCGAAGACGTAATCCGAATCCACCGGCACGCCGTGCTTGAAGCCGAAGGACTGGAACAGCAGAGCCAGTTCCTGATCCTTGCGGCCGGCTACGCGCTGCTTGATCATGTCGCGCAGCTCGTACATGGAAAGGCCGGTGGTGTTCACATACAGGTCGGCCAGTTTTGACAGGGGGTCCAGCAACTGCTTTTCGTTGGTGATCGCCTCCCGCAAAGAGGTCTTGTCATCGCTCAGCGGGTGTTTGCGGCGGGTCGCGTGAAAGCGCTGCAGCAGTGACTGCTCGTCGGCATCCAGGAAAATGATTTCAAGCTCGACACCGGTCTGCTTCAGTTGCTGGTAGATGGTTTCAAAATTGGCCAGCTCGGCAGACAGGTTGCGGGCATCAATACTGACGGCCATTTTCTTCAGCCGGCCCGGTGCTTCCTGGGTGGCCGCCTCCCGGGTCAGCGGGAACAGCAAACCAATGGGCAGGTTGTCGATGCAGTAGAAGCCGAGGTCTTCCAGTACATGCAGGGCTGTACTCTTGCCGGAACCGGATCGGCCACTGACGATAATCAGCTTCATGGGGCTGTTACTCCTTCAATCTGCCTGGCAGCCTGTCAGACGTCAGGCTGATCTCAGTGGTGACTTTCCGCCATACGCTGGTAAAGGGTAGCGGCGTCTTCGCACTGGCGCAGCCGGGCGCAGAACGTGCTGTCATTGAACCGTTCCGCCAGCTGACTCAGCAGCTCCAGGTGTTCACTGGTGGCTTCTTTGGGGACAATCAGGGCAAACACCAGGTCCACCGGCTGGTTATCGATGGCATCAAAGTCTACCGGCTCCTCCAGGGTCATCAGCACGCCGATGACGCGGTCCAGGCCTTCCAGCCGGCAGTGGGGGATGGCAATGCCTTCGCCGATGCCGGTGCTGCCCAGCCGTTCGCGGGAGACCAGATTGTTGAAGATCTGGGTGTCGCTGAGAATTTCATCCTGAAAGTGAATCCGTTCAGCGATGAACTCCAGCACACGTTTCTTGCTTGAGGCCGGCACCTTACAGAGGGTCAGTTCAGGGGCAAGAATATTGTCGATGGTCAGGGATGGCTCGCTCATGGATCGACTGCATGTCCGTAAAAAAAAGGCTGCGGCCGGTTAGCCCCGCCGCAGCTCGTTTCATGAAACACCCGGTAATGTTCGCGTTTCAGCGACTGCCGTTACCGTGCATCCGGTCTACGTTCTTTTCTTTGTGCTTGAGGATCTGACGGTCCAGCTTGTCGACCAGAGCGTCGATTGCGGCGTACATGTCCTCATTTTCTGCCTTTGCGTGAATCTCACCACCAATCACGTGCAGCGTGGCTTCCGCCATCTGGCGCACCTTCTCGACCTCCAGGGTAACCTGGCAGTTACTGATGTGGTCGAAGTGACGCTCCAGCTTCTCGAACTTGGTGTTGACGTAATCCTTCAGAGCGGGAGTCAGTTCTACGTGATGGCCTGAAATATTGAGTTGCATAGGCGTCTCCTGTTGTCATACTGCCGGCGTGCTTGCCGGCTTGCGTGCCGGTGCATCTTGCACCGGCGAAAGTTTAAACCAGGCGTTTTCGTTCGTTCGAGGGAGGGATATGCATGGCCTCCCGGTATTTGGCCACGGTACGCCGCGCCACATTGATTCCCTGTTCCCCTAGCATGGCTGCAATTTTGCTATCGCTCAATGGCTTTTTCGGGGTTTCCTCGGAAATCAGCTTCTTGATCATCGCCCGGATGGCTGTAGACGAGCATTCGCCGCCCTCAGCGGTGCTAACGTGGCTGGAGAAAAAGTACTTCAGCTCGAAAATGCCGCGGGGCGTATGCATGTACTTCTGGGTGGTAACCCGGGAAATCGTGGACTCATGCATTTCCACTGCCTGGGCAATGTCAGACAGGATCAGAGGCTTCATGGCTTCTTCGCCCTGGTCCAGGAACCCTTGCTGGTGCTCGACGATGCGGGTGGCCACTTTCAACAGGGTTTCGTTCCTACTCTGCAGGCTCTTGATGAACCACTTCGCCTCTTGCAACTGGTCGCGCAGGTAGGTGTTATCGGCACTGCTGTCAGCCCGGCGGATCAGTGACGCGTAACTGGCGTTCACGCGGATACGCGGAGCGATTTCCGGGTTGAGTTCAACCCGCCAGCGGCCTTCGTGTTTGCGTACGATAACGTCCGGGATGACGTAATCCGGCTCGGCCCGATCCACCACATCGCCAGGGCGTGGGTTCAGGCTGGTGATCAGGGCCAGTACCTGTTTCAGCTGGTCTTCCTTGAGTCGGCTGCGGCGCAACAGCTGTGCGTAGTCCCGGTTGCCAAGCAGATGCAGGAACTGAGTAACCACCAGTCTCGCCTGACGCAGCCAAGGGGTATCCGGTGGCAGCTGGTTGAGCTGAATCAGCAGGCATTCCTGGAGATCCCGCGCGAACACGCCCGGCGGGTCGAAGTGTTGCAGGCGGTGGAGTACCGCTTCCACTTCATCCAGTTCCAGCGGATCTTCTTCGGATTCGTCCAGCAGTCCTGCGTGAATGTCCTCGATGTCAGACGTCAGGTAGCCGCGCTCATCCACGGCATCCAGCAGCGCGTGGGCAATGGCCTGATCCCGCTCGCTCAGGGGCGTCAGGTTCAGCTGCCACTCGAGGTGATCCTGCAGGGTTTCGGTGGGCGAGTTACGGGTTTCGAAATCCGATTCGTGCTCGTCTTCGCCCTTGCTGGCCGGCGCCGGGGCAGACTGGTAGATGTCATCCCAGGCGGTATCCACCGGCAGATCATCCGGGATGTTGTCCGGAATGTCGTTCTCGGACGACCAGTCCGGGCCGTTCTCGGTTTCGTCCCAGTCCGGGCTGTCGTCCTGGTGGCTGTCGTCTTGAGTGGTCTCAGAGCCGGAAGCTTCGCTGTGCTCGTGCTCTTCGCGCTCGTCGCCTTCAGCGTGCTCATCGTCCTCGGAGGTTTCCAGCATGGGGTTGGATTCCAACGCCTGCTGGATTTCCTGCTGAAGATCGAGGGTAGAAAGCTGTAGCAGACGGATGGCCTGCTGCAGCTGGGGGGTCATGGTCAGACTCTGGCCCAGCTTAAGCTGTAATGAGGCTTTCATAACCATGGCTCAAGATCCATAACTCGTGGGCATCCCGGTTGTTGCTTTGCCGGCGCACAGGCCGAAAAAAATGTTGTACGCTGGTTACTTGCCATTGTCTTTGGACAGTATAAGCAAGTTTTTTGCCGAGTTTACTTGCTACAGATCATCAAAACAATCAGACCTCGGATAAACCCTGTTTTATCAGGTCAGAGCCGGAACTCATCGCCCAGATATACTTCTTTCACCTGCTGGTTTGCCAGAATGGCCTCGGCATTGCCGGAGGCAATGATGTGGCCTCCGGAAACGATATAGGCATTCTCGCAGATGTCGAGGGTTTCCCGTACGTTATGGTCGGTGATTAATACCCCGATGCCTTTGTCCCGAAGGTGCCGGATGATGTGCTTGATGTCACTCACGGAGATAGGGTCTACGCCCGCGAAGGGTTCGTCCAGCAGGATAAAAGCAGGCTCCATGGCCAGCGCCCGGGCGATTTCAACCCTGCGGCGTTCGCCGCCGGATAGCGCCATACCCACGCTGTCCCGGATGTGAGTAATGTGGAACTCTTCCAGCAACTCTTCCAGCTTGGCGTCCCGTTCCGCCCGGCTCATGCCTTTGCGGGTTTCGAGGATGGCCATGATGTTGTCCCGTACGGTCAGTTTGCGGAACACGGAGGCTTCCTGGGGCAGGTAGCCGATGCCCTTGCGGGCGCGGCCATGCATCGGCAGCGGGGTGATGTCCTGGGTGTCGATGGTGATCCGGCCGTGATCCGCAGGTACCAGGCCGACGATCATGTAGAAGCAGGTGGTCTTGCCGGCGCCGTTGGGGCCGAGCAGGCCGACAATCTCGCCGGAGCGAATTTCCAGAGAAACGTCCAGCACCACTTTTTTCTGCTTGTAGCTTTTTGCCAGATTACTGGCCCTGAGAACTGCCATCCGAACCTTTCCCGTCGCTGGATTGAGCTGAATTGCGTGGCTGAATCACCATTTCCACCCGGCCGGAGCCGCCTTCGGATGACGTGCCGCCTTCCGCTGTAACAACGCGGCGAACGGTGTCGTAGTGGATGACGTCGCCCCGGAATACGTTGCCACCCTGTTCGATGACGGCCTGTCTTTCAAAAATGACCAGGTTTTCATCGCCAGACCAGGTGATGTTCAGGGCCTTGGCATCGGTCATGCCTTCGCCTTCCTGGCCAGGTTGCCGGTAATGGGCAGGGTTGCCGGCGGCTTCAATCCGGCTGACACCTTGTTGGTTCCGGTAAAGTACCACCCGATCCGCTTCCAGCCGGGTTTCGCCCTGGATCAGTTCGACAGCGCCGGTGTAAACCGCCGTTCCGGCACTATCGTCCAGGCGGGCAGAATCGGCACTGACCTTGATGGGGATGTCTGAATCCAGATTGAATGCCGATACAGGGCCGGCCAGCAATGCCATGGCCAGAATCACTGGCCGGCAGAAAGATCGTTTACCTGACGGTTTCATATTGTCCCTCTACCCGGGAGTTGAGTTCGAGAATGCGTTCGTCGATCCAGGCTTTCATGCCGGTGGAGCGGGTGACGCCGAAAGGCTCGGTGATGGACACCGGCTGGTCTGTGTAGACGGTGCCGTTGCTGTTGTCCAGGGTCAGTGCCTCGGTTTCAAGAACGGCTTCGCGGCCTTCGGACTGTCGGGTCAACCGGACGTTCCCCGTAAGTTCCAGCTTTTCATTGTTCTGCTGAAGGCTACCTTCATTGGACTCGATGAGCCAAGGTTCGGGGCTGCCCTCACTGAAAAGCCGGGCTCTCGGCGTGTCCAGATGAGCCGTGCCGGTTTCTTCAAACTGTTCAATTCTGGGGCTTGTGAGATCAATCTGGAGGTTGCCTTGCTCATCCCATGCACGGTACTGGCCGTCCACCACAAAGCCGTCGGGTTCTGCGGGCCCCCGCAGGTCGCTGGCGGCATTCCGTGAGCTGACAGGCTCGTCGCTTTGCCACAGCAAAAAAACGGTTGCTGTTACGGTGACGGCCAGGGCCAGGGTTGTAACCCGCCGTTTGCCGCGGTCGCCGAAAAACCACTCGGTGATCATGTTGGCTCATCCAGATAGGGGGCAAGCGTGGTGTCCAGGTGCCCCTGAGCCCAGAGCAGGAGATCGCAGGCCTCGCGCACAGCGCCCTGTCCACCCTGGCTGCGGGTACAGTAATCCGCGTGTTGCTGAACCAGCCAGTAGCCGTTGGGTACCGTGATGCCAAGGCCGGCAAAACGCAGCGCGGGCAGGTCGGGCAGGTCGTCGCCCATGTAAGCAATCTGCTCCGGCTCAAGGTTCATATTCCGGATCAGTTCCAGCAATGCGATCTTTTTGTCTTCGCGACCCTGCATCAGATGCGGTATGCCCAGATCCGACATCCGCTTTTCCGTGAGGGGAGAACGTCGTCCGGTAATCACCGCCACGGTGATGCCTGCCTGCATCAGCTGTTTCAGGCCCAGGCCGTCAAGAATGTTGAAGGCCTTGAGTTCATCGCCGCTGGCACTGAAATAGAGGCGGCCATCGCTCATGATGCCGTCCACATCCAGGGCGATCAGGCGAATGCCCGATGCTTTGGCCTTCAGGGCAGCGTCCCAGTGGGTTTGTAATGGATGCGCTGTCTGAGTCATCAGATCACTCCGGCCCGCAGCAGGTCGTGCATATTAATGGCGCCCACCAGGGTGCCGTTGGCGTCGGTAACCGGCAAGGCGTTGATTTTCATTTCTTCCATGAGATTCAATGCTTCTGCCGCCAGGTGGTCTGCCCGGATGGTTTTGCCGTTGCGGGTCATCACGTCCTGGATGGGGGTGGTGTGCACATCCACGGATTTGTCCAGGGTCCGGCGCAGGTCGCCGTCGGTGAAGATGCCCGTCAGGGTGCCGGCGGCATTAACGACCGTGGTCATACCCAGGCCCTTGCGGGTTATTTCCAGCAGTGCCCCGCTCAGGGTTGTGCCCTCGGCAACCTGAGGAATCTGGTCACCGGTATGCATGATGTCGGATACCCGCAGCAGCAGGCGGCGCCCAAGGCTGCCGCCAGGGTGGGAAAACGCAAAATCCTCGGCGCTGAATCCCCGGGCTTCAAGCAGCGCCACGGCCAGGGCATCCCCCATTACCAGGGTGGCGGTTGTGCTGGAGGTGGGTGCCAGGCCCAGGGGGCAGGCTTCAATGGCCACGCTGACATCCAGGTTGGCAACGGCCTCCTGTGCCAGTACCGAATCGGGTTTGCCGGTCATGCTGATCAATGGCGCGCCCATGCGCTTGATCAGGGGGAGAATGGTGACCACTTCGCTGGTGCTGCCGCTGTTGGAAATGGCGATGACCACATCCTGGGGTGTTATCATGCCCAGATCGCCGTGGCTGGCTTCGCCGGGATGAACAAAAAAGGCGGGCGTGCCCGTGCTGGCGAGCGTGGCGGCTATCTTGTTGCCGATGTGCCCCGATTTGCCCATACCTGTCACCACAACCCGGCCTTTGCAGGCCATGATGACCTCGCAGGCGCGGCTGAAATCACCGTTTATACGGCTTTCCAGCGCTTCAATGGCTTCGCGCTCGATGCGGATTGCCCGTAGGGCCGAGTTGCAAAAGTCCTGGGTGTTGAAGGTGTTTGATTCGGTCATGTCGGCTGGCTGTCTGCTCGATCTGGGATTTGAGGCCGAAGTATATCACTTCTGGCGCCCCCGGCTCGCCTGCATCAGGGAATCTGATCATTGCCATCAAGACATTTTACGTTGCTTTAATTGAGGTCTGGGGGAGCTTGTCATAATGTAGGCGCTCCTTGAAAGGGATGGATTATGGAGTCATCTGCATACATAAGACTTAGGGATGTGGTGTTTTCCCGCTCCGGGCGCCGGATCTTTGATGGGATCAGTCTGGATATCCCCAAGGGGAGGGTGACTGCCATCATGGGCCCCAGTGGCACTGGTAAAACCACACTCCTCAGGCTCATCGGAGGCCAGCTTCGCCCGGATTCGGGCCAGGTGAATGTGGCAGGCCACGACGTGCCCCGGCTCAAGCGCAAGGCACTTTACCAGCTGCGCGAGAAGATGGGCATGCTGTTTCAGAGTGGCGCGCTGTTCACCGATCTCAGTGTTTACGAGAACGTTGCCTTCCCGCTGCGGGTGCACACGTCGCTACCGGAAGACATGATCCGGGATATTGTCCTGATGAAACTGGAAGCCGTGGGCTTGCGGGGCGCAAGAAAGCTGATGCCCTCGGAATTATCCGGTGGCATGACCCGGCGAGTCGCCCTGGCCCGTAGTATCGCTCTGGATCCGGAGTTGATCATGTATGACGAGCCCTTTGCCGGCCAGGATCCGATTGCCATGGGTGTGCTGGTCAAGCTGATCCGGGATCTTAATAGCTCCATGGGGCTGACCAGCGTTCTGGTGTCCCATGATGTGCCCGAATCACTGAGTATTTGCCATTACGCCTGCATTATTGCCGACGGCAAGGTCATCGGTGAGGGCACTCCCGAGGAGCTGCGGGCGCATCCGTCTGAGCGGGTCCAGCAGTTTCTTGAAGGACAGCCCGATGGCCCGGTGCCGTTCCATTACCCGAGTGGCGATGCAGCGGCTGATTTTGGTGTGGGAGGGCTGTCTTCATGATGGATCGTATTGCCGGCCTGGGTCGTCTCGGGCTTGCGATCATCGCCTCCTTTGGTCGTTCCGGGCAGTTTCTGTTCGGTGTGCTGGCAGGTGTCCCCAGGCCTGCTACAGGTTTTCCCTTGCTGGTCAAACAGCTCTACGCAGTCGGCGTGTTGTCACTGGCGATTGTGGTGGTCTCAGGATTGTTTATCGGGATGGTGCTAGGGCTTCAGGGGTATACCATTCTCAGTGACTACGGCTCGGAGTCGGCGATTGGCCAGATGATTGCCTTAACGCTGGTGCGAGAGTTGGGGCCGGTGGTGACCGCCCTGCTGTTTGCCGGTCGCGCCGGCTCCGCCCTGACGGCAGAAATCGGGTTGATGAAGGCGACGGAACAGCTTTCCAGCATGGAAATGATGGGGGTGGATCCTCTGCGCAGGGTCATTGCTCCAAGACTTTGGGCCGGTTTTCTCGCCATGCCGGTACTTGCCATGATCTTCTCGGTTGTGGGGATCTGGGGCGGCATGCTGGTTGGCGTGGAATGGCTGGGTGTGTTCGAGGGCTCCTTCTGGGGCAATATGCAGTCCTCCGTCGATTTTGTGGACGATGTGCTTAACGGCTTTATCAAGAGTGTGGTGTTCGGGTTCGTGTGTGCCTGGATTGCGGTCTACCAAGGTTATGATTGCGTGCCCACCTCCGCAGGTATCAGTTCGGCGACCACCAAAACTGTGGTGTACTCATCGCTGGCGGTGCTCGGTCTCGATTTCGTACTCACCGCCGTCATGTTCGGTGATTTTTAACAGGATTCAGGGAGCCTTTCATGGCACAGAGAAGCATAGAAATCATTGTTGGGCTGTTCATGATTGCCGGCCTGGCCGCGCTCATGTTTCTGGCACTGCAGGTTAGCGGTCTGTCGCCGAAATCCGCGGAGCAGACCTACACGCTGTATGCGAACTTCAACGACACTGGTGGCCTGACGCCCCGTGGCAAGGTTTCCATGGCCGGTGTCACCGTCGGCACCATCGACTCCATCATCCTGGACAGGGACACCTTCCAGGCGAAGGTAACCATGTCGATCCATGCCGAGGTCGATAACATCCCGGCCGACAGTGCAGCAGTAATACGTACATCCGGTCTGCTGGGTGAGCAGTACATTGATATATCGATTGGCGGAGATCTGGAATCGCTGAACCCGGGGGATACCTTCTATTCCACCCAGTCTGCCATGAATCTGGAACGGCTGATCAGTAACTTTGCCTCCGGCCGCTGAGCCAGAGCCATGCACAGGAGAAAGTAATGAGTGCCCTTAAACACCGTTTGACGTTGATGATTGCCATGCTCGCCCTGGTGGTGGGTCAGGCCTGGGCAGGGCCGGAGGAGGATCTGAGACGTTACGTGGACGAGAACACCCAGAAGCTGGTGCAGAAGCTCAATGCCGAGAAAGGGTTATACGAACAGGATCCAGAGGCGTTTTATGCCAGCATGGATGAAACCCTCGAAGAGTTTGTCGATTTTCGCCGGATTGCCGCCCGTGTGATGGGCCGATATGCCCGCCAGACCACGCCAGAGCAGCGGGATGCTTTTGTCGAGAAGTTCAAGCGCAGCCTGTTTGATAGCTATGCCCAGGCCCTGGTTTCCGCGGAAGATTTCGAGATCATCGTCAAGGAAGCCACCATCCTTCCTCAGAATGAGGATCGCGCTTCGGTAGAAATGGAGTTGATCAGCGCCTCTGGCAACCGTTATCCGGTCACCTACTCCATGTACCGGACAGGCGACGGTCGCTGGATGATGGAGAACGTCATCGTTGAGGGTGTTAACATTGGTCTTGCTTTCAGGGATCGCTTTGCCCAGGAGATGGAAGAGAATCGCGGACAGGTTCAGGCGGTGATTGATGGCTGGGGTGACGCGGTTGAGGCCCTGAATCTGGACGAGCAGGTGGATCGTTCATGAGTGAGCGGACCCCGGGCATCGTTCGGGACGGCACAACCCTTCGCGTAACCGGCGATGTCGATGCCGACACAGTCCTGGCGCTGCGCAAGCAGGGCGAGCAGGAAATTCAGCAGGCCGATGGCATGCTTGAGATTGATCTGTCCGGGCTTGGCACCGCCCACAGTGTGGTGCTCTCGATGCTTTTGTGTTGGCAGCGTCTGGCGTTGAGCCGGCAATGCCATCTCTCCTTCACAGGCGCCAGTGAACGACTTCGTTCATTGGCCGCACTCAGCAATCTTCAGGATCAGATTCCCGGATTTGCCGAGCACAGCTGACCGGCGCCCGGGAATTGGTTACAATTCCGCCCCTGATTTCAACTAAGTCGAGGAATCCTTATGGACGCCGCCCAGGTTACCGAACTTGTCAAAGAAGCCCTGCCCGGTTGCGAGGTTCAGGTACAGGTTGATGGCAACCACTATCTTGTTGTGGTGGTGGGTGACGTATTCGAGGGACTGCCCACCATCAAACGGCAGCAAATGATCAACAAGGTGCTGTTCCAGCATGTCATGGACGGCACCATTCACGCCCTTCACCCGAAAGCCTTTACCCCGAGCGAGTGGGCCGATCAGCAGGCCGGCGCCTGAACCGAACAGGATAATTACCGTGGACAAACTTTTGATCAGGGGCCGCAAGCCCCTGGATGGCGAAATTCGCATTTCCGGTGCCAAGAACGCGGCCCTGCCGATTCTGGCGGCGACATTGCTGGCGGATGAGCCGGTCACCGTCGGCAACCTGCCGCACCTGAACGACATCACCACCATGATCGAGCTGCTCGGTCGCATGGGGGTGGAGTTGCTCATTGACGAAAAAATGAGCGTTGAAGTGCACGCCAATACTATCAAGCACTTCCATGCGCCGTACGAGCTGGTGAAAACCATGCGCGCATCGATACTGGTGCTTGGCCCGCTGGTAGCTCATTTTGGCGAAGCCGAAGTCTCCCTGCCGGGTGGCTGTGCCCTCGGTACCCGCCCGGTAAACCTGCACATCCACGGTCTGGAAATGATGGGTGCCGATATCAAGGTGGAGAATGGCTACATCAAGGCCAAGACCAATGGCCGGCTGAAGGGCGCCCACATTTTCCTGGATACGGTCACCGTAACGGGTACCGAAAACCTGATGATGGCCGCTGCGCTGGCCGAGGGTAAAACCATCCTCGAAAACGCGGCCCGCGAGCCGGAAGTGGTGGATCTGGCCGAGTGTCTGATCGCTATGGGCGCCGATATCAAAGGCCACGGTACTGCAACCATTGAAATCAATGGCGTGGAGCGCCTGCACGGATGCCACTACAACGTATTGCCGGACCGGATCGAAACCGGAACCTACCTGGTGGCGGCCGCTGCGACCGGTGGCCGGGTGAAAGTAAAAGATACCCGGGAAGATATCCTTGAAGCGGTGCTGCTCAAGCTGGAAGAGGCGGGCGCGCACATCACTACCGGCCCGGACTGGATTGAGCTGGATATGAAAGGCAAGCGGCCCAAGGCAGTCAGCCTGCGGACCGCGCCGTATCCGGCGTTCCCCACGGATATGCAGGCTCAGTTTGCCGCCATGAATGCGGTGGCCGAGGGGTCCGGAACCATCGTCGAAACCGTATTTGAAAACCGCTTCATGCACCTGCAGGAACTGATCCGGATGGGAGCAGACATTACCCTTGAGGGTAACGCTGCCATCATCAAGGGTGTCGAACATCTGACCGGGGCTCCGGTCATGGCGACCGACCTGCGGGCCTCGGCTAGCCTTGTGATCGCCGGCCTGGTGGCAGACGGCGACACCATTGTCGACCGCATTTACCACATTGACCGTGGTTACGAGTGTATTGAAGAGAAGTTGCAGCTGTTGGGTGCCAGCATCCGCCGTCTGCCAGCCTGAATTTGACCAACGGGAACCCGGAAGGATACATGACAGATTCCATCACCATCGCCTTGTCGAAGGGTCGCATTCTGGAAGAAACCCTGCCACTGCTGGCGGAAGCCGGCATTGAGCTTGTCGACGATGTGAAAAAGTCCCGCAAGCTGGTGTTTCCCACCACCGACCCGAACGTGCGGATTCTGATCATCCGGGCGACTGATGTGCCCACCTATGTGCAATACGGTGGTGCCGATCTGGGTGTTACCGGCAAGGATGTTCTTATGGAGCACGGGGGCGACGGCCTTTACGAGCCTCTGGATCTGAACATCTCCCGCTGCCGGCTGATGACCGCCGGTAAAAAAGGCGAGCAGCCACCGGCCGGCAGGATTCGTGTTGCCACCAAATTCGTCAACCTGGCCCGGCGCTATTATGCGGCTCAGGGCCGGCAGGCCGATATCATCAAGCTCTACGGGGCGATGGAGCTGGCACCGATCCTGAACCTGGCCGATGAGATTGTTGATATCGTGGATACCGGCAATACCCTCAAGGCCAACGGGCTGGAGCCACGAGAACTGATTGACCACATCAGTAGCCGACTGGTAGTTAACCGGGCCTCCATGAAGATGAAACACGGCCAGATAAACCCCATAATCGAGAAGATGTCTGCGGCGGTTGAACGCCGCCGCGATTCGTAGTGTTACTCCAAGACAGGATCTGAAAAATGACCGACAGAATCACCAGACTGAACACCACCCAGAGCGACTTTGATAGTGCGCTGGCCCAGCTGCTGGCCTGGGACGACAGTGTGGATCATCAGGTGAACGAGTCGGTTCGGCATATCCTGCACGAGGTGAAGACCCGGGGCGATGCGGCAGTGCTGGAGTTTACGGCGAAGTTTGATCGCCTGGACGTTGGCTCCATGGCTGAGCTGGAAATGGATAAAAGCCGTTTGCAGGCGGCTCTGGACCGAATTCCTCAGGATCAGCGTGAGGGTCTGGAAAAAGCGGCAGAACGCATCCGTGACTACCACGAGCGTCAGAATCAGAAGTCCTGGCAATACCAGGACGAAGACGGAACGGTGCTGGGCCAGAAGGTAACGCCCCTGGATCGTGCCGGTCTGTACGTGCCAGGCGGAAAGGCGGCCTATCCGTCGTCAGTGCTGATGAACGCGATCCCGGCCAAAGTCGCTGGTGTGGCTGAGGTCATTATGGTGGTGCCAACGCCAGACGGTGTGGTGAACGACATGGTACTGGCTGCGGCCGCCATTGCCGGGGTAGACCGGGTGTTCACTATCGGTGGTGCCCAGGCCGTGGCTGCGCTGGCCTATGGTACGGACACCGTTCCTTCGGTGGACAAGATTGTGGGTCCGGGGAATATTTTTGTGGCCACCGCGAAGCGCGAAGTATTCGGAGTTGTCGGTATCGACATGATTGCCGGCCCTTCCGAGATCCTGGTGATCTGTGACGGCAAGACCGACCCGGACTGGATTGCCATGGACCTGTTTTCCCAGGCCGAACACGATGAGCAGGCCCAGAGCATTCTGGTCAGCCCGGACGCAGACTTCCTGGATGCCGTGGAAGCCAGTATCAACAAGCTGCTGCCAACCATGGAGCGAGAAGAGATTATCCGCACCTCCATGCTGGGAAGGGGGGCACTGATTCAGGTGGCAGATCTGAAAGAAGCCGCGGAAGTGAGTAATCGGATTGCACCGGAGCACCTGGAACTCTCAGTAGAAGATCCGCAGGCCATGCTGGACGACATTCGCCACGCCGGCGCGATCTTCATGGGCAGGCACACGGCCGAAGCCCTGGG